>Ga0138256_10008201_pt1 | contig 10989 bp, 5 predicted proteins | sample KNB2016incub_MG_FD_105486 | JGI IMG/M metagenome (GOLD analysis project Ga0138256, IMG submission 105486) | Active sludge microbial communities from wastewater in Klosterneuburg, Austria - KNB2014incub_MG | ecosystem: Engineered > WWTP > Activated sludge > Unclassified | place: Austria... | reverse complement strand
TTAGCCATCACTAAGGATGAAGTAGTCTGAACCTTTAATTAGTTCAAACAAAAGCGCATATTTCATTGTTATAGTCAATTAGTATGGGAAGATATTCAATCAAAGACATAGAACTGCTAACCGGAATCAAGGCGCATACAATTAGAATTTGGGAGCAGCGATATAATATTCCACTTCCAAAACGAACGGAAACAAACATCCGATATTATGATGACAATGATCTGCGACTTTTACTGAATATATCGTTACTAAATCACAACGGACATAAGATCTCCGAAATCATTAAACTGGATCAAAAGGAAGTAAGCGATCTTGCAGTTTCATACTCCTTACAAACCGAGAAGCATCAGGTAATTATTCAGACAATGATATCTGCAATGATCGACCTTGATGAAATTGCTTTTGATCGTATTATGTCGACCTGCATTCTTCAAATGGGACTTGAGAGTACAATGATGGATGTGATTTTTCCATTTATGGGAGCAATTGGAGTCATGTGGCAGACAGGAACTATACATCCTGCTAACGAACATTTCATGACCAATTTAATTCGTCAGAAATTAATAGTAGCAATCGAAGGGCAGCCAATCAGAAGTGAAGAGTCGGGAAAGAAATTTTTGCTCTTTTTACCAGAAACCGAATTGCATGAACTTGGATTACTTTTTGCAAATTTTATAATTCGTAAATCCGGGAATCACACAGTATATTTAGGTCAAAATGTTCCATTACAAGATGTCGAAAAAATTGCCTCACGGTATCATCCGGATGTAATCATTGTTTCCATGACGACCACTTACTCGGTTGAATTTGCAGTCGAAATGCTGGCAAACCTTAAAGAGAAATTTAAATCGACTCGTTTGATGGTCACCGGACGCTTTTTCAACCAATATCCGGAGATGATAGGTGAAGGAATGGAAGTTATTTCCAGTCCGGTAGACCTTTCCAAGTACTTCTAAACACAATCTTTCTGAAAAAAAGGGCCAAAACAACAATTTTGGCCCTTTTTTATTGTTTAATAAAAAATGTTAAATCTTAAACAAAAATTTGGTACTTGTCATATTCTCATGTACATTTGTCTAAGTAATAACAAAAAACATTAAACAAAGAAGGCCATGGAAATGACAAAAGAATTTCAAGTGAAAGTTTCTCGTGAAGTATCTCCTTTAAAAAATTACGCCATTAAATTGACACATGACCAGGAAGAAGCGGAGGATCTTGTTCAGGATACTATGCTGAAGGCATTTATCAATGAAGACAAATTTTCTGAGGGAACAAATTTGAAAGGCTGGTTATATACCATGATGAAAAATATCTTTATCAATAAATATCGCCGGGCAATGAAATCCAAGATCTTCAATGATTCTACGGAAGATCAGTATTATCTGAATTCTGCAGTTTCAAATCGATCGAATGAAGGCGAAGGAAATCTGGTGATGAAAGATATCAATGAAGCACTTGGAGGGCTTTCAGACAACTTAAGAACTCCATTTATGCTTAGTTATCAAGGCTATAAATATGAGGAGATCTCCACATTTTTAAAGATTCCATTAGGAACCGTGAAAGTCAGAATTCACAATGCCCGCAAAGAGCTGATGAAGAAGCTGGATTCATATAAGTTCAATTGATAACCGGGCTTTTTACCAATTAATTTGAATGATTTTTTGATAAAAAATTCGGCATCAGAAGTTTCTATTCACGAATACCATTAGTACCTTCGTAGAATGAAAATAGGTGTTGTAGTATTCCCCGGCTCCAATTGCGATGAAGACATGGTACATGTTCTGCGCAATGTTTTAAGATTACAGGTAGTAAAGTTATGGCATAAGGATCACGACCTACAGGGTTGTGATTTTATCATTTTACCCGGCGGATTTTCTTACGGTGATTATTTAAGATCCGGTGCAATTGCCCGATTCTCTCCGATCATGCAGGAGGTAATTTCGTTTGCTAATCAAGGTGGATTTGTTTTTGGAGTATGCAACGGTTTCCAGATTCTATGTGAATCAGGGTTGTTGCCTGGAGTTCTGACTAATAATGATAACCATCAATTTATTTGCAAGAATACTTTTATCAGGGCAGATAATAATGACTCAATGCTTACGGCGACGATTGATCCAGACAAAGTTTTGAAAATTCCAATTGCACATGGCGAAGGGAAATTCTATGCCGATGAAAAAACGTTAGCGGAAATGAAAGCGAACGGACAGATCATATTCCGATACTGTGATGAAGAAGGAAACATAACAGCAGAAGCAAATCCGAATGGAACAACTGATAACATCGCCGGAATTTGTAATGCAGGAAAAAATGTTTTCGGAATGATGCCACATCCTGAACGCGCTGCTGAAGGAGTATTAGGAAATACCGATGGGAAAATTATTTTTGAATCACTCTTCGGATTGGTGACTTCGCTGCAGAGGTAAGATTTCGTCTTCGGTTTTTTTAAACACAGAGAACATAAAGAAAAAAAGGGAGAAAAAAGAGAGCAATCTCCTTTTTCTCCCTTTTTTTCTTTATGTTCTCTGTGTTAAATTTATTTTTATTAAGTACACATTTCGAACCTCGAATTACGATCTATTCAAGAATCAGCTTTTGGAAATATTGTTTTTCGTCAGAAGAAATTTTAACGAAATAAATTCCCGAAGCTAGTGTCGATGTATTAATTGTAATTGTAGTTCCGGCATCTGCTTTTTCGAATCCTGTAGATAAAACAATTTTACCTGAAACATCAACGATTGATAATGTTGAATTTTTCATACTGCTTTTGAAAGCGACATTGAAATTTTCTGTTGCAGGATTTGGATAAATGCTGAATGCATTGTTTGCATCAGGACTGGAAACTCCTACAAAGAAATCGATGATCGCACAATCAGAATTAGTACAACCATTAGCATCTGTAACAGTAACACAGAAAGTATCCGGATAAAGTATATTTACTGTTTGCGTTTGATCGCCTGTATTCCATTGATAAAAAGAAAAACCTGCACCGGCATCCATTAAGTAAGCAGTCCCGATTTCAACTGCTGTATCAGGTCCAACAGACACAGTTGGCAATCCAACCATCGTTGCAGTAGCAGGAATAAATGCACTTCCACAAGTTCCATTGAATGATTGTGCATAGAATGTAGTTGTTGCTGAAAGAGTAGGTGTGACCCAAACTCCACCTGTTCCAACTTGATTCGTTCCGCTTGCGTCATCATACCAGTAAATTCCACCACCCGATGCCAATAATGTTGAAGTACTTCCCGGTCCGCAAAAAATGCTATCGGTTGTTGTTGGATCAGCTGGGATGGTATTGATTGTTGCAGTAGCAGTTGCACGTGAACTTATACATGTATTTGCATCCACAGCCTGAACATAATAAGGTGTGGTCGTAGAAATTGATGGAGTTGTAAAATTAGCTCCTGAAGAAAGAGAACTTCCACCTGAACTCACATCATACCATTCGATTGTGTTTGCAGAACTTGCAGAAAGATCCACTGTTCCTGTTCCGCAACGAGAACCATCTGTGACAGTTGGTGCGGTCGGAATTGTATTGATCGTAGCAGTAACAGGTACACGCGCACTTGCACATACTAATCCTGTTTGAGCATAGTAAGGCGTGGTTACAGAAATAGAAGGGGTAACAAAAGTTGGTCCCGAATTAAGAGGGGATCCGCCTGAAGCAACATCATACCAATAGATCGTACTTGCAGAAGAACCGGTAAGCGTAACCGTTCCCTGTCCGCAATTCGTTCCACCGGTTACAGTTGGTACTCCACTGTTTCCATCAATCGTAAGAGTAACAGTCATAGAATTTCTTGCCGGATATACATCATTGTTATTTGATGTTGAAAGCACGAAAGTAAAAGTTCCGCCTGTTGTAGTATTTATTGTTGTCGGGAAGAGAAGAGTATCTGCATCTTGTGGAAAAAAAATTCCATTGTAAGTTCCGCTAAGTGTTGTTGTCAATGCACCTGTAATATCTGCAGTAGTAGGGACATTTGGCACTGTTGCATTTCCAAAATTCCGTAGTAGTACTTTTACCTGAACATTTGAAGTCCCACAGCCCACAGATGTTGGAGTGATCAATGCACTGACAGTAGTGTATTTCATCAGATTTAAAATATCTCCATTGGAATCAGTTTTTCCCACATAGCCATCTTCACCGTTGTATCCAAAACTTCCGGTGTGACCAACAACTATAAATCCACCATCACTGGTTTCATCTGCACTGTAACCATGATCATGATTGTCGCCACCAAATGATTTTGACCACAATGAATCGCCTGTTGAATTAGCACGCAACAGCCAAATATTTGGCTGAAGTGGTCCGGTGCTGCTTGTTGTTCCTGACATAATCAGTCCACCATCCATTGTAATTTCAATACGATGAAAATCGTCCGGTTGAGAACCGCCATAAGTTTTAGACCACAAAACACTGCCAGAAGTATCCGTTTTAACTACGTAACCATCGTCACCACCAACACCTGCACCATTAGTTCCACCGGCAAGGAAATACCCATCGGTTCCAACAGCAATATAATCAGCATTGTCAGTTCCTGCAGTCCCAAACTTTTTTGTCCACAATGTATCACCTGAATCATTTGTACGAATAAGGAACAGATCAAATCCATTTGCACCATTTGTGCTTTGCCCGGCAAGAAGAAATCCACCATTCGAAAGTGATCTTACTGAATTCGCATCGTCATAAACAGCAGTTCCGTAACGTTTAAACCAAAGCGAGTCACCATTTGCATCTATTTTGTAAAGAAAGGCATCATAATAAAGTGCAGGCGGAGAAGTAGTATACCCGGCGATCGCAAAGGAACCGTTACTCAATTCAACAATATCCTGTGCACGATCTCTTCCTGATCCGCCGATTGTTTTAGTCCATGTCATTTGTCCTGACGAAGTTAGTTTCACGATGAGTATGTCATCAGAAATTCCGGTAATGCTGCTGGTATATCCGCATAAAGCAAAACCACCATCAGCTGTGTTGATCACTTTATAAAAAAGGTCCTTCTTGCTGAGGCCGATGTTTTGTCGGTAAGTCCAAAGTGTATCACCGGAAGTAGTCATTCTTACTACATAAGCATCTGAATCGCTTGCTGTAGAATCGGAAGTATACCCGGCAACTACATAGCCACCCGAAGGAACTTCCTGAACGCTTCTGAAGACGTCAGTATTTTTTGCACTGAAAAGTTTTTCCCAAGTGACCTGACTTTGAGAAACAAGGCCATTCAAGAGAAGGGCAATAGTAAATAGAAATATTTTTTTCATATGTTAGGGAGTTGTGTTTGATAAAGATATAATAAAAAAACCTGCCGCTATCACGGCAGGTTTTCGATTTTTACCGTTGAATTGTTTATTCAATAATGATGTTTCTTGTTACAATGCCATTTGTACCGATAATTGAAATAAAATATACACCATTCGGCTGATTAGAGAGATCGAATGATCGGCTGTACAATTTATTCTCATCGTGTTTGTCAATTGCAATTAATTTACCCAGAACATCAGTAATTCGAACTTCGAATTTCAGTGATGGGTCTCTGACAACAACATTGAATATACCAGTCGTTGGACTAGGATAGATCAATAAAGTATTGTCGTGATCGATATCTTCTACACCTATCAAAACGCTGATGGTGACTGAATCTGCAGCTTGACAACCGTTTCCATCTGTAACCGTCACATAATAGAAACCGGCAATACCGGTTGTTATTGTCTGTGTAGTTGCAGTAGTGCTCCACAAATAAGAAGCAAATCCGTTACCGGCATCAAGAGTTACTGTTTGTCCACTATTGATACTGATCGTAGCCGGACCGATATTGATACTCGGTAATGTATGAATTGTAATTGTAGAAGGGACTGCAGCACTGTTACATATTCCATCTGTTGAAATTGCATAAACAGTAGTTGTAGTAGAGAAGTTTGCTGTATAAGATCCGGTAGCAGAAAGCAATGTTCCGCCACTGGCTGCTGAATACCAGGAAACAGGATCAGCAGCAACGGCATTCACTGTGAGACTTGCAGGTCCACAACTGCTGGCTGTAGTAACAGTAGGAGATGTTGGAATAGTATTGATCGTAACTGTTAATGGAACAGCATTACTGATACATCCCGGAATTCCTGCAACAGCATAATAAATTGTTGTAGAAGAAAGGGAAGGAGTAGTGAAAGAATTTCCTGTACCTAGAACAGTTCCACCAGGTGCATCGTACCATGTAATAGGATTGGAAGCTGTTGCAGAAATTACTACAACTGATGTTCCGCAAACCGAAGTATCCTGAACAGTTGGGTCTGCAGCAGTAGTAGTGATGATTGCATCAACAGCAGTGCGCGGACTTGGGCAAGCCAGACTTGCCTGAGCGTAATACGTTGTAGTTGTTGAAATAGAAGGAGTGGTAAAAATGTCACCGGTAAAGAGAAGAGTTCCACCGGTTGGAGCATCGTACCAGTAAATTGTATCTGTTGAAACTGCTGTGAGCGTTACAGTACCCGGTCCACAATTTGCATTGTCACTTGCAGTAGGCGCAGGTGTATTTGTAATAGTCGCAGTCACCGGAATACGCACACTTGTACATCCATTGTTTGCACCCTGTGCATAATACACAGTTGTTGTTGTGATCACAGGTGTAGTATAGATGGGACCTGAGCTGAGTTGTGTTCCGCCTGTAAGCGCGGTCCACCATGTAACAGTATCAATTGATTGAGCAGAAAGAACAACAGAACCTGTTCCACAACGGTCAGCATCAGTACCTACAGGTGAAGCGACAGTTGTGATGTCGGCAACAACAGGTACTCTCGAGCTTGGACAAGTTCCGAGCGATTGAGCAAAATATGTTGTTGAGATTCCCAATATCGGCGTTACAAAATTATAAGTTGTTGCAAGAAGAGTCCCGCCTACTTGTTGATCATACCAACCAACAGGATCCGAAGAAGTGGCACTTAGTGTAACTGAAATTGGTCCGCAAGCAGAAACATTTGCCGTTACAGGTGCAGCAACTGCATTGATGATAGCTTGAACCGGCACACGTACACTTGGGCAGGTTGTACCTGCGGAAACATAATATGTTTGTGTGCTATTCAGGAGTGGAGTTGTAAACGACGATCCTGTTCCAAGAAGTGTTCCGTTTGTTGCCGCATCGTACCAAAAAATTGGATCAGTTGAAGTAGCTGTCAAAGTAACTTGTCCCGGTCCGCAATGTGTAACATCTGATGTTGTTGGAGGAGCAGGTTGAGCTGCTATGATTGCTTGAACTTCGATTCGTGGTGAACAAGCATCTACTTGCAGATAATAAGAAGTTGTTGTAGACAATGAAGGAGTAGTAAAATTATTACCTGTGTCTAGTTGCGTACCTCCTGAAGGAGCATCGTACCAGCTCAGTGAAGTTCCGGAAGCAGAAAGAGTTACACTTCCTGTTCCACAACGTGCCTGATCATAAGCTGTTGTTGGAGTTGTTGTGCCGATATTTGCTTCAGCCACTACACGGTTACTGCCACAATTTTCATATGGAACAAAAATATACCAGTCGTAGAAGTAATAATATACGTTGGTGTTTGAAGAACTGGATCCGTAGATCTCAATTGTTCTGGAAATATCATAAGGATAAACAGCGCCACTAGTATTTCTGAATAAGTTGCCACTTCCTGCTCCTAAGCCCAATTGAAAATCGATTCCTTGGGGTACATCGAAATCAAGATATACTCTGCTTTCACCTGCAGGAAGATTTATAGTTTTTGATTGCAATACTGTTCCAGAAGAATTTCTCAATTCAATGGTTCTATTTCCGGGAGTATTTGCAACAACTTTTACAGAAATTATTTTCAATGCAAGTCTGGTATCAAATTTCAGATAGCCGCTATTATTAGTGTTTCCGCTTCCAATTGTGTTGTCAACCGGTCCAACTTTACTTCCTTTTCCTTTTACGGATTCAACATAGTAATTTGTCGAATTCGTTAATGTCGGAGTGGTATATTCAGATCCTGTAGAAATCAGTTCGCCATTTACGGCAGCATCATACCAGAACATTGAATCCGCTGCACTGGCAGCAGTAGAAGTGAGTGTAAAAGAGGCAGGGTTACAACTAGCCCCACTCGTTGTAGAAGGATCAACTGTTGGAGGTACCACCGTAACGGTAATTAAGTTTGTATCATTTGAATAGCTAATGTCACTACTTCTGTGATATGTATAGGCAGTCAGATAGTAAACACCATCAACATTAAAATTATAAGTGTCATCGAATAAAAGTGTTCTTGTCACACCGCTGCCAAGTGATCCGGTAAGGGTATCAGTAAGTGTTGTTATTGATGTTCCATTATCAATATCAATGTTGACAACAATATTGGTTTCATTAGTTGCTCCGTAATTGGTAAGTTTTAATTCAAAGGGAACATTGTTACTTCTGCAAACTGAACTATATGGAGTAATAAATTCATCAACAGCGATATCTTTTGTGACCCCGCCATTTGGTCCTAATTTCACCAGACTGAAATTCATGTATCCGGCGGAATTTCTGAAGAACCCAAATTCAGCGAACCCGCCATCTGAAGTTTCAATTCCACGATAAGCGTGATCATGATACACAGAACCATAGGTAGTGTTTTGCCATTCGATTGTACCAAGACTATCTGTCTTTACTAAATAATAATTTGGATTGATAAGTCCGAAGCTTCTTGTTATTCCTGCAATGATCATTCCGCCATCAGAGGTAAATTCAACAGTTTTTCCACCGTCTTTTTTATTTCCACCAATTGTACGAGTCCAAAGGGTGTCTCCGTTAGAATCAGTTTTGATCAACCAGATGTCGGTCTGTCCCAAACTATTTGGTAATGAATCTGCATCGGCAATCATTACGTATCCACCATCAGGGGCAATTGTAACATAATGTGGTTCTTGAATACCAATATTTCCAATGGACTTATACCATTGAAGATTTCCAACAGAATCTGTTTTTGCAAGGTAGGTGTCACCATCTTCAAGATTGTAACTATAACTTTGACCGGCAATTACAAATCCATGATCAGCTGTTTCTTGAATCGAATTTCCAATCTCGAAACCTCCACCGCCAATGTTTTTTTGCCATTGGATCACACCTGCAGAGTTTAGTTTAACTAAAAGCATATCATAGTATGCAGTACCTGTTGTATAGTTCACTCCAAGAGCAGCATATCCACCATCAGAGGTTAGTATGATTGCTTCAAGTTCTTGAATACCGGCATCACCAACTGTTCTTGACCATAAAGTGTTTCCGTTTTCATCAGTCTTAACAATCCAACCGTCGTTATCACCACCACCATACGAATTCGTAAGTCCGCAAATGATAAATCCATTATCGACAGGTGTATGCTTGACCATGTTCGCAAAGTCAAACTCAGTTCCGCCAATGGATTTTGTCCAAAGTTGGTTCCCATATGCGTCAGCACGAACTAGCCAGATATCGGTTTGTCCATTACTATAAGTGCTCGTACCACCGGTCATGATAAACCCACTATCTGGCAGTTGTTCCATCCAACGGCCATCTTCATTGTATATACCACCGTATTCTTTGCTAAACTGTATTTGTGCATTTGCTGATGTAGCAAGGACCACGAAGAAGAAGATAGATTGTAATAATTTTCTTTTCATATTTTTAGGGAGATATCTTGGCAAAAGTACGGATATACTAGGCTAAATAACACTTAATTATGTAAATAACAGGATTTTTTGGGTGAGTAATTGGACATTTTTTAGCTAAACATAGATTAAATCAAGGTTTTTTCGCTAAAAACTCAATTTTGATACCCGTTTAACTAAATCAAAGAATATTGACCAGGCATTAAGCGAATTACCACATTCAAATTGCATTTAGAATGAAGTCTGAATTCGCCAATTAGTATTGGTTAAGAACGAGCAAACTAAGGCTCTAAGCTACGATAGAACCAACCATAAAAATAAACAACGAAATGCTAATATTTGTTGCACTTCGGTCAAAGTTTTTTTTGTTTTTAACAAAAAAGCGTCTGATGAAAATTCATCAGACGCTTAATTTTTTTTCTATAGTAAAAGATTCAATGGACTTCAATATTTTTATATTCTTCGCCAAGTTTTTTCTGAATTTCAGAAGGTACAGGAGCGTATTCAGTGAACTTGCCTGAATAACTACCGCGTCCCTGAGTAATCGAGCGAAGAGAAGTTGAATATTTGTCCAATTCTGCCAAAGGTGTTTTCGCTTTTATGACCTGATAACTTCCGACAGCATCCATTCCTAAAATGATCGCTCTTCGGGTTTGAAGGTCTGTAACAACATCACCCATCAGTTCTTCCGGAACTTTTATTTCTACTTCATAAATAGGTTCCAGAATTTTTGGATCAGCTAAATGAAATGCTTCTTTGAAGGCCATCATTCCTGCTATCTTGAAAGAAATATCATTGGAATCGACCGGATGCATTTTGCCATCGTAAACAATTACTCTGACGTCGCGCACATAACTTCCTGTGAGTGGACCTTCCTGCATTTTTTCCATGATACCTTTTTGTATGGAAGGAATAAATCGCTGATCGATCACACCGCCCACTATACAATTATAGAATACCAGCCGTCCGCCCCATGGTAATTCGAGAATCTCTTTCTCACGAATACTATGTCCATCAGGTTCAGCCATGCCGTCAAAGTAAGGTTCGATCTTTAAATTCACTTCACCAAATTGTCCGGCACCACCACTTTGTTTTTTGTGGCGGTATGATGCCATAGACGGTTTCTGAATTGTCTCACGATAAGGAATGCGAGGTTTTACATATTCTACTTCGAGGTGATAAATTTTTTCCAGTCGCCATTTTATTACAGCTAAATGCAATTCACCCTGACCGGAAAGAAGTATTTGTCTTAACTCACGTGAATATTCAATGGTCAATGTCGGATCTTCCTGATGAATCTCAGCGAGTACAGTTCCTAATTTTTCATCATCGGTCTTATTTTTAGCTATGATGGCTGTACGAATTCGTGCATCCGGAAAATGAATTGG
>Ga0138256_10008200_pt1 | contig 10991 bp, 8 predicted proteins | sample KNB2016incub_MG_FD_105486 | JGI IMG/M metagenome (GOLD analysis project Ga0138256, IMG submission 105486) | Active sludge microbial communities from wastewater in Klosterneuburg, Austria - KNB2014incub_MG | ecosystem: Engineered > WWTP > Activated sludge > Unclassified | place: Austria... | reverse complement strand
GACCGGCAAATTGAGATGGCTTGCCTCAATTGACTCCGATGCCATGATCATGGCACGCTGTATCACATTTTCCAGCTCGCGCACGTTACCCGGCCAGGTATAGCTTTCCAGGGCATCAATCGCAGACTGCCTCAAAATATAAGGTGACTGCGTATCCTGGGCAGCCTTGGCCAGAACATGCCGGGTAAGCGGCACGATATCCTGTGGCCGCATTCTGAGTGGCGGGATCTCCAGTGGAAACACATTTAGCCGGTAATAAAGATCCTCGCGAAACGCCCCTTCGCGCACGCATGCTGACATATTGCGGTTGGAAGTAGCGATTAGACGAAAATCGAGCTTGATCAGCTTGTTCCCACCAACTCGCTCCACTTCTCGCTCCTGTAACACCCGCAACAGTTTTGCCTGCAGACGCAGTGGCATTTCTGAAATCTCGTCGAGCAGCAAGGTGCCGCCATTGGCTTGTTCAAATTTACCGGCCTGTGATTGGGTCGCACCGGTAAATGCTCCTTTTTCGTGACCGAAAAGGATAGCTTCCAGCAGATTTTCAGGAATAGCCGCGCAGTTGATCGCCACAAAAGGTGCCTGGTTACGCGGTGAATGCTGATGAATATAACGAGCAAACACTTCCTTGCCACAACCGCTCTCACCGGTCAACATCACGGTCGCAGTCGATCCTGCCACTTTTTTTGCCAGCGAAAGTAGAGTAAGCGTCTTGGGATCCCGCGCCACCAGACTGGATGTTTCATCGCTCATGGCAGGCAGCAGATAATGCCTGACATGCGCCAGTAAACTAGCCGAATCGAAAGGTTTCGTCAGATAATCACAGGCACCGGCACGCATTGCTGCCACTGCCTTACCAATTTCACCAAAAGCCGTCATCAATACTACCGGCATGGCTGGGAATTCACGTTTAATAGCCTGCAGCAGCGCATGGCCATCCATAGGACGCATTTGCACATCGCTGATGACCAACCCAATGGACTGCGCTCTCAGCTGCCGCAGCGCCTGTTCACCATTCGCAGCGGTCAAATTCGCGACATCCGCCAGATGCAGCGTTGCGCTGAGCGCCTCGCAAAGATCAGGATCATCTTCAACTATCAAAACTGGTAAATTCTGCATACCTGCCACCCCAATATTTTTAGCATCAACTTTTCAAATCTTTCTGGGTAAACACACCGTAAAACGGCTACCCGCACCTGGCGCCGACTCTACCCGGATTTCTCCGTGCATCGATCTCACCACGTCATGCGCAATTGCCAGACCGAGTCCCGTTCCCTCAGGGCGAGTCGTAAAAAAGGGATCGAACAACCGCTCCACCACTACCGGTTCGATTCCGGGTCCTTCATCCGCCACCATCAGCATGACCGTATCTTCACTCACTTCACAGGCAAGCGAAATTTGGCTACCCGCAACAGACACCTGCAGAGCATTTTCCAGCAGGCTGATCAGGACGCTGCACAGCGAATCCTGATTGACATTGAGACAAGCGTCATTACTGTTATCGCTCACAGTCAACCACACGTCCGCTCGCTGCAGCTGCGGCGCTATCATCCATTGCAACTCACTCATCAGGGTGGATAGCCTGACCTCATGCGCCGGAATACTTCCTCCCTTGACGAACTGCAACATATTGCAGATCAGCTGTTCCAGATGTTGCAGCCGCTCCTGCGTCTTAACGGCAAAACGCTGACGTGCCTGAATGCCCAGCGTTTCATCGGTCAGGTGTTCCGCATACAGCAATGCAGTGGATAATGGCGTGCGCAGCTGATGCGCCAGACCTGCAGCCACTTCTCCCATTGCAGCCAGTCGCTGATTACGACGACTCTGCTCGCGCATGGCATGGGCCTCGCTGATATCATGGATAAGCAGGATGCGTGTCTGATCAACCTCCGAAGTGCTACTTTCGATATACACTCTTTGTACGCGGGTAGTTTCAGCCGCAAAATACCACTCACCAGCCACACCTGCCGGATACAACCTTTCCTGCTCAATTTGCTGCCAGTGGCAGCCAAGCAAGGGTTCACCCAGTAATCGCTGCGCTGCAGGATTAACCTGGCCAATATAGTTTTCCTTATCCAGCGTGACTACCCCGGCAGGCAGGGCAGTTAATAACTGGCCTAATTTTTGCGATAAGGCTTCCTTGGCTATCAGTTCACGCTGCAGTTCACCATTGGCGAGCGCCAGCTCCTGTGTGAGCCGATGAACCTGCTGCTGTAACGCCTGATAAACACCAGAAAGCTGCGCTGAAGCATGACTGAATTGCGCAAAGGCAGTTTTCAGTTGTTGCTGATCAACGGACAGACCGACGTTATCCATAGTGCGTATCGAAACTGCTTTTCCTTTTTTCATTGCTGCGCAGCTTAGCATTGCTTATAGGGCCAATCATTAAGCAAATAGCACGATCAAATACGGTCTTTTTCATCATTCAAAAAATATCGAAATCCTGATAATCCTGCTATCCGAGCAATCAGCCAAACTCTACATTCAGTTTTTAGCTGGTTGAGGTGAACTGGCTTTTCGACCTCGTATACCAAAGCAACAACACAGCAGGAGAGAGATTTGTGGCAACCATTCCAAATGAAACAGAATCGGCTAACCGATTCGATCAAATCAAGCAATTACCCGTACAGAAAAAACTGGGACTGATGCTGGCTGCGGCCGCCAGCATTGCATTGATTGCGGGTGCCTGGATGTGGAGTCAGACACCGGACTACCGCATACTCTATGCCAATGTTTCTGATCAGGATGGCGGCGCAATCATTGGTGCACTACAGCAAATGAACATCCCCTACAAATTCACGGATGGTGGTGGTGCTATTCTCATTCCTGATGGACAGGTGCATGAGGTACGTTTACGTCTTGCCAGCCAGGGGCTGCCCAAAGGAGGATTGGCTGGATTTGAGATTCTGGAAAATCAGAAATTTGGCTCCAGTCAATTTCTGGAACAAGTTAATTACCAACGCGCGCTCGAGGGAGAGTTATCACGCTCGATTCAGTCTCTGTCTGCAGTGGAAGGGGCACGCGTGCATCTAGCCATTACCAAGCCGACCGTGTTTGCCAGAGAGCGCCAGCAAACCAGTGTATCCGTATTGCTCAATCTCCATCCTGGCAGGGTGCTTGCTGTTGAACAGGTCAGCGCCATTGTGCATCTGGTTTCAAGCAGCATTCCCAATCTGCCGGTCAAGAATGTGACCGTCGTTGATCAACATGGCAACTTGCTCAGCGCACAAAAAAATGATGCCGAAGAAACCGGGCTGAATCCGAGCCAGCTCAAATACGTGCAAGAGCTGGAGCAGAATTATGCACGTCGTATCGAGGCCATACTGACACCCCTTACCGGGTCAGCAAACGTGCATGCCCAAGTTACCGCTGATTTGGATTTTTCCCGAGTGGAACGCGCGGAAGAAACCTATAAACCCAACAACAATATAATCGAGGCTGCAGCAATCCGCAGCGAACAGAAATCGGAATCACTTTCCATCGCACAACCGGAAGGCGGTATTCCCGGAGCATTATCCAATCGCCCCCCTGCTCCCGCCCAGGCACCGATTACAGTCGACCCCAAGACGGCTGAAGCCGCTCAGGGTGAAAAAAACACTCCCACCGATAGTCGCAAGGAATCAACTACTAACTATGAAGTGGATAAAACCATCTCACACACCCGTCAGTCGACCGGCCGGATCAACCGACTATCTGCCGCCGTCGTGATCAATTACCGCAGCCAGCTGGATGAGGAGGGTAATCCAGTCAGCACCGCGCTGCCAGCCGAAGAAATCGAGAAGATCACTGATTTAGTCAAACAAACCATCGGTTTTAATGAGGCACGCGGTGATACGCTGACCGTAACCAATAGCCAGTTCAATCTTCCAGAGGAAACCTTCGAGGAAATACCCTTCTGGAAAGCACCGGATACGATTCAGCTTGCCCAGGACATCGGCAAACAACTTCTGATTGCGGCGATTGTGCTGTATTTTCTACAAAAAATACTGCGTCCATTCCTCAAAACACTGCTGCCTCCTCCGCCACCGGCACGCGCGCTAACGCATGCAGAATTAGAAAGTGGGCAGCCCACTCCCGCCGTCAGGGCAATCACATTGGAGGAAAATCTGCAGCAGGCAAGACTCATGGCTGTTAAAGAACCGGCCATTGTGGCCAATGTTGTCAAAGGATGGGTAGCCGGCAATGAACGATGAAGGCATTTTAAATAGCGCGATTTTGTTGATGTCGCTAGGTGAGGAAGAAGCGGCCCAGGTTTTCCGCTATCTTGCGCCCAAGGAAGTACAGAAACTCAGTGAAGCGATTGCGGGTCTGAATGATGTCAAGCGCGACAAAATAGAGCTGGTACTGGAGGAATTCTGCAGTCAGGCAAAAGATAAAACTTCGCTTGGGCAAAATGCCAGTGACTACCTGCGTAAAGTACTCACCAAGGCACTGGGAGAGGACAAGGCTACCTCTCTTCTCGACCGGCTCAATCAGGGTGATGACACCAGCGGCATCGAAAGCCTTAAATGGATGGATGCCTCAGCAGCAGCTGAGCTGATCAAGAATGAGCACCCCCAGATCATTGCTACAGTCCTGGTACATCTGGAACGTGATCAGTCCAGTGCGATTCTCGCACTGTTTACCGAACGGCTGCGCAATGATGTTCTTCTGCGTATCGCCACGCTTGACAGTGTGCAGCCGGCTGCACTGCGGGAATTAAATGGAGTACTCGGCAAACTGCTATCTGGCAGCGACCATATCAAGAAACCACGCATGGGCGGCATCCGGACGACTGCCGAAATCATGAATTTCATGCCAACGGCACTGGAAGCCGGCATCATGGAAAATTTCTCCCAATATGATGAGGAGATCGCCCAGAAGATCATGGATGAGATGTTTGTATTTGATGATCTGATGAAGGTTGATGATCAAGGTATTCAGCTGCTGCTGCGGGAAATACAATCGGACTCGCTCATTACCGCTCTCAAGGGTGCTAAGGAAGAATTGCGCACCAAAGTCTTTAAAAACATGTCTCAGCGTGCAGCTGAGACGCTGCGCGAAGATCTGGAATCCAAGGGGCCGGTGCGCGTCTCGGAAGTGGAAGCCGAACAGAAGAAAATCCTCAAGACTTTGCGCCAGCTTGCCGATGATGGTCGTATCGTGCTGGGTGGAGGGGGAGAAGGGTTTTTATAAACTATTTTATAGTCATCTCCAAAACCACCTTTTAGCCGGTCAAATTTTTATCAAAAATTTTGTCTTGCTGATATTGCAACAATTCAACCAAGGACACTGCGATGGATGCTGCTCAAGTAATTGCGAAAAAAGATCTGACTGACTGGAAAAAATGGGAATTTGGCGCACTCGATGCTTTCAGATCTATGCAGAAAAATGAAGTGGTAGAGCCGTCGACTCCCAAGCCTGCAAAAACCACGCAAAACTCAAATACGTCATCTCGGCAGGGAGCCGTCATTTTACCTACAGCGGAGCAAATAGAAATCATCTACCAGCAGGCGCGGGATGAAGGCACGCAGGCAGGCTATCTGGCAGGTAAAGAGCAGGCAGCGCAGGAAAGTGTAACCGAACGGCAACGTCTGCATTTGTTGATTAGCACCTTTGAGCAGGAGCTGGTCAAAATAGACCAGACCATCGCACAGGATATACTGATGCTTGTCATGGATCTTGCCAGAAAGATGGTAGGTCAGACTATTCAGGCTAAACCCGAGTTAGTGCTGTCCGTCATTGAGACTGCACTCCGCCAGTTGCCAATCACTACCCAACCCTTACGCCTAAAGCTTCACCCACAGGATGCAGTATTGGTTCGAGAACATTTCGTCAGTCAGTCAGCCCATTTGAAATGGGAGATTACAGAAGACGGCCAGATCGAACCCGGTGGCTGTCAGGTGGAAAGTGGCGGTTGTGAAGTGGACGCCACCCTGCCCACTCGCTGGCAACGCACGCTGGCGAGTCTGGGGCAAGAACAAGCCTGGTTGATATGATCCCTACCAATATCTGTGCACACACCCCGCTCTGGCAAGATTTTATCCGGAATTGCCAGCAACTGGTCACACCAGTCAATCCTTATCTGGTTAGCGGCACATTGACCCGTGTTGCCGGCCTGGTAATGGAAGCAGTTGGGTTAAAGCTCGCAGTCGGAACCAGTTGCCTGGTCTTGCTACCTAACGGCAATAATGTTACTGCCGAAGTCGTCGGTTTCTCCGGAGAAAGACTGTTCCTGATGCCCTCCAGCGATGTTTACGGACTCGCTCCTGGCGCCAAAGTTGTTCCTTTGGAATATCTGGGAAATATGCCACATGTTGGTGTCGCACAGCACCCGAGAAGACGCGCGGCAGATCGTACCAAGCATATTCAAGTTGGACAAGCGTTGCTTGGTCGCGTGCTCAATGGAGTCGGTGAACCGCTGGATCGCGGTGGTATACCCAATTGCGAACACAGCGTACCACTATACAGCCGTCCATTTAACCCTCTGGAACGCGCGCCCATTGAGGAAACACTCGATGTCGGGGTACGTGCAATCAATACACTCTTAAGTGTAGGTCGCGGTCAACGTATGGGACTGTTCGCTGGTAGTGGTGTCGGTAAAAGTGTATTACTTGGCATGATGGCACGCTACACCAGTGCTGATGTCATCGTGGTTGCACTGATTGGCGAGCGTGGCCGGGAAGTCAAGGAATTCATTGAAAACATCCTCGGTAAGGCAGGACTACAGCGCTCAGTAGTCATTGCCGCGCCCGCAGATACTTCGCCGTTGATGCGTCTTCAGGGTGCCGCTTATGCCACTGCTGTTGCAGAATACTTCCGTAATGAAGGCAAGCATGTGCTATTGATCATGGACTCATTAACCCGTTTTGCCATGGCGCAACGTGAAATTTCTCTGGCAATTGGTGAACCGCCCGCTACCAAGGGTTATCCACCTTCGGTTTTTGCGCGTCTGCCACAGCTCGTTGAGCGAGCTGGCAATGGTCGCTTAGGCAGCGGTTCAATCACCGCTTTCTACACCATCTTGACTGAGAATGACGATCCCAATGATCCGATTGCCGATAATGCCCGTGCCATTCTCGACGGCCATATTGTGCTGTCCCGTCAGCTGGCGGAAGCCGGCCATTACCCGGCTATCGATATCGAAGCCTCGATCAGCCGTGTGATGCCGAGTATCGTTACTTCTCAGCAGCTTGAGCGTGCGCAACGCTTCAAGGGGCTATATGCGCGGTATCGTCAGAACCGGGATCTGATCAATGTTGGCGCCTATGTTCCGGGAAGTGACCTGCAACTAGACCAGGCAATCAAACTTCACCCTGATATGGAATCCTTTCTGCAGCAGGGCATGTTTGAGGCAGCGCACTCTGCTGACAGCATCAACCAATTTATGCAAATAGCGTTATAAATTTATTCGTCACGTATCCACTAGAAAAATAAAATGGCCACTCCCCGTACTCTGAAGCTATTAACCGATCACGCTCGCAAACAGACGGATGATAGTGCCATCAAATTAGGCAAGTTGAATCACAAACAACGGGAGTCTGAAAAGACGCTAAAAATGCTGCTGGATTATCGGAAAAGCTATCAGCAGCAGCTTGCGGAGTATTCCACAAACGCTGTCAACCCGATTCAGTTACGTAATTTCATGGCTTTTATCAGTAAACTGGATGTCGCAATTGCGGAGCAGCAGAAACTGGTCGCACACACCCATAAAAATACCGCAGCAGGTAGCAGTGAATTTCAGCAGCATCGCCAGAAATTAAAAACCTTTGATACATTGACACAAAAACATGAGCATAAACAGGCAGTTTCTTCGATGAAACACGAACAAAAACAGCAGGATGAACACACAACCCATAACACCAACCGACGTAAATCATCTTCATGATTGATGGCATGAAAATTACTGAAAAATCGTGTCTATCCTTTTTCTAAAAAATATTATGCTAAATTTATCTTTACCACCAACTCCACAACCGTCCTCCGGTAATGTCAGGAACGCGGTCAGCCCAACTATGCCTACTCCGCCTGTTTCCGAGCAACATCAGGATCAAGATCAAGTTTTTAAAAATGTGCTGAAAGATGCTGAGCAAGGAGCGGCTGCAGCAGAACAAAATGATGTCACCACAGAATCGATTACTACGGATGAAGCATCAGTAGTCATAAGCGCTAACTCTGCTATCATTCTGTCAGAAAACGTGATTATCAATCCGGTAATACCTCTAGCATCAGGAAGGTTATCTACCACTCAGCCTGGTATCAACAACTTTGCCACTCAGCTGAAAACGAAAGCACCCATAACAGAGCAATCCGACTTTTTTATTAGCAATCCATCTAGTACAAAAACGCTGCCACCGAATTGGGCAACCAATCCGGTTTATTCCACATCATTAAAACTGAGTCAATCAGCGCTCGCCGGCACCTCATTGTCGAATACAGATACCGGTATATCTACCCCAGCATCAAAACTGATAGAGCCTCTGCCTTACATTAGTATGGTTGTGGATAACGCAGCAATGCTAACTGATAATGGCAAGGTCTCACCACTATCAAATTCATCAATGAATCCCTCTCTAGCAACAGAGACCAGCGTATCCATGTCCACCACATTAAGCAACCCAGCCTGGCCAGATGAATTTGGACATAAAATCAAATGGATGGCTACACAACAACTGCAGACAGCAGAATTGAAACTTCATCCCGCACATCTCGGACCCATCGAGGTTCTATTGAAAATTACGACAGAACAGGGAATACAGCAACTAACCGCGCAGTTTACATCGCAGAATCTGCTGGTACGCGAAACTATTGAAGCAAATTTACCAAGATTACGCGAAATCATGGCGGAAAGCGGCATTACCTTAGCTGGCGCCTCCGTTGGAGCAGACACTCCTCGCCAGGGCGGGCAAAACTCACAGCAGACACCTGCCCACCCGTATCCATCAGGCAGTAAAGATCCAAGCAGCACAAATATCCGGCATGAGTCTGGCCAAATGGCCATTAGTCAAATGAGCATTATCAACACATTTGCTTAAGTGGGCTTTAAGAAACCATCTCTCCCGGCATCATCATGATGAGCGAGTTATGATGGCTAGTGATCAGATCAGGACAGATACAATTGTCAGGGTAGTTACAGGGTAGTTAATTGGCAAACTGATATTCCCACAGCCAAAAACCACACCGCAAGCAAACGTATAAGTTGCCGCTCCTAATTTCTGGAAAGGTGATGACTTACCAAGGAAAGATCAAGATGGTAGTGACATAGTTCTTTATTTTCTTCTGGCGCAAACAGGACTGGTACACGTTCGTTATATAATTCAGCAAGACTCGGATCAAGATCAATGTCAATAATTTCCAGTTGAAACTGGCTGTTCTTTTGCAGTGATTGCAGGGCAATGATCATTGCCTCACAAAGATGACATTCCTGCCTCGCATAAACAACCAGTTTCTTTATCTGATCATGCATACAAAAAATAATTATTTATCTACTAGAATTGAAATAAAGGTCGTTTTATCCCCACGACGCACCAGCAGAGCAATATGGCGACCCTGCTCAGTTTTATCCAGTAATTTATTAAATTGCTCAACAGATTTAATATCCTGATCATTAATACCGAGTATTACATCGCCGCTCAGGATACCCGCACTTCCAGCCATGCCTGCCACTACGTCTTCAACCAGCAACCCATTTTCGATACCTAATTGCTTTTTCTGTGCATCTGTTAATTCCTTAAGAAAAAGTCCGAGTCGATTTGCATTCTCACTGGGCTTATTTTGTCCCCGCTGAATAACAACAGTATCTTCTCCTGGCATTTCACCAACCTTGATTGTCAGGTTTTTGGTTGATCCGTTACGCCACACCTGTATACTAGTTTTAGAACCTGGTTTGGTATTACCAACCAAGCGTGGTAAATCGCTGGATGCAACCACTTCCTGATCATCAAATTTCAGGATAACATCTCTTGCCCTGATACCCGCTTTATCAGCAGGTCCATCTTTTTCTGTTGAAACCACCAATGCTCCTCGAGGCTTATCAAGATTAAACGATTCCGCGAGCTCCTCCGTTATTTCCTGGATCATCACTCCAATTTTTCCACGGGAAACCTTCCCATACTCTCTGAGTTGCTTGGCTATATTGGTCGCAACATCAATTGGAATAGCGAACGATAAGCCCATGAATCCCCCGGTACGGCTATATATCTGGGAATTAATTCCAACCACCTCACCCTGCATATTGAACAACGGACCACCAGAATTACCCGGATTAATTGCGACATCTGTCTGAATAAATGGCACATAATTTTCCTGAGCAAGCGAGCGTCCTTTTGCGCTGACAATTCCTGCGGTCACACTACTTTCAAAACCGAATGGCGCTCCAATAGCAACCACCCATTCTCCAACTTTGAGTTTATCAGGATCACCTTGTTTAACGATGGGAAGATTACTGGCTTCTATCTTAATCAACGCAACATCAGACTTCTTATCCGCGCCAATTACCGTAGCTTTAAATTCACGCTTATCAGCGAGTTTTACAGTTATTTGGCTTGCAGATTCAACAACATGCGCATTAGTAAGTATATAACCATCTCCACTAACAATAAAACCCGATCCCAGCGAACGAGATTCATGTTTTCGGGGGCCTGAGTAAGGCTGCATATAACGCCGGAAAAAATCATGAAATGGCGAATCTTCCGGTAAATTGGGGATTTTGGGGAAGAATTGTTCTGCACCTGTCTGCTGCGTCTGTATCGTGCTGATATTGACAACGGCCTGCCCTTGTGATTCGACTAGCCGGGTAAAGTCTGGCAGCACCGACACCTCTTTTGCCAGTAACGGTAGTGATAACAGCAGCATCACCATGCTCGAGCAATAGAACCTCCAACCAATTCGGTGTAATTGTGTCATTTGTTTTTTACAAAATGCCTTTCCATAATGAGCAGAAGGTAACAAACTAAATTTACGCAAAAATTTCATATCTGCAACTGTCAGTTGACCCAAAATATTTTGTCTTG
>Ga0138256_10008197_pt1 | contig 10993 bp, 7 predicted proteins | sample KNB2016incub_MG_FD_105486 | JGI IMG/M metagenome (GOLD analysis project Ga0138256, IMG submission 105486) | Active sludge microbial communities from wastewater in Klosterneuburg, Austria - KNB2014incub_MG | ecosystem: Engineered > WWTP > Activated sludge > Unclassified | place: Austria... | reverse complement strand
TGGGCGTTGAGGCTGGTAGCAGCCTTCATTATGTTGCAGACATTGTATTTTAAATTTACGGCACAGCCAGAGTCAGTCCAGTTGTTTACCACCCTGGGCATGGAACCCTGGGGGCGTATTGGAACAGGCATAGGAGAGTTGATAGCTTCTGTACTCATATTAATACCCAGAACGACTTTGATGGGCGCCATAATGGGATTGGGGTTAATGAGCGGGGCCATCTTCTTTCACCTCACCAAACTGGGTATTTATTTTGGCGGAGATGCTGTTTTGTTCATATTTGCAGTAACCGTTTTTGTATGCTGCGCTTTATTGGTCATCATATACAGGAAAAACATACCTCAACTTTTAAAATTAAAATTTTGACAAGCATCTTTTCCAAATCCAGATCTGCTTTAGCTGATAACATACATGTGCTGGAGCAACTGCCAACACAAGACAGTTATGCCGAGCCCTGCCCGGCGTTAAGCGATGCTACTATTGGGCAGCACACCCGGCATGTGATAGAATTATACCAATGCCTGCTTACCGGTTATGGTACAGGTATTGTAAATTATGACGACCGTAAAAGAAACAGGCTTTACGAAAATGATAAGCACGAAGCCATTGCCGTAATAAGGGAAATACAAAACGAACTGGAAAGGGCAGATAGACCCCTGCAGGTGGTTTGCGGAGCGCAGGAAGAACCTGTTTCCATCGCCTCCAATTACAACCGGGAGATATTATACAACCTGGAGCATTGTATCCATCACCAGGCATTGATAAGAGTTGCGCTCATTTCGGCCAGCGGGGTAATTATTTCCGAAGACTTTGGTGTGGCCCCATCCACCATGCAATACCGCCAGCAATGTGCACAGTAAGCTTTATTACGGCTGACAATAAAAAAATAATCACTTCAAACCGTGATGAGCATGTACAGCGGCCCAAAGCCTGTGCACCTCATATTGAGATACTGAATAATAAAAAGATAATCTTCCCTAAAGATTCAAAAGCAGGCGGAACCTGGTTTGCTGCTGCAGATAATGGTGTGGTTGCCGTATTGCTGAACGGCGGTTTTATAAGGCATATTCCAGCGCCACCATATCGAAAAAGCCGGGGATTGATACTGCTGGACATTATTGAATCGAACAATCCTTTATCATTTTACAGGGAACTCTACCTGTGTGGCATTGAACCATTCACTTTGGTATTGTATCAGCGTGGCATATTACACGAGTTAAGATGGGATGGGAAAGACAAACATGAACTGGTACTGGATAATTCAGGAAATTATATCTGGTCGTCTGCCACACTATACACTGGTGAAGCCATCAGGCACCGCAAGAATTTATTTGAGCACTTTATTGCCGGTACAAAGACAATTACACCCGGGCTTGTTCATCAATTCCATTCAAATAACCATGAAGATGAAGAGAACGGCTTTGTCATCAACAGGCAAACCGGGTTAAAAACTTTCAGTATAACACAAGCTATCCTGCAACCCGGTACCATTAATTTTTTACACACCGATCTTTTGCAGTATCAGCAATATGAAAAAACCATGCACATCAGTCCTGTGCCAGTCAATTTATAAGTGAAGAAATTCAGATTATACCTGCATAAACTAACGCATTGGGAATACTGGCCTTTTGATATTGTGTATATCCCCATGTATTTTGTATGGTTCTGGTATTCACTTAAAGCTAGGTCATTTTTCTTTTTCAATGCAGCCAATCCAGTAATACAAAACGGCGGTTTTTTGATGGAATCCAAAAAACTCATCTACGACATCATTCCTCCTCAATACATTCCTGAAACACTGGGTTTTAAAAAAGGAACAACAGGTGCAGAAGTATTGAAAGCAATGGAGGCATCGGGTATTTCTTATCCCTGTATTGCCAAGCCCGATATTGGATGCAAGGGCAGGGGAGTAGAGAAGGTTTATACAGCAGCAGATATTACCCGGTATGCATCAAGGATCAATATGGATTTTTTGATACAGGAACTTATTTTATTCCCCGAAGAAGTAGGGATCTTTTATTGCCGCATTCCCGGTGAGGAAAATGGAAAGATAACAGGTATTGTGGCCAAAGAGTTTTTGATCATTAAGGGCGATGGAGAATCAACTATTACGCAGATACTCGAAAAAGAACCACGCTATCATTTTCAGTTGCCTGCATTGCAAAAAATTTATGGAGAAGAACTGAACAGGGTGCTGGCTAAAGATGAGGTTAAGAATATGGTTCCATATGGCAATCATGCAAGGGGGGCCAAATTCATTGATGTAACCCATTGGGCCGATGAAAAATTTAACAGGAACTTTGATAATATCTGCAGGCAGATACCGGAATTTTATTTCGGAAGACTGGACATTATGTATAAGAACAGGGAAGACCTGGAAGCCGGAAAAAACTTTTTGATCATTGAACTGAATGGTGCAGGTAGTGAACCCACTCATATTTATGACCCCGGGCATTCTTTGTTCTTTGCCTGGAAAGAAATTGCAAGGCATTTGAGATTATTAAGCATCATCAGTATTAAAAACCATAAAATGGGGTACCGGTACCTGACAGTGAAAGAAGGCTTACAGATGTTCAGGGAGAATAAAGCGGTGATGGCGAACTTAAAAAACTATTAATTGGTCATTTACAGATGAGCCGTAAGATCAGTAAGAAATTAAAATGGGGGTTGTTGATATGTATAACCCTGTGGATAATCTTTGCTCAGTCATGTATGAAGTTCAGGATATCGGATACACAGGCTAAAACTGAATTTGAACAAAAAGGGCTGCATGTTAGTTTTATGGACTTAAAAACCGGTGATGTGTTATTGCACTATGCCAGGGCCGGGTTGGATAGTTTACCCACTTTATTTTTTATTCATGGTTCCCCGGGCAGCTGGGATGCTTTTAAGGGATATATGATGGACAGCGCTTTGCTCCGGCACTTCAGGATAATATCTGTTGACCGGCCGGGGTTTGGTTTCAGCAACTTTGGCAACGCTGTTCAACTGGAAGAACAGGCACAGATGATCGGTAAAATAATAGAGAAGGAAAATAATAATAAACCGCTCCACCTGGTGGGCCATAGCATTGGCGGCCCGGTGATTGTACAGCTTGCACAAAATGATCCCCGGCAGTTTGCATCGCTTACTATTTTAGCAGGTTCTATTTCTCCCAAAGATGAACCCAAAGAATACTGGCGCTATCTTTTTACTTATTCCCCATTAAAATATTTAATGCCGGGCGCTTTCAGGCCTTCTAATGATGAGATCGTTTATTTTAAGAAAGACCTGTACCGGATCGATAAGAGATACGGAGTATTGGATATGCCGGTAACTTTTATACACGGCGACAAGGATAAATTCGTAACGGTGAAAAATGTGGAGTACGGTAAAGGAAAATTAAAACACAATCCACATGTGAAGGTTATCATCATTCCGGGAGCGGGCCATTTCATACCCTGGGAGCATTACGGGCTCATCAGGCAGCACTTACTTACTTTAGCAACGGGTGTACATCAATGATGTTTTTATCAGGCGGTTTGCCTGAGTGAGTTGGGTACGGGGAAACTAACAACCAGTTCGCACCCGGCGCCTGGCTTTGAATTAATGACAGCAATACCGTTATTCACTTCTGCACGGCTGGTAATATTCCTTAAACCTACACCGCTTCTCTTCAGCCCTGTATCAAAACCACATCCGTCATCTTTAACGCTCACCTGTATTATTTCATCAGTCTTATTTATGTTGATCCATACATTTTTTGCTGCAGCGTGTTTTATCACATTATTCAATTGTTCCTGAACAATACGGAAAATGGTGAGTTTTAGTTTGTCTGACAGTTCATTTTCATCCACATTGTTCCAGTTGATTACTATTGCCAGTGCATTCACCTGTTTTATATTTTCTGCCATTTCGAATAATGCCTGGAATAAACCAACTTCGCCGAGTGAAGGTGGTAATAATGATTTTGAAAGGTTTCTTATTTCAACCATTGCTCTCTCTACCAGTAACCTGCTTTCATTGAGCAGGTCCATCCTTGGTTCTTCACTCTTTTGTGCACATTCAATATATAATTTTGTAGATGCCAGTATTTGGTTGATGTTGTCATGCAATTCTTCCCCTAACTGGGTACGCTCTTTTTCCTGGCCTGTTATTACAGCTTCTGTAATTTGCTGTTGCCTTATTTGTCTTTCTTCATTAAGGCTGTTCTCCAGTTGGACTTTTTCAGTAATGTCACGTGTTACTGACAGTGCGGCAATAATATCTTCGTTTGTATTTCTCAGCGGAACGCAATGTGTTTCCATCCACAGCCGCCTGCCTTTAAATCCTTTTATTTCAAATAGTAGTTTTCCGGCGTTACCCTCAAACACTCGCTTTACCAGCCTTTCAAATGCCAAACGATGTTCTGGCACTACAAGGCTAAGGGCATTTTTGCCAATCACCTCGTCCAGGCTGTCTGCTCCTATCAACGCAAGCCCGGTTGGATTCATTTCAAGTATCAGGCCTTCTTTGTCAAGCAGTTTTATACATTCGGGATTGGCCTGCACTATAGTACGCAGGTGAGTCTCACTCTCAGCAAGCGCACGTTCTGCTTTTTTTTGTTCAGTGATATTTCTTTGTGTGCCCCAGGCCCTTTTAATATACTCACCTTCAATAATACCAATCATATTGTTTAATAATATCAGCGGGTTGCCATCTTTACCGGTTTCATAACTTACTTCTTCCTCTACTTTAAAACCGTTTGAAAAAAACTTCCTGAGATAATCCAGACTCCTGGGGTTATCTGCGGGCAATATCTTGTTCAAAGGAATACCAATGATATCACCGGCTTTTTCGAAACCATACATTTTGGCAAACGTATCATTACATTCAGCTACCCAGGCATTATTATAACAATAGTCAATCATCTGCTCCAGCGGGGTGGAAATGTGCAAGGCTTCTTTTAGGTCAATCCGCCAGATGCCTTCGGTACTTTGCTGAACAAACATTTTATACCGTTGCTCACTTTTTTCAATGGCGAGGGCTGTTTTTTTACGTTCGGTAATATCTTCGGCAGCGCCAATCATGCGTATGGCTTTTCCATTTTCATTGCGGATGATATATCCCTTGTCATTGATATAAACATATACTCCATCCTCTCTTCTGAAACGATACTCAAAATTGAAAGCAGTTTCTTCTTTTGAGTTTACCAGGTAATCGATCTGCCTGCCAATCTTTTCTTTATCATCCGGGTGCAGGAAGTTTGCCCATAATTGTATGTCTTTAATGGATTCGTTGCTCCTATGCCCATACACATCGGCGAGGCCGTTTCCGCTCCTGTAAATTTCGCCGGTTACCAGGTCCCAGTCCCAAACCAGGTCATTGGTTGCTTTCACCACCAGGTTGAAACGTTCATTGCTTAACCTCATGGCAGCTTCTGTTTTTTTACGCAGGCTGATATCCGAGATCATAGTACTGCTCCTGGCTGCACCGCTAATATCAGTAAAAACAGTTGAAGAAATTTCTATTGGAAAATGCTCACCATTCTTTTTTATACCGGTTGCTTCTGTCATTACAAAACCGATTCTTTCACGCTGCTCCAAAGCCTCTATAAAGCGTGGATCATTATCGTCAACAATTTGCCATCTTTTTAATTGTCTCCATTCATCGTTGCTGTACCCAAACATTACAGTTGCAGCATGGTTTGCTTCCAATATGGTTCCATCCGGAATAGTTAAGAAAAATGCATGAACTGAATTTTCAACGATGGCCCTGTATTTTTCTTCAGTATCATGAAGTGGATGCTGTACTGCAACATCCTTTGGCGAAGATGTAATAGGATTGGGGCCTTTCATTTGTAATATTGTTCTGTCATGATAAGAATTGGATTGAGGGTAAAAAAATATCACTGATCTTTCATTAAAAGAAACACCCTTTATCCAGACACAATTACCAGCAATAAAGTGATAAACGTGGATTTACGTTTATTATTTCGTAGATACACGATTGGCACCTAACAGTAAAGGTGACTAATTTGTGCAAATTAAAATATAGTCGTTTTGTCTATTGTGGTGTAGAAAAAATTCTATCTTTAATAAGCATTTGTATCTATACATTTGTACCTAAACCCTGCAAACGAAAATGAAGAAATTTCTTCTGGTTGATGATCATGTGGTAGTCCGCTCCGGTATAAAGATCCTTTTATCTGAAATTTACACCCCCATAGAAATTCATGAAGCTATGAATGGTGAAACTGCCATTCAAAAATTAAAAGAACACCAGTTTGATCTTATTATCCTGGATATTCAAATGCCCAATACGGATGCACTTGGACTGATGGAGTTCATTCATATTACTTATCCTGAAGCCAAGGTTTTGATGTTTTCGATGAGTGCTGAAAATATTTATGCCAAACGGTTTATGAAGGCAGGTGCGTATGGATTTATCTCAAAAGAAGCGCCATTGGAAGAAATAACAAGGGCCATCAATATTATTCTCAATAATAAAAAATACATCAGCGATACGTTTGCCGAGAGACTGGCTGAAGATTCTTTTTCAGGCAAATCGGGCAACCCATTCAATGAACTTTCGCCCCGTGAATTTGAAATTGTTTCCTTGCTGCTGGAGGGAAAAACAGTTACCGATATTTCTCATGTGCTGAACATTCAAACTTCCACAGTAGGTACACATAAGGCCCGTTTATTTGATAAATTAAATGTCACAAACCTGCTTGAACTGAAAGAACTGGCTACTACTTATAACCTGTGATCTTTTGTTCATCCCGGTTAATAAAATGCAGGGCATCTTACTTTGTTAGCAGAAGAATTTTCATTGCCGTTGCGGAATGCTTTATAGGACAGGGTAATCTCATAAGCACCCCTGTACTGCGAGGCCGATTTTAACTTACTTATGTTTACATCATAGGTGATGCCCACTCCAAATTGATAATAATCGAGTTTGATGACAGGCATGAAAGCATCATTCCAACGGTAAAATGCACCTCCTGAAATAGCTATCTTCTGGTTTTCCAGATCAGGTGTAAGGTCGTGGCTGAATAATAAACCACCCTGTATCTGCCTGCTGCCGCCCTGCATAAAGTAATCTCCATAAACTATAAGTTTATTTGCATCGCTGGTTGGAACCGATAAACCTGCATTAACTACCCATTTAGGATTTAGTACAATATCATATTGTTTTTGAAAGGCTACTTTAGGTTTTGTAAAATGAAACAATCCCACACCTACATAGTAACGGGTATTTTGCCCGGCAATGCTGCTGAAGTTTAATCCAACGGCTGCATCCCAGTAGGTAAAACCGGTATTGGTAAAAACCTGTTTTGTTGGATTGGTTGAACTGTACGAACCGTTTACGAACTGGTCATCAAAACTAAGCTTCGAAGGGTCAAAACGCTGCATGACCGCACCTCCCATAATACCAGCCGAGAGATAGGTATCCTTTTCACTATCCAGCGATTTATGATAATTTATTACCGGGAAGATCTGTGTACGCCTCAGCCTTGAGTCTCCTGCAATATCATTGGTGCCCTGGAATCCTATCGTTATAAAATCATTTGAATTACGACCCAATGGTTTTTTATATTCTAAACCAAGTCCAATAGTACGATAGGGTACAGTAACACTTTGCCACTGGCTTCTGAAAGCTGAAGTAGCCCTGATATCCCCGTTAAATATCCCTGCCAGCGCAGGATTTCTTAATAAGGGTAATTCATAAAACTGCGAGAAATTAATATCCTGGCTGTTTGCAAAATTTGCAAACAACACAGAATAGAGTAGAAGCTGGATTTTTAAATTTTTTCTCATAACTGAATTATTTTAACAGGGTGGTGTTTCCCTTGTATGTATAAATTACTCCATTGTCACAGATCACTTCTGCAGTATAAACAAATACATCTGGTGTTGCCGGAATGCCTCTTATTTTTCCATCCCATGCATATTGCAGGTCATTAGGATTAAAATTTGTTTTTTCAAACACCAGTTCACCCCAGCGGCTGAAAATGCGGAATGTTTTTATAAAAACTCCTTTACCTCTTACCATAAGCACATCATTCAAACCATCTCCGTCAGGTGTAAATGCATTAGGTATAAACACCTGGGCATTTTTGCAAAAAGTAAAAATGAAGATGGTATCATTAGTTATACAACCGTAATTGTTTATTACGGAAAGCACATAATAACTGTTGTCTCTCACAGTAAGTGTTGGAGTAGGGCAGTTTGTACAACTTAAACCTGCCGAAGGTGTCCATGTCCAGTTAACAATAGGCCCGTTTTGTGTTACAGGATTCAGCTGAACAGTGCTACCTGTTGACAAAGTAAGATCGGGGCCGATATTGACTGTTGGCCATGGCCCAACGGTTATCCTTACCGAACTTGTATCGGTAAAGCAATTGTGTTCATCGTAACCAACAACATTATATAAAGTTGTTGTACCTGGCGTAGCTCTTGGATTTGCTATATCAACCCTGTTCAACCCTGCTGGAGGAGACCATACATAACGGTAAGCTCCACTGGCTGCCAGGTTTGCCGACTGACCCAAGCATAAAGTATCGTTTGGTGTAATGAGCATCTGGAATGGTTTCATCACATTCAATGAAACGGTATCGTATGCGATACATCCAAACGCACTTGTTCCCTGTACTACATATTTTATAGTATCTGTTGGTGTTGAAACAGGGTTAGGGCAATTTGTACAACTTAACCATGTTGCAGGGCTCCATGTGTATTGCGACGCTCCTGTAACCGTTAACTGCGACGAATTTCCAATACACACGAATGTGTTGTTGCTGGCAACCACCAATGGAGTTGGCTGAACAATTATTGAAAATGATTGGGGTAAGCCCGAACAGAAACTTGTTGAAGGCGTTACTGTAATGGTAGCAGTTACTGGTGCACTGGTTGTATTGAGTGCTTTGAATGAAGCAATATTGCCAGTACCCGTTGCTGCCAATCCTATGGAAGGATTATTATTTGTCCAGTTGTATGAAGGAATATTATTCATACCCCCGGTAAATGTTACCAGGTTGGTTGAAGCACCATTACATAATGCCTGATCTGGTGGCTGAATAACATTAGGTATTGGGTTAATAGTTATAGTAAATGTCTTCGTAGGCCCTACGCAACCAAGTGCAGTTGGTCTTACTGTAATGGTTGCAACGGATGTAGAGAATCCATTACCGGTTGCAGTGAAAGCGGGGATATTACCAGAACCGCTCGCTTGTAAACCAATTAAAGGAGCAGTGTTTGTCCAGGTGAATGTGGTACCGCTTACCGGCCCGTTAAATGCAATGGCATTGGTAACTATTCCATTACATAATGATTGGTTTGGAGGCTGTACTACACTTGGTGTTGGATTTACAGTTATTGTAAATGATTGGGGCAAACCTGCACAACCCATTGCAGAAGGCGTAACAGTTATTGCTGCTACTTCAGCGACATTAGTCGTGTTAATTGCCAGGAAGGCAGCAATATTTCCCGAACCACTGGCAGGCAAGCCAATTGAAGTATTGTTATTGGCCCAGGCATAAGTTGTGCCACCCATTGTACCAATGAATGCTATTGAATTAGTTGTTACATTATTACACAAAGCCTGGTTTGCAGGTTGTATCAGACCGGGCGTTGGGTTTATGGTTATTGTAAATGTTTTAGGAGTACCCGGGCAACCTGCTGCGGTAGGTGTTACAGTAATTGTTGCAGAAACCGGGGTATTGGTTGCATTGACGGCATTGAATGGAGCAATATTTCCTGAACCGTTTGCAGGCAAACCAATTGCCGGGTTACTGTTTGTCCAGGTGTATGTTGTACCGCTTACTGATCCGGTGAATGATATAGCATTTGTTGGAACACCATTACAGAAAACCATGTTTGCAGGTTGTACTACATTAGGTATTGGATTTATGGTTATTGTAAATGTTTCAGGCGGCCCTATACAATTTGCTGCCCATGGTGTAACTGTAATTGTTGCAATAGCCGGTGTATCAGCTGTATTAACTGCAGTAAACGACAGGATATTACCATTGCCACTAGCGCCCAGGCCTATAGAAGTGTTATCATTTGTCCACAGATAAATAGTGTTTGGTAATGTTCCCGACATCAGAACATTATTAGTAGTTGCACCATTACACAAAACCTGGTTTGGTGGTTGTACAACAGATGGGGATGGCTTTACTGTTATTGTAAAAGTCCTTGATGGCCCCGGGCAACCACCGGTAGATGGCGTAACAGTTATGTTTGCTGTAATTGAAACAGTACTTGTATTGACGGGTATAATTGAAGGGATATTGCCTGTACCACTTGCCGGTAATCCGATAGCTGTGTTATCATTTGTCCAGCTATATATAGTACCGCTTAAGGTAGATGTAAAGTTCACCGGGCTTGAAGCCATGTTGTTACAAAAACCCTGGTTCGGCGGCTGATTCATAGATGATGGGGGCCTCACAATTACATTGTGTGCAGCTGTACCGTTACATCCACTTGCCGATGTTACATTAAGAGTCACTATGTACGTTCCGGGTGTGGCATAGGTATGTGTTACCGTATCTCCTGTTCCTGTATTACCGTCTCCAAAATTCCAGGAGGTGGAAGATGAAGGAAGTACACTGTTATAAAATGTAAACGTACCTGGTGCACAAGCTGCAGGCGACGACATGGTAAATTGTGCACTTAGTTCACCTGTAATAGTTGTTTTTAAAGTATCTGTACAACCAAAGTTTGCAAACGGGATCATTTCCACCCAGAACACTGTATTGGTTGACGGTCCCGGATTCAATACAAGTTGCTGACCGGTACCTATTATAGTTGTAAATCCTGAATCCCACCAGTTATAAGTTTGGAATCCCGGAGGGGCTGTAAGCGTAGTAATATTGGGGAAGTTACAATCATAATCTGTTTCGATGGCCTGGCCACAAGTACTCTGTACATCTAAGTAAGCATAGCCCCAGTGTGCTCTTCTCACACAGTCTGCTGTAGTAAATTCCAGGTAAATGGTTTGGCCTCCATAGCCCCTGAGACTAAAAAAC
>Ga0138256_10008196_pt1 | contig 10994 bp, 5 predicted proteins | sample KNB2016incub_MG_FD_105486 | JGI IMG/M metagenome (GOLD analysis project Ga0138256, IMG submission 105486) | Active sludge microbial communities from wastewater in Klosterneuburg, Austria - KNB2014incub_MG | ecosystem: Engineered > WWTP > Activated sludge > Unclassified | place: Austria... | reverse complement strand
GAGGGCTTGCTCGTAGGTCAGGCGGGGCATGTGGCGGCTCCGGGCATACGTGGGAATGGCGGAGGACTCGTCGTCCGTCGAAGGACACGCTTCAGTCGAAGTACACGACGGTGGCGCCGTCGCCCCCTTCCGTTCGATCGCCGGGTCGATGGCGCTTCACGGACCGGTTGGCGGTCAGCCGCTTGCGGAGCGCGGTCTTCAGCGCACCGGTCCCGTGGCCGTGGATGATGCGCAACCACGGCGCCCCCTGCAACAGCGCGCGATCGATCCGGGTGTCGACGATGTCGAGCGCTTCCTCGACCCGCAGGCCGCGCACGTCGACCTCGGTGGCCGGCCCGGAGCCGGCCGCGGGCTCCGGCGCGAGCGGTATGGATGAGCCGCGCTTGCCGCGCGACACCGGGGAAGGGGGCGGTTCGCTCGGCGCCGTCGCCACGAACTCGAGGTCGTCGAGCGCGACGGACATCCGCATCCGTCCGAGCTGCACCTGCGCCGTGTCGCCGTCCACGGAGAGCAGCGTCGCCGGCTGGCCGAACGAACGCACGCGCACGCTGTCCCCCGGTGCCCAGTCGTCCGCGTCGGCTGCGACGCCCCGCCGTTCGCTCTCGGCGGCCAGGATGTCCTCGATCTTCGCCAAGCCGCCGAGGATCTCCGCGCGCTCGGCAGCCAGTTCCGCCGCCGACGCCGCGCCCACCGCCCCCGCGCCCGCACCCGACGCCTCGACGACGACCGTGCCGGCGCGCGCGAGCGCCGCCGCCCGCTCGGCGCGCTTGAGGAGGCGCGCGATCGCCTCCCGGGCCGCCTCGAGCTCGTCCTGCGCCTGCGTCCGCGTCGTCTGGAGGACCGCGGCACGTTCGGCGGCCAGACGATCGACCCCCTCTTCGAGCTCGGCCGCCCAGCGGTCGGCCGCCTGTCGCTGTTCCGTCGCGGCGGCACGGTCCTGCAGGGCGGAGCGTCGCGCGGCGCGGATGTCGGCCAGCAGCTCCTCCATCTCGACTTCGCTCGTCGCCAGCCCGCCCCGCGCCGCCTCGACGATCGCGGCGGGCAGCCCGAGGCGCTCGGCGATCGCCAGTGCGTTCGAGCGGCCGGGCAGACCGATCGTCAGCTCGTACGTCGGGCGGAGCGTCTCGAGATCGAACTCGACCGAGGCGTTGGCGACGCCCGGCGTGCCGTAGGCGTAGGCCTTCAGCTCGGTGAAGTGGGACGACGCAACCGTCGCCACGCCGCGTGCCCGGAGCGCTTCGAGGATCGCGCCCGCGAGCGCGGCACCTTCGGTCGGGTCCGTGCCGGCACCGAGCTCGTCGAGCAGGACGAGCGAGCGCGGCGTCGCGTCGTGGAGGATCCGGACGATGTTCGTCAGGTGACCGGAGAACGTCGAAAGGCTCTGCTCGATCGACTGCTCGTCGCCGATATCGGCGTAGACGGCGTCGAAGACGGCCAGCTGCGCCCCGTCCGCGCACGGGACCTGGAGGCCGGCCTGCGCCATGAGGGCCAGCAAGCCGACCGTCTTGAGCGTCACCGTCTTGCCGCCCGTATTCGGGCCGGTGATGACCATCAGCCGAAAGTCGTCGCCGATCCGCACGCCGATCGGCACGACCGTGGCCCCGTCGAGCAGCGGGTGGCGGGCGGCCTCGCACCGGAGCATCGGCGCGGCGGCATCGAGGATCTCGGGCGTGACGGCGCGCAGCTCGCGGCCGTACTGAGCGGCGGCGAACGCCAGATCGAACGCGCCGAGCGCCGCGACGGTCCCGGCGATCCCATCCGCTTCGACGGCGACCGCCTCCGAGAGCGCGCGCAGCACGCGCTCGATCTCGCGCTGCTCCGCCACGGTCAGCTCGCGGTGGGCGTTGCCGTGGTCCACCACGGCCAGCGGCTCGACGAACAGCGTCGAGCCGCTGTCGGACGTGTCGTGGACGACGCCGGGCACGCGGGAGCGGAAGTCGGCCTTCAACGGCACGACCCAGCGGCCGTTGCGTTGCGTGACGAGCGCGTCCTGGAGGTACTCGCGGGCCGCGCCCTTCACGAGCGCCTGCAGCTGGCGGACGATCCGGTCGTGGACGATCTTCAGCTGCCGCCGCACGCGCCGCAGCTCAGGCGATGCGCTGTCGAGCACCTCGCCCGCCTCGTCCAGCGCGTCGCCGATCGCATCGTGGACGGCCGGGCACGGGTCGATGCGCCCCGCCAGCAGCGCCAGCCCGGGCCAACGGGCGTCGTCATGCGCAATCGCGCGCTTCAGGCGCCGGGCGACGGCGAGCGTGCCGCGGACCCCAAGCAGCTCCGCCGGCTGCAGAACGCGGCCGCGCGCCGCCCCGGCCACCGCGGCGCGAACGTCCTGTGCGCCGTCCAGCGTTGCGCCGTCGCGACGGTCGAGGAAGGCGCGTGCCTCGCGCGTGATCTCCTGTCGGGCGCGCACCTCGAAGACGTCGGCGGACGGCCGGAGCGCCAGGGCCAGCTCGCGCCCGACGTCGAACGCGGCGTGGCCGGCGAGGCGCACGACGATCTTGTCGTATTCGAGAACGCGCAGCGTTTTCGGGTCCATCGAGCCAACTCCGTCCGTTCGGTCGGCGCCAATTCGGTCCGCCTTAAGAATTCCAATCTGTCAGTCACTACACGAGGAAACGAAATTGCCTATTGACAAGCTGGTGGTCAACAGGTACACTGGCGGGCGAGCAACCGCTACCAGCTCGGCCCAAGGCAAAGCAAGTCCTAGCATGACCGAGCATCTCGTAGCTGCGCGAGCCGGAGCGCTCAACAAGGGACGGCCTATGCCCGAGTTTTATTCTACCCAGGACGTCGCCGACCGCCTCGGGGTCAGCATCTTCACGATCCGACGCTACATCCAATCCGGCAAGCTCGATGCGGTCAAGCTCGAAGGCGGCTACCGCGTGAGCCGGACGGCGCTGGATCACTTCCTGTCCGAACGCGCCACGAGCGGACTGTCGGCTGAAGGCCGCGTCGACCCCGAACCGTCCGTCCACCCGTTCGCCTCCACGTTACCCTGAGGAGACCCATCACCATGCGCACGATCATCCGGACCACGTTGCTGGCCTTCGCGCTTGTCGCGTTCGGCCTCCTCGACAGCCGCAGCGCTGCCGCCAACAACGGCGGCGTGCACGTCGTCCAGGCCGGCGAGACGCTCTACAGCATCGCCGCCAGCTACGGCGTGAGCGCCGATGCGATCGCCGCCGCGAACGGGATCATGAATCCCGACTACATCCGCGCCGGCCAGTCCCTGTCCATTCCCGGCGCGGCCATGCCCGGCCCGGGCGGACCGTGGGAGGTCGAGGCGCATCAGTGGGGCGGCCGCTACGTCGTCAAGCCGGGCGACACGCTCTACAGCATCGCGTGGCGCACGGGCACGAGCGTCAGCGCGATCATGGCCGCCAACGGCATCGGCAACCCCAACGTGATCTACGCCGGCCAGGCGCTGACGCTGCCGGGCGGCATGCAGCCCGGCCCGGGCGGCCCGGGCCCCGACCACGGCAAGCCGCAGCCGCAGTGCGGTTACCGCACCACGGTCAAGGGCGGTGACTCGCTGTCCGCGATCGCCTGGCGAACCGGGACGACGATCAACGCCCTGGCGCGGGCGAACGGGATCGCCTACCCCTACCTCATCTACCCCGGCCAGCAGCTGCACGTCCCGTGCGCCGACGGCCGCCCGGGCCAGCCGCACAAGCCCGGCCCGCGCCCCACGGCCCGCCCAACGGCCACCGGCCTCGTGCCCGCGGCGTGCAACCGGAACATCCAGATCGTCGATCCCTTGAACCTGGAGCACGTGTCCGGCACGCTCTACGTCATCGGCACGGCCGACATCCCGAACTTCCAGTTCTACAAGCTCGAGTACGCACGCGGCACGGCCCCGCTGAACTCCGAGTTCCACTCGATCGGCGAGACGATCCGGCAGCGCGTGCGCGACGGGATGCTCGGGGTCTGGTACCTCGGCAACATGCCCGCCGGCGATTACGTCCTGCGCCTGACCGCCGTCGACGCCGCCGGCCAATTCCCGACGCCCTGCAGCGTCCGGGTGAAGGTGAACTGATCGGAACCCGCATCGAACGCCATCGGCCCGTACCGATGAAGGACCTTCGCGAGGCCGCTGGCAAGGGCACGGCATGCCGTGCCCTTGCCGCGGCGTTCGCGCGGGCTGGCGCGCCGTGCTCGTGTGCCCAACGGATGGGCACTGCATGCCGTGCCCATCCGCGACGATTCGTGGCGCGCGTCGTGAGGCGACGTTGCGTGGGCTGCTTCGTTGCGATCGCTGCGGCCGTCGTCGGCACGACGGGCGGCGGGTTCGTTGCGACACCGCCGGCACGAGCCCAGGCGCCGAGCGCGGCGACCATCGCCGCGACCGGCGGCGCGTCGACCGAGGCGTTCGGGCTTCACTCAGTCCATCCGGGTGAGACATTCTGGCAGATCGCGGCGCGCTACGGGATGACGGTGGCCGACGTTGCCGCGCTCAACGGCCTGCGCCCGACGGCGCTCCTCCTGCCCGGCCGCTCGGTGCGCGTGCCCGTCGAGCGCGCGGCCAACGCGCGGGCGGCCTCCCCGGCCGGACCGGCCGGCTCCGGCGAGGCGGCGCGCACGCTCCAGGCCGACGTCGGCGGCGCGTCCGGCGGCGAAGGCGGCGCCGCGTCGGCCACACCGTACGAGGTCGTCCTCGGTGACACGCTGTACGCGATCGCGGACCGCTTCGACGCCGACATCGAAGCGATCAAGCGGCGCAACGGCCTGCCGGCCGACGGATCGATCTACGAGGGGCAGACGCTCCAGATCCCGTCGCCGCCCACGGCCTCCGGCAACCCGAGCGACACGGAAGGCGACGGCGGGCCGACGCGTCCGACCACGGACGCCGACGCAGGCGGACGCGCCGGCAGCGGCGCCGCCGTCCGGACGACGGACACCGTCACCGTGGCGTCCGGCGAGACGCTCAGCAGCATCGCCGCGCGCTATGGGACGACGGCGGCGGCGCTCATGCGCCTGAATGCCCTGATCGACGACAACATCTACGAGGGGCAATCGCTGCAGGTCCCGCACGCCGGCAGCGGCGTGCTGGCCGGCGTCGGCGCCAAGCGGATCGAGGTCGATGTGAGCGACCAGCGGATGTTCGTCTGGGAGGGCGACAACCTGGCGTTCAACTGGACGGCCTCGACCGGATTGGCGACGCATCCGACGCGCACGGGCTCGTTCGCCGTCCAGAGCAAGGAGCCGAACGCGTGGTCGAGCGCATGGGAGCTCTGGATGCCGCATTGGCTCGGCATCTACTGGGCCGGCGGCTCGGAGAACGGGATCCACGCGCTGCCGATCCTCAACGGCACGACGCTGTGGGGCGGCCTGCTCGGCTCGCCCGTGAGCTACGGCTGCGTCGTGCTGGACACGGCGAACGCCGAAGCGCTGTTCAACTGGGCGGACATCGGCACGCCGGTCGAGATCCACGACTGAGCGGCATGCCCGGGCGGACACAGAGCCCAAAGCGCATTGCTCCGGTGTTGAAGGGGCCGTATACTCGGCCCGTTCTCCCACCGCCACAGGAGCGCGCAGATGCGCTTGTCCGTCTCACTCGCCGCCGCCCGCCGTCGCGCCGCAGGGCCGATCGCCGCCGGCGGTCTCGTCGTTCTGTCCTTGCTCCTGCCATCGAACGCGGCACGCGGCGCGACGATCCAGGTCTGCGCATCCGGTTGCCGCTACACCGCCATCGCCCCGGCGCTCGAAGCGGCGTCGGACGGTGACGTGATCGAGGTTGGCGCCGGTACATTTGCCGGCGGCTTCGTCGTCACCAGGCCGGTCACGATCCGCGGCGCCGGGCGCACCCAGACGATCATCTCGAACGCCAAGTCGGCGACCGTGGCCCTTCAGAATCTCCTCGGCCGAAGCACGCTGGAGTCCGTTACGGTCTCGGGTGGGATCGGCGTGAACATCGACCAGCGGCGCTACGGCGGCGGGATCTACGTGAAGGGCAAGTCGGCGACGATCAAGGATGTCCTCGTCACGGCCAACGGCGTCGAGCGCGGCGTCGGCGTGACGTACAACGGCGGCGGGATCTACCTCGACGCCGGCGACGTCACGGTGACCGACGTGCATGTCGTCGGCAACCGGGCGACGAACTCGGGCGGCGGCGTCGTCGTGAACATCGATGCCACGCTGACGATGAACGGCGGGCGGATCGCGGACAACGTCGTCAAGAACGCGGACGAGTCCAACCCCGAAACGGACACGAACGCCCGCGGCGGCGGGATCTACGTCGAGGATCGGACGACGCTCACGGGCGTCGAGATCAGCGGCAACCAGGCTGCCGCGTCGGGCGGCGGGGCGAACATCGCCGGCGTCGGGCGGCTCACGCTGACGGACTGCATCGTGCGCAACAACAAGTCACACCAGGGCGGCGGGATCTACAACACCGCCACGGTCACGATCGTCGGCGGCCGGATCGAGGGCAACACGGCCTCCGGCGAGACCGAGGGTTCGTCGGCGGGCGGCAGCGACGGGCTTGCGTCCGGCGGCGGCGGCCTGCTGAGCTTCGGCACGGCATCGCTCGAAGCCGTCACGATCGCCAACAACGCATCGATGTCGAACGGGGGCGGCTTGGTTTCGATCAAGGGGTTGGGCGGCACGCAGTTCGGCCGACTGACGGCGTCCCGCTGCACGATCACGGGCAACACCGCCAAGGGCAGCGGCGGCGGGCTGTACGCCGCCAACGACGATCCGAACGACACGCTCGGCGCCGAAGTCACCGTCGATCGGTCGACGCTGTACGGCAACACGGCCCTAGACGGCGGCGCGGCCCTGCTCGATTTCGGCCGGCTCGAGTTCCGCGACAGCACGGTCGTGAACAACAATGCGCTGGGCGACGGGGATGGGCTGATGACGAACCAGGACAACGCGCTCCGGGTCGGCAGCACGATCCTGTCCAACGAGACGAACGGCGCCAACTGCTTCAACAAAATCGCCTCGCTCGGCAACAACATCGATTCGGACGGCTCGTGCGCCTTCGCGAACCGCGACGACGCCGTCTCGACGCAGCTCGAGCTCGGGCCGCTGGCGGACAACGGCGGGCCGACGCACACGCTGTCCATCGGCCCGAACAGCGCGGCGATCGACATGGGCAACCCGGGCCGCTGCGCCCAGAGCCCGCTCGATCAGCGCGGCGCCGCCCGCCCGGTCGACGGCGACGGCGACGGCGTGAAGCGCTGCGACGTCGGCTCGTTCGAGTTCGGCGCCGAGATCCCCGGCACGGCCACCCCGACCTCGACCCGCACGCCCACCGGCCAGAGCACGAACGCGACGCCGCGCACGGCGACGCCCACCCCGAGCCGCACGCCGACGTTCGTCATCGGCTCGCCGTCGCCCACACCGACGTTCGTGGAGGGCGAGCCGACGACGCCGCCCCCGCCGACGGTCCCCGTCGCCGGGCGGTCCTTCATGCCGTTCGCCAACAAGCCATGAGGCTCGCCGCACCCGTCTGCACCGCCTGCGCGGCGATCACCCTGCTGGCGGCGATCGGCGCGAACGCCGACCGTCGCGGGCACACCGCCGCGCAACCCGCCACCCTCGCCGTCCGCGCCGAGGCGGCGTGCCGCACGACGCACCCGATCGTCGCCGCCGTCGTCCAGACGCGCGGCCTCTCCGCCGCAGCCCACGCCGCCGCGCCGGCCGTCGTCGCCGTCCACGCCGCGACGCCGGGCGAGCCGGCGGCGCCCGAGGTGCTGGCGACGAACGGACAGGTCGGAGCGGTGTACGGGCTGGCGTACGATCCGGCGGCTCGTGCGCTCTTCGTCGCGGCCCACACGCGCCGCGGCGCGGCGTTCGGACCGGGCGGGCCGGGCATGATCTACCGGATCGACCTCGACTCGGGCGCCGTCGCACCGTGGCACGCCCTGGCCGCGGGTGAAGACGTGCACGCCCCCGAGCTGGCGGATCACCCGACGGCCGACGACACCGCGGCGATGCGCTGGGTCGGCCGGATCGGCTTGGGCGACATCGAGCTGTCCAACGACGGCACCGCCCTGCACGCGGTCAACCTCAGCGACCGCCACGTCCACACGCTTGCCTTGGCCGACGGCGCGGCCATCGCCCGCTTCCGCGACAAGCAGCGCCGCGACCAGTTCGACGGCTCGCTCCACCCGTTCGCGCTCGCCGTGTCCGGCGACGACGTCCTCTTCAGCGTGACGGACGGCTACGACGACGACTATCCGCCGCGCCAGAAAGCCGCCTGGGTATACGCGGCACTGCCCGATGGGAACAACCGACGCACCACCGCGTACGCGGAGTGGGCGTACACGCCTCGCACGCCCGCCTGGGGCGCCTGGGACGACAAGGTGACGGCCGTCGACCAGCCGTGGCTCGTCGACGTGGCCGTCCGCCCGGGCGGGGCGCTCATCCTCGGGATGCGCGACCGGACGGTGGACATGGCGCCCGACCGCGTATTCGATGCCTCCGACCCCGCCTATCGGAGCGTCGGCGAGCTCTTCGCGACCCGCTTTCAGGGCATCACGTGGCGCGCGCAGCCGGATATCACCTTCGACACGCTCGGCCCCGACGGCCGGCACGCCGCGTTCGGCGCCGTGGCCGTCGTACCCGGCCTGGACGTCGTCGTCGCGCCGACGCTGCCGCTGCGCGCCACCGGCACGGTGACGACGACGGCCGTGAGCTCGACCACCGTCGGCCTGGCGTGGTTCGACGCCGCCAGCGGGCGCCGGATCGATTGGACGCCCCTGTTCGATCCCTCCGTCGACCCCGGCCTCGCCCTCGAGGTCGGCGCAGGTGACGTCGCCGTCCTGTGCGGCCCGACGCCGCCCGCCGACGTCGACCTGCCCGGCACCGCCACCGCCGTCGGCGCGCCGATCGCCACCGCGACGGCGATCGCCCGCGGCACGGCGTCCGCCGAGGCGCGCAACCTCACCGCGACGGCCGCGCCGTCCGCCTTCGCCGCGACGCAGACCGCCCACGCCCCGACGGAGATCGCCCGCGCCACGGACGCGCGCGCCACGGCCACGGCGATGGCGCCGACGGCGTGGGCGCTCGAGACGCAGCGCCCGGCGGCGCAGACGGCTGTGGCCGGCACGGCGACCGTGGTTTCGGCCAAGCTGGCCACGGCCGCGCCGGCGATGGCGACGCGCCTGCACGCCACGGCGCTCGCGCCGCGGTCGGCGGCGCGGCAAAGCGCGGTCGTCCAGGCCCGGGCGACGATCCGCGCCTCGGACGCCAGCGACAACCCGTACCTGGCCGTGGCGAATCACGTCCCGGTTCTCGACGCGGCCGGCAACGCGCAGAACGATGCCTGGATGGCGGCGGAGCCGGTCGTCATCGCGTTCAACAACAGCGAGCCCGAGGACATCCTCGAGCACCATACCCTGGCCTGGCACGACGAGCTCGGCGCCGTCTTCGGCATCGCGTCGGACATCGGGCGCGAGCAGCTCTACGTCGGGGCGTTCGTGAAGCGGGTCACCCAACTCGGACCGCTCGGACCAGGCGGCATCTACCGCATCGACCTGCCCTCCGGCGCCGTCGCGCCGTTCGCCGTCCTGAACGCCGGCGCCGACCCGCACGACTTCAGCCGGGACTTCGATGTCGCCAGCCGGAACCAGGTCGGCCGGATCGGGCTCGGCGACCTTGAGTACGCGCCGGAGCGGGACGAGCTCTTCGCGGTGAATCTGAGCGATCGACTGATCTATCGCTTCCACGTGCCGGACGGGCGGCTGCTCGGCGCCTTCCCGCACGGCGCCGTCCTGGAGCGCTGGGCGCGCGACGCCCGCCCGTTCGCCCTCGGCTGGCACGACGGCCGCCTGTACCACGGCGTCGTCGACGAGGCCGGCGATCCACCGGCGGCCTACGTCTACCGCTCGAACGCCGACGGCAGCGACATGGCCGAGGTGGCGCGCCTGCCGCTGGACTACCCGCGCGCGCCGATGTGGGCCGACGGCCCGGCCGGCCGGGGTGAACCGAGCGCGATGCTCGTCGATCTCGAGTTCCGCAACGACGGCGACCTCGTCATCGGCTTGCGCGACCGGACGGGCGACAGCGAGGTGCAGGTCGTGGGCAGCGGCGACGTCATCCTGACGACGCGGGTCGGTGATCGCTTCGTCCCGCTGCCGGCACCGGAGCTCTACAACGATACGATCCTGCACCAGGAGACCGCGTTCGGATCGCTGGCCGCCATGCCGTGGCTCGACCAAGTGGCCAGCACGGCCGTCGACCCGATCACGGTGAATTCGAACGGCGTGCTGTGGTACGACAACACGACGGGCCAGTGGCTGCGCCGCGAGACGATCCACGCCGGCCTCGTGCTGACGTTCGCCAAGGCGGCCGGCCTCGGCGACATGGAGAGCCTGAACGTTGCGCCGACCCCGACCCACACGCCGACGCCGACGGACGTGTACACCCGCACGCCGTCCCCGTCGCCCACCGCGACCCTCACCCCGCCCCCGACCGTCACGCCGTCCCCGACGACGGGGCACTTCGAGATCTACCTGCCGCTTGCCCAGCGCCTCCACTGCGTCCCGTTCGAGACCCGCACGGACGTCGTCCTCGTCCTGGACATGAGCACCTCGATGTACCGCCCGACGCGCGGCAACCGCACGAAACACGAGGCCGCCGTCGACGCCGCGCACACGTTCGTCGGCCTGATGCGCTTCGCGCCCGACACGAACGGTCGCCGCGACCGCGTCGGGGTCGTCGGCTTCAACAACGACGCCTGGATCGGCACGCACCTCACGAGCGACCGCGCCGCCGTCGACGGGGCGCTGGACGGACTGGCGCGCGGGATCAAGGAGGGCACGCGCCTCGACCTTGCGATCGCCCAGGGCCAGGCCGTGCTGGACGCCACGCCGCGCGCGCCCGGCATCGACCCCGTGCTGATCCTGCTCACCGACGGCCTGCCAAACCGCGTCCCGACGCCCGAGGGCGGCGGCCGCCAGGAGGACACGGTGCTGGCCGCCGCGTCCGCCGCGAAGGCCGCCGGTACGCGCCTGTTCGCCGTCGGCCTCGGCGAGACGGGCGACGTG
>Ga0138256_10008195_pt1 | contig 10995 bp, 6 predicted proteins | sample KNB2016incub_MG_FD_105486 | JGI IMG/M metagenome (GOLD analysis project Ga0138256, IMG submission 105486) | Active sludge microbial communities from wastewater in Klosterneuburg, Austria - KNB2014incub_MG | ecosystem: Engineered > WWTP > Activated sludge > Unclassified | place: Austria... | reverse complement strand
TTTTTATACCGCTTCCGCCCAGCAACCCTATACCACTGCAGTCGGGGTACGTCTGAGCAGTTCGAATGCCATGGTCAGTAATGCGATTTCTGTTAAACATTTTATAAACGATAAAATGGCGGTGGAGGGCTTATTATCCTTTGGTGATCCGCTGGCCCTGGGTGCTTTGCTGGAATTACATCAGCCGCTGAGTTCACCCGGATTGAGTTGGTATTACGGAGGTGGTGCTTACCTGGCTTTTCTTAAGACGGTTAACACCACGACCCAGAAAACCAGCACCGACCCTAATTTCGGAGCACAGGGAGTGATCGGACTGGATTATAAATTCACGAATATTCCACTTAATATTTCGCTCGACTGGAAACCAGAGCTGAATATTGTAAATGATATCAACTTTGAACCGGCGGCTATCGGATTTACGGCCAGGTTCACGTTTGGCAAATAATTGTTTCCTTAGGGATCGGGACGGTAAAGGGGGTCATCTTGTTTCAGAGATGGGCCCCTTTTTTTGTTGAAAAGTTAAAAGGTTAAAAAGTTGAAAGGTTGACAGGGTACTTTCTTACAAGATTCACCTGAAAGCCATAAAGCCCCACCTAGTCAACCTTTCAACTTTTTAACCTTTTAACTTATTAACCGGTCTGTCTGGTTGAAAAGTTTACAGGTAAAAGGTTGACAGGGTACTTTCTTACAAGATTCACCTGAAAGCCATAAAGCCCCCACCCTGTCAACTTGTTAACTTATCAACATGTAAACTTATCAATGCAAATTTTCTCAGGTTTCTGCGTTTTTTTGCAGGAATACCCTTATTTTAGTCCTGCTAAAACTGACGGATGCTTAAAAAGGAAAGGCAGGCTTATATTCTACACCAGGTGAACCTGCATAACAAGGTCCTTTCTTCTTCTCTCTGCACTGAAATTAATGTGTCAGAAGATACGATCCGTCGTGACCTTCAGGAATTGGCAGATGAAGGAAAAGTCATCAAAGTACATGGAGGAGCCCTCTCCCATTCGTTCAACGAAGTTTCCTTTCCTATCAGCGGTGTTTACTCACAGAATCAAAAGAGAGTCATTGCCCAGAAAGCGATCAGTCAGATTCAGAATGGGATGTTTGTGCTCACCAGTGGGGGAACCACGATTATGGAACTGGCCAGGACCCTGCCTCCCCAGTTAAAAGCCACTTTTATTTCCGGCAGTATCCCGGTGATCCTGGAATACATGCACCATCCGAATATTGAGGTCATTCTTATCGGAGATAAAATATCAAAAAACTCTAAGATAACTGTTGGTTCTGAGGCAATTGCGAAGATCAAACAAATAAAACCTGATCTCTGTTTTTTAGGCACTAACGCAATCGATGCCGAACATGGGATCACGGATAATGATTGGGAAGTGGTGCAGCTAAAGAAGGCCATGATAGAGTCTTCTAAAAAGGTGATTTGTCTCAGTATCGCGGAAAAGATCAATACGGTTCAACCTATAAGGGTATGCGGGCTCAGTGAAATTGATATGCTGATCACAGAATTAGAACCTGGCAACCCCCTGTTGAAAACATTCGTTGATGCGGGTATTCAGGTTTTGTAATTAATTTGTAAACTGCTTATTTAATAATTATATCAAAAAAAACAGCTATGAGAAAAATTCTCCAGTTATTCCTGGCCTTCGCTGTGATGCTGCTGTTGTTGCCGCAAGTCATGCAGGCACAGGAGCGCACCATTACGGGCACCATTGTGTCAGAGGATAATAAAACGCCTCTATCAGGTGTTACAGTAAGGGTGAAAGGTACCCGTAAGATCACCCAGACAGATGCAAATGGAAAATTTAGCATTAAAGTAAACCCCGGTGAAACTTTGCAGGTTACATACGTAGGTTATGTTACAACGGATATTAAGCCAAGCAACAGTGAATCCTTAGGCATCAGTATGAAAACGGCTGATAATACCATGGGTGAAGTGGTGGTTACGGCGATGGATATCAAGCGTAGTCCCCGATCGCTCGGTTATTCCATCCAGAAAGTGGATGGAGCTGAGATCCAGGAAACCCAACGGGAAAACTTCCTCAACAGTCTCGGTGGTCGTGTGGCCGGTTTAACCATTGACCCCACATCTGGTACAGCCGGTGCCTCTACCTCCATTGTATTACGTGGATATAATTCGCTTTCACTGAGTAACCAGCCATTGTTTATTGTGGATGGGGTGGTGCTGGATAACTCCACCGTCAATGAAACATCAGGCGGCGGACAGGATATTGGTCTGGCTTCTGACCGGCCTAACCGGAATACCGATTACCAGAACAGGATCGCTGACCTTAACCCCAGCGATATTGAAACAGTTACTGTATTAAAAGGTCCTGAAGCAACAGCCCTTTATGGTAGCCAGGCTAGTTCTGGTGCGATTGTAATCACTACCCGTAAAGCCAAGACCAATAAGTTTGGCCTTCAATATGATAATAATTTCCGGATTCAGAAAGTAACCCGCTGGCCGGAAACACTGGATGAATATGTAAACGGGACAAACGGAACTGCCGCCAATGTGTACAGTTATTTTGGACCAAAATATGAAGCAGGCACCCAGCTTTTTGATAATAAAGAAGCCTTCTTCCGTACTGGTACATCACAAACGCATAACCTGGGAGCTGATTTTGGTGTCGGAGAATCCAAATTCAGGGTATCGGGCAGTTACTTCAACCAGAAAGGTGTGGTGCCGGAGAATGATTACAAACGGATCACTTTCCGCATTTCCAATACTACCAAATTGCTGAAAGGAAAACTGGAACTGTCTCCTTCCTTCTCGTATACCAATACGGATAACAATAAAGTACTCCGCAGTGCAGGTGGTTACCTGTTGAGTCTGCTGATCTGGCCCGGAACGGATGATATCCGGAATTTTGAAGACCCGAATGGTGATAAACTTGGACTTTTTAATTCCAATCCCAATGCCGATTATGACAATCCATTATTTAATGTGAAAAAGAACCGGGCTTATGATCAGACCGATCGTATGACCTATACCATGGGTATCAATTATAATCCGGTTAGCTGGTTAAGTATTAATGGCCGTTTTGGTTATGATACCTATAAAATGAGCGGCTATCAGTTTTATCACCCTCAATCCTATTATTTATCAGCTGCCACCGGCGGTACACTGGATAATTACTGGCGTAAATATTATGGCTACAATCATACCATCACCACCACCGCCAAAAAGAAACTCGGGAAAAATACCGAAATCAAAGTAATGGCCGGAACCATGTGGCAGGATTATGAGACGCAGATGTTCTCCATCTATGGTACTAATATTGTTGATAATGTACAGACGGATGGCCGGATGTATAAAAACGGTAATGTTATTACAGACAGTGAACTGCAGACACTGATGGGCGACTATATGGATAGTTCAGTAACCCGTGTTAATACCAGGCAACGGCTCCTGCAGAACAATGCAGGGCGCTATAATCAGAGCATTCTTCGTCAGTTTGCCTACTTTGGTGAAGTAGCCCTCAGTTATAAAAATGTGGCCTTCTTCTCCTACACGCATCGGTTTGAAGAAGCCTCTACCCTTCCGGAAAAAAACCGGAAATATAATTATCCGGGAGGAAGCCTCAGTCTTATCCTGAGCGATATCATTCCTTCACTTAAGAAGGGAAGTATTCTGAGCTACTGGAAATTACGGACTTCACTGGCAGGTACGGCCCGTTTAAATCCGCCTTATTCCACCCAATCTGTATTTGTGAACAATTTCGCCAGTGGAGGTGGTTTTTCGTATGGTTACTTCAACAACAATGCTGATCTGGAACCAGAACGTCAGAAAACCTATGAACTCGGAACTGAATTCAGGCTGTTTAACAGCAGACTGAACCTGGATATGACCTATTACAATACCTTAAACAAAGGTCAGATCATTAACGCCTTCCGTTTAAGTTATGGTACCGGTTTTGTACTGAATACCCAAAACGCAGCCAGTACCCGTAACCAGGGAGTGGAAGTGGCGCTTTCTTTTGATATCGTCAAGAAGAAACCACTGAAATGGAACACCCGGATCAACTTTAATAAGATGTGGAACAAAGTGGAAGACATGCCACGCAATGTAGCTGAATACTATATCGCTGATACCTGGCTTTATGGTAATGCCCGCGGAGGTCTGGTGCTTGGCGGTGCCACTACCACTATTACAGCCTATGGATATGCCCGGAATACAGCCGGACAAATCCTGATCAATCCTCTGAATGGTATTCCGGTGGTGGATGCCACATTCAGAGTTCGCGGAGATCGTAATCCTGATTTCACCCTGGGTTGGCTGAATAATTTTACCTGGAAGAAATGGAGACTCAGTATGCTGTGGGATCTGAAAGTTGGCGGTGATATCTTCAATGGTAACAATATGTTCCTCACCCGTACCGGCCGCAGCAAACTGACTGCCGACCGCATGCAGCCCCGTGTGATTGAAGGTGTACTGAACGATGGTTTACAAAACAGTGCTACCCCGACTGCGAATACGATTGTCATCAACCCGTATTTCCAGCAGGATTATTATACCACTATGCCGGAAGAGGCCTTTATCGAGAAAAATGTAAACTGGTTCCGGATGCGTGACATCAGCCTGAGTTATACATTTTCCAGCAATTTCATCAAAGGAATCAAAAATATCAGTGCTTTCTGTACAGCAAACGATTTGTTCCTGCTGACCAACTACAGTGGTGCTGACCCGATGGTGAATGGAAATACTTCTGGTAGCCGTGGTGTGGGTGCTTTTGGATTTGACTATGGTACATTACCAGCCGCACTTACTGTAAACTTTGGTTTGCGTGCATCATTCTGATAATCATTAAATAATTAAAATATGAAACAAACCATTATAAAAATCAGTTTCCTGGTCTCAGCGATTGTGATGCTGGGATCCTGCAGCAAAAAGATTGACGACGCCTTTTTAAACCCCAATGCGACCACCCGTGTACCGGTTGAAACACTGTTACCAGGTATCATCGGCAATATGGTAGGCAGTTCTTCCGCACAAGGAAGCTCCTATGGTACTGCATATGATGGCCTCTATATTGGCCGGTATGTAAATTTCTGGGCAACAAACAGCACTAACTATCAGTATGACCGCTTAAGTGGTGCTACAGGTGCCAGTGATCTTTTTGGTTCAGTTTGGGCCATGCATTACTATGGCATGGGGCAGAATCTTGGCCGGATGATCGATTGGGCAGCCGAAGAAGAAAAATGGGACTATGTAGGTGTCGGACATGCCATCCGGGCCTGGAGTTGGTACACACTCACTACTTCATACGGTGAAGCAATCCTGAAACAGGCTTTCGATCCTAACCGCCTGGTTTTTGATTATGATTCCCAGGAAGAAATGTTTGCGGAAGTTCGCCGGCAATGCCATCTCGCCCTCGTTAATCTCAACCGGACCGATGGCGCTGTAAGCCAGACCAATCTCGCTCTCGGAGATCAGTATTTCAATGGCGGTGATGTAAACAAATGGAAGAAATTTGTTTATGCGGTACTGGCCCGGTCTTTCCACCTGACCAATAAGGCTAATTATACAACGGACATGGCGGATTCTGTAATCGCCTATACTGCACTTGCTATTACAAACAACGCGGATAACGCAGTTGCCAAATTTGCCAATTCTGGTATATCCGGCACTTCCAATTTTTATGGTCAATTAAGAAATAATGCTGGTTTATTGCGACAGACCCGGTTTATTGCTGATCTGATGTCTGGAGCCGGCTCTATGTTTGCTGGTGTGTTTGATCCCCGTGCTCCTTATATTATCCGCGAAAATACCAATGGGACCTATAAAGGGGTACGACTGGTAAAAGGAACAGATGGTTTATCTACGAATGATCAACCGAGGAATTTCTGGGGAGGAATATTCAGTTCTACTTCTACTGCAGCCACTGATGGACGTTATATATTCCAGAATGGGGCTCCTTACCCGATTATTACCGCTGCCGAAGTCGCATTTATGCGTGCAGAAGCGTTCTGGTATAAAGGAGATAAAGCCTCCGCTTTAACGGCTTATACGAGTGGAATTAATCTGAGCTTTGATATGCTGACCGGGACCCCTGAATATCAGAATGTGATACCGTCTGCCCTGCAGATGACGCCGGCTGCCAAAGCCGCTTACCTGGCCAGTTCCACTATTGTTCCAACCGCCAATAACCTGACCCTCTCTCATATCATGCTGCAAAAGTATATTTCGCAGTATGGTTTTGGTATGCAGATCACCTGGGTAGATCTGAGAAGGTACCATTATACTGACCTGGATCCGGTTACCGGCAACCAGGTATACGCTGACTTTACCCTGCCTACCGGCTCAGACCTGTACCCGAATAATAATGGGAAATGGCCTTATCGCTGCAGACCGAGATATAATTCAGAATTCCTGTATAATATCGCAGCCCTGGATCTGGTTGGCGGTCGCCAGCTTGATTATCATACAAAAGAGCAATGGTTCTCTCAACCCTAATCTTAAATGACTAAACAGATAAGTATGAAACTGATCAATAAAATAAAAACAGGAATCACCGTAGTGGCGATGGCCACTGCTGCAGCTTCCTGTACCAAGACCTTTGATGAAAAGGTGACCCAGCAACGCGATTTCAGCGGCAGCAGTCTGCTGCAGCTTTACAACGGTACCGTTGGAGCTACCCGTAATTATATTTACGTGAATTCCAAACCGCTTAATGGTGCTGCCATTGCTTTTGGAGGTGTATTTCCGGGTACCGGGTATGGCTTTGCCGTACCGATAGGCCAGCAATCATTCCTGATCCGGGATACATTAACCGCTACCACCCAGGCGCAGATGTCCTTTGCACAAAACCTGCAGTCAGCCCGGAATTATACCATTTTCATGTATGATACCACAACGGCTGCTAAACAAAAAACGGTCGAAACAAGTATCGTTATTCCGGATGATACAACCGCCCGTATTCGTTTCGCCAATTTTATTTACAATCCGGGTGTTACGCCTGCTGTTGACATCTATTCACAGAAAAGACAGCAAACCATTTTCACTAATGTGGCAGTTACAGATGTAACGGCTTATATTCCCTACGCATCGGGTGTAACGGATACCTTTTATGTACGTCCGACCGGTACAGGTACTAATCTCCAGAATCTTGTACCTACACCAGCACCAGGAACATGGACCGATATCAGGGCCATTCTGACGCCCACTGAAAAAAGGAGCTATACACTTGTTTTCCGTGGCGGTTTCAGGGCAACCACTTCCACCAACGCAACAGTCAGAACACTTTCGGTTTTCCCGAATAACTGATGCTGGTACTGAAAAAAAAGAGAAGGCTGACAGTTACCTGTCAGCCTTCTCTTTTTTTTGATTAAGGAATCACCATTCAGCACTTATCCGAAAAAGAGATAGGAAACCGATATGGCAGTAATAATTCCAACCAGATCTGCCAGCAACATGGTACTGACCGCATAACGGGTATTTTTAATCCCTACCGCGCCAAAATAAACGGCGATAATATAGAAAGTCGTATCGGATGATCCACGGAATACAGAGGCCAGATTACCGGCAAAAGAATCCACCCCCTGCGCATTTAAAGTATCAATCATCATCGCCCTTGCCCCACTCCCACTGAGTGGTTTGATGATTGCCGTTGGCAATGCATCCACCACCCGTGTGTCTCCGCCAAACCAGACAAACAATGATTTCAGTGCGTCCATCACATACTCAAATGCGCCGCTGTTGCGCAACAGACTGATGGCCACCAGCAATCCCACGAGATACGGGATGATCCTTACTGCTGTTTCAAAACCGCCCTTGGCACCATCTACAAATGAATCAAAAACTGGTGTTTTCTTATACACCGCCCCGGCCAGGATCAGCAGGAAAATCAGCAGAATAATCCCATTACTCAGACTGGTCGAAAATAACTGCACCCCTTTTGCATCCATTGTCCGTATATACAAAATGATAGCCATGATAGCCGCCGTTATACCCAACACCCAGAAGAGAATGACCGGCTGAAATAAACGGATCCGCTGACGGATGGATACAATGGTCATTGCCGCAATAGTAGCAGCAAATGTGGCAATCATACATGGAATAAAAATATCGGTAGGATGGGCAGATCTCAAAGCTACCCGGTCAGCAATAATAATGGTGGGGATCAATGTAAGCCCTGAAGCATGCAGGCATAAAAACATCAGCTGCGCATTGGTCGCCTTGCTTTTATCCGGATTTAGTTCCTGCAGGCTCTCCATCGCCTTTATACCAAACGGGGTGGCGGCATTATCGAGTCCCAACAGATTGGCCGAAAAATTCATCACCATATGTCCCATCGACGGATGCTCCCGGGGAACTTCCGGAAAAATCCGGGAGAAAAACGGACCGATGATCCTTGACAGAAAACGGATCCCCCCCGCCCGTTCAGCAATATTCATAAATCCGAGGAACAAAGCCATTATACCGATCAGACTGATACAGAGCTGTACCGCATCTTTTGTTGTCTCAAATACCCCGTTGGCTGGCAGCAACCGGAATACCCGGTATGAACCATCACCACTCTTTACCACTTTTTCCTTTCCCCATACCGCTGTTTTCTGCACCAGCAGCTGGTTATGTACATAAGCCGGAACGCCAGCTGAATCCAATAAACGTGTGGATACGGTGTCGGTGTTCTTTCCCGTTGCCAGGTGACTGAATAACTGTTCCTGTCCGGGTTCCATAAGAAAACGACCACCCGCCACCAGCAAGGCAATTACGATAAAAGCGGTCCAGATTCTGCTTAAAGCCATTGTTAACCAGTTAGTAGTTAGAAGTTAGTAGATAGTAGTCAATACAGTTCATTTACAACCGATTGCTAACAAATCGTTTATAACAGGATGAAGATAATGAGATTTAGCGGCTTTAGGAGGAGGCCATGCCGAAGAATTAAGCTATCTTTGCACACTTTTTGAAAAGTCTGTTTATCGGGGTCTTCCCCGACTACTAACTACTAACTTCTAACTACTATCTAATATGGCATTACAGGCAGGTATCGTCGGTCTCCCAAACGTTGGCAAATCAACCTTGTTCAACGCAGTAAGTAATAGCGCCAAAGCACAGGCCAGCAATTATCGTTTCTGCACCATTGACCCCAATGTGGGATTGGTGGATGTACCCGATCCCCGATTGAATAAACTGGCGGAACTGGTACTACCCAACCGTACGGTTCCCACGCAGATCGAGATCGTGGACATCGCCGGACTGGTGCGTGGTGCCAGTAAAGGGGAAGGATTGGGTAATAAATTCCTGGGGAATATCCGGGAAGTAGATGCCATCATCCATGTGATCCGTTGTTTTGAAGATGAAAACATCCTGCGTGATGAAGGTGCCATCAACCCGATCAGTGATAAAGAAATCATCGATACCGAACTGCAATTGAAAGACCTGGAAAGCGTGGAGAAAAAAATCCAGCGTAATGAAAAACTGGCGAAGTCCGATCCCAAGCTGAAAGCAGAACTGGAAGTGTTGCAGTTATGCAAATCCCATCTGGAAAAAGGGAAAAGCATACGTGAACTGGATCTTTCCAAAGAAGACCGTACCGCCATTGCTGATCTTTTCCTGCTGACCGAAAAGCCGGTGCTCTATGTGGCCAACGTGGACGAAGCCTCCATGCATACCGGCAACAAATTTTCCGATGCCCTGAAAGAAGCCGTGAAGGATGAAAAAGCGGAAGTGATCGTGATGAACAATAACATTGAAGCACAGATCTCCGAAATGGAAAATCCGGAAGACAAACAACTCTTCATGGAAGAATATAAAATGGAAGAACCGGCCCTCGATCGCCTGATCCACTCTGCATACCGTTTGCTGAATCTGTATACTTACTTCACCGCCGGTGTACAGGAAGTACGTGCCTGGACCATTCACCAGGGATGGAGAGCCCCGCAGGCCGCCAGCGTGATCCACACCGATTTTGAAAAAGGATTTATCAAAGCCGAAGTAATCGGTTACGATGATTTTATCAACTACGGTTCGGAATCCGCCTGCCGCGAAGCCGGTCGCTTACGGATTGAAGGGAAAGAATATATTGTGAAGGACGGAGATGTGATGCATTTTAGGTTTAATGTGTAGCCCCCTAAATCCCCCTGAAGGGGGACTTTACAATCTAATAAATTGAAGATACATTTCGTCATCGCATTGCGTATTTATATCCCGCAAAGCCAAAAAGACTTTTCCTTAATCGGAGTGTCTTTTAAATCTTAGCGGGAAATCTTACGCAAGACTAAGGAAAAGGAAAATCTAAACTTTTCGAGTCTTCGAAGTCCCCCTTCGGGGGATTTAAGGGGCCTCAGAACAAAGCCGTCACCCCAGCCCTCCCCAGGTGCACCGTTCTCGCCGCGCCGGATTTACGTCCATCATAATTAAACGTAAGCTCGAGGTTATTGACCAGCCGTTTATTGAAACCGATCGTCCACAAATAGTTACTGCCGGGCAATAAGCCATCCAGCATAATATAGCTGACGGTGGTATTGGCTACTGCATTATAAGAAATATTATTGACGGTGAATTTTGCGGTCACCGAACTGCGTTGAAGAATATTATACCGCGATTCCAGGTTGATTGAATGGGAAGTGGATTTCTCCCCGCCATAGACTGGTTTATTCTTTTTCCGGTCAAATTTATACGCTGTTTTGATATTGAACTTTGTACCCCTGATAAAGATCAGGGTAGGCTCCGCATTGAACAATGACAATTCGTAATTCCGGTTGGCAAAGGAGGGTGTATACAGGGCATTGATCCCCATCCGGCTGCTCATCGTCAATGCCAGTTTCCGGTTAATATTCCACCGCCACTTTGCCGTCCAGTCATTGATCTTACGACTCTCATAGCCATAGGTCAGCAGCGATTTTCCGGTGTTCCGGAAATTGGTCAGATCAATCCCCCATTTACTGCTGAAACGGTTAAAGGCAAGCGTATTCAATATACTTGTACTCAGCGTAATTAAAGCGGTATCACTTACCCCATATTTAAACGGATTGAAT
>Ga0138256_10008193_pt1 | contig 10997 bp, 8 predicted proteins | sample KNB2016incub_MG_FD_105486 | JGI IMG/M metagenome (GOLD analysis project Ga0138256, IMG submission 105486) | Active sludge microbial communities from wastewater in Klosterneuburg, Austria - KNB2014incub_MG | ecosystem: Engineered > WWTP > Activated sludge > Unclassified | place: Austria... | reverse complement strand
TCTCTGTCCCGACGTCCCACCCGACTACCTCACCTCGGTCCGCGAAGGTGGCTTCTACGGCTGGCCTTACAGTTACTGGGGCAAGAACGTCGACCCGCGCGTGCGACCGCAGAACCCCGAAAAGGTGGCCTCCGCCCTCACCCCGGATTACGGCTTGGGTTCGCACGTCGCGGCGTTGGGTCTGGATTTTTCCAAACCGACAATGGGTGCCCAATTCGCGCAAGGCGCATTTGTCGGTGAGCATGGCAGTTGGAATCGCCAGAACCCTGTCGGCTACAAGGTAATCTTCGTGCCGTTCAGCGATGGTCGGCCCGCCGGCCCAGCGGTCGACTTTGTCTCCGGCTTTCGTGGGACCGATGGCAAGACCCGTGGCCGCCCGGTTGGGGTGACGGTGGATCCACGAGGAGCTCTTATCGTGGCCGACGATCTGTCGAACACCATTTGGCGCATCAGTCCGCGCCGCTGACCGTTGAGGAAAACATGGCTGATGTGTTGGGCGAAGAACATCAATAGGTAGAACGATCCGTATGAATCGCTTGGAAGGTAAAGTTGCCATCGTCACCGGTGCTGCACAGGGTATGGGTGCTTCACACGCGCGCGCTTTCATTCAAGAAGGTGCCAGAGTGGTTTTGACAGATTTAAATGACGAGAAAGGGCAAACTCTGGCAGCGAAGCTTGGCGATAACAGCTTGTTCGTAATACATGATGTCATGCGCGAAGCGGATTGGGCACGGGTGATTGCAGCAACCGAAGCGCACTTCGGGCCGGTTGACGTTTTGGTCAACAATGCGGGTATCACCCAGTCCAAATCGCTGTTAGAAACATCGTTGGATGACTACCGCCGCATCGTGGACATCAACCAGGTGTCGGTGTTTCTAGGCATAAAGTCAGTGGTTCCGTCGATGATCAAAGCGGGCGGCGGTTCGATCGTGAATATCTCGTCGATCAACGGCTTGGTAGGTGGCGCGATTGGGTATACCGATTCAAAATTCGCTGTGCGAGGCATGACGAAAGCTGCGGCGCTCGAATGCGCTGCCTTCAATATTCGTGTCAACTCCGTTCATCCTGGCGTGATCGAAACACCCATGATCATGCAGGGTGATACGAAGTCTGCGGTGGAGGCGTTCGCCAAACACATACCGCTGAAGCGCGTTGCAAAACCCGAAGAAGTCTCAAGCATGGTGCTGTATTTGGCGTCGGATGAGTCGAGCTATTCGACAGGTTCTGAATTTGTCGTCGATGGTGGAATAACCGCTCAGTAGTACGGCCCTCTGATTTCAACCGCTGCGATCCGCAACAGGAGACAGTGCACCGCCAATGCGCTGAGCTGGAGTGTAACCATGACGATTGAGGGTAAAGTGGGACTTCTCACCGGCGCTGGCCAGGGCTTCGGTCGCACGGCGCAAAGACGAGTGCGGTCGCGGATGAGGTCAGCACATTGGCAGGAGATCCTATGAGCCAATACCCCATCGCACCTGACCCGCGACCGATCTTGCGGCTAACCGGCAGCTGAGTTGTCGACCCTAAGCAGGCTATGCTGCTGCCGGTGGCGGTCCGATCGGCTCGGTTTCCTCCGCGTCGTGACGATCGTCGTCGCGAGCCTGTTGCACGGCTGCGTCCAACTGCCTTCCCTTTACGGTCGAAGTTCCTCGATGACCTTACAAGACACTTCAGATACCACGCTGGGCAAGGCGGCGCTGCCGATCGTGCAGGCGCACCCCGGCAAGTCGGGTGTGTTCGCGCTATCCGACGGACGCGACGCCTTTGCCGCACGCGTGCTGCTGGCCGATGCCAGCGAGCGCTCGCTCGATATCCAGTACTACATCTGGAATGGCGACAAGACGGGCACACTGATGTTCGAAGCACTGCGACGCGCCGCCGACCGGGGTGTGCGCGTGCGCCTGCTGCTCGACGACAACGGCACCGCCGGTCTGGACACGGTGCTGGCCGCGCTGGATACGCACCCGAACATCGAAGTGCGGCTCTTCAATCCTTTCATGCAGCGGCGCTGGCGCGTCTTGAATTTTCTCACTGATTTCCGGCGGCTGAACCGCCGCATGCACAACAAGTCGTTCACCGCGGACAACCAGGCAACCATCATCGGCGGTCGCAACGTGGGCGACGAATACTTCGATGCGGGTCAGGGCGTCTCCTTCGTCGACCTCGATGTGCTGGCGGTTGGCCCGGTGGTCAACGACGTGTCAACCGATTTCGACCGGTATTGGGCGAGCGACTCGTCCCATCTGGCCGCACGCGTATTGAAACCTGTGAGCCAGACAGCCATTGCGGAGGTTGCAGCAGCCGCTTCGCGGGTCGAGAACGATCCCGCTGCCGTCGCTTACAGGCAGGCAATCGCCAATTCGCAGTACGTCCAGCAGGTGCTTGCACGTCAGTTGCCCTTCGAATGGGCCACCGTGCAGATGGTTAGCGACAACCCAGCCAAAGGGCTGGGCCGTGCCAGGGACGACGAACTGCTGTGGACGCGGCTCAGGCAGATCCTCAAGGCGCCGACGCTCGAGCTGGAGTTGGTCTCGGCCTACTTCGTACCCGGTAAACAAGGGGTCGAGTACTTCAGCGCTCTGGCTCAGCAAGGAATCAAGGTCACGATACTAACGAATTCGTTGGCAGCCACCGATGTTGCCGCTGTACACGCAGGCTATGCCAAACGGCGCAAACCGATGCTCGAGGCGGGCGTTGCGATCTTCGAGATGACGCCCGAGTTCTCGCCGGCACCCACCAAGGGCCAGGGACCGCTGGGCAGCTCGGGCGCCAGCCTGCACGCGAAGACGTTTTCGATCGATCGCTCGCGCGTCTTTGTCGGCTCGTTCAACTTCGATCCCCGCTCCGAACGGCTCAACACCGAACTCGGATTCGTGATCGACAGTCCGACCATGGCGCAAGCAATTGCCGATGCGTTTGCCGTGGTCATTCCCGAGCGTGCCTACCGGGTTCGCCTGAACGACGCCGGGGCGCTGCAGTGGGTCGTGCAGCGCAATGGCCAGGACAACGTTTACGATCAGGAACCCCGCACCGGCTTCTGGCGGCGGGCCTTCGTCGCCGTGTTGTCCGTGCTGCCGATCGAATGGCTACTTTGATGAAGTCTCGGGGCCGGCAGGAATAACTACTGCGACGCCGTGACTCATGAGCTGAGCGGCGGTCGCGCGAGCGGCCTGGAGTGCCTAATCGGAAACGCGAATACCGTCGTCTATCAGATCGGACGGAAAGACGATCACCCGCGCACCTTCATTCAAGCCGCCCAACACCTGCGCGTACTCCGTGCCGCGTCGCCCGATTTCAACGGCACGCAAATGCGCGCGGCCGTCCTCGACCACAAAAGTGCGCCACGCATTCTGGCGCCGGAATATCGCGCTGGTCGGAATCTTGAGCACGTCCTCCCCCGTCCAAGTCACGATGGCCGCTTCGACCCGGTAGCCAGCGCCGAGCGTAGCCGGCGGATCGACGAGATCGCCGATGACATTGACGCGCTGCTCCTCGACCCCGAGTGTCGAAATCTTGGTGAAAGCGCCGGGTTCGACGTACCGCACCTTGCCGAGCAGCACGTGATCGCCACCCCAATTGGTCGCTCGAATCTGATCGCCCGGATGCACTTGTACGGCATCCTCGGTGAGCAGATCGACGATCAGCTCGAGACCGCCGGAGCCACCTAACTCGAACAGGGGTGCACCGGCTTGCACGACACGCTCGCTCTCCTCGACGACGCGCAGAATGGTGCCACTGACCGGTGCGCGCACCTCGATCGTCACCGCGGCGTTTGCGGTGCCGCTCACCCCGAGCAGACGTGCACGCGCGCTGTCGACTTCTGATCGAGCCGCCGCTAGCGTGGCACGCGCGCTGCTGGCGCGAGCACGCTCAGCCGCCGCGTTCTGTGAATAGCTGTCGCGACTCTCCGCGCTTACCAGGCCCTTCGCAAACAAATCCACGCGGCGTGCCGCCTCTACGCTCGCCAACTTGTCGGCACTCTCCGCCTCGCGCAGAGCCGCCGCAGCCGCGCGCGCGCGCGCCTGAGCAGACGCAAGATCGCTGCGCAGAGTCGCGGTGGCGCGCGCATCGTTGGGCGGCGGCGCAATGTGTGCGAGCACGTCGCCGGCCTTCACACCATCTCCGGCCTCGAACTTTGTGCGCAACAGTCGCCCGGTGATCGGCGCCGCCACCGTATAACGCTCGCGTGCGCGCGTGCGCCCCTGCTCCTCGACCGTGACCGAGAGCGTCCCGCGCGCCACCGTTGCCGTATCGACCGCGATCCCCGACGGACGCAGGAGCACCACCAGCAGCGCCACCACCGCCAGTCCGGCAAGGCCCAGGTATATCCCGCGGCGTGATTTGTCTGGCTCCATAACTAACTACTCGCGCGTCTTGAGAACTGCAACCAGATCGAGCCGATCGACGCGGCGCTTGACGATGGCACCACTCGCGACGGCGGCGACCAGCGTTATCGCGGCTGAAATCAGGTAGGTGGCAGAACTGATCATGAAAGGGATCCGATAGGTTTCGGTCTGCAGCGAGGAGGCAACGGCGATTGACAGACCATAGCCGAGCAACCAGCCGATCGGAATGGCGAGCAGCGTGATCACAGCCTGCTCGCCCAGCAACAGTACGGCCGTCTCGCGACGCCGAAAGCCCATGACACGCAGGCTCGCCAGTTCCCGACCCCGCTCCGCCAGCGAGATGCGCGCGCCATTGTAGACAACACCGATGGCGATCACGCTGGCGAACCCTAGCAAAAATCCAATCGCGACAAATAGACTGTCGGCCATCTGCTTCTCGAACGACTCCAGCATCGACGCGGGTGAAGCAACCCCGGCGACAGCCGGCAGATTCTTGAGCTCCCGCTCGAGCTCGCGTCGCGCATCTGCCGCCACCGACAGGTAGCCGCCCGAAATCATTCTTGGGCCGCCAACCAGGCGCTGCAGCGAGTCGCGATTCATGTAGGCGGACATCCCAAGAAAATCCTCGACAATCCCGACAACCGCAACGCTACGCTTGTTGCGCAGTCCTTCAAGGACGTCGATCTGCAGCGTGTCACCGGTTGTTACTTGCAGCTTTTTCGCGAGAATCTCGCTCAGCACCACGCCCTCGAGCGGCAGCGGATGAACGCGCCCGCTCGCCGCAACGATGCGACGCAGCTCACCATCGGGCTCCATGCCGTTGATACTCACCTGATGTTCGCGCTGAGCCGCGCGTAAGCGTACCGGAACAGTGCGAAATGCCTCGACCCGCGTTACGCCTCTTAGATGGCGGAAATCGTCGATAACGGCCGCGTCGCGCGGCTCGTCGAAGCTGAGCGTCAAGTCCTCGCGTTGAATGACGCGAAACTGCAGATTCATCATGAACTTCACGCCGTCGAACATGAACAGCCCGATGATGAGAATCGCCACTGAGAGCGCCACGCCGAGTGAGGACAGCAGGCTCTGGATCGGCTTTCGCTCGAGATTGCGCAGGATCATGCGTCCGGCCGATGGCAGCCACGCCGTCAATCCCGTGCGTTCCAGCCAGCCAGCGTGGAACCGCGCCGGCGCTTCCGGCCGCATGGCTTCAGCCGGCGGCAAGGCAATCGCCTGCCGCACGGCCGCCACCGCGCCCGCGATCGCCGCGACGAGACTCACGCCGATCGCCAGCAGCAACAACGGCAAGCTGAGCCGGTAGTGCAGATTGGGGAAATCGAAATACTTGCCGTACATATTGATGTACGCCTGCCCTAACCACACGCCCGCGAATGATCCGAGAATCGCGCCGGCGACCACGGCGACGAGTGCAAACAGCAGGTAGTGCAGGCCCACCTCCCGATCGCGGTAACCGAATGCCTTGAGCACGGCAATCTCGCCCCGCTGGGTACGGATGAGACGTCCCAGCACCAGATTGAGCAGAAAAGCCGCAACACCGAGAAAGACTGCCGGAATCGCCGTGCCCATGACCCGGTTCTGGTCGAGTTCACCCTGCAGTATCAGATGCGAGGGCTGTTCCGCCCGCGGGTAAGCCCCGAGTCCGCCATAGCGATCCAGCAGAGCGTCGAGCCGTGCGATGACAGCGTCCTCGTTCGCGTCAGGCGCGAGCCTCAGCATCACCTCATTGAATGCACCGTCCATGTCGTACGCCGGGCCTAACACCTCACGGCTCATCCACAGGATCCCGAAGCGCTGGTCGTCGGGATAGAGTGAGCCCGGCGGCACGGCGTAGGTGTATTCGGGCGAAATTGCGATGCCGACGATATCGAGGTCGCGGGCCCGGCCGTTGATAACCGCCCGAATGCTGTCACCGGGCAGCAGACCGCGCGCCTGCGCAAATTTCTCGCTGACAATGACCTCATCTGCCGTGCCTGGCGCGACGTAGCGGCCGCTGCGCAGGCGAATGTCGTTAACGACTGGGCGACCGTGTTCGGGCAGTGAGATGAAGTGGCCCTGCGCTGGCGCATCGAGTCCTTCGAGATCGAGTGTCGCGTAAAATGACACCCGTGTAGCGACGGCCGCGACGCCCGGCAGCGCCTCGATCTCCCGCCGCAGCAAATCCGGTGCACGTTTGACCGCGGACCAGACATCCGCAAACCGGGTGTCGCGATAGTAGGCCTGCTGCGCATCGATCAAGGTTTCGTAACTGCCGCGCATCGTGACCACGGTCATGATGCCGGTTGCGACCACGAACGCGATCGAGATCATTTGCCCGCGGAGTTGCCACAGCTCGCGGCTCAACTTGCGCATGAGTGACGTCATGTTGGCGCGCTCACCAGGTGATGTCATCCAGACTGGCACGCACATTGTTGGTGCGTCGTTCGACGATCTCACCGCTGCTCATGCGCACGACCGTGTCGCCCAGCCCGCTGATCGCTGCGTTGTGCGTGATGATCGCCGTCGTCGTACCGGTCTCGCGGTTGACGCGATCGAGCACCGAGAGCACCAGTTTGCCGGTTGCCGCGTCCAATGCGCCGGTGGGCTCGTCGCACAACAGAACGTCGGGGCGTTTGGCAACTGCGCGCGCAATCGCCACGCGCTGCTGTTCACCACCCGAGAGCTGGGCCGGAAAATGATCGAGCCGTTCCTTGAGGCCCACGAGATCGAGCGCATCCCGTGGCGATAGCGGGCGCGAGGCGATATCGGTGACGAGTGCCACGTTCTCGCGTGCCGTCAGACTCGGAATCAGATTGTAGAACTGAAACACGAAGCCGACATGATTGCGCCGATACTCGGTCAGGCCATCGCTATCGAGGGTATCCAGCCGCTTGCCGCGATACTGTACTTGCCCGCTCGATGCGACATCGAGGCCACCGAGAATGTTCAACAGCGTGGACTTGCCACTGCCGGAAGCCCCTAACAAGACCAGCAGTTCGCCGGCGTAGAGCTCGAGACTGACGTCCTTGAGCGCGTGCACCGTGACCTCGCCGGTCCGATAGACCTTGCTCACGCCGGTCGCCGACAAAACGCTCGCCCGCCGAGCGTCGGCTGAATCTGTCCGTCGGTTCGCATCACCGGTGGCTGCCGTCATGTGGGTATCACGTATCGTTGCTCTGTTAGTGTCGCACGCTTCGGCGCATCCATGATGGCAGTCGAGATGCGCTTGGGACGGCCCATTCTTGCAGAAATGCGTCGCTCACCAGCGATCGCGAACCCGCAACGGCCAGGACCGGATCGGGTTGCGATCTCACCCCTCCGGGCCACACAATGCAATCAAAGGGGCAAGTCCATCATGCCTCAGGCAAGGACACCTCACGTGCTGACCGATCTCAATCCTGTCAAGGCCGGAATACTCTCCGAGGTGCTGCAAGCGGCAATCGCAGTCGTCGTCGTCGACATGCAACGGGACTTCTGCGCGCCGGACGGCGCTCTGGCGTTGGCAGGTGTCGATGTGGCGAAAAACACCGCGATCGTTCAACCCATCGCGCGCTTCGTCGGGCAGCTGCGGGCCGCCGGCGCACTGATCATCTGGGTGCACCAGCAGCACAATGCGCTGCTGACCTCCGGCGCAGTGGTGCGCCGGGTCAGACGTGCGACACAGCACCTGAACCTATGTGTTGACGGAACGCCTGGCGCTGAGCTGACAGCTGGCATCGGGGCGGAAAATGGCGATGTCCACATTCACAAATACCGCTACAGCGCATTCATGGGCTCGAACCTCGACATGCTGCTCCGCTCGCAACGGATCGAGACCGTCGTAGTCTGCGGAACGGCGGCCAATGCGTGTGTAGACTCGACCGTGCGGGATGCCGCCCAACTCGATTACAACGTCGTGGTTTGCGCGGACCTCACAGGTTATAGCGATGCGCGGCTGGGGGTCGTAGCGCTCGAAAATCTGGATCGGCACTTTGCGATCGTCTGCAATGCCGCCGATGTACAGACTCGCGTCGTGCACCACGAGCGGCAGCGCAGACCCGGCCATTGAGAGCCCAGGATCTCTCCCGTCAGCTACCTGTCTCGGTTGCGCTGTTCGCAGCTTCGACATACTCGAACGGCACGCGCTTGACGTTGCACAACAACTCGTAGGTCAATTGACCCGCGTGCGCCGCGACCTCAGCCACGCCGACATTCGCGCCCCACAATTCGACTCGGCTACCCACACCCGCCTGCGGCAGTTCGCTCAGATCGACCGCCAGCATGTCCATCGACACACGACCGACGACGCGCGTACGACGATCGTCGACGGCGACCGGCGTCCCGGTCGGAGCGCGCGCCGGATAGCCGTCGCCATATCCGATCGCCACGAGACCGACCCGCGTCGCCTGCTCCGCAGTGAACCTGCCGCCGTAGCCCATTGCCTCGCCCGGTGCAAGCAGACGTTCCGCAAAGACCTCGCTGCTGAGCGTCATGACGGCGGGCCAGTCGAGCCGCGATTCACCGGTTGGATCGACGCCATACAGCACGATCCCCGGGCGCGCCCAGTCGCGTCTCGCACTGGGCCAGGCAAGTATTGCGGCCGAGTTGGCCAGACTGCGCGGCCCCGGCAAGCCCGCGGTTGCAGCGTCGAACTCCTCGATCTGCAGCCGTGTCGCCTCGACACGTGGTTCGTCGGCCCGCGCCAGATGGCTCATCAACGTAATCGATGCGACCCGGTCGGTCGCCAGCAAACGTGCGTGGAAGTCTCTGACCTGCCCGAGCGGCACACCGGCACGCCGCATTCCGCTGTCGATCTTCAACCAGACATTGAGCCGCGTGCAGTCAGTCGGCGCTCGCTCGATCATCCGCAATTGTTCTTCTTGATGGACGACGAGCCACAGTCCAAGCTGATGCGCGCGCTCGAGCTCGGTCGCGTTGAACGCGCCTTCCAGCACCAGAATCGGCTTGCGAATACCCGCTACGCACAGCTCCTGTGCCTCCGCGACGAAGGCGACGCCGAACGCGTCGCTGACGGACTCGAGAGCGCGGGCGCATTCGACTGCACCGTGACCGTACGCGTTCGCTTTCAACACAGCCACAGCTCGTCCGCCATGCAGGCGCCTGGCCGCCAGATAGTTGCGTCGCAGGGCGTCGAGATCGATGCGGGCGCAAGACGGTCGACTCATGCCGGCGCCTGCAACGACGGCGCGGCCAAACGGCGCCCACTGCGCGCTGACGGGTAGCGACTGAGTGCGAGTCCAGCCACATCGATGGCGGGACGGCGACCGGTGATCAGATCGGCTAACAACTTGCCCGACCCGCAGCCCATCGTCCAGCCGAGTGTCCCGTGACCCGTGTTGAGGAACAGGTTGTCGCAGTGCGTCGCGCCGATGATCGGCGTGCCGTCCGGCGTCATGGGTCGCAGCCCGGCCCAGAACTCCGCCGCCGCCAGATCGTTGCCCGGGAACAGCTCATCGGTCACCTTTTCGAGTGTCGCGCGACGTCGTGCGCCGAGCCGCAGGTCGAAACCCGCGAGTTCGGCCATGCCGCCGACGCGGATGCGCCGCTCAAAGCGCGTCAGCGCGACCTTGTAGGTCTCGTCGAGCACGGTCGACACGGGCGCGCGTGACTCGTCATGCATCGGAATGGTCAGTGAGTAGCCCTTGACGGGATACACTGGAATTCGCAGACCGAGCGGTTGCAACAGGGCACGCGTATAACTACCGCAGGCGAGCACATAGCAGTCCGCGCGCAACAGTTCACCTGCTGGCGTATCGAGCTCGACCGCGTCGATTTTCCCCGCGTCCTGGCGCAGACGGCGCACCGCAACGCCGTGGCGGAACACCACACCGAGGGCGCGAGCGCGTTCGGCCAACCGCGTGGTGAAAAGGTAGCAGTCCCCGGTTTCGTCGTTCGGCAGCCGCAGGCCACCCATCAGCACGATGCGGGCCTGTGCCAGGCCGGGCTCGACGCGCACAAGGCCGGCTCGATCCAGCAACTCGAACGGCACGCCGCACTCGCGCAGCACCTCGACATCGCGCGCGACGCTGTCGAGCTGTGCCTGAGACCGGAAGAGCTGCAGCGTACCCGCCGTGCGCTCCTCGTAGGTGATGCTGGTATCGGCGCGCAACTGCTGCAGACAGTGCCGGCTGTACTCGGCGACCCGCATCATCCGCTCCTTGTTGACCGCGTAGCGCCGCGCCGTGCAGTTCCGCAGCATCGATGCCAGCCATTGCAGCTGAAACAGGCTGCCATCAGGACGAACCGCGAGCGGCGCATGGCGCAGGAATAGCCATTTCAGCGCCTTCATTGGAATGTCCGGCGCCGCCCACGGAGTCGAGTAACCGGGCGACACCTGTCCGGCGTTGGCGAAGCTGGCTTCAAGCGCCACACCGGGCTGCCGTTCGACAACCAACACCTCGGCACCCGCACTGGCCAAGTAATACGCCGTGGTGACGCCGATCACGCCACCGCCCAGAACGATGACTTTCATGGAAACCCAACGAACCGCCAATGATCCACGCAAACTAATCGACCTGACTCAACAGAAATTGCTGAACTGGCAGGGTAAAACAAGAATAATTGCTGCAACCGCCTCGCCACTACTGGGACCGCCGAAGAAATGCCTGAGCTCGACCGCACCGACCGCAAGATCCTCGACATTCTGCAGCGCGAGGG
>Ga0138256_10008192_pt1 | contig 10997 bp, 13 predicted proteins | sample KNB2016incub_MG_FD_105486 | JGI IMG/M metagenome (GOLD analysis project Ga0138256, IMG submission 105486) | Active sludge microbial communities from wastewater in Klosterneuburg, Austria - KNB2014incub_MG | ecosystem: Engineered > WWTP > Activated sludge > Unclassified | place: Austria... | reverse complement strand
TCTGTAATTTCACTACCATTCGTTAATGTACAATATGAGCACCTGGTTTTCAGATCAGTAGTTACTTTGCTATATCCAATATCTTTAAGAACATCATAAACTTCAGAATTGATGTCTATTTTATCTCTAGATGATTCAAGTGAATAATGATTCAACCATTGTATTTCATGATCAACCATATTTATTAAACTGTTTAAATCCATTAATCTATTCCCCCGGTGTAAGAACCTTGTTTAGTAGTATTTATATCAGGAGCAACTCTTGGTACCCGAATCCATTCATCATAGATCTTTAACTGTAATAGTTTAGTTTTTTTGAGTTCATCTTCGGTAAAAGTATCCGACTCGTTAAAAATCTGTGGTTCTATATTATCCACATAGTCCAATCTATTCATAAGAAGAACTAACCCCATAGGCGATAGTCTTCTATTAAATCTATTCCACATTTTCTCATTGTAGTTATCCAACATACCCAGTAAGAAAACTCTCCAACCTTTGGAAATACGTGGCAATTTAATTACCCATCTAGATGCAGATAGTACTAGTCTAGTTTGATCACTTTTTACTTTATTCAACATTTAGAAATTTATAATTTTTATCATCAAAAGCGTATCCCCTTAAAACATTAGGTAACCCACGATACTCCAATTTATTACCATAATTAAATGATAATCGGTTTCTCCACCAATAATATCCAAATCCTTCTTTTTCAATGAATTCTAAATATCCACTAATATTAAATGATATTAACCTACAATCAATATTGTTACAAGAGCAATCAACACAGGCCCGAATTGGTCTTATGTCTATCCTAACTACTTGTACCCATGGTGGGGTTATTCTCATACCATTTGGTCCCCTAAAAACTATTTGACCACTTACAATATTTCTTTCAATAGCATAGTGGTGTGAATCTGTATACGAAAATAGGAATCCCCATGATAATAAACCTAATAGAGTAATTAGAAATAATCTATTTTTATAAGGAGTAAATATATCCATTAGTTTGTCTTTAATGTGTCACATGAGTCACAAACATCAATATCTTGGGACTCATGTGACATAGAATCATCACCACCTATCTCTTTAATAACCTTTAGGAATTTGTAGTTCTTATTCTTTCTTTTACCATACGATTCATAAGCATATGCCATCATAATTTGGTACATATCACTATTTGTATTAAGTCCACCAGGACCAACCCCACTGGAAAATGGACTATAGTCTGATCGACCATGCCAATTAATAAAATCATCAAATCCTTCAGGATCGAATTGAATGAGTTTACAATTAAGGACTCTCGAATTAGCATTTATACAAACCTGAAAAGGTCTAAGATCAATAGTACTGATTTTAACTAAAACTGGAGGAGAGACAATATATCCTTTCTCTTTAAGGACAGATATTTGACCTGTCCTGGCATCAAATTTATATCCAAGCTCATGCTGATCAATAAAATCAACAAATAACAATTTAAATAAAATAGGAGTTAGCAAAAGAATACTAATCCCAATAACCCACTTAATCCAATTTTCCATAATTTTCTCTTTTCTCTAATTTTAGTTTATTTTAGTTTAACAAATATATGAATTTTTAAACTCATATTGTTTTAGTTCCTAATTTTATATTTGTTGAGATAAATGATAAGATAGAATCCAAAGAAGTATCTTCACTAAACACAATATTAGCACCATGTTTTTCAAGATACACGGCCTTTATACCATCTCCCATATCTTCAAGACCGCCCATTGTATTTAATCCACATTCTATACTACCACACTGGTAGGGCAATTGTGATCTAACTGGTATTCTACTTTCAGGCAATAATGGGTTGTGAGTATGTATTATGTATTTATGATCTGGATTTTCTTTAAATATCAACCACTGACTCCTAGCTCCAACAGAAGCTTTTTTATCACCATAAGCATTGAAAGTGTCACCACTATCAGATTCATTAACAACAATTTTTGTTAGTCCATTCTCACAAACTAAGTTATGATCTGCCTTTCTCTGAGAAGAAACAAATGTATTTTTATTTATTTTTTGACAAAAATGACCTGGAGTAAATCCATTCCCATTATTACATATAAAGGCATTACTATCAATTAACATCTTTAGAACACTTTGCATTTTCGAATCTAATTCTAAAAATGGGAAATTACTTTCGTTAATAAGGATCGATGAATTATAAGTCCCAGATGACCTAAGTATAATAATATCAGATAATAAATCCAAACAATCATTGCGATCAAGGTCAGATCCATAATGACTTTCTTCAGGAGTTATTATTATATTTCTTCGATGTAGAGTATCATTAACAAATACTAAATTACATTTTGATCTTTTCATCATCTTAAGACCACGAAGATGCATATGTTCAATAACGTTATCATCTGGAGATGTTGTTGTCTTAAATCCAATAAGAAATATATCTGATCTTTTTATCCTTATTTTATCTATAATTTTTTGACTAGGAATTATCCGAATATCGACTGGCCCATTATCTGAAATTAATCTATTTCCATGAAAATTTCCATTAGGATATTCAAAATCACAAAAAGCAATGCTCATTACTATGACCTTAAGATCTCTATCCTCAATAGCTTTGTCGATATAATCTTCTATATCACTATTAGTAATAAGGTCATTTGATCCACCAGCCATTTTTGTTAAGACTAGATCAACTTGAAAATCCTTATCCAATTTTTTTGAAATATATCTAGCCGTACTACCAAATGACTGAGCACATAAAGATAAGTGGTTTGATATAGGTGAAAATGTCCCACCCCCCATGACTAATGCTTTCATTGTTATTATTAAGTGGTATGTGGTGGAATTGAACCACCAACTACTCAATAGTACATACCATAAGGTGACTGAGTACCACCTCTGTACCGTTTTGTCGGTTGACCCATCTATTCTTTTTTTTCACCCAAGATCCACAAGAATAGAAAAACAAGATCTCAGATGTCCCCCCTTTTTTATCGATGATGATAGGGAAGGATTTTCCATCATCGATCTATAGATAACAAATATATGAAAAATTACCTAATTCTACAACTCTTTCATAAACTATTTCCTCTTCATCTGTTATTCTTTCTGTGTCACTTGGTTTAGCACCATAGTATCTTTCATAAAAGAAATACTCACCATTCTCTATCTCATACCAAACATCCCTATATGTAGAATCTCCACCATACGTATCTACTAACTCACCATCTATTATGGTACCATAATTTTCATTAAACATTTCAAATTTCTTTATCATGTACACCTTTTTATTTTTTCAAAGGGTTTAATACTCATGTACTTATATATTATCTCAATATCTGATTTTTTCTTAGGTCAGATGATTTACCAAACCAAATATCCAAATACTGATCAGATAGATCATCTTTCTTGATCAATAGAATGTTTGGATTATTTATTATCTCATTATACTCATCATCAACTAAAGCGGCCAAACCTTTTTTATATTTTATCTCCCATAACTTACTATCTATTTTTTCTAACCATTTATTGTACTCAAGTTGAGTATAGAAAAGTTCTTTCTTTTTCGTCTTTCGATTTGTTGAGACAACTATTGGTGTTTGTACTTTATAGATCATGTTTTTGTCAAACAATTCGGGCCAATACTTATTGAAAAAATTCAATAAAAGACCTGTTATCGAATCACCATCACAATTATGAGATAAAATTAGGTTATTATCACCAGATATAAAAAATGTGTGATCATCCTCAACCTCAATATCATAGAATTTTTTTATACCCTCTTCCCTAGAAATAGACTCGGGTCTAGCGAGAATATATTCTGATAGATCTATCTCCTTCATATATATATTATTGTTTTTTTATTTCTAACATCATTTATTATCTTCTCTAATAAAGTATCATTTATTTCCGATGACTCCCATATAATTATGATAGAATCAACCTTTTGTTTTATGATCTCTAATCTTTCTCTATCTTTCTTCCATATTTCCTTAGCTGTCATTTTCAATTGTTTGGTATAAAAATCTGATCCATATTTTTTTGGATTACAGTGCCAATAGTCCCCAAAGTACTCAATGACTATATTATACTCACATAAGAAATAATCAACAAATTTACTCAAAATACCTTTCTCCTTGATATAATCAATTGATAACTTATCTAATAAGATAGATAATTCATTGGATTTCTTACTAGTCTTCAATCTCTTAAATTTATTTTTCCAAACATCACTTCCTTTCTCTTCACCATACTTCTCAATAAAAAAATCCCTTGAAGATGTATATGATATCCTATCACATCTATCCTTATACTTCTTAGTGCCTAAGTCCTCACCATACCTTCGAATGAAGTTGTCTAAGGTACATGGGAACTTATTTCTAGCACTATTCTTGGATATTCCCTCTACCCTTTTATCATACCTAATCACTCCCTCAACATCACCATATTTCTCTATAAAAGATTTCTTAGAATTACTAAAATGGTTTGAGAGGTCTTTGCCATGTTTCATATCCTTAGCATCAGATATTTCTATCTTATACTTCTTACTTAAATAATCTGACCTAGATCCTATCTTTTCAAATTTTTTTGGGTCATAATCTTCACCAAGAACATCCAGACTTATTGAATTTTTACATTCCTGTGTACCACAGAAATATCCCCTTTTATATTCTATAGAATATGTTTTGTCATCGTGATTAATTAGTAGTTGTGGATCAGCTATACCATCACAAAATCCACATTTTTCTAATTCACCACTCACTAAATTATAAAATTTCATGATATACTCTTTGAATTGAAGATTATGTTCTTTGACATGTCTACTTATTGCATAATTTTTTTCTGATATCAATTTATCACACTCTAAACATTTATATTGAGGAACCATCCACTTTAATATTTCTATTATATATTGGAAACGGAATATCAATTTTTGTCCTTAAGTAAAAGAAAATCTGAATACTTAAGATCTTTAGCTAGTATCTCAACTACATTACCATCCCTAAAGGCAATTAGTTTATGATCTTCTGAGCATATTATCTCATTACCATTTACACTTATTTTTAAATATTTGGATATATCTTTCGATACAATATTTTTAATTTTTTTATACTTACCACTATGTGTTAATACCTCATCATCATATCCAATATCAGATACTTTTTTCTCACCACCCCTAGTTATGACTAATGTACTCTCCTCTAGGCAGTCGGCATCTGTGTAAAATAAGATCTTACCATATCTAAGATCTTTAAGGCTAGATTCTTGCCCTAATTTTAGTCCCATAGCTGCCATTATATTAACAACTTCATTGTTCTGTATTAGTTTAGAGTTATTAACTTCTGATACATTCATGAATTTTCCCTTTAATGAAAAAGCGCCCATAGTAGATGGGTCTCTATATTTTCTAAAACTTGAGGCCGCAGAATCTCCTTCAAATATTGCCATAGAACACTTCCATCTTTCCTTACTCTTAGCGTCAATTAATTTTTCAACCTTGATTTTATTAAGATTCTTATTTAAATTTCTAGCCAATTTATTTTCATCAGCCAATTTCTTTTGATCGATCCAATCCAGAATTGATTGAACTATTTCAGATTTGAGTATTGACTTTACCATTTTATCTGAAATTTGATAAGTAGATCCAAAATCCTTTACCTCTGTTATTAATTTCTCCTTCGTCTGAGACGAAAATGATGGATTAATTATTGTTGAATTTATAAAAAGAAATATGTGGTTTTTTAAGTCTGATGGTTTAACATCTGTTTTATGTTTTTTTTGAAAGAAATCTCTTAGTTCTGATATTATTTGACCAAGAATATAATCTACATGGTTACCACCATCATATGTCTCAGTTGAATTAACAAAACTAACCTGTTGAAACCCAACATCACTTGATGAGATACCTATAGACCATGATTTATCTTTGGATGATTCAAAGAATAGATCGGAGGTATATAGTTTTGAGTAATCTTCAAATGACTTAATATTTATGGACTCTCCATTTAGATAGACCTTCAAACCTGGATTACAGCCAGCAATATCATATACTCTTTTCTCAATGATCATTAAATGGTCATTATTGATCTCATTCATTCCAAATTTTTCTAGATCTGGGTAGAATTTTATTTCAGTGTGATTTTTAGTTGATTTGGAAATTTTTGCAGTTTCCCTATCTCTCATATTATTAGAAAACTTCTGATAAAATAGCTTTTTACCATCACATGTTGATACTGTAAATTCTTTTGAGAAAATATTAGTCAATACTGATCCAACACCATTTAATCCAGCTGTAATTCTTTGTTCTTCATCTGAGAAATTACTCCCGGCCTTTAAGTTTGAAAAGACCATCTCTGGTATCCATTCCTTATACTCCTTATGTTTAACAACTTCAATTCCACCATTGTCCCAAATAGATATTGATCCCGATTTTTGATCAATATTGACTTTTATGGTATTCAGTTTACTTCCCTTTCTCTTATACTCATCAACAGAATTAGTTATGATCTCATCAAATATTTTTATCAAAGCTGGATTATAGGTAATCTCCTTAAGAACCATTTTACCATCGTCTATAATATACCTTTTTGCAGTTGATGGCTTTATAGAACCAACATACATACCACTTCTTTTAAGAATGTGAGTTATATCATCTAACTTTTGATACTTCTTTTCTATTGACATAGTAAACTATATATCATAAATATAGTTTTGTTTGATGTCCATATTTCAGATGATCTCAAATTTAATATCAATTCTAGATATTCTAGAATTGATATTTTTAATTCGATATCCATCAAAATATGATACATCATATGTATTTACTTGTGGATATTCTCCAATTGGATGCTCTTTGACACTCACACTTATAATAACTAAAGAATCTTTAAGTCTATTTAGACAATCTTTTACCCCAAGTAATTTATTTATCCCATCAAGTCCAATGTCAATTAAAATATCACCAGCATTATGGATCTTACCATGTATAAATTGCACTTTACAATCAAAGTCAAATCCAAAGTCCTTAAATACATCTTCAATGTCTTCCAACTTATTATTATAATTAGAAATTCCTTTAATATATTTCATATAAGTATATATTCCTTTAATTCAATATCCTTAGGAATATCCATACCTAGTGTATGATAGACTTCTTCAAGTCTGTATTCAATCACAGTCATGTCCATGATAACATCATATTCTCTTAACCAGTAGATGCATCTAGGATCTTCTTTGAATAATTTATAGATCTCATATACAGGATTTCCATATAGAGTGATTGGTCTTTCAAAGAACTCAGGAAGTCCATCAAAGTTAGTTATTTGATTATTACGACATTCAAAATCAACACTCACGGTTTCAGGACAATATTTTAGAGATGTTAATTTATTTCTAGAGCAATCAAAATCACCACTCACCTCTTTAGGACAATATTTCAAAGATGTTAATTGATTACCATAACAAATAAAATCATCCACTGTTTCAGGACAATATTTTAAGGATGTTAAGTGATTATTACCACAATAAAAACCACCACTCACTGTTCCAGGGCAATATTTCAATGAAGTTAATTGGTTTCCATAGCAATTAAAACCACCACCCACTGTTTCAGGACAATATTTTAGAGATGTTAATTTATTTCTAGAGCAATCAAAATCACCACCCACTTCTTTAGGACAATATTTCAAAGATGTTAAGTTATTACTATAACAAGAAAAATCACCCACTGTTTCAGGACAATATTTTAAAGATATTAATCGGTTATTATTACAATAAAAATTACCACCCACTGTTTCAGGACAATGCTCCAAGGATGTTAATTGATTATTACTGCAAGAAAAATAACCACCCACTGTCTCAGGACAATATTCTAAAGATGTTAATTGACTATTACTGCAAGAAAAATAACCACTAACTTCTTTAGGACAACCTTCTAAGGATGTTAATTGGTTATTGTGACAATAAAAATGGCCACTCACCTCTTTAAATTTTATTGGGATAGATTTTAGATTTTTAAATGATAGATCAACACTACCATTAACACTTATGGACATATCATCATTGATAGTATAATCTATTATACCATATTTCTTACAAATATTATGTATTTCTGAAGTTGTCATACAAGTATATATTCCTTCAAAGAAATGTTATTGGGAATACTTAATTCCAAAATATGAACACATGTGTTTCAATCTAGTTAACTACGGCGAATGTTGATAAATTAGAACAAAATTATAATAAGCGATATATAAAGATATGTTAGAGAAAACAATTACCGAATTTTTAGATAACGAATATAAGGATTTTGCTATGTACTCTATAGAGAATAGAGCAATACCCTCAGTTGTGGATGGATTTAAGGTTGGGCAAAGAAAGATTTTATTCGCGTCTAGTCTAATATGGAAAACTGGATCTGAGAAGGTATTAAAAGTATTCCAATTAGCAGGATCGGTTGCTAATATGGCATACTACCATCATGGAAATGTATCACTTGAGAATACCATTATTAATATGGCTCAGAGATTCAAAAATAATGCTCCTCTTCTTGATGAAGATGGTCAATTTGGATCTCTTAGATCCCCACAAGCAGGAGCTTCTAGATACATTGGAACTAAATTAAATGAGAATTTCAGACTGATATACAAAGATTTTGATCTATTAGAGTATAAAGAAGAGGAAGGTGATAAAATCGAGCCTAAATACTTTCTGCCAATAGTACCAACAATTCTTCTAAATGGTGGATCGGGAATAGCTGTTGGATTTGCTACTAATATCTTAAATAGGAAAGTAATCGATATCATCAACTCATGTGTAGACTATTTGAATGGTAGAGAAATAGTAGAGATCCCACCAAAATTAAATGGGTTTCTAGGTGAGTATATACAAGATGCTGAAAAGAGTAAAAAATGGATCATAAGGGGAAAATTCGAAAAGATAAATACAACAACAATACATATCTCAGAATTACCACCATCTATGACATATGAGAAATATGAAGAAGTATTAGATGGACTTATTGAAAATAAACTAATCACAGGATATGATGATAATTGTAGAGACAATGTAGATTATACTATAAAAATGACTAGGTCTGATTTAGGCAAAATGTCTGATACGGATTTGATAAAAATGCTTAAATTAGAAGAAAGTCAAACAGAAATATACAGCACATTGGATGAATTTGGTAAATTAAAAATATTTGAATCAACTGCGGATATAATAAAATACTTTATAGAATTTAGACTTGGATTTTATCAAAAAAGAAAGGATTTTATTATTGATAAAATATCCAATGATATTAAGACTCTTGGGAACAGAGGAAGATTTATCAAACTAATATTGGATGGTAAATTATTGATCAATAATAAAATGAAGTCCGAAATTGTAGATCAATTAGGGTCACTGGGGATAGAAAAAATGGAAGATAATTATGATTATCTTCTAAGAATGCCAATACACTCTTTAACGAAAGAAACATTTGATAAAATCAAAGAAGACTTTACGAATAAGAAATCAGATCTAAATAAAATAAAGAGTACTCTACCTAAAGATATGTATCTATCTGACCTATCAGAACTTAAAAATAAGATCAAATAATACTTTTTGATAAAGTAAACATAAATCCTGACCACCCAGCTTGTCTTTTATCAACAATGAAAATATCACATTTGAATCCAGATGACGACATTCTCTTAACAAAGTTATCAATATGTCCGAAAAAATCCAAATCCAGATTTGCTTTTAATGGTGATAATTTAACACTCCAAGTTAATATAGTTCCCCATCCTAAATTTGGACTTTTTGGTGTACATTCGAGTGATGTTCTGATGTCAATATCATCAAGCATATCACGAATATCATCCTCAGAATAAAGTGACATAAATCCATTATAAGCCTTGACCCACGGATCAAGATTTTTATGAATAAAATCAGGTGTTAGGTATATCTGATATTCAGATCTAAATATCAAAACATTATCAAGAACCGCCAATGATGTTTTATATGAAAATTTATCATTAAATCCAAAATGGAAATTAGTTCCCTTATAATCAAAATAAAATGATGTCTTGGTGAATGAGGTGAATTTAAAATCATTGTTTTTCGAAGCATAATCTTTTAACCCATTAATAACATTACGAATTCTATTTTCTGGACCCAACTTTTCTGAATTTTCATACTTAAGATGATTCATATATTAAATATTTTTTTATCAGCATGACAATATCCTTCGGAATATCCATACCTAAAGTATGGAAGACTTCTTCGAGTCTGTCTCTAACCACTTCATCACCTTGGATGACACCAAATTCCCTTATCCAATAAATGCATCTAGGATCATTCTTGAATAGTTTATAGATCTCATATACAGGATTTCCTAATAGATAAATTAGTTGCTCAAAGAATTCAGGAAGTCCATCGAAATTGGTTATTTGATTATTATTACAATAAAAATCACCACTCACTTTTTCAGGACAATATTTCAATGAAGTTAATTGGTTATGACTACAAGAAAAATGTCCACTCACTGACTCAGGACAATATTTCAATGAAGTCAATTGATTATAAGAACAAGAAAAATGTCCACTCACTGACTCAGGACAATATTTCAATGAAGTCAATTGATTATCACTACAATCAAAATCACCACTCACTGACTCAGGACATCCTTCCAAGGATGTTAATTGATTATTATAACAATAAAAATAACCACTCACCTCTTTGAATTTTATTGGAATAGATTTTAGACTTTTACCCGATAGATCAACATATCTATCAACACTTATGGACATATCATCATTGATAGCATAATTCTTGATATTATATTCCTCACAGATATTATGTATTTCCGAAGGTGTCATACAAGTATATATTTCTTTAAGACAATATCCTTCGGTATATCCATTCCTAAGGTATGATAGACTTCTTCGAGTCTGTCTCTAACAACTTCATCACCTTGTATGGCACCAAATTCCCTGATCCAATAAATGCATCTGAGATCTTCTT
>Ga0138256_10008191_pt1 | contig 10997 bp, 9 predicted proteins | sample KNB2016incub_MG_FD_105486 | JGI IMG/M metagenome (GOLD analysis project Ga0138256, IMG submission 105486) | Active sludge microbial communities from wastewater in Klosterneuburg, Austria - KNB2014incub_MG | ecosystem: Engineered > WWTP > Activated sludge > Unclassified | place: Austria... | reverse complement strand
GTGATCGAGAAGGTCGCGCCGGGCGTGATCGCGCGCAAGTCGGTCGACCAGCCGGTGCAGACCGGCCTGAAGTCGATCGACTCGATGGTGCCGATCGGCCGCGGCCAGCGCGAGCTGATCATCGGCGACCGCCAGACCGGCAAGACGGCGGTGGCGATCGACACGATCATCAACCAGAAGGGTCAGAACATGACCTGCGTCTACGTCGCGATCGGCCAGAAGGCGAGCTCGATCAAGAACGTGGTGCGCGCGCTCGAGCAGCACGGCGCGATGGACTACACCATCGTCGTCGCCGCGTCGGCGTCCGAATCGGCGGCGATGCAGTACGTCTCGGCCTACTCGGGCTGCACGATGGGCGAGTACTTCCGCGACCGCGGTCAGGACGCGCTGATCATCTATGACGACCTGTCCAAGCAGGCCGTCGCCTACCGCCAGGTCTCGCTGCTGCTGCGCCGCCCGCCGGGCCGCGAAGCCTTCCCCGGCGACGTGTTCTATCTCCACAGCCGCCTGCTCGAGCGTGCCGCGCGCGTGAACGCCGACTACGTCGAGAAGTTCACCAACGGCGCGGTCAAGGGCAAGACCGGTTCGCTGACGGCGCTGCCCGTCATCGAGACGCAGGCCGGCGACGTGTCGGCGTTCGTGCCGACCAACGTGATCTCGATCACCGACGGCCAGATCTTCCTCGAGACCAGCCTGTTCAACGCCGGCATCCGCCCCGCGATCAACGCCGGCATCTCGGTGTCGCGCGTCGGCGGCGCCGCCCAGACCAAGCTGATCAAGAGCCTGTCGGGCGGCATCCGCACCGACCTCGCGCAGTACCGCGAGCTCGCCGCGTTCGCGCAGTTCGCGTCCGACCTCGACGAAGCCACCCGCAAGCAGCTCGACCGCGGCGCGCGCGTCACCGAGCTGCTCAAGCAGCCGCAGTACCAGCCGCTGCCGATCAGCCTGATGGCGGCGTCGCTGTTCGCCGTCAACAAGGGCTTCATGGACGACGTCGACGTGAAGAAGGTGCTCGCCTTCGAGAGCGGCCTGCACCAGTACCTGAAGTCGAGCCACGCTGCGCTGCTGAGCAAGCTCGAGGCCGACAAGGCGATGGACAAGGACGCCGAGAAGCAGCTGACCGACGCGATCGCCGCCTTCAAGAAGTCGTTCGCCTAAGGAGTCCGTCATGGCGGTAGGCAAGGAAATACGCGGCAAGATCAAATCGGTGGAGAACACCAAGAAGATCACCAAGGCCATGGAGATGGTCGCCGCGTCGAAGATGCGCAAGGCGCAGGAGCGCATGCGCGCGGCGCGGCCCTACGCCGACAAGATCCGCAACATCACGGCCAACCTGTCGCAGGCCAACCCCGAGTACCGCTCGCCGTACATGCGCGTCGCAGCCGGCGGCGCCAGGTCCGTCGGCTTCATCGTCGTGACGACCGACAAGGGCTTGTGCGGCGGCCTCAACACCAACCTGCTGCGCGCCGTCACCAACAAGCTGCGCGACGCGCAGGCCGCCGGCCAGGCGGTGCAGGCGGTGGCGATCGGCAGCAAGGGCTACGGTTTCCTGTCGCGCATCGGCGCGCAGGTCGTCTCGCACGCCACGCAACTCGGCGACGCGCCGCAGCTCGAGAAGCTGATCGGCCCGGTCAAGGTGATGCTCGACGCCTTCGTCGAAGGCAAGGTCGACGTGGTCTACCTCTGCTACACGCGCTTCATCAACACGATGCGCCAGGAGCCGGTGGTCGAGCAGTTGCTGCCGCTGTCGGCCGAGCGCCTGCAGCAGACGGCCGAGGAGAAGTCGGCCTACGGCTGGGACTACATCTACGAGCCCGACGCGGCCTCCGTCATCGACGAGTTGATGACGCGCTACGCCGAGGCGCTGATCTACCAGGCCGTCGCCGAGAACATGGCGTCGGAGCAGTCGGCGCGCATGGTCGCGATGAAGGCCGCGACCGACAACGCCGGCAACCTGATCGCCGAGTTGAAGCTCGTCTACAACAAGACGCGCCAGGCCGCGATCACGAAAGAGCTCTCCGAGATCGTCGGCGGCGCCGCGGCCGTCTGATTCGCAAGATTTGATTCGAAGGAACTGAAATGGCACAAGGCAAGATCGTTCAGTGCATCGGCGCCGTGGTCGACGTCGAATTCCCGCGCGAGCAGATGCCGCGCATCTACGACGCGCTGAAGATGGACGGCTCCGAGCTCACGCTCGAAGTGCAACAGCAGCTCGGCGACGGCATCGTGCGCACGATCGCGCTCGGCTCGTCCGACGGCCTGCGCCGCGGCATGGTGGTCAGCAACACCGGCGCGGCGATCCAGGTGCCGGTCGGCAAGGCGACGCTGGGCCGCATCATGGACGTGCTCGGACGCCCGATCGACGAGCGCGGCCCGGTCGACCAGGCGCTCACCGCATCGATCCACCGCAAGGCGCCGACCTACGACGAGCTGTCGCCGTCGCAGGAACTGCTCGAGACCGGCATCAAGGTCATCGACCTGATCTGCCCGTTCGCCAAGGGCGGCAAGGTCGGTCTGTTCGGCGGCGCCGGCGTCGGCAAGACCGTCAACATGATGGAGCTGATCAACAACATCGCCAAGGCGCACTCGGGCCTGTCGGTGTTCGCCGGCGTCGGCGAGCGCACCCGCGAGGGCAACGACTTCTATCACGAGATGGCCGAGTCGGGCGTCGTCAACCTCGAGTCGCTGGGCGACAGCAAGGTGTCGATGGTCTACGGCCAGATGAACGAGCCGCCGGGCAACCGCCTGCGCGTCGCGCTGACCGGCCTGACGATCGCCGAGTCGTTCCGCGACGAGGGCCGCGACGTGCTGTTCTTCGTCGACAACATCTACCGCTACACGCTGGCCGGCACCGAGGTCTCGGCGCTGCTCGGCCGCATGCCTTCCGCCGTGGGCTACCAGCCGACGCTGGCCGAGGAGATGGGCCGCCTGCAGGAGCGCATCACGTCGACCAAGGTCGGCTCGATCACGTCGATCCAGGCCGTCTACGTGCCTGCCGACGACCTGACCGATCCGTCGCCCGCGACGACCTTCGCCCACCTCGACGCCACCGTCGTGCTATCGCGCGACATCGCGTCGCTGGGCATCTACCCGGCTGTCGACCCGCTCGACTCGACCTCGCGCCAGGTCGACCCGAACGTCGTCGGCGAGGAGCACTACAACACGACCCGCTCGGTGCAGGCCACGCTGCAGCGCTACAAGGAGCTGCGCGACATCATCGCCATCCTGGGCATGGACGAGCTCTCGCCCGAGGACAAGCTGGCCGTGGCGCGCGCGCGCAAGATGCAGCGCTTCCTGTCGCAGCCGTTCCACGTCGCCGAGGTGTTCACCGGCAGCCCGGGCAAGTACGTGCCGCTCAAGGAGACGATCCGCGGCTTCAAGATGATCGCCAACGGTGAATGCGACGCGCTGCCAGAGCAGGCGTTCTACATGGTCGGCACCATCGACGAAGCCTTCGAGAAGGCCAAGAAAATCCAGTAAGGAGCCGCGATGGCCACCATCCACGTCGACGTCGTCTCTGCCGAGGAGAGCATCTTCTCGGGCGAGGCCAAGTTCGTCGCGCTGCCGGGCGAGAACGGCGAGCTCGGCATCCTGCCGCGCCACACGCCGCTGATCACGCGAATCAAGCCGGGCGCGGTGCGCATCCAGCGCGCCGACAATGGCGAGGAGGAGTTCGTCTTCGTCGCCGGCGGCATCCTCGAGGTGCAGCCGCACGCCGTCACCGTGCTGGCCGACACGGCGATCCGCGGCCATGATCTCGACGAAGCCAAGGCCGCCGAGGCCAAGAAGCTCGCCGAGGAAGCGATGAAGAACGCCAAGAGCGACATCGACTTCGCGCGCGCGCAAAGCGAGTTCGCGGCGATGGCGGCGCAGATCGCGGCGCTGCGCAAGTTCCGCAAGAAGTAGGCGCGCCGCGCGCCGTGGAGGAGCCGGCATGAAGCACCTGACGCCCAAGGAAGCGCACGACTTCCTGCAGCAGCACCCCGACGCGCTCTTCATCGACTGCCGCTCCGAGATCGAGTACCTCTACGTCGGCCACCCGAAGGACTCGATCCACATCGCGTGGCAGGACGGCCCCGACTGGGACGTCAACCCCGACTTCCTCGGCCACGTGCGCAAGACGGCGCCGGTGCACCGCCCCGTCGTGCTGATCTGCCGCTCGGGCCAGCGCTCGGCGGCCGCCGGCCGCTACCTCGAGAAATACGGCTTCATCGACGTCTACAACGTGGCGCACGGCTTCGAGGGCGACCTCGACGAGAAGCACCACCGCGGCACGCTCAACGGCTGGCGCCACGATGGCCTGCCGTGGGAGCAGACCTGATACAGGCCGGGCCGCAGTGACGTCGGTCACCGCCGCGACATCCCAAATTTGAAGTGCAGGCCCCCCTATCGATGCAGGGCGGCCCCGGCTAGCCTTGCGCCGCGGCCATGTGGCCGTATCGGATGCATGGAGGGGATGGCAATGAGCAAGACGATGAGTCGACCGAAACTGGCGGTGCTGCTGTCGCTGCTGGTCCTCGGTGCGTGTGGCGGCAGTGGCGAGGGCACTCCTGCTGCGCCCGCAGCTCCAGCAGCGAAGGCCGAAGGCGTGTATGGCGGCACGATCACCGGCGGTTCCAGTCCGGCGTTCCAGCTGCTGATCCTAGAGAACGACGAGTACTGGGCCATGTATGGCGTCAGTGCCGGCAACACGTTCCTGGTGGAAGGCTTCGTGCAAGGCACCGGTGCGTCGAACAACGGCAACTTCACCTCCGGCGATGCGCGCGATTTCGGCTTCGCACCGGCCACCGCAGGCACGGTCAACGCAACTTACGACGCGGGCGCGCACACCATCAGCGGTACGCTCGGCAGCGCCACGGCCGGGACGGCCAGCTTTTCAGGCGGAGCCATCGCAGGATCGCTGTACAACTACGACGCTGGTCCCGCTCTGGCGACCGTCACCGGAAATTGGGTCTTGATGGATCTCGCCGGCGCATCGCTGTCCGTGGCGATCGCGCCGAGCGGCAGTTTCACGGCGAGCTCGGCGGGCTGTTCGATGAGCGGCACGCTCACGCCGCGTGCCTCGGGGAAGAACGTCTTCAATCTGTCACTGACGTTCGGTGGCGCGCCGTGTCTGCTGCCCGGACAAACGGCGACCGGGATCGCCTTGGCGTATCCGCTGGCCAACGGCAGCATGCAACTGCTGGTCGCCGCACACGCCTTGTCGCGTACGCAAGGCATGGCCGCCTTCGGGACGCGCTAGCTGGCTAGCGCACGACCGGCGCGTCGGGCAGTTCGTTCGGGTTCGCCGCACCCGGCGCCAGCGGGTAGTGGCGCGCCAGCACGGCGTCGACGGCATCGACGGCCTCCCCGAGCCCCTGTTCCCAGCGCCCGGCCTTGAAAGCCGCGGCCATGCCGCCGACGAGCTGGCGCCACTGCTCGGCGCTCACCTTGTCGTTGAGGCCGCGGTCGGCGACGACTTCGATGCGGTGCTCGGCCAGCAGCAGGTAGATCAGCACGCCGTTGTTGGCGTCGGTGTCCCAGACTCGCAACTTGCCGAACATCGCCACGGCGCGTTCGCGAGCCGTGGCGTTGCGCCACAGGTACGACAGCGGCAGCCCGGCCTCGACGCAGATGCGGATCTCGCCGCCGTGGCTGCGCTCACTCGCCGCGACGCGCGCCTTCAGCCGCTCGAGCGCGCCGCCGCCGAGGGCGCGCCGAGCGTCGGTCTCGTCGAGCAGTCGATGCTTGAGCAAACGCAGCCAGCGGTTCATGACGACCCCTCGCCCGGCGAGTACGCCGGCCGGTCTTGCAGGCCGCGCCGTGCCTTTCGGCCCGGCCCTTCGCCAGGCGAGGTTGGGTCGCAGGACTGCCCTCGTCCGGGCTCGGCCCCCGAGGGGATTGCGGGCCGGCTTGGGGCGGCCCGGCGCTCGGCCCGCGGTGCGCAGGTTGACACACGGCGTCTCATCTCGGCTCCTCGTTCACCAGTCGCCCGACGCGCCGCCGCCGCCGAAATCGCCGCCGCCGCCCGAGCCGAATCCGCCGCCACCGCCACCGAATCCGCCGCCGCCGAAGCCGCCGCTGCCGCCGCCCCAGATCACCGGTCCGCCGCGGCCGTGGCGGCCCGCCGCGCCGATGCCCAGCACGCCGACCAGCACCAACGCGACGAGCGCCGCGGTGCCGGCCAGCAGCAGGCTCGCGCTGAACCAGAATCCGAGCGCGCCGGCCGCGCCGCCCGTCGCCAGCGCGCCGAGCTTGCGGCCCAAGACGCCGGTCGCGACGGCGCCGATGATCGGCACGGCGACGAAGAAGAAGATCAGCAATTCCTGCAGCTGCAGCCCCGGCGCGTCGCGGCCGCTGCCTCGCTGCGCGGGCGCCGGCAGCGCCTCGCCGCGGATGCGCGCCTGCAGCTGGTCGACAGCCTGGTTCAGCCCGCCCGCGAAATCACCGGCGCGAAACGCCGGCGTGATCGCGCGGTCGATCACCTGTTTGGCGGCCAGATCGGGGATCGCGCCTTCGAGCGCCTTGGCGGGCGCGATTCGCACGCGCCGGTCGTTCTTCGCGACGACGATCAAGAGCCCGTCGCCGACGTCGCGGCGGCCGATCTTCCATGCGTCGCCCAGGCGCTGCGTGTAGTCGGCGATGTCCTCGGGCTGCGTCGTCGCGACGATCACGACGACGATCTGCGTGCCCGCGTCCCGCTCGAACGCGGCGAGCCTGGCTTCGAGCGCGCTGCGCTGCTCGGCGCCGAGCGTGGCCGTCTGGTCGATGACGCGCGCCGCCAGCGCCGGCACCGGCTGCAGGTCCTGCGCTGCGGCGAACGGCGCGGCGCCGAGCAGCAGCAGTGCCGCCAGCGCGGCGGCCCAGGCGCCGAGCAGCCTCGACACGATCAGCGCGTCACTTCGACGCCGGCTTGTCGAAGCTGACCGCCGGCGGCGTCGAGATCGTCGCCTCGTTGGCGACGGTGAAGCTCGGCTTGACCTGGTAGCTGAACAGCATCGCAGTCAGGTTGCTCGGGAACGAACGCGCCAGCACGTTGTAGTCGGCCACCGCCTTGATGTAGCGGTTGCGCGCCACCGTGATGCGGTTCTCCGTGCCCTCGAGCTGCACGCGCAAGTCCTGGAAGCCCTGGTTGGCCTTCAGGTTCGGGTACTGCTCGGCGACGACGAGCAACCGGCTCAGCGCGCCCGTCAGTTCGCCCTGCGCCTTCTGGAAGCGGTCGAAGGCCTCGGGGTTGTTGATCAGCTCGGGCGTGGCCTGGATCGAGGTCGCCTTGGCGCGCGCCTCGACCACCTTGGTCAGCGTCTCCTGCTCGAAGTTGGCTTCGCCCTTGACCGTGTTGACGATGTTCGGGATCAGGTCGGCGCGTCGCTGGTACTGGTTCAGCACTTCGGACCACGACGCCTTGACCTGCTCGTCGAGGCGCTGGAAGTCGTTGTAGCCGCAGCCCGTGAGGCCGACGGCCGCGACGAGGATCAACATCCAAGCCCGCAAGGTGCGCTTCATACGGTATGCCTTTCTGTGTGCCGGGGTCAGCGGCGAGACTGTACGCCATCGCCCGTGACGCGAGATGGGGCGTGCGGGCCCACGGTTCAAGATCGGCGCGCGGCGATAATCGACCGATGCCCACCGCGCCGAAGAACGACACCTTCCTGCGCGCCTGCCTGCGCCTGCCGACCCCGTACACGCCGGTGTGGCTGATGCGCCAGGCCGGCCGCTACCTGCCCGAGTACAACGCCACGCGCTCGCGCGCGGGCAGCTTCATGGGGCTGGCGACCGACCCCGGCTACGCCACCGAGGTGACGCTGCAGCCGCTCGAGCGTTACCCGCTCGACGCGGCGATCCTGTTCTCCGACATCCTCACCGTGCCCGACGCGATGGGTCTCGGCCTGTCGTTCGCGCAGGGCGAGGGCCCGCGCTTCGCGCAGCCGGTGCGCGACGAGGCCGCCGTCGCGCGGCTCGCCGCGCCGCCGCTGGACAAGCTGCGCTACGTGTTCGACGCAGTCGCCAGCATCCGCCGCGCGCTGGCGGGGCGCGTGCCGCTGATCGGCTTTTCGGGCAGCCCGTGGACGCTGGCCTGCTACATGGTCGAAGGCGGCGGCTCCGACGACTACCGCCTCGTCAAGACGATGCTCTATGCGCGGCCCGACCTGATGCACCGCATCCTCGCCGTCAATGCCGATGCCGTCGCCGCCTACCTCAATGCGCAGATCGACGCCGGCGCCGAGGCCGTGATGGTGTTCGACAGCTGGGGCGGGGTGCTGGCCGACGGCGCGTTCCAGCAGTTCAGCCTGGCCTACACACAGCGCGTGCTGCAGCAGGTGAAGAAGACGACGCCCGATGGCGAGCGCGTCCCGCACATCGTGTTCACCAAGGGCGGCGGCCCGTGGCTCGAATCGATCGCCGCGAGTGGCGCCGACGTGGTCGGCGTCGACTGGACGGTCAACCTCGGCGCCGCGCGCCGGCGCGTCGCCGACCGTGTCGCGCTGCAAGGCAACCTCGACCCGAACGTGCTGTTCGCCGGGCCCGAGCAGATCCGCGCCGAGGCCGCGCGCGTGCTCGATGATTTCGGCCCCTGGAGCGGCACCGGCGGGCACGTCTTCAACCTCGGCCATGGCATCAGCCAGCACACGCCGCCCGAGTCGGTCGCCGTGCTCGTCGAGGCCGTTCACGAGCACTCCGGCCGCATGCGCGCTGGCGCGTGAGCGCGCACTCAGCGACCGCTGTGGCACCCGGGTTTTCCCGGAAATCGTTCGCGGGGGGCTTGACTTATCCCCAAAACGACAACCCGTCACGAGTTGTAACTGATGTGCTGCGTCGCGTCATTCGTTTTCCCGGGCTTGCCGGCTAAGTGCTTGATTTCATTGAAGTGAACCGGATGCCGAAAAATGGGGCAACCGGTCACGAACTTCAATGCTGGCGCGGATTTGGCGACGTCGAATCGTGTTTGCCCACAAAGTTGTCCACAGGAATGGTGGATAGCTGGAAAAGCTTATTCAAATCATGGGCTTGCTGCCTTTCGTTGATCCGGAATTGAGGTCTTGGCGCTAACTGCGACCCGTGTCGTCGTCGATGCCCCGCAGTACAGCGGCGTCGGCGTCGCGCTCGACTACCTCAGCGAGCAGCCACTTGCGCCGGGCACTTTCGTGCGCGTGCCGCTGGGGCGGCGCGAGGTCGCGGGCATCGTCTGGCCCGGCGAGCCCGATGCGCAGCCCGGCGTCGAGCTGCGGCCTGTGACGGCGGCGCTGCTCGCGATGCCGGCGCTGTCGGCGCGCTGGATCGAGCTGGTCGAGTTCGCGGCGCGCTACTACCAGCGGTCGATCGGCGAACTGGCGCTGGCCGTCGTCCCCGCGGAGTTGCACCGCCTCGACGACGCCCGGCTCGCCAAGCGCATCGCGCGCGCATCGAAGGTCCGCGTTGAAGACCATGCGCCGGATACCGGCGATGCAATCTCGCCACCGCTCAACGACGCGCAGGCCGCCGCCGTCGCGCACCTCGCCGCCGACGCGCAGGCCGGCCGCGTGGCGACGACGCTGCTGCACGGCGTCACCGGCAGCGGCAAGACGGAGGTCTACCTGCGCGAAGTCGAGCGCGTGCTCGCCGCCGGCGGCCAGGCGCTCGTGCTCGTGCCCGAGATCAACCTGACGCCGCAGCTCGAATCGCGCTTCGCGGCGCGCTTCGCCGGCCGCCGCATCGTCGCGCTGCACAGCGGCCTGACGCCTGCGCAGCGCCTGCGCCACTGGCTCGCCGCGCACCTGGGGCTGGCCGACATCGTGCTCGGCACGCGGCTGGCGGTGTTCGCGCCGCTGCCGCGGCTGGCCGCGATCGTCGTCGACGAGGAACACGACGCTTCGTACAAGCAGCAGGAGGGCGCGCGCTACTCGGCGCGCGACCTCGCCGTCTGGCGCGGCCGCAACGAGTCGGTGCCGGTGCTGCTGGGCTCGGCGACGCCGTCGCTCGAGACTTGGCAGCAGGCCGAGCTCGGCCGTTATGCGCGCCTTGCGCTGCCGGGGCGCATCGGCGCGGGCGCGCTGCCGCGCGTGCGCCTGTTCGACATGAACACGCTGCCGATGGTGAAGGGCGCGACCAGCGCGCTCTCGCCGCCGCTGCTCGACGCCATCGAGACGCGGCGCGCGCGCGGCGAGCAGAGCCTCGTGCTGCTCAACCGCCGCGGCTATGCGCCGGTGCTGCACTGCACCGCCTGCGGCTGGAAGAGCGCCTGCCCGCACTGCAGCGCCTGGCGCGTGTTCCACAAGCTCGACCGCACGCTGCGCTGCCACCACTGCGGCGTGACGCAGCACGTGCCGCGCGCCTGCCCCGACTGCGGCAACGCCGACATCACGGCGCTCGGCCGCGGCACCGAGCGGCTCGAGGAGCAGCTGGCGGCGGCCTTGCCCGGCGCGCGCATCGCGCGCATCGACGCCGACACCACGCGGCTCAAAGGCGCGCTCGAAGCGCAGCTCGGCGCAGTGCACGCGGGCGACGTCGACGTGCTCGTCGGAACGCAGATGATCGCCAAGGGCCACGACTTCAGGCGCATCACGCTGGTCGCCGCGGTGAACCCCGACGGCGCGCTCTTCAGCAGCGACTTCCGCGCGCCCGAGCGCCTGTTCTCACTGCTGCTCCAGGCCGCGGGCCGCGCCGGGCGCGACGCGCAGCACGCCGCGGCGAGCGAGATGTGGGTGCAGACCTGGCACCCGCAGCACGCGCTCTACGCCGCGCTGCGCGCGCACGACTATGCGGCGTTCGCCGCCAGCCAGCTGCGCGAGCGCGAGATGGCCGGGTTGCCGCCCTATGCGCACCTCGCGCTGCTGCGCGCCGAGGCGCGCACGCTCGACGTGGCGCGCGCCTTCCTGCAGGCGGCCAGCGACGCCGCCGGCGCGCCCGAAGGCGTGGCGATCTATCCGCCGGTGCCGATGAGCCTGCAGCGCGTCGCCGACGTGGAGCGCGCGCAGATGCTCGTCGAGTCGCGCTCGCGGCCGGCGCTGCAACGCTTTCTCGCCGCCTGGGCGTCGCAG
>Ga0138256_10008190_pt1 | contig 10998 bp, 10 predicted proteins | sample KNB2016incub_MG_FD_105486 | JGI IMG/M metagenome (GOLD analysis project Ga0138256, IMG submission 105486) | Active sludge microbial communities from wastewater in Klosterneuburg, Austria - KNB2014incub_MG | ecosystem: Engineered > WWTP > Activated sludge > Unclassified | place: Austria... | reverse complement strand
AACGTGAACGTTCCAATCGAATCAAAAACGAGTTATTGTTATTGAAACAAACAGGAGCAAACAAAACTTTTATCGATATGATCAAGCAAAATCCGGTGAATTTTGCAATCCACCTAGTGGTTGCATTACTGGTAATCTATTTGTCGATTCGACTAATCTGGGATCTCGGCCAATAATTGACCCAGTGTTTGTAAATGACAGAAGCTCATTCGATTAATACAATCGGCTGAATACGGTATCATACTCATTCAACGATTATTTGATCCAAATTACCTAAAAGGAAGAAAACATGAGAAGTTTTATTAAACTATTAGTATTGGGCCTGATAGCAATACCTTTGCATACACAAGCGGGTGGAAATCCCGATCATGTAAAGTTTCCACAAGGCTACGAAAAAGATTTTAAACAATACGCCACAATGAATCGCGCCAATCAAACACAAGTGGCCAAGCTCTATGCAAACGAGGCAGCGGTTAATAGTTATACTAAAGATAGTAAGAGCGGATCGGGTTCCGTGATCGTGATGGAAATCTACGATACGAAAAAAGGTGGTGACGGTAAGCCGGTAGCAGGTAAGGATGGACTTTTTGAAATTGATTCCTTAGCGGCAGTCGCTGTGATGGAAAATAAAGATAACTGGGAGGCATCTTTTAGCAAAGAAGATCGCACTGGAAACTGGGGGTTTGCAGTCTATAATCCGGATGGCACCGCGAAAAGCAACGATCTGAACTGCGTTCAATGTCATACACCGTTACAAGCGCAAGACTATCTGTTTACTTACCAAAAACTCGTCGAATTCGTTAAGAAATAGACGAAGCATATTTCCAATCCGAGTCGGGCTACGGGTTATGCAATCTTGTTAACTTAGCCTGCTAACCCGACCGGGTGCACATTTTCTGCACTAAATTGCTGCCGAGAACACGGTTACGCAAAATCCTCTGTAAACTCCCAGTATCAAGCCAACACGCCTATGAAGTGAGCGGTTTATTAGCCTATTGCTAATTTTATCGTAGGGGGAGATATATCTTTTAGACCGATAGCGAGATTTAAAAGTATTCATTTTCGCAGTCTCTGTAGTGGTGTTTTGTAAAACCCTACTTCAGAAATAATCAATTAAGAGAATCTATTAAGTCTTTGCAAGCGAATTTTTGCAAGGGTATCCCCACAAAGCTTAGGGTGTTAAGTGCGACAATTTGTCGCATTGTCTTTTATCCATACAGGAAATACCATCCCATTCGAAGTTTGTTTCTATCGTGCCAATGTGCGCTTGAAAAATTATTTTTGGCAATAAAGCGCAGACGCGGAACATTAAAAAACAAATTTCTTTGTAGATCGACTTCTTTCATCATGTTTTTATGCTCTGAAATTTATAAGCCTATACCTTGCGTATACGTGTGACGGAAGTGGGTTTTTATGAATTGTAAAAATAAAAGTAGCCATTAAAAGAAAAAGGAGAAATTCTCGAAATGAAATCTATTCAACAATTTAAGGATGTGACAAAAGCAGCGTTGGCCGTAGCTGCGGTTGTTGGTTTTTCACACAATGCCTTGGCGCATACTCGATTAAACACGCCTGTGATAACAGAAGGGGTAAGAGTTGAGAATAATGTTGTCATCGGTCACGCATGTGGCGATGGAACTCATATCATTGCGAGCTCGGTGGTTTTCCCGGATGGGCAGGACTCTACATTAAAAGTGAATGGTACTTTCGTTACTGATAAAACAATTGCCGATTATGTGACTAATTATGGCAACTTGTATCAAAAAGTCTTGGATACTGGCACTTTTAAACAAGAAGATGAAAAACATGATGAACAGGGAAACACGGTAGGTTTCTATGTCAGGGAAGGAAAAATGCCTGCTTATTATACGGTTTTCCTACCGTTCAGAGCCAGTGCGCATACGTTTGAACCGACTTCGTGTGCTTCCAGCGTAAAAGTAGTTGTTGCAATTTCAGATATATGCAAGGTTACCAATGTTGCAGGTCTTTCTGATGCGACTGTGAATATGTGGACACCTGCCGTTGGGTCGATTTTTGACGGTGTAGGTTTGCATGGCTATGATTCTCCAGCAACATTAACGATTACACGAGATCTGGCTGCCAATCCATTACCAGGAGATTGTTCCGAAGCGGGTGATGCTGTGGAATTGATTCCATCCAAAGCGCAAATGGATCGCGATATGCCGATTGTTGTCAAGGGTAAACAATGGTGGCCATCATTACGCCATTAAGAAAGAAGTAGCTGTAGTTATTAGTGTTTAAATTAGAGAATGGATAAGAGAAAGTCGAAGAGCTCCTTTATCTATTCTCTCTTTTTTAGAGGAATTTCATGATGATGAAATTACAACGAAAGCATCTCCATCTGTCGTTATTCGTGGCTTTATCGTTAAATATACTGGGGTCTACACAGTTTGTTTATGCAGAAAATGACAGTACTTCAACCCGTTCGAATGTAGCGTTTGACAGCCTTGCATCAGTACAAGTCCAATGTTTTTCAGGTGAGAACGAGTTATCAGTCGATCAAGTTATTACTGACGAATTGATGCAACAAGCGGCATCCAGGGTTGCTGAAGAGCGTGTTGCTGCATTATCTCGGTTAGCAACAGCAGTGCCTATCGATGTTGTTGTTCGGCAAAAAATCATACAAACAGCCTTGCAAGATACGGATCCCCGTGTCAGAGGACAGGCCGTTTATGCATTGGTGCAGCAAAATTGTGCGGACAGTATGTTATTGCTTGAACAAGCACTCGATGACAGTGAGCTTTCAGTACGCCTAATGGCGCTGGATGGCTTAATGGGCGATGACCGCAGTGTAGCGCTGTTGAAAAATGCGTTAAAGGATGATGAACAAGCTGTTCGTGAACTTGCTGCAGTTAAGCTCGAGGGTCTTTTTCCGACAGCAGAAACTGTGAAATAGCGGTATTACAAAAACGATTTTAGGGGACAGATATGAAATTTACTTCAGTAAAAACGATAATCTCTTTAGTAGCAGGTAGTGTAATTTTAACCCATTCGGTTTTTGCCTTGGCGCATAATCAAGCAGGCAGTTTTACCACTGGGCTCGCAGCAGCCGTTGATTTTTATACCGTCTCGTGTACGGATGACGGCAATGGTGCGCCTTCCTATCTTGAAGCTCGCGTTAAAGATATGACGGCTAATTCGTCTAAAGTGAACATTACCATTCAAAAAGGCACGACAAATTGTAATACTAATGCATGTGCACGATTTAGTTTGGATAGCGCAGATAATGATGCCGGCTACAGCCCGCTTGTTAAACTGACGCAAGGCGCGGGAACTTACAATTTGTATGTAGCTCACACGGCTGCGGGTACGGATAGCTACGATGTTGAGCTACATTGCAAGACCGCTACCAATGTACATACTGGAACCAGTACTACCAGTCGGCAACAGCAATAATTCTAGTATTAGCAGTCACTTCGTGTAGTAGATTGATCTATAAGTCACTCAAAGATCAATCTACTACAATCAACTATTACATCCCATCGGGTTTGCGTACATTCCTGCAGCACAATATAGATTTCAAGCCATTGCTAACGGATGCGACATTTTGTCGCATTGTTTTTTCTAATGTTTGTATTAATAATGATTTTGTTTGTTGATGCTTAAACAAGACTCTAGAAAAGATTGAATCGTATGATTCCATTATGGTTTATTGCTTGTGCATCCGAATCTTCATAACGTTACTATAAAAGGTTTTAAATGATGAAAATAAAGTTATCGATCAGCTTATTGGCTATCGTGTTGTTAGGGGGGATTGCGCAAACGGTTTCGGCGCATAATTCCTTTATGTCTCCTCGTGTTAAAGAAGGACCAACATCGTGGAATGCGATTGTATTCGGGCACGGATGTGGAGAAAATACTATTATTGGAAGTTCTGTAGTTTTTCCTAACTTTTCTGAAAGTCCGACTTTACAGATTTTCAACCAATCTTCGGGGGTTTTTGACCCGACAGAAGATACCATTGAGATGCTCTATGATACTACCATGGCGCCTTTCAGTTATGTCATCGATCGTTCTGTTTTTTCTGCGGGTGGTGTAAAAGTGAATGATTCAGATGAGGCTGTTGGTATGTGGGTCGGTGGTGGAGAGGGAGTGCCGCATAGTGGGAGTGGTGCGATCAAAGGATTTATTTCGGTAAGATTCCAACCAGGCACTTTTGTTTCGGATTCGTGCGCAGCACAAATACAGTTCGTGCTACCGATGGTGGATGTCTGCAAGATAACGACCATTAGTGGTTTTAAAGATGGTGTTGTAAGTTTATGGATGCCGGACGGTGTCGATACAGACTATGTCATACCCGGTTCAGGTCATACGGGTGAATTGGTACTTACCGTAGAACGCGACTTAATTAGCAACAAACTCCCAGAATCATGTAAAGATCAAAAAATTTATAAAGTTGTACCGACTGCGAAACAAATTAACACGTATATGCCAGTGGTTATTAATGGAAAAAGGGCTTGGCCGAGAAAGTAATGATGCTCGCTGATTTTATTGATTAATACAAATAGTTGATTGAAAGAAACTGTTCGTGCAGTGATGATTAGACTTGGATCGGTTATTAGCAGCAAATGAAATTGCGCACAATTTGAATTTGCTGCTCATTCATGATGGTAGGTGCATGACCAATGCCTGGTAATTCGACGATCTGTGCTTTAGGGCCGCGCATTTTCATTTGTGCAGCAGTGTCGACCGATAAAAGATCCGATTCTGCGCCGCGAAGAACTAATGTTGGAACCGTAACTTGATCCCATTGTTGCCATAAATCGATATCTTTGATTTCGAATCCTTTTAAGCTGGTGCCAATTCTAGGGTCGTAACGAAACCCATACGTGCCGTCTTCATATTTTTGCATGCTATAGATGGCCATATGATTCCACTGCGCATCAGTTAGTGGCCCAAAGGGCACTGAAATTTTTTTCATATACGCTTTGAATGCTTCAAAAGTATCAAAACGCGGATCGAGGCCTACGTAATCTGAAATTCTTCTGAGTGCAGTAGCAGGTATCAATGGACCGATATCGCTCATGATTAGTTTTCGAATCGTTGTGCGAGTTTGCGGTTGGATTGATAGGATCATTCCAATCAATCCACCCATCGAAATACCCACCCAATCGAGTGTGATCTTTGTATTGTATTGCGCTTGGATGTGCGCAATCAATGAGGTTGCATCGGATAAGTAGAGTGGGGGAAAATTGTAGTCACATGCTTGCTCTAACCAGTCACTACGGCCACGACCCGCTACATCGACCGCAATAACTCTACATTCGGATTTTAGTGCGTGTGCCAGATAATCAAAGTCACGACAATTTCGCGTCAATCCATGCACGCAAATCACAACATGGGGATTTTTTGGATCACCCCAGTCAGTATAAGCAATCTGGCGTGCCTTGCGTGGCTTTTTATCTGCTGATGGCGTTGGTACAAGTAGTTTTTTGAAAGGGTCATCCATGATGGTACTAACTTTTCTATGATTCAGTTGATGCTATTTTGATGCTGCTACTTAATAATACTTTAATTTATCATGCAGGGTAGATTGCTCCTAAGATTCTTTCCCCTTTCGCTCCAGTGACCGCGCTGAGATTACCCGGTTTGCGCAGTATGGTTAATTGCGCTAGCCAGGCGAATGCAAACGCTTCTACCCAATCTGCATCCACACCTAATTTGTTTGTTAGGGCTACGGTACAGTGTGGCAGCGCATTCGATAGCTGTTTGATCAGATGTGTATTATGAGCGCCTCCCCCGCATATATAAATTTCACTTGTCGCTGAACAGTAATCCGTAATCGCATTGGCTATTGATATTACAGTTAATTGCGACAGAGTTGCTTGCACATTTTCTGGCGATTGGGGGGTGCATTGCGACATCTTATATTCAAGCCAATGCAGATTAAACAACTCTCTTCCAGTACTTTTCGGGGGAGGGAATGAAAAAAAGCTTTGATCCATTAATAGATCAAACAGTGATTGGACAATTTTTCCTGTTTTTGCCCATTGCCCTTTGTCGTCATAATTTTTCCCCGTGTGCCTCAAACTCCATGCATCCATCAATATATTGCCTGGTCCACAGTCAAACCCGATCACTTCATCAGTGGGGTCAAGCCTGGTGATATTGGCTATTCCGCCAATGTTGACGATAATGCGGTGTTTATGGGGGTCACCAAAGAATGCCTTGTGAAATGCTGGAACTAGCGGTGCTCCCTGTCCTTCTGCGGCAATATCGCGACTGCGGAAATCCGCTATTACGGTTATCTGTGTTAACTCTGCTAGTAACGCTGCATTGACCAATTGAATGGTGTAGTGTTTTTCTTTTTCGGGACAATGCCGAATTGTTTGCCCATGACAGCCTATCGCTGTAACTGCTTTAGGATCGATTTTGGATTTTTTTAATAAATTCAGGCTTGTTTGCGCATAAAGTATTGAAAGCTGATTGCTGAGCAATGCGGCGCGGTTTAATTCATCAAAACCAGCATGATGTAGTGCTAGTAAATTGGCACGTAATTCTTCATCGTACGAATAAAATAACGTTGCGAGTAGAACGGGCTTAGGTTCACCGAAGTTAACCAGTACTGCATCGATACCATCTAGGCTGGTGCCAGACATGAGGCCGATATAATAAATAGGCGTCATTTTAAATGAGGGTTTTGTAAAAAGTGTCTAAGTATAATTAAAGCACTTCTTAAAATGGCAAGGAGGTTTCGAACTTTTCGTTCAAAAGACACAAAGGGATCGAATTAAACTCCAAATCGATCCTTAAGCCCTTTGCAGTATCTCTTATTCCGATGCTGCGTAATGAATATTACGCATAATATTTAGACGTGATAAGAATGGTTGTGTTTCTTTTTGGAAAGCAATCAATTCTTTTTTACCCAGTGGCGTAGCGGTTGGCAATACGACTCTGGTTGGGTCTCTCTGTACACCATCGATTCTCAATTCATAATGTAAATGCGGGCCAGTTGCCATACCCGTGGACCCGACATAACCGATAATATCGCCTTGGTTTACACGTTTTCCTTTACTAACGCCAGGTGCAAATCGGGATAAATGACCATAAGCAGTTTCAAATTTACCGTTATGTTTTAGTACGACCAAATTGCCATATCCTCTCTGTGAACCTGAGAAACCAACGATCCCGCTTGCGGTGGCTTTCACAGCTGTTCCTGCAGGTGCGGCATAATCAATTCCTTTATGCGCTCTCCATTCTTTAAGAATCGGGTGAAAACGTCCATTGCTGAAGCCAGAGCTAATACGGGAAACAGCCAATGGTGAAAGTAAAAATTCTTTGCGCAAACTTTCTCCTTTGGGCGTGTAATATCCATCTCTTCCATTGGGATGTTTGAAATATACTGCTTGATGAATTTTTCCCTTATTTGCAAACTCGACCGCTAATACGCGAGCCGTTTTGGCGCGCTTAACTTCGTTCTTCGCTAAGGTTTCATAAACAACAATAAAACGATCACCATGACGCAGATCACGATGAAAATCAATTTGTGAAGCAAATATTTCTGTTAATTGTGTTGCAATATTATTGGGAATTCCTGCGCTATCGACAGCAGCAAACAGCGAACTGTTAATAACGCCGGCTTTCATATGAATGCGGGTATCGAGTTCAATGGATTGTTCGGTGATTTTGAATTCATCATCGGTTTTTTCCATTAAAAACAATTCTTCGTTACTGAAGAAATAACGCAGCCCTAATAATTCTCCATCGGATGAAGTCTGCGCATAAATGGTTTTGCCAGGTTTTAATTGCCGCATGGCACGACTGCCCCGTGCTGCCTGCAGAAAATCGCTCGAATCCTGGTTGCTAATGTCCAAACGGTTTAAAATAGCCGATATAGTATCACCACGTCGGATATTCTCTTGATGCCAGAAAATTTGATTCCCCGGAGCTTCATGAATAGCATCAGGGATGGATAAATCAAGAACCACATCTTCAGTCTGAATATTTTCAAGAGCGGGTACATTCGGCGCAATACCAAATGCGGTAACGAAACCAAAAAGAGGAATACTCGATAATGCGACCAGCCAGCGAATGGTTTTTTTTGTGAGCTTAGATGATTTTTGGGCTAAAATTTTCTGTTGGTTGTTAAGAGGCAATTCATTTTGAGACGGCGATTTATCAAGCATGAAGATAGTACCCCCCAGTCACTTAGCATATTAAACAGGCGGGAGTCTAGCATGAAAAACTCAAAATATGTACTAAAGTACAATTTAAAGTTAAAGAAATTTCTATGTTAACTTAATAAGTGATTAAATATCATAACATTAATAAAAATTGAAAAACGTGAACCCAATGAAATCACAGCTTGACATCATCAAACGCGGTAGCACCGAAATCCTTCTTGAATCTGAACTTGAAAAAAAACTTGTTCAAGGAAGACCATTACGAATCAAAGCAGGCTTCGACCCCACAGCACCAGATTTACATTTAGGCCACACTGTACTTATTAACAAATTGAAGCAATTACAAGATTTGGGGCATCATGTCCTTTTTCTGATTGGCGATTTCACCGGGATGATTGGGGACCCAACCGGGAAAAATGCAACACGCCCTCCCTTAACGAGAGAACAAGTTTCACAAAATGCGCAATCCTATACCGAGCAGGTTTTCAAAATACTCAACCCGGAAAAAACTGAAGTGGTATTTAACTCTTCATGGATGGATTCATTAAATGCGGTAGATATGATTAAGTTGGCTGCCACACATACGGTTGCGCGTATGCTAGAACGTGATGATTTTGATAAACGCTATCGTAATAACCAATCGATTGCGATTCATGAATTTCTCTATCCGTTGGTACAAGGCTATGATTCAGTCGCACTCAAAGCCGATTTAGAATTGGGTGGTACCGATCAAAAATTCAATTTGCTTATGGGACGAGAGCTGCAAAAGCATTTTGGCCAAGCTCCGCAATGCATTCTTACGATGCCCCTTTTAGAAGGGCTGGACGGTGTTAATAAAATGTCCAAATCGCTCAATAATTATGTCGGTATCACAGAAAGCCCCAAAGAAATCTTCGGCAAAATTATGTCGATATCAGATCAATTAATGTGGCGGTATCTCGAATTGCTGTCTTTTGAATCCATGGATACAATTAGTCAGTGGCGCAAAGAAATTGAGCAAGGCCGAAATCCTCGTGATATCAAAGTATTATTTGCACAAGAAATCGTTACACGTTTCCATGGACGGAAAGACGCCGAGGAAGCTTTGGGGGATTTCGAAACACGTTTCAAACATGGTGCATTACCCGATAACATTGCAGAACAAACCATTTCTATCCAAGACAAAGACATATCATTGGTGCAATTACTTAAATTGACTGGCTTGACTACCAGCACAAGCGAGTCGCTACGCATGATTGATCAAGGTGCCGTGAAATTGAATGAACAAAAAGTAACTGATAAATCGCTTAAGCTGGCGCAAGGTGAAACAGTGGTATTGCAGGTAGGTAAACGTAAATTCGCTCGTGTTGTTATACAATGATCGACATCTACTTCGTTGAATTATATGGGATGGAAGGTGTTCATGAAATTAATGATCACCTTAGGTAGAAATAGGTGTGCGCTGATAAACGTCATAAATGAGTATTCTAAGAATTTGAATTGTAGATTTAAATTGCTTGCTTGTGTATTGTTGAGTATAATGCCGCTCCTGGTTCAATTCGAAGCTTTTGTATTTAAGCTTAGAGATACTCATTAGACGAGAAAAAGTAACAAATGAATTAGTATCTGAAGTTGTTCGAAAACCAGTTTCCATCGTTCCTGGCCTCTCTTTTTCACGTTTCTCCGAAAAATGTAAAGTACTACTGGTTAGTAGCGGTGTATTAGCGCACTAGCAGGTTTATTTTTAGTCGGAGATCAGATTTTCCTGCTGATGTAATTTCAACTCTCCTTTAGGAAAACATAACGTGTCTTTTGAAGCCTTAAATTTACATTCTTCCGTTCTCAAAGCTATTCATGATTCGGGATATACCGTACCTACACCCATTCAACAACAAGCCATTCCTGAACTTATTGCAGGCCATGATGTGTTGGCCTCGGCCCAAACCGGTACCGGAAAAACAGCAGCTTTTATGCTGCCTGCGCTTCATTTGCTTGCAGCGCCGGTCAAAATGCAAGGTCGTGGACCGCGGATTTTAGTACTTACTCCAACGCGTGAACTTGCGTTACAAGTTTCTGAAGCTGCTAAGAAATATGGCAAATATTTGCCGCGTATCAAAGTGGTTAGCATTTTAGGTGGCATGCCTTATCCATTACAAAATCGCTTATTGTCTCAACCTGTCGATATTCTCGTAGCAACACCAGGACGATTGATTGATCATCTACAGCGAGGACGAATCGATTTTAAACGATTGCAAATGATGGTGCTGGACGAGGCTGATCGAATGCTAGATATGGGTTTTATCGAAGATGTTGAAACCATTGCCGCGGCAACACCTACAACACGTCAAACCTTGCTGTTTTCTGCTACTTTGGATGATGCTATCGATAAAGTGGCTTCGAAGCTACTGAAATCCCCCAAAAGAATTCAAGTTGCATCGCAGAAAGCCAGGATGGACAATATTGAACAGCGGTTGCATTATGTGGACGATTTGTCTCATAAGAACCGCTTGCTCAATCATGTTTTGGGCGATGAAAAACTTAAGCAAGCGATTGTTTTTACAGCGACCAAAAGAGATGCTGATACCTTGGCGGATAATTTGTATGCGCAAGGCCATGCCGCAGCAGCGCTGCATGGCGACATGAATCAACGTGAACGGACTCGCACCCTGACCAGGCTTCGCAACGGTGGATTGCGTGTATTGGTTGCAACCGATGTTGCTGCTAGAGGTATTGATGTGCCGGATATCACACACGTGATCAATTTTGACTTACCGAAATTTGCTGAAGATTACGTGCATCGAATTGGTCGAACGGGTCGAGCAGGCGCTGACGGTATTGCTGTTTCCTTTGCATCGCAAAAAGATAGCCTGCATTT
>Ga0138256_10008189_pt1 | contig 10999 bp, 12 predicted proteins | sample KNB2016incub_MG_FD_105486 | JGI IMG/M metagenome (GOLD analysis project Ga0138256, IMG submission 105486) | Active sludge microbial communities from wastewater in Klosterneuburg, Austria - KNB2014incub_MG | ecosystem: Engineered > WWTP > Activated sludge > Unclassified | place: Austria... | reverse complement strand
TTTTTTTCTCCTTTTTCTCCGTGTTTAATTTTTTCAGCGATATTCACTATTCACTATTTTAAGAACCACCAGATTCCCTTTCCCATTCTTCCCTTCATCAGAAATAATCAGATCTCCAACAGTTGAAAATGCAAGACCTTCGGGTTGTTTATAAATCGCCGGATCAAGTGCGGTTGCACAGATCAATTGTCCGGTAATTGAGAAAACAGCTAGTTTTTTTCCAACTGCCGAAAGTATGAAATAATTTCCTGACAATGGTTCAATCGCAATTTCTGAAGGCTCGAAAAGTTCAGCACCATTTGCTTCTTCTCTTGACGATAATCGATTTGAATTTTTTACCGCCTCATTGATTATTTTAGGATCGAATATCAGTACCGGTTCTTCAAACATTGCTCTTGATTTCAGGTCAAAAGCATAAACTGCTTTTTCATACTTCTTTGCACTGCCCTTTTCAGGTCGACCTTTGCAAGCAATAAGAAGTCTGTCGTGCTTAGGATCATAACACATCCCTTCACAATCATTGACCTTCGAAAGAAAAGTGTGATGAATGACCGCTTCCACACCATTCGTTTCAAGAGAATCAATTTCATAGATGTCGCCATTACTTCTCAATACAAAAATGGTATCGTTGACGTTTGCTATCGCTTCATAATCTTTGTCCCCACCAAAATCGATGGACTCCTTCAATTTGTCTTTGTGAATATCATAAATGAAGATTGTCCCTTTCTCATCCTGAACACAAGCGATCTTATTTTTACTCAGAAAAGTGATGCCGGAGATCTCCTTTAATTTTGCAGGAAGTTTAATAAGTTCATCGGGATGATTCAAATCAAAATCACCACACTTATTTTGACCCGTGGAACATGACATCATTAAAATTGTGTAAAACAGAAAAAGAGTTTTTTTCATAAGTGGCAAAGATTGCCTTTTTCAATTAATTTCAAATGAATAAATATAAATTTATATGATTTACATCAATTCAGCCGAACAATTTTCCGGTAAATTTGTTCAATGTTCAAAATAAGGTTTATGAAGCGTCAGATTGCAATTTTTGCACTTTTATTATTATCAAAAGTAACATTAGCACAAAATACAGGAGTAGTTTTCGGATCCGTCAAAGATAAATATACCCAAGAGGTTCTGATTGGTGTTACTCTTCAGTTAGAAGGAACACAATTAGGTGCTGTCACTGATCTTGACGGTCGATTTAAAATTGCCAATGTCCCATCATCGTCTTATAATTTAAAAGTGAATTATTTGGGATATGAATCTCAGACCTTTTATAATATTGTCGTTACCTCAGGAAATTCCAGTGAGTTGAATATTGATCTCGAAGCAGCTTCTTCAAAGTTGAAAGAAGTGCAGATCACGGCAAATACTTTTGGCAAAAGACTGGAATCACCACTTTCAATTCAAAGTCTGACCATAGAAGAGATCAGAAATAATCCCGGTGGTAATTATGATATTTCGAAAGTGATCCAGGTACTTCCTGGTGTAGGTGGTACAGGTGGAAATGCTGCCCGTAATGATCTCATCGTTCGTGGTGGAGCGCCAAGTGAAAATATCTATTATCTCGATGGAGTAGAAGTTCCTCAGATCAATCACTTTTCTACTCAAGGAAGTAGTGGAGGCCCGCAGGGAATACTCAATGTTTCATTCATTGAAGATGTATCACTTTCTACCAGTAGTTTCGCTGCTAAATATGAAAATGCGCTTTCTTCCATTATGCAGATTCGTCAACGTGATGGTAATCCGGAAAAAATGGAAGGCAACATCCGATTGAGTAGTACTGAACTTGCACTTTCTTTGGAAGGTCCCATTAATAAGAAAACAACTTACATGTTGTCGGCTAGACGTTCTTACCTGGATTTTTTCTTCAAGTTGATTGATTTGCCGATTCGTCCAAATTACTGGGATTTTCAATATAAGGTAACTCATAAGATCAATGATAAAACAACATTGACAGCAATTGGTCTGGGCGCAATCGATGAATTTACATTCGCAGTTCCGAAGGAATCAGATCCGACGAAGGAATATATCATCCGTGCTTATCCAACAATTAACCAATGGAATTATACTGTTGGATTTACATTGAAACGTCTGGTGCAAAATGGATATTACAATGTTACTCTTAGCAGGAATATGTTCAACAATCAGCTCGACCAGTTTGAAGATGCTGATTTTGGTAATGAAAGTAAAAGGACTTTCAAATCAGTGTCGAATGAGATCGAAAATAAACTCCGCTTAGATGTAAACAAGTTTGTGAACGAATGGAAGTTTAGCTATGGTCTCTCTTCACAATATGTGAAGTATAACAATGATCTATTTGCAAAAGTTGCCAATGAAGTAACAGATTCAGTTGGAGGAATAATTCAACCTGCTGTATATACTTCATTTGTTACAGCAATCGACTTTATGAAATATGGAGCATTTGCTTCTGTAAATAGAAAAGTACTGAATGAAAAACTTTCACTTACTCTCGGACTGCGTCTTGATGGAAATTCTTTTACTGCATCGGCAAATGGCTTCAAAGAGATATTTTCGCCGCGTTTTTCTGTAAGTTATGCGGTAAAACCGAAGATCAATATCAATGCAACTGTAGGCCGATATAACAAAGTTCCCGTATATACTATTTTAGGTTACAGGAATTCAGCCGGTGAATTGGAAAATTCAGATGTAAAGAATATTATTTCAGATCATATTGCAGGCGGACTGGAATTCCTGCCTACTCCTTCGTTGCGAATTACAGTAGAAGGTTTTTATAAATTCTATAGCAACTATCCGGTTTCAATTGCTAAGGGAATATCTCTTGCAAATCTTGGAGCTGATTTTGGAGCGATTGGCAATGAAGCAGTGATCAGTTCAGGGAAAGGGAAAAGTTACGGAGCAGAATTATTTGTACAACAAAAACTAACCAAAGATTATTACGTCACGGCATCGTATACATTCTTCTATTCAAAATTCTCAGGGCTCGACGGCAAGTATGTAGCATCAAGTTGGGATACACGAAATTTATTGTCGCTTATCGTCGGAAAGAAATTCAAAAAAGGTTGGGAGTTGGGAGTAAAATATCGCTTGTCAGGTGGTGCTCCATATTCACCATACGATATGCCGCTGTCACAAAGTACTTATACGATCACAGGACAAGGAGCGGATGATTACTCAAAACTAAATACTGAACGACTTCCTTTATTCAATCAACTGGATCTGCGTATCGATAAAAAATTCAATTACAAAAGAACGACGTTGAATATCTATCTCGATTTTCAAAATGTGCTTATGTCGAAATCCGTTTCGAAAGATTACTATACTTTCCAACGTAATGCAGACAACACAGATTTCGAAACGACAGATGGCAAAGCGCTAAAGGCAGATGGCTCCAATGCAATTCCGCTCTTGATCAAAAACGAAGACACAACCTTCATCCCGGCTTTGGGTATTATCTATCAGTTTTAGTCACGATGATTTTCGGAGATTTGAATTAAGTCGGAATCATTATACATATATATATGTATAATTCATGCCTTAATTAATTGAATTGAATTTCAAGGATGGAACCTACTAAGCAAGCACCAAAATAAACTGCTGATAACCAGTACTTTTGTTGTTGCAGAAGAACCTACAAATTGACCTTTGACCTTGTACCCTTGACCTAATAACAACTTCGGATCTGTCAGGGCGACGAACACATTAAAAATCCCAAGGAATTTGTAATTATTACCCTGAAAAGATACCTTTGTCACCCCAAATTTACCGGGCCCTTAGCTCATTCGGTTAGAGCAACAGACTCATAATCTGTGGGTGGATGGTTCGATTCCATCAGGGCCCACTATTTTTATCTTAAGAACTATGAAAAAACTATTCAGTCTGGCAGCCATTGCATTTCTAAGTTTTACAACTTATGCTCAGGACGCTACATCAACACCAAAGCAAGGAACACTTGAGAAAATTACTGCGGCAGATGATCTATTCATCATGACGTTCAGTTCGGATAATTGGGTGAATCTTCCTTCCAGTTTAGAAGCAAAACCATTACGTTCACATGGATTCAGTTTTATGTTCATGAATGAAAAGATGAATACAGCTGGAAACTTCGGATTGGGTTATGGATTAGGATTTACTTCCCAGAATGTACATACTGATGGAGTATTACTTTACGATGATGTTACTGCGAAAACGTATTTTCAAAAAGTTCCTGATTCATTGGAGCTTGAAACAAATAAACTTTCATTGAATTTTGTTGATGTTGCTTTAGAATTTCGTTTAAGAACAGCAGAGAACAGCAAAGGTAAAAGATGGAAATTCAATGCAGGTGTAAGAGGTAGTTACTTACTTCAAAGTCACACGAAGTACGAAGATATAAACGGAAAAGTAAAATTGTACAATACTATTGGACTTAATCCTTTCCAGGCCGGTGTTACAGGAAGAATTGGTTATGGTAACGTAGCTGCTTCAGTATATTATTCTTTAGTAAATGTATTCAGAAAAGACAAAGGACCGGAGTTGACTCCGCTTTCGATTGGGATTACGTTTACATTTTAATATTACAATAAGATATTTTTCGGAAACTCTTGTGGGAAACTGCAAGAGTTTTTTTCTGCGGTTTTTCTGCGTATTCTGCGCAAATCTGCGGGAAATAATACGGCTAAATTTATTTCCCGCAGATTCCCGCAGAATACGCAGAAAAACCGCAGAAGTTTTTTATAAACTCAGAAAAAGAAACTCGCAAACAAACCCAATCCCAAACCCCAAGTAGATCTGAAACGGACTATGCGCACCAAGACTCATCCGTGCTGAACCTAAAAGTCCGGCAACGAATAAAGAAAAAATTATCGGGAAGCGAAGATCAACTAATAAAAAAGTAGACAACCCAAACAACGTTCCCACCATTGCCCCAACACCTATCATGTGAATGCTGATCTTCCATTTCATATTGATAATAATAGCAATTGCCACAGAAGCGATCGCACCTAAGATCAATTGAAAAAATACTTGAGGAAGTCGTAATGCATGAATAAGATATGCAGCAACCATCATTAACAACATATTACTTGCATACGGGATCAATCGCTCTTCGCGTTTTTCCATTTCAAATGATCTGATCACTCCTTTTTTTATTAGAATGAATGAAACCATAACAGGAAAAACGAGCGTGTTTAATATGATGACCAGGAAAAGTGCAAGCTTAGCATGATAAGGAATAGAGTAGGAGAAGAAAGTGCTGTTCTGAAAAATAAATAGTAGCGCATACGTTGGCATTAATACCGGATGAAGAACTACAGAAAGAAATTGTGCAAATTTTTTGTTCATAGCTCTTTTCTCAATCGTGCAACCGGAATATCCAGCATTTCACGATACTTCGCTACCGTTCTCCGTGCGATATTATAACCTTTTTGATTCAAAATTTTTGTCAGCGCATCATCAGTCAATGGCTTACGTTTGTCTTCAGCACCGATACAATCAGTAAGGATCTGCTTCACTTCTTTACTCGAAACCTCTTCGCCGCTTTCAGTAGATAATCCTTCGGAGAAAAAACTTTTCAGTAAGAATGTTCCGAATGGTGTTTGTACATATTTGCTATTCGCAACACGCGAAACTGTAGAGATATCCATTCCGATCTTTTCGGCAATGTCTCTCAACACCATCTTTTTCAACTTGCGCATATCGCCTTCAAGGAAATATTCATGCTGATAATCCATGATCGTATGCATCGTCTGATAAAGCGTATGCTGCCTTTGTTTCAATGCATCGATAAACCATTTTGCAGAATCCAATTTTGCTTTCACAAATGTGATGGCATCTTTATTCGCTTTCACATTCTTTTTGTCTTTGCTGTAATGATCGAGCATTTCTTTGTAGTCGCGGCTCATTCGTAATTCCGGAGCATTTCTGGAATTCAATGTCAACTCAAGAATACCATCCGTATTGTTGATTATAAAATCCGGAATGATATGTTCAATCGAACGTTGTCCTTGATTGGCAGCGCTTCCCGGTCTTGGATTTAATTTCAGAATTTCATCGATTGCTTTTTTCAATTGCTCATCGGTGATCTCCAATTCTCGGGAAATTTTTTCGTAATGTTTTTTCGAAAATTCTTCGAACTGTGTATTGAGGATTTTTTTCGCAAGCAAAACAGAATCACGTTTCTGATCCTTACGGTCCAATTGCAATTCCAGACATTCCTGTAAAGAACGCGCACCAATTCCCGGAGGATCGAGCGTTTGTATCGCCAGTAAAATATGTTCTAATTCTTCTTTAGTAGTAGTGATGTTTTGTGAGAATGCAAGATCATCGACAATTGCAGTCAGCTCGCGACGTAGATATCCATCGTCATCTATACTGCCGACCAATTGTTCTGCGATGTGATATTCACGATCATCGAAGTCGAGGAGATAAAGTTGAGCGAGTAGTTGATCCTGAAAATTCCCTTGCGTACTCAAAGGCATTTCGCGTCTTTCATCGTCTGGCGATGAATTGTTCACTGAAGTTTTGTAATCCGGAATTTCATCATCGACCAAATATTCGTCGATGCTAATGTCTTCTTCGCGTTCAGCTAATTCTTCATCGTCATCATTTGTTGTGTCGTCGTCGGCATCCGTATCGTATTCATCTTCTTCCTGATCGGCACCTTCTTCGAGAGCAGGGTTGTCCTGCATTTCTTCTTTGATGCGTTGCTCAAGATTAGCGACAGGAATCTGCAACAACTTCATCAATTGAATTTGTTGCGGCGATAATTTCTGAAGTAGTTTCTGGTTTAACCCTTGACGTAAGTGACTCATAAATGAAGCGGTATTCTACTCTGCAAAATTGATGGTTTTTTGCGTAGGAACAAATATAAAAAGGATTGTCGGTAAAAATTAATAATTCCAGATCCAGCCTTGCAGATTGCTGTTTTTGAGGCTATCGGTCAAAGCAATGGCTTCGGAGCGATTTTCAAAGCCCTGATAATAAACATACCAGCGATTATTGGCTTCTGTCATGGAAGCATTTTTAAACCCTAGTTTTTGCAGTTGGTCAAGTTGCGAAAGCGCATTTTCATGGATTTTGAAAACGCCGGCAACTACAAAGTGATGATTATCGCCTGTACTTACAGTTGAAGGCAGAACTTCCGGCTGTTTTTCTGGGACAACAGTTTCAGGAACTATCGTTTCAGGTGCAGGTTTAACTTCCGGAGTGGTATTGGAAACATAAACAGTTTCAACTTTCGCAGGTTGCTCTTGTTTAATTGTAGTTGGAAGCGTGCTGGTATCTTTTAACTTCAACGAAATTGCCTGACTATCGAACGGACTCAACGATGCAGCGTCATACGTCTTCGGATTTACCAGATATAAATTGAATGAGAACCAAAGTGCAGTTGCCGCAACAGCTACGATGCCTACAAGTCTGCCGCTTTTTTTCAATCGAGGAGAGATCGTTCTAGGTTGAGGTTTCGATGGACGAATTTCAGCAAGAACAGGTTTAGGTTTTAATGTAGGTTCATTTTCACGACTGATTGGAGTCAGTTGTAAAGCATCCATTCCGAAACTGTCTTTCAGGTGATTTGAATTTCGTGCCGCTTCAAATTGAATGTTGTGTTCTTTATCGAAGAAAAGAGTACCGATCGTATTGAAATAAACTTTCTTGCCGTCATTCATTTCAGACATGCAAGTGGCAACAAATTTTTCAATTTGAATTAATGCCTGCTGATAAGAAATGTGTTCGTATTCGACCAGATGATTTGCTAAAAGTCCGTCGTTATTTTTCAGATAAACATTGAAAGCAATTTTTCTGAATGGCGGAAAAAGAACCAGATTTGCAGTGATCACAGAATTCTGATTCGAAGCCAAAAACCCTCCCAGCGAAGGAACGATCACACAATCGTGATCAAAAAGCAATTCGGAGATATGTTGTTCTATTGACGCCATAGGGAGATGTGGCTAAAGTAGGATAATTTCGGATTATGGGGAAATTTATTTTTAAAGCAACTGTGTTTCAATGTGCTGAGGCTCTAAAAACACAAGAACACAAGGTACACAAAAGTACACGGAATGAATTCAGTCTAATTCCGTGTACTTTAGTGTAACTTGTGTTCTAAGTGTTTTTTTAAAATTATCCTCTCAATTTATCTAACAACAAATTCAATTGTTGTTTTTCAGGTTCAGAGAGTGCTATCATCGAATCAGTTTGCTGTGCTTCGTTTTTGTCGATCTCTGTGAGTAGGTCCATTCCTTTTTGAGTGATGAAGACCTGGCAGGAGCGGCGATCGTGTTCGCAGATGTGACGTTCAACCAGATTTTTCATGCGAAGTTTTTCTACAATGCGAGAGGCATCACTCATTTTGTCAAGCATTCGTTCACGGATCAATTTGATACTTGCAGGCTGCATTTGTTGGCCGCGTAAAATACGAAGCACATTAAACTGCTGGTAAGTGATCTTATATGGCTTGAGGAAATCGGCCTGTTGGCCGTTCAACCAATTGAATGTATAGATTATGTTTACCATGAGTTTATGGCTCTCGCTACGAAACTTCTTCTGATTGATTTCTTTCTCTAATTCCATTTTTCAATTAGTTCATTGGAACTTCAATGATAATAATTTCCGTGGATTCCCCCGCTTTCAATGTGATTTTTTCTGTTTCCCAGACACCAATTGCATCTTTTTTTCCAAGTTGAGTGCCTTCGACATCCAAATTGCCATTAATAACCATGATATATGCACCGTTATTCTTGTCCTTGAGTTCATAATTCAAAATGCTGTCTTTTTCAAGATTTGCCAATGAAATAGCTGCATTTTGATGGATGTATAATTCATCGCCAGTCTTAAATCCTGAGGCAACTGTTTGGATTTTGTTTTTTCTATCAGCTACATCAAATGTCTTTTGATCGTATCTCGGTTTAATTCCATTCTCTTTCGGAAAGATCCAAAGCTGAAATAGATTGGTAGCTTTATCTTTCAGCGGATTGAATTCCGAGTGCATCACACCTGTACCTGCGCTCATTACCTGAACGTCGCCCGGCTTGATCACAGAACCATTTCCCATACTGTCTTTGTGTTCCAAAGCGCCATCGAGGATGATGGTAATAATTTCCATGTCATTGTGTGGATGCGTTCCGAAGCCTTGTCCACCGGCAACGATGTCGTCGTTAAGAACCCGAAGCATTCCGAAATTTATTCGCGAAGGATCATACCAATTCGCGAAACTAAAACTGTGATGTGCATTTAACCAGCCATGATCAGCATGTCCGCGTGATGAAGCTGCGTGAAAAATTGTTTTCATTATTGTTTTCCTTTCTTAATTGTTTGTTGTTGTTTTGAACAGATCATTTTCTTTTCCGAATTGAGAAGAGAAAACGAGTTCAGATAACGGTTTGCGTTTACGTTCACCAACTTCTCTTGCCCGAAGATTTTCAGGAAGCAGTTCCGGATCTCCTTCGTAACCTACAGCGATAATACTCACAGCTTCATAGTCATCAGGAATTGCAAAAACTTCCTTCGCTTTTGCATGATCGAATCCACCCATCTGATGAAGATACAGATTCAATTCTGTCGCCTGAACAGATAACATTGCAGTTGCCAGTCCTACGTCATGCCATGAATAAATATTCGCCTTATTATTGAAATCGAAATTCTTCTTTGCAATAGTAATAAATAATGCCGCAGCACCTTTCGCCCAAATCTTATTTCCCTCCAGAAGACAATCCTGCATTTTTACAAATGCCTCTTTATCTTCTTTTTTTGCAAGAATAAACCTCCACGGCTGTTCATTTGCCGACGATGGTGCCCACCGCGCAGCCTCAAAAAGGCTGGCGAGGGTTTCATCATCAATTGGCTGCTCAGAGAAAGCACGGATGCTTTTTCTTTTGCTAATTAAATTGTGAATTGTCATTTGATTATTTTGGAGATATCCAATCTGTGTTTGCGCGGTGTGCACCATCACAAAATGGTTTGTTAGCCGAATGTCCGCAACGACATAAAGCGAAATTTTCTTTTGTCTCTACGACATTTCCTTTGTCGTCAGTTAATTGAATTGATCCTTTTACAAGGTACGGGCCTGTGCCGGTGATTGTGATGTTGTTTTCCATTTTCTTTTTTTTAGTGAGTAGTAATTGGTAAGTGGTGAGTAGCACTGCGGTTCTTTATTGACAGTGCGATCTCTGATTAAGTATTTTTTTATTTCCCGCAGATCTCGCTGATTACGCAGAATAACCGCAGATTTTTTTGACTTCTGATTTTTGATTTTGAATTACTTCTAATTCCATGGTCTCATTATGTCCCGATAGCTATCGGGATGCATAATCATTCCATTTCTTCGACAACCACCTTACCAACAAGCGTCTTGTGTACCGGACATTTCTCGCTGATTATTTTAAGGCGTTTTATTTGGTCGGCGTCGAGATTCCCTTCGAATTCTAATCGTTGATAGATCTTTGATATTTCTTCAGTGCCTTCCATTACTTTTTCCATATTCAGATACACATGGATTTTTTGTAAGTCCCATTGCTTGCGGTCGGCATACATTCTTAAGGTGATTGCAGTACATGCACCAAGTGCAGAAAGCAACATTTGATGTGCAGTGGGTCCTTTGTCTTGCCCACCATGATCGAGTGGCTCATCAGTAGATAGTAAATGATTTCCTGCAATTACTTTCGTTTCGTAGTGCGTACCTGTGTTGGTTACTTTTATGTGTTCTGCGAATTTCATATTAGTTCAGTGAAGGTTCAGGTAAAATGAATGTAGCGCTCTGTTGAAACATGAGTTCTTTGATCTGTGGCTTCATGTAACGAACAAGGGGGAATCGTGCAATGTTTTTAAGTACTTCAGATTTATTCTTTGCAGACATAACGATCCAGAGATTACTGCGATCTTCTGCGAGAGCGTAGCTCAGGATTACTCCTTCATTCATCATTTCATTTACTACTGAGCGGTGTTCGGGTATCAATGAAATGAATCGGGGAGAGAAGATGTCGGGCAGACCGACAATGATCATGAATTCTTTCATATTATTATTGGGTTAAAAAAA
>Ga0138256_10008188_pt1 | contig 10999 bp, 6 predicted proteins | sample KNB2016incub_MG_FD_105486 | JGI IMG/M metagenome (GOLD analysis project Ga0138256, IMG submission 105486) | Active sludge microbial communities from wastewater in Klosterneuburg, Austria - KNB2014incub_MG | ecosystem: Engineered > WWTP > Activated sludge > Unclassified | place: Austria... | reverse complement strand
CGACACCCGTCCCCTTATCTTGGCAACCTCCAGGCGACGAGTGACGCAGCCGACGCTGATCCCGTTGCGTAGACGATGTACTGACGCCCTTTGTGCATGAAGGTCATCGGCACGGCGCTGGTCTTGCTGGGAATCGGCAACATGCCCACCTGTTTGCCGGTCGCCTTGTCGACGGCGAACAAGCCCGGGTCTGCGGTTGGTGGGCCGCCGCGGCGGCCGGTGCCGTAAATCACCAGCGTCTTGGTAGTGATCACCTGCGGCTGGCTGCTGCTCGATTGCGGCAGCAGCTTGACGCCCTCGAAGAGCTTCGCATCAGGTGACGAGGCCTGCGGCGTGGGCGTGAACGTGCCTCCGTTGCCCACCCACCACGCCTTGTCGCCCGTGTTCATGTTGTACGCCGTCACGCCGCCCAGTTCGCGCGGCTTCAGGATCGAGATGCCCGCGATCGTGGACGTGCCCGGAGGCGCGGTTGCATAGCTGGCCGGTCCTGGGCCGCCGGCACGACCGCCGGCCCCGGCGCCACGCGCGCCGGCGCCGCGTCCGCGCTGGGGCGCCACGTATCCCGGCGGCGGCGGCGCCGCACCGAGCTGGCCGCAGCTGTTGTGTGGCGCCTGGGTGTAGTTGTGCTCCGAGCACGGGTCCTTCGCCACCTCGGTGGTGCTCATCCCCGACTGCGACGCCACGTAGAGGAAGCCCGTCTCTGGGTCCACTGCCGCACCGCCATCGATGTTGACACCGCCCGACGCACCTGGCGAATACCACGAACACTCAAACCCGTTGGGCGTCTTGCCATCGGCAAGCGATGGCGGAATGAAATACGGTCCCATCCGGCACTTCTTCGCAAGCTGCAGTGCGGCCGCCCTGAGTTCCGGCGTGTAGTCGATCAGATCCTCTTCTTCCAGACCCTGCTGCGAATAGGGCGCCGGCTTCGACGGAATGGGCTGCGTGCGCGCAGTTTTTTCGCCAGGCACTTCGCTCTGCAGCACGGGTGTTTCCGGCATCGGCCAGATGGGCTCGCCGGTCGCGCGATCGAACGTATACACCCATCCCTGCTTCGTCGTCTGCGCCACCACCTTGCGGAGCCGGCCGTTCACGGTGATGTCCATCAGGTTCGGCGCCATCGGCGTGTCGTAGTCCCAGATGTCGTGATGCACCATCTGGAAATGCCACTTGCGCTGGCCCGTCTTGGCGTCGAGCGCAACGATGGCGTTGCCGAAGAGGTTGTCGCCAGGGCGATGGCCGCCGTATTCGTCGCTGAGTGGCATGCCCACCGGGATGTAGACCAGTCCCAGTTCCGGGTCCGCCGAATAGGTGGCCCATGCGTCGTTTTTGCCGACGCCGGGTGTGCCGGGAGCCGACCCGTTTTCCCACGTCTCGGCGCCGAACTCGCCCTTCTGCGGAATCAGGTTGAACTTCCAGAGTTGTTTGCCGGTGCGCACGTCGAAGCCGCGGATGTAACCCGGCAGGTTGTGCAACTTGATCGGGTAGTACCCGTGAATGGATGAGTTGCCCACGATGATGACGTCGCCCACGAGAATGGCCGGTGAACTCGCGGCGATCTGTCCCTGATTCGGATCGATGCCGACCGTGCCGTCGGCGCCGGTGCCCTTTTCGGCATCCCACGTTTCACCGGGCTTGGCCTGCCGATACGGGGCCGCGTCGCTGATCACGAGCGGGCCGTTGTCATCCACCGCGAGTGGCACGAGCGGGAATCCGAGGCCGTCCATCAGATCGACCACGCCGTTCTTGCCGAACTTCGGATCCGGCAAGCCGGTCTTCGCATCGATCAGCGCCATGTGGTACCCGGGTGTGACGACAATCACGCGTTCCGCATTGCCATCGGTCCAATAGGCGAGGCCGCGACCGGCAAACTGGCGTGGCGCCTTCTGCCAGCGGATGCCCTCGTCGAGCCGCCACATCCACAACGTCTCGCCGTTTTCAGGGTTGAGCGCGGTGGCCACGCGGCGCGTGCCGGCCACCGTGAAGAGCCGCCCGTTCGCATACAACGGCGTGGTCCTGTAGTACTCATCGGCGCTGAACGAGCCGGCGTTCCACTGCCAGGCCTGTTCGAGCGATTCGAAGTTGGACGCGTTGATCTGATCGAGCGGCGAGTACCGCGTGCTCCACGCGTCGGCGCCCCAGTACCGCCATTCCCCGGGCGCGTTGCCGCGCACGAGTGTGGGCTGGCTGGTGGCTCTGGCCTGGTCGAAGGCCGTCAGCGCGCCGCCGAGCGCAACTGCCGCCAGCAGAGCCATGCCTGCGATGCGTGTGATTCGAATCGGTTGTGCCATGGTGTGGGTCCTTATCGGGTCGGGTCGGTCACGAGTGATGGAACGAGCGCGAGCTTGTCCGGGAGGAGATTGATGGTGATGCCGCGCAACGCGGCGGGATCGGCGGGAAGGTCCACGCGCCCGGCGGGCATGCCGTTGAGCTTCAGCAGGTAGGCCACCACCTGCGTGTATTCCTTCGGCGAGAGGCTGCCCGGTTCATTCTTCGGCATCTTCTCTGTCAGGAACTCAAGAAGTTCGCCGAGGGACCGTCCCTGCCAGTTGAGGAACACGGCGCCTTTGTAGGTGCTGGGTGGATGGCACGACACGCACGTACTCATGTAGGTCTGCTCACCACGCGTCGCCTGGGTCGCGCTGTAGACGCGCCCCTTGGTCGTCTTGGCGCCCGCTGGCGCTGCCTGGGCGTTCAGGTTCGACGTCGTGACCAGCGCCGTACAGAGGGCGCTGGTCACGACGAACACAAAGAGCGATCGGCGCACAAACAGCCAGGACATGCCACCACCGGGGATTTGCGGGCACGATAACACAGTCAGCGCGACCCCGTTCCACCACCGCGGCCCGCGCGCGGAGGTGCGATCGCCGCGCGATACTGGGCGATCGCCGCATTGACCTTGAACTCAATCCCGAGGCGGCCGATTTCGGCCGTGGCTTTTGTCGGGTCACCCGACACGCCCGAATCTGTGGCCCCGCCCCACGGCTTGACCTGCTCCTTGCGAACCCCCGCGGGCCGCACGTGCAGCATCTGCGACGTATCGCTGATCCCGGCGTGGCTGCCGATGATGGCGTCGGTGTAGCCGAACTGTGCGAGCATCCACGCGCGGTAGTGCTCGCGTCCCGTTTCGTAATAGTCCGTGAGCGACAGCACACGGATATTCTCGGCCTTCCACTCTTCGGTCAGGGTGGTCGCCACGGCAGTCATGCCTGCCTGATTGCCGCCGCTGTCACCGATAAAGAGGATGTGCGTAAAGCCATGCGCCTTGAGGCTGCGTGCGGCCGCGTCGAGCAACTGATCGTACGCGGGAGAGGGCAATGAGATTGCCCCGGGTGGCACGCGGTCGGGATTGCCTTCGGGCACATATTGAATCGGCGGCGCGACCAGGGCGTTCCCAAGCCGGCGCGCCATCAGGTTCGCCGAGTGCGCGACGATGTAGTTATGTTTGCCGAGCACCATGTGGTACCCGTTCTTTTCGGTGCCGCCGGTCGGGATAATGACCGTGGTCTTGCCGGCATTGATCGCGTCGCGGGTTTCCTCCCACGTCAGTTCATCAATGAAGACGGTGTCGGGCGCCTGAGACGGTGAAATGCCCGCCGGCGCGGTCTTCGCGGTCGGCAGACGAGGACCGGCCGGCTCGGTCGCCGCTGCGCCTGCGCGCCCTTCGCCGCGGCCGCCCCCGGCGGCAGCGCCTCGGCCGCCACCAGCCGCGCCGCCGCCCCGGCCGCCACCACCCCCGCCGCGCGCTGCAGGTGGTTCGGCCGGCTGGAGGGTCCCGGCCATCAGTCCTTTGATCTGCGCGACGGCGTTGTCGACCTTCATCTGGATGAAGACCTTGCCCAGGGCCGCGCTCGACCGTGTGGGGTCACCGCTCACCCCGGAATTCGGGTAGCCGCCGCCGGGCGCGATTTTGTTGCGGCGCACATGTTTCGGATCCACAAACAACATCTCTGACGTGTCGAGCAGGTTCGCGTGGCCGCCAATCTGATCAGCGGGAATGCCCATGGTGTCGGTGATGTGTTTGTTCTGGTCCGCGTGTGACTTCGTGTAGTAGTCGTCAATCCAGAAGGCGCGGGCCGTGTCTTTCCACAATTCATTCAGGCGGGTGGCGGCGGTCCGCATGCCGTTGCGGTTGCCGCCCGACTCTCCCAGGAACAGGACGGTGGTGAACCCGCCGGCCTTCAGGCTGCGCCCCGCGCTGACCAGCAGTTCGATGAATCGGTCTTCCGGCAGCGTGATGGTGCCCGGCTTGCCCATGTGCCCGCCCGGGTTTTCCCAACTGCCCTCAGGGACGTAGGTCACGACCGGCGCGACCAGGGTGCGGCCCAGGGCCCGGGCGATCTTGTCTGCGGCAAACTGCATGACGAACTTGTGCTCGCCGTCCACCATGTGGGGGCCTTTTTGTTCGGTGCCCGCGGTCCCGATAATCACCGTCGTGGTGCCGGCTTTGACCAGGTCGCGGACCTCGGCCCACGTGAGGTCCTCAAGGAAAACGGTGTCTGGCGGGCGGCCGCCGGGACCGGTCGCGGGCAGCCCATCGGGCCTCTGCGCCAGCCCCCTCAGGCTCGGGGCCAGTATCAGCGAGAGGAGCACACACAACAGCAGGGCCGGCTTTCTCACAGAAAGAACCTCCGAAACTCGTTTGGAAAACGTGCCCATTGTAGGGGAAATCGTGTTCAATCGGTGCGTTTCAGGGGTGGACTTTCGGTGTTATAGTCTGGCGCATCTAGACTTTTTTGGGTCGGGGTGACATGCGCAATATGCCTATGACGGCGGTCAGATTGACAGCGGTGTGCACGGCGGTCTGCGGCGCGATTGTGATCGCGAACGCCGAACATTTAACGGGTGGACGCACCGCCGCGTTGACCGCAGCCGACGGGAAGCGCTTGACGATGAGCGCGCATGCGTCGCGATCTGATGTGCGGGTGCCTGCCACGCCCGACGAAGTCATCCAGGACTACTGCGTCGACTGCCATAACGACGTGACCAAGCCGTCGGGCCTCTCGTTTGAATCATTCAAGGTCGCGGCCACTGAAGCCAACGCGGCGATGGCGGAACGCATGGTGCGCAAGCTGCGCGCGGGCATGATGCCGCCGCCCGGAACACCGCCACCCGACGCGGCGAGCCTCGCCGGACTGATTGGTGCACTTGAGACGCGGCTGGACGCCGGCGCGCTTGCGCGGCCCAATCCCGGGTCGCGAACGTTCCCGCGGTTGAATCGCGTGGAGTACGCCAGGTCGATTCGCGAACTGCTGGACCTGGATGTGGATGCCGGCCAGTGGCTGCCGCTCGACTCGATGAGCGCGAACTTCGACAACATCGCCGACGAGCAGATGTTGTCGGCCACGCTGCTCGAAGCCTTCCTGAACGCGGCAAGCGACATCAGCCGCATGGCGGTGGGTGATCGCAATGCCACCAAGCTCGACCGCACCTACGCCAATACGAGTTATGCCTCGCAGCACCCCTGGGATCACGTCGAAGGTGCGCCGTTTGGCACCCGTGGCGGCCTTGTGGTGCGCCACGTCTTCCCGGCCGACGGAGAGTACGTCTTTGAAGTGAACATGACCGGTGGCAACAACAGCCGGTTCGAAGATATCGATATCTCGATCAACGGCGAACGCGCCGCGCTCGTGAAGTACGAGACGCAGCAGGCCGAGTCCGCTGACGGCCGCGGCGGCGTGCCGATGCTCACCGACCCGATCATGGTGAAAGCGGGGCAGCACACGGTGGCGGCCGCATTTGTGCGCCGCACCGACGGGCCGTATGAAGATCTGATTCGGCCGCACGACTGGTCGTTTGCCGGGGGCGGCTCAGGCGGCGCGGGCATCACGACTCTGCCGCACGTGCGCGATCTCGTGATTCGTGGGCCGCTGAAAGTGACCGGGCTCTCGGAGTCGCCGAGTCGCCGCAAGGTGTTTTCCTGCCGGCCCACCAGTCAGGCCGACGAAAAACCCTGCGCGCGCGCCATCGTCGCCCGCCTGGGCGCGTCGGCGTACCGGCGTCCGCTGGCCGACCGCGAAGTGGACGCGGTGATGCAGTTCTACGACGTCGGCCGCGTCTCGGGTGGCTTCGAAGGCGGCGTGCGCACCACGCTTGAGGCGTTGCTCGCGAGCCCACACTTCATCTTCCGCCTCGAGCGGCAGCCCGACCGCGTGAAGCCGGGCGAGACCTACCGCATTGGCGATTACGAGTTGGCGTCGCGCCTGTCCTTCTTCCTGTGGGGCACGCCGCCTGACGAGGCACTGCTGGCCACGGCCGGCAAGGGTCTGCTGGCCACGCCGGCGGGTCTGGATAAGGTCGCGCGGCAGATGCTGGCTGACCCGCGCTCCAAGGCGCTCGGCGAACGGTTTGCCGCCCAGTGGCTGCGCCTGCAGGACATCAGCAAGGTGCACCCGGACCCGAACTTTTTTCCGAATTTTGATGATCGTGTCGCGGATGCGATGCGCACTGAAACCATCACGTTCTTTAATGACCTGGTGCGTCGCGATGCAAGCGCGCTCGATTTGTACCGCGCCAACTACTCGTTCATGAACGAGCGCCTCGCGCGCCACTACGGCATCGCCGGCGTGTCGGGCAACCAGTTCCGGCGAGTGGCGTACCCGGACGACACGCGGCGCGGCGTGCTCGGACAGGGCAGCGTGCTCGTGCAGACGTCGCTCGCCAACCGCACGTCTCCCGTCTTGCGCGGCAAGTGGGTGATGGAGGTGCTGCTGGGCACGCCGCCGCCGCCCGCGCCCGCCAATGTGCCGCCGCTTGAGAACACCGCGGAGTCGAAAAACGGCAAGGCCGTGACGACCCGTGAGCGCATGGAGATGCACCGTGCTGATCCGCAGTGCCGGTCCTGCCACCTGTTCATGGATCCCATTGGGTTGGCGCTGGACAACTTTGATGTGACCGGCCGCTGGCGCGTGCGCGAGAACGGCAGCCCCCTCGACACCCGCGGCGACTTCTACGACGGCACGCCGGTCTCGACCCCGTCGCAGTTGTCGGCCGTGTTGCTGAAGCGGCCGGTGCCGCTGGTGCGGATGTTGACCGAAAACCTGCTGGCGTTTGCATTGGGACGCCGGGCGGAGTACTACGACCAGCCCGCGATTCGGGCCATCACGCGCAGTGCAGAGGCGGGCGAATATCCGGTCTCGTCCCTGATTCTGGGCGTGGTCAAGAGTGATGCGTTTCGAATGAGCAAGGCCGAGGCCGTGCCGGACACGGCCGCCGGGCGTAAGCAGTAGGGTCAATAGAGCCGTAGATCGATTTCCAAGGAGTCTCAGCGATGGCGTATCTCACCGGTAAACACATGGCTCGGCGCACCTTTCTGCGGGGCGCTGGCGCCACCGTGGCCCTCCCCTTCCTCGACGCGATGGTGCCGGCCGGCTGGAGCGCCAGTGCGCGCGCTGCAGCGCCGACGCACACGCGTCTTGTCTGTATTGAGGAAGTGCATGGCCTGGCCGGGTGTAACGGCATCGGCGCCGGCAAGTTCCTTTTTGCGCCTGAGAAGGTGGGACGCGACTACACGCTCGTGCCCGACAATCCGCTCAGCACGCTCGACGCCTTCCGCGACTACACCACCATCGTCTCCAACACCGACGTGCGGATGGCCGAGGCGTTCAACGCCCCGGAAATCGGCGGCGACCACTTCCGATCGAGCGCGGTGTTCCTGACCCAGGCGCACCCGAAACAGACGCAGGGCTCGGATATCTGGGCCGGCACGTCGCTCGACCAGATGTACGCCAAGAAGTTCGGCCAGACCACACCGATGCCGTCGATGCAGTTCTGCATCGAGAATCTGGATCAGGCCGGTGGCTGCACCTACAACTACTCGTGCGCCTACACCGACTCGATCAGCTGGGCCTCGCCCAACGAGCCGCTGCCGATGATTCGCGATCCGCGCGTGGCGTTCGACATGTTGTTTGGATCGGGCGGCACCACGGCGGCCCGCGCCGAGCGGCGCATGACGCGGCGCAGCATCCTCGACTGGGTGCATGGGGAAGTGTCGACGATGCGGGCCACGCTGGGACCGGCCGACCGCCAGCGCCTGGATCGCTACATGGAGCACATCAGCGAAATCGAGCGCCGCATCCGTATGGTGGAAGCGCACAACACGAGCGGTGAATCGCGCGAGTTGCCGGACGCACCGGCGGGCGTGCCCGACTCGTTCTCCGAGCACATGAAGTTGATGTTCGACCTGCAGGTGCTGGCCCTTGAGACGGACATGACGCGCGTGATTGCGTTCAAGACCGGCCGCGACGCGCAGAACCGCGTGTTCCCGGAAAGCGGATCCACTCAGCCCTTCCACCCGGCGTCGCACCACGGCAACACCGAGGCGCGGGTGCTGGAGTTCAACAAGATCTGCAAGTACCGCGTCAGCCAGATGGCTTACTTCCTCGACCGCATGAAGAACACCGTCGAGGGCGACAGCAACCTGCTGGACAAGACATTGATCATCTGGGGTTCGCCAATGGCCGATCCCAACGTGCACAATCACCGGCGGTGCCCGCTGGTGTTGTTCGGGCACGGCAACGGCCAGCTCAAGGGTGGCGTGCACCTGAAGGCTGAAGATGGCACGCCGATGGCCAACGTGATGCTCACGCTGATGCAGAACCTGGGTATGGACGCGACCCACTTCGGCGACAGCACGGCACCGTTCTCACTGGCGTAAGAAGTCCGCGGCGTAAGAAGTCCGCAACGTACGTAGCTCGGCCTGTTCCTCAAGGCCGAGAACTTGAAGAAGGATTTGTGATGTCTCATATGCGCCGCATAAGTGCTTCCCTAATGGTTGCGGTCTGCCTGGCTGCGGTTGCGACCGCAACGGTGTCGGCACAAGCGACCCCGGTGGCCGACGCCGCGCGTCGCGCCGACACGACCGCGTTGCGCACGTTGTTGGCGCAGGGCGCGGACGTCAACGCGCCACACGGCGACGGCATGACCGCGCTGCACTGGGCCGCTGACCGTGGCGACGACGCGATGGTGTCGATGCTGGTCTTTGCCGGAGCCAACGTGTCGGCCGTGACCCGCATCGGTCAGTACACGCCGTTGCACCTGGCGGCGCGCGCAGGAAGTCCGGCGGCTGTGGAGGCGCTGTTGAAGGCGCAGGCGCCCGTCTCGGTGAAGACATCCACCGGCGGCGTGACGCCGCTGCACCTGGCGGCCACCGCGGGCAACACCGCGGTGATGACGCTGCTGCTCGACAAAGGCGCCGAGATCAACGCCAAAGAGACGGAGTGGGAACAGACGCCGCTGATCTTCGCGGCGTCGGCTGATCGGCTGGACGCCGTGAAGCTCCTGATTGCCCGTGGCGCCGACGTGAAGGGCAAGACGAAGGCTCTTGATATGACGGTGTTCGGCGCACAGGCGCGCCAGGCACAGACCCTGCAGCGTCAGGTGCTGGCGAGCGCGGTGACCCGCGGCGCAGAGCCAACCCCGAGCCAGATGCAGGGCGCGATTGAGGCCGCCCGCGAGTTCTACGTGAGCGGCAAGTTGCCCGAGCCACCGGCCGCAGGCGGTGCAGCGGGTGGACGTGGAGGCCGAGGTGGCGCGGCACCGGAAGCGGCGCCTGCCGCGCCCGGACGCGGGGCTGGTGGCGGGCGTGGTGCGGCTGACGCGGCGGGTGGACCCGACGCCGCCGGCGCGCCGGTCACTGCGGGGAACCAGGAAACGCCGCTCCCCAACATCTCAGCCAAAGGCGGGTTGTCCGCATTGCATCACGCGGTGCGCCAGGGGTATCTGGCCACGAGCATCGCGCTGCTCGACGCCGGTGCGCTCAAAGACGAAAAAACCGGTGATGGCCACAGCCCCCTGCTCGTCGCGCTGATCAACGGACAGTTCGACGTCGCCATGGAGCTGATTCGCCGTGGCGCCGACGTGAACCTCTCATCCGACAGCCATGGCGTGACGCCACTGTGGGCCACCATCAACGCACGCTGGCAGCCGCGCACGCGGTTTCCGCAGCCGCAGGAGATGGACGCGCAGAAGGCCGACTACATCACGGTGATGCAGGCGCTGATCGACAAGGGCGCCGACGTGAACGCGCGGATTCGCGTGCATCCCTGGTACATGGTCTACACCGACTGCGGCAATGCCAACTGCGGCTTGTCGAATTCGGCCGGCGCCACCGCGTTCTGGCGCGCGGCCTACGGCACCGACGTTGAAGCGATGCGCTTCCTGGTCAAGAACGGCGCAGACCCGAACATCCCGACCTATGTGGCGGCGGCGGGTCGCGCCGGCGGTGCAGGTGGTCGCGGTGGCGGCGGCGGTGGTGGTCGCGGCGGCGGACCCGACGGCGCAGCGGCGCCTGCGGCACCGGCGCCGACAACACCCGCGATGGACCCGTCTGGTGTTCCTCCGGTTCCGCGCGGCGGCCCCGGCGTGTTCCCCCTTCATGCGGCGGCCGGCTCCGAATACGGCGAAGGCTTCGCCGGCAATGCCCACCGGCATGCTCCCGATGCGTGGCTTGCCACGGTCAAGTACCTCGTGGAGGAACTTGGGGCGGACGTGAACAGCCGCGATAGCGACGGCTACACCGCGATGCACCACGCCGCAGCGCGTGGCGACAACGAGTTGATCCTGTATCTGGTCTCAAAGGGCGCCGACCCCAAGGCCATCAGCCGCCGTGGTCAGACGACCGTGGACATGGCGAACGGGCCGGTCTCTCGCATCTCCCCGTTCCCCGAGACCATCGCGCTCCTCGAGAAGATGGGCGCGAAGAACAACAATAGATGCCAGAGCTGCTAGCGTCCTGAGTCCAGGGTCCAGGGTCCAGGGTCCAGAGTTCCTGGATCTGCTTCGCAGGTCTTGCTTGGTTTAGTTCATCGGATCCTGTAATCCAAGGAAAGCCCCGGCGCCGCAAGGCGCAGGCTCCACGAACCCTGGACCCTGGACTCTGGACCCTGGACTATTTCTTTACTCTGAACGTCCCGTCTTCCTGTCTCTCGCGGTGCGCCGCATGGCACTGCTGGCAGAGTGGGGTGACCTTCGCTGTAGACGCCTGCACGTCGGGCCACTG
>Ga0138256_10008186_pt1 | contig 11000 bp, 11 predicted proteins | sample KNB2016incub_MG_FD_105486 | JGI IMG/M metagenome (GOLD analysis project Ga0138256, IMG submission 105486) | Active sludge microbial communities from wastewater in Klosterneuburg, Austria - KNB2014incub_MG | ecosystem: Engineered > WWTP > Activated sludge > Unclassified | place: Austria... | reverse complement strand
GTTGCAACATTGGTTACTGTGATGCCCAGAATTTCTGAAATTTCTCCATAACTCTTGTCTTCCAGATACAATAAGATCAAGGCACGATCCAGTTCCTTCAGCTCTAAAATGAATCCCTGCAAACGTTGAATATTCTCTTCTAAATCATCTTCTTGTTCATTCTCAATTTCTATCAGGGTTTCACTCAGCACATGTACATTTTTTTGCCGCCTGTCTTTCCGATAAAATGAAATAGCCACATTTAAGGCTACCCGATACATCCATGTAGAAAATTTAAAATTAGCATTATAAGTAGCAAAAGATCGCCACAACTGATACACAATTTCCTGTGCAAGATCTTCACGATCGGATCTATCCCGACAGTAGGAATTGCAGATCTTGAACAGAATTCTTTTATTTTGCTGGATCAGAGCAATGAATTGGTCATTCACTTCCATCGTATAAGCGGAAATCAATATCTTGATAATACACTATTATTCGCATGACAATGTAAAAAATCACAAGAGAACCGGGAAAAAGTTAGAAATTAGATATTAGAAATTAGAAATTAGAAAACTATGATAAATGAAGAAGCATATAATTTAAGAAAAGGACTCTCTAATTGTAGAACACAGAACTCGAAACACTGAACCATGAACTTACCTTGAACTTTAAACCTTGAACCTTAAACCACTTTACTCAAACCATTTTTATAAAACTCCAGGCATCTTTTTCGGGCGAATGTATAATCAACCATTGGTCGGGGATAAGTTAATTCCTGGAATTCCGGTACCCACTTTTTTATATATGTAAAATGAGGATCGAAGCGTTTGGTTTGTTCGTCCATACTAAAAATCCTGAAGTAAGGTGCGGCATCTACGCCTGTTCCGGCACTCCATTGCCAACCACCATTGTTGCTGGACAATTCGTAATCGAGAAGTTTTTGTGCAAAATATGCTTCTCCCCATCTCCAGTCGACTAACAGATATTTCGTGAGGAACATTGCTGTAATCATTCGAACACGATTGTGCATAAATCCTGTTTCGTTGAGTTCCCTCATTCCCGCATCGACAATCGGATAACCGGTGAGACCATTGCACCAACGTTCAAATTCATCCTCTTTGTTTCTCCATTTCAAAAAATTATACTGCGACTTGAAAGTACTGTTCACCACATGCGGAAAATGCCAGAGAATAGCCATATAAAATTCTCTCCAGATTAATTCATTTACCCATTTCTCTGAAATCGTCCAGGCAAACCTAAACAGCTCACGCATACTTACAGTACCAAAACGCATGTGAATACTCAATCGTGATGTCCCCCGGATACCCGGAAAATCACGGTTGTCGGCATAATTGCGGATAACATCTTCATCCAGTTTGTCGGAAGGAAAATCAAAATCGGAATTTTCAAATCCAATTTGTTCCAATTGAATTATCGGATGGGAATCTGCAGAAACAAAATTTTCAAAATAATTTTCTGTCGGGAAAGACGCAAATGCATCCTCCGTCACATTCATTTTCCAACGCTTCATGTAAGGAGTGAAGACGGTGTAGGGTGTTCCATCCTCTTTAACAACTTCGTTCTTTTCAAAAATCACCTGATCTTTGAAGGACTGAAAGCGGATGTTATGCTGGTTCAAAAAAACCTCGACGAGGCGATCTCTCTCCTTTGCATACGGTTCGTAGTCAGTATTGGTGAAGACATTCGCAAGAGGATTTTCGGCACATATTTTTTTCCAAACATCGATTGGTTTACCATAATACACTTCCAATCGGGAACCTGAAGCATGCAATTGTTTGTTTAAATTTTCAAGTTGGCGATGAATGAAGACCAATCGCAAATCTTTTTTATCCTCCAGTTTATCCAGAATTTCTGTGTCTAGAATAAAAACAGCTTTTACTTTTAACCCCGAACGCAAAGCATGATACAAACCCGCGTTATCATGCAAACGCAAGTCCCTGCGAAACCAGAAGATGGAGATAGGTTGGGACATGGGGATTTGGGATTGGGAATTTGGGATTGAGGATTGTAGATTGCTGATTTTTGATTGATTGATGATTGTAGATTGATTGTAGATTGTAGATTTATATGAGTGTCTGAAGACTTTCTTTCAAATCTGAATGGAGAAATTTATATCCTGTGTTTAAAACCTTTTTATTAGAAACATTTTGTCCAAACAAAACAATGTCGGCCTTTTCTCCTAAAATTAAACGAAGCATAAAAGCAGGAACAGGTATTGGCCAAAAGGGACGATGCATAGTATGTGCAATAGATCTGATGAATTCTTTGTTGGTAACAGGAAACGAAGCAACTGCATTGTAAACTCCATTCATTTTATCATCCCGGATACATTGCAGGATCAATTGGCATACATCATCGATATGGATCCAGGAAATAATTTGCTCGCCGGTTCCGAATGCTGATCCTGCAAACAAGCCAACTTGCTTTTTCAGAACCGGCAGTGCACCACTATCTTTTGCAAGTACGAATCCGATTCTTAGGATTACTACACGGATTCCAAGTTTTTCAAAGCGCATCGCAGCGGCCTCCCACTCCCTGCAAATTTTTCCAAGAAAATCATTTCCTGCTTCCCTGGATTCATCGACACCCGTAATGCCGGAATTCCCATAAAAACCGATAGCAGATGCAGAAACGAGAGTTTTAACTGAATGATTCCCTGATTTGAGGCTATTATATAAGGTATCCAGACTATCAACCCTACTCCGGAGGATCTCTTTTTTCCTTTTTTCTGACCATTTTTTATCTGCGATTCCGGTTCCAGCAAGATTTACAATGGTATGAACGTTATTAAATGCATTCGGAGGCACTGCATTCTCTTCAGGATTCCACTGAAAAACAGGACATTCCAATTTCACAGAATTTCTGGAAAGAATTGAATACTGCATTTTTTCACTAAAAAGCCAATTTCTAAGCCTTGTTCCGATAAGTCCTGTAGCACCTGTAATGAGAATTCCTGCCTCCTTTGTCATAATCAATTCCCCCTGATACCATATTACAAGATCTAAGTCAAATTGTTTTAAATTTGTTTAAAAATAGGCCCATTTTCGGCCTTTCTTTTCGGCAGTGTTTATTCACTATTGCTTCTTTAAGAATAATTTACAAGAGTATTTGTGGAGATTCAAAATTATCCTACTTTTGCAACCCCTTCGGGGAAACCAATTTTTTGCTAATAACCTTTAAAAATCATTGAAAAGTGGACGCAGTGAGCTATAAAACTGTTTCGGTTAACGCCAAATCAGCAAACAAAACCTGGGTACTTGTAGATGCCAGCGACATGGTCGTAGGCCGTCTTTCTTCCGAAGTGGCTAAAATCCTTCGCGGAAAGCACAAACCAAGTTATACCCCGCACGCAGATTGTGGTGACTATGTCATCATTGTCAATGCAGAGAAAATTCGTTTCACCGGTAATAAGATGAACGATAAAGAATACGTACACTACACGGGTTATCCGGGTGGACAGCGTTTCGCGACGCCTACGGAATGGATGCGCAAGAATCCTGCGATGATCCTTGAGAATGCTATTCGTGGCATGCTCCCGAAGAATCGTCTCGGTCGTGAAATCTACCGTAATCTTCATATCTACGTCGGCAGTGAGCATCCGCATACAGCTCAGCAACCAAAAACTCTTAAACTCTCCTAAAGTACAGTCATGGCTATTATCCATTCTATTGGTAGAAGAAAGACCTCAATTGCCCGTGTCTATGTAGACCTCGGCAACGGAAACATTAAAGTTAACGATCGCGAATTCAAAGAATATTTTCCGACCGGTCCACTGCAGTATATTGTTACACAAGCGCAAACTGCTGTGAATGCAAAAGAAATGTACGATATCAATGTAACAGTTGATGGTGGCGGAATCAAAGGCCAGGCTGAAGCGATTCGTTTGGGTATTGCACGTTGCCTCGTGAAAGTGAACGAAGAGCACAAGCCTACACTTCGTAAAGAAGGATTGCTTACCCGTGACCCACGCATGGTGGAACGGAAAAAGCCGGGACAAAAGAAAGCCCGTAAACGCTTCCAGTTCTCCAAACGTTAATCGGAGTTCCATTTCAATCAACACTCAAGAATTTACAATCTACAATTCAATAAAATGTCCAGAGTTTCATACAACGATTTACTCGAAGCAGGTGCCCACTTCGGCCACTTGAAAAGCAAATGGAACCCGAAAATGGCTCCATATATTTTCATGGAAGCCCGTGGTATCCACATCATCGACCTCAACAAGACTGTTGCTAAAATTGACGAAGCAGCGAATGCAATGAAACAAATTGCAAAGTCAGGGAAGAAAGTATTGTTCGTCGCTACCAAAAAGCAGGCAAAAGAAATTGTCTCTGCCGGTGCCGAAAAAGTGAACATGCCTTTCATCACTGAACGCTGGCCCGGTGGAATGCTCACCAATTTCGCTACTGTACGTAAGTCAGTAAAGAAAATGACCGGCTTCGAGAAAATGGCAACGGATGGTACATTCGATAACATTTCCAAAAAAGAGCGTCTGCAGATCACACGTCAGAAAGCGAAAATGGAAAAGTTCCTCGGCAGTATCTCTGACCTGAGTCGTCTTCCTGCAGCTTTGTTCATCGTGGACATCAACAAAGAACACATCGCAGTTGCAGAAGCTCAGAAACTCAACATCCCGACTTTCGCAATCACCGATACAAATACAGATCCTACACAGGTTGATTTTGCAATTCCTGCAAATGATGACGCTACAAAATCCATTGCTTTGATCGTTGACACAATGGTTAGCGCAATCGAAGAAGGACTTGCTGAACGCAAGGTTGACAAGGAGATGGAAAAAGAGAAAGAAGAAGAAGAAACAGCAGCAGGATTGGAAAAAGTTGTCGCAGCTGCTGATGACGAAGAAGAAACAGAAGGTGGAAAACCTGCAGCACCAAAAGCTGGAGCAACACCACGCAAGAGAACAACAAATCGCAAGTAATTTATTACCATTAATTAATAAGGAGTACAAAAATGAGTACAGTAGCAATCAGTGCAGGTGATGTAAACAAACTTCGCCAACAAACCGGAGCCGGAATGATGGACTGTAAAAAGGCCCTCACCGAAGCAAACGGAGATTTTGAAGCAGCAATCGATATCCTTCGTAAAAAAGGACAAAAAATTGCAGCAAACCGTCAGGATCGTGAAGCTAAAGAAGGTTATGTATACGGAAAAGTAACAGCCGATGGCAAAACCGGTGTGGTTGTAGCTGTTTGTTGCGAAACTGATTTCGTAGCAAAGAATGCTGATTTTATTAAATACGGAGAATCAATCCTTGAACTTGCTGTTGCAAATAAGCCTGCAAGTGCTGATGATTTGAAGAACTTAAAGCTCGGTAACCAGACTGTAGGCGAATCATTGATCGAACAGATGGGTAAAATCGGCGAAAAGATTGATGTTGTTGATTACCAGTTGGTGAATTCCGACAAAGTGATTGTTTACAATCATCCGGGTAACAAACTTGCTTCAATGATCGGATTTAATTCTGCACCTGCAGGAATTGACGATGCCGGACGTGATGTTGCAATGCAAACTGCTGCAATGGCTCCTGTGGCTATCGACAAAGACGATGTTGACGCAAAAACCCTTGAGCGCGAAATCGAAATCGGTAAGGATCAAGCCCGTCAGGAAGGCAAACCTGAAAATATGATTGAAAAAATCGCTTTGGGCAAACTGAACAAATTCTATAACGAATATACCCTGCTCAACCAGGTATTTATTAAAGACGAAAAGAAAACGGTTCGTCAGTACCTTGAGAGTATCGACAAGAACCTCAAAGTCACCGCAATGAAACGGGTGAAACTCGGATAATGAATCAAAAAGAGAATCGAAAGATTCTCTTTTTTTTTGCTAATAACTTAGTTTAGAGTTCTGTGTTCAGAGTTCCGTGTTCTGTGTTTAGTACTGCCGTATCCTTATACTTTATACTTTATACTTTATACCTTATACTTTACACCCACCAATTCGTCCACCCATCAGCAAACCCCAGGGCCATTCCGTCCCCCGCCCCTCGTCCCTCGTCCCTCTAAAATAAATTGCATAAATTAGCCATCCGAAAACAACACACCATGAAATACAAACGCGTCCTTCTTAAACTTAGTGGAGAATCATTAATGGGTGAAAAGGAATTCGGAATCGACCATGACAGGTTGAAGCAATATTCCGAAGACATCAAGGCAATTGTGGGCATGGGTGTTGAGATTGCGATTGTGATCGGAGGAGGAAATATTTTCCGTGGAGTGAACAACGATGTAGAAGATGTGATTGACCGTGTGCAGGGCGACTATATGGGAATGCTTGCGACAGTAATCAACAGCATGGCTCTCCAGGCTGCCCTGGAAAAAATCGGTGTGAGCACACGACTGCAATCTGCAATCAAAATGGAACAGATCTGCGAGCCCTATATCAAACGTCGTGCTGTCCGTCACCTGGAAAAAGGTCGTGTGGTTATCTTCGGAGCCGGAACCGGGAATCCGTATTTTACGACTGATACAGCAGCTTCATTGAGAGCTATTGAAATTGGCGCGGATGTGATTTTGAAAGGAACACGGGTCGATGGAATTTACACTGCAGACCCTGAAAAATTTAAAGATGCCGTGAAATACGAGACTGTTACTTTTGATGAAGTGTATGAAAAAGGTCTGAAGGTGATGGATCTCACAGCGTTCACACTCTGCAATGAGAACAAAGTACCGATCATTGTATTCGACATGAACAAAACCGGAAATCTCATCCGCATTCTCGATGGTGAACATGTTGGAACCCTCGTAGAATTTTGAAAAAATATTTAATAAATTGCATTCAATTCATAACAAAGAACAAATGCTTGACACGAATAAACTTCTGAACGAAACAAAAGCTCACATGGTGAAAGCCATAGAGCATCTGGAACTTGAGTTGACGAAAATCCGTGCCGGTCGTGCGAATCCAGCCATGTTAGACAGTGTCCATGTTGACTACTACGGAACCAATACGCCATTGAGCCAGGTTTCGAATGTGAGTACACCGGATGCAAAAACAATTGTGATTCAACCCTGGGAAAAATCAATGGTTGGTCCGATTGAAAAAGCAATTCTTGTTGCCAATCTTGGTTTCACGCCGATGAATGATGGATTGGTCGTTCGTATCAATGTGCCTGCACTCACCGAAGAACGCAGAAAAGAATTGGTAAAGAAAACTAAAGCTGAAGCCGAACATTGCCGGGTTGCAGTTCGCAATATCCGCAGAGATGCAAACGAACACATTAAGAAAGAATCAAAATCAGTTCCGGAAGATGTTGTAAAAGATCTTGAAGATAAAATTCAGAAAATGACCGATCAATATATCGCCATGGTTGAAAAACATTTGGAGGCGAAGGATAAGGAGATTATGACGATTTGAAATTAGGTATTAAGTATTAGGTACCAAGTACCAGGTATTCTCTTTAACTTCTCCTGCGTTGTCATACTTTATACTTTATACTTCATACCAAACAAGCCCTCGGATACAATTCCACCAAAAAACAAGAAACCCCGGAGTTTAGTCCGGGGCTTCCTGATCAACAATTCAAATTACTTAATTAAAACTTAACATGAAACACGTGTCTTATAACGGGGACGTGTATGGCAAAGTTTCAGTTTTTTTTATTTTTTTTATTCTTTGCATGAATTATTTGAATTTTCAATAAAATCAAAGTTTTTTATTCGGTAATTAATTTCATTTTTCTAATTCTACATGAAAGCTGTCCCAATAATTTTAATGTTATAACATTTATTATTTATACAATAGTAATCTCCCAAACCATTATCGAACGATCATCGCCTGCTGAAATAAGATAGTTCTGATAGCTTGTCCAGAGAATTTTATTCACGCTGTTTAGATGACCCTGATACTTTTCTTTGTCAATGCGGGCAAGGATTTCGAAAGATTCTGCATCCCAAATTTTAATTGTTTTATCACGACTTGCAGTCGCTAACAATCGTCCATCCGGAGAAAATTCAATTCCATATACGGCATAATTGTGCGCGGGGATCGACTGTAACAAGTGGTAGGATTTCGCATCCCAGATATTCAAATGTGCATCCCGTCCGCCGCTCAGCAGAAGATCATTCGATGGATGGTACATCACTGTGTTGGCTGACAATTCATGCGCTTTGAAAGAAATTTTCTCTGTCATATTCTCAGGGTCAAATATGCGGATCATGCCATCGCCCGATGCTACAGCAAGTTCGCTCCCATCCTGCTTGAGCTGTATACTCCTGACTTTTTCCTTGCAAAGATCCAAAGAATACAGCAATGTAAAATCATCCAAAGACCATACAGCCAGCGAACCATCGGCACTGGCAGTATAAACACGATTTAGCAGAAGTGAATACGTGATATCAAAGATCCCATTCTTATGATGCACGAGAAATTTTATTTCCTGTTTCTTCTCAAGATCCACAACATGCAATCCTCCTCCCGACACTCCAATTAACAACAATCGTCGCTCGGGAATATGCCGGAGAGAATAAATTATCGAACCTACATTCACTATTCCCCGTGGTGCAGAATCTGAACCAAGATTCCATTCTGTCACTAATTTATCACTGCTCCCTGAAAAAAATAATTCAGGCGCTATGCTGCGTTCCAATGCATACACAGACCCTTCATGCCCTTTGTAAGTGTGTATTTTTTTTACCTGGATTTGGAGCATAGGATTGTGGGTAGTGAGATGTTGAGATGCTGAGTTATTGGGGTATTGGGTTATTGAGTTATTGGGTTATTAGGTTATTGAGTTATTGGGCTCAAAGGAAAAACAGAGCAATCTATCTACCCTTACCTTATACTTTATACCTTATACTTTATACCTAATACTAAATACCCATCTTCATTATTTGATTATTTATTCCTATTTTTAAACATCAATTATTATAAAATGAATTAATATCAGACATAATTGAAAACTAAAAGCTTCAGTCGGCCCAGACTTTTGTGCCTTCGGAACAATTTTTACAGATGTCAATTTCCTTGCGGCTCTTCATCAAGGAACGTCTGAAAGACTGATACGCATCATTTTTCCATATGCTTTGAAAGTTCAATTCCTTCAAATTACCCATTTTGTGATCGGCATCCTTGTCGAAGCAACAGGGAACCACAGTTCCATCCCAGGTGATGACACAGGAATGCCAGAGTTTCCAGCAATGGTTGAGGAGTTTGTTTTTTAATGCAAAGGTTCCGTCATCCTGTTTTCGGTAACGCGAGTATTTTTCATTTTCCGGAATCAGTGTATTCCCATTTTCATAATCATAGACCTGCGCTGTTTTGAATGCAACATCATCAACACCGATTTCCCGCGCCAGTTTTTTCACTTCTTCTGTTTGGTGTTCATTTGGCTTCACAACAAGAAACTGAAAAACAACATACGGTCTGGTTTTGTTCAGGTTCTTTTTCCATTTCACAATATTGCGCGCACCTTCCAATACTTTTTCAAGTTTTCCTCCGATCCTGTACTGCTCATAGGTCTCCTGCGTAGTTCCATCAATTGAAATAATCAATCGGTCCAGCCCGGATTCCACTGTTCGCTTCGCAGTCTCATCGTCGAGATAATGCGCATTCGTGGATGTTGCTGTGTACATTTTCTTAGCGGCAGCATAGCTTACCATTTCAAGAAAACCAGGATTAAGAAATGGTTCTCCCTGGAAATAAAACGTGAGGTACAAAACTTTTTTGCTTACATCGTCAATTACACTTCTGAAAAATTCCTGTTCCAACATTCCTGTCGGACGCGTGAATGATCGCAGTCCGCTCGGACATTCCGGACATCGCAAGTTGCAGGAAGTGGTTGGTTCGATGGAGATGCTAATGGGAAAAGCAGGATGCCAGGACTTTCCTCTCATTCGTGACCAATAATAACTAAGCCAAACAAGACTTGCGTTTGCAAATCGCTGTACACTCAGCTTTGACAACAAATTCAATATATCCCGGGGATGAGTATTCATAGACCTTCACAACAAAGATGCATACAATTTTCATTCACGCCAGTTCCATTCAGCAGGATTCCAAATGAAAGGAGAACTGCATTGCATCCATTTGGGCAAAACAATCAAATAAACACCAGTTCGATCTTGAAATAATGCAAACAGTTTCGAAACCCTTGAATTTCAAGGCTTCGCGCAATACTGAGAACCCTGTCATTTCCATCTTTTTAGTATACTTGTAAAAAATACATCATGCGCTATTTGTTGGTATTTCTGGGCATCACAGCTGTGTCCTCGATTCTTGCACAGGACAACACCAAACTTGCCACAGAACTTCAGTTGAAATACAAAGATTCACCCGTTGCCATTCTTAGTGCAGAAACCAACTTCGAGTTTTCCAAGGACCCGAACAGGCCATTGATTAAAGTCCTGGTGAAAGAAACAGAGAAATACCTGTCACTACGCTTCAATTCAAGAATAACGAAAAGTGTTCTTTATGACAGCAATTCTGAAGTAGAAAAGTTCTACGGATCCAGTTCATTGAAAGGTGAAATCAGTGAACGGACTAAATACTGTGGCAAATACACGAGTGAAGGTTATTTTTACGATGACAGTAAGTTTTGTTCTCAGTCAATCAATTTGAAAGAGCTTGGAGAAGTATGGACAATCAACACTGTTAAATCTGTCAACGATTCCAAATACCTTCCTTCCTGTTATTTCCAGGATGAATATCCGACTGTATCACGAAAAATAACGTTTACATTTCCTTCGACAATAGATATCGAATTAAAAGAATTTAATTTTCAAGGCAACTCAATTATTAAATCAGAGTCGACTGTAGGAAACAACCGTGTTGTGAGCTTTACAGTTTCAAATCTCGGGCCTGTTCAGGATGTTGGATACAAACCGGGCATCCAGCATCATGCACCCCATGTTTTAATTTTGGTGAAATCAGTAAAGAACGGAAGCAGCACCCAAAATCTTCTTGCATCTGTTGATGATTTGTATGCATGGTACCATAGTCTGGTTTTAAAATTAAATACAAATCCTGAACCTTTCAAG
>Ga0138256_10008185_pt1 | contig 11001 bp, 8 predicted proteins | sample KNB2016incub_MG_FD_105486 | JGI IMG/M metagenome (GOLD analysis project Ga0138256, IMG submission 105486) | Active sludge microbial communities from wastewater in Klosterneuburg, Austria - KNB2014incub_MG | ecosystem: Engineered > WWTP > Activated sludge > Unclassified | place: Austria... | reverse complement strand
CCCTGGAAGACATCGGAGAAAAATTTGGACTGACCCGCGAAAGAGTCAGACAGATCAAAGACAAAGCAATCAATAAATTAAGAACGGCTTCCCGAAGCAAACTGCTTAAACATTACCTGGGTAATTAAACCGGATCACATATTTGGAATCTGCAGCGGGCGATTAATACTTTCCTGCAGGGAGATAAAAGTTTCTGTTCGTTGAACACCATCAATGGATTGAATCCTTTCAGTCAGTATTTCCTTAAGGTGTTTGGTATCCTTACATATAATTTTGGCAAAAATACTGTAGTTCCCGGTGGTGTAATGGGCATCAATTATCTCCGGAATGGTGCTGAGTATAGCGGCTACACTATCATACAGGGAACTTTTTTCTAAATAAATGCCCAAAAAAGCAGTCACATCGTACCCTAATTTATGGTAATCTATGTCCAGTACAGCCCGCTTGATGATCCCCATTTTTTTGAGTTTTTTCATCCTCACGTGAATCGTCCCTCCCGAAACAAATAGCTCCTTGGCTATCTCGGTGTAGGGTTGATCCGCATTGACTACCAGCTTTCCCAGTATCCTGAAGTCTAACTCATCGACAAAATCAGTCTTGTCCGCCATGCTTGGATTAATTTTTTAATAAATAGATTTGCACGAATTATGTCCGATAAAGTTAAATCAAAAAAATATGAAATTTTTCAACCCCTCCTGTTAGCCTTCATGGTCATTGTCGGAATGATCCTCGGCCAAAAACTGGAACAATCCAGTGTTCCGGAACAAAAAAACAGGACAAAACAAATTTCCTCCTCCAGGATACAGCCTGGATTAATCGATGAAGCTGTACGGTACATCAATGCGCGATACATTGACTCCGTGGGTACGGATCGTTTATCCGACCTTGCCATAGAGTCCCTGATCAGGAATCTAGATCCTTTTTCCGTTTATCTCCCTGCCGGAACCTCTGCTGTTTTGCCCATTCAGTCGTTTATACAATCCTATGGCTTTTTGGTAAAAAAAATAAAATCACAATGGCTGGTCCAAAGAATCAACCCGCTTTCACCTGCTCAAATATCGGGACTAAGGGTCGGTGACATCATAACCAGAATTGGCGGTCAAACCCCGACTAACCAATCTTTTGAGGGCTGGTCCGCAGACTCGCTGGACCTTACCCTGGTCAAACCGGAATCCGGAATGGAATCCCGGGTCACGATTAAAAAACAAACACAATCAGTTATCCGTACTGTTGACCCCGCCTTAATCCTCAACTCAAAAACAGGGTATCTGCGTATAAGACATTTTGGGGACCATACCTATGACGAGTTTATCACGGCATTGGATACGATGACCACTAAACATCAACTTAAGCATTTTATCCTGGATATCCGGAATAACAGTGGAGGCTATTTAGAGGAATGTTCAAGAATATTAAATCAGTTGTTCCGGGATAAAAACCTTTTGTTGGTATCAACCAAAGGAAGGACCGTTCGCAAGACAGAGTATAAGACCGACGGGAGACAATTATTTAATATTGATCAGATCGCAGTTTTGATTGACGGAGGATCCGCATCAGCCAGCGAAGTATTTGCTGGAACCATTCAGGATTTAAAAAGGGGAAAAGTGATAGGGCAGCCCTCCTATGGAAAAGGATTGGTCCAGGAGCAATACATGCTCTCCAATGGTGCTGCGCTAAGGCTTTCCGTGGCCCGCTATTATCTGCCTTCAGGGAGGACCATTGATTTTAATGGGGACTATGAACCCAGTTTTGAAGAATTGCGGGCAGCCCAGGGCAAAAAAATGATTGTGCATAAAACGGTGATCCCGGACATCTCAGTTCAGGCGGATACCTCGCTCCAATCAAACGATTGGAGGGAGATTCTGGAAAAAATCAATGAGGTGGTTCTGTTGCAGAAAGTGGACGAGCGTAAAGGCAGGGTCTCCAAAAATGTACTACAGGACATCCAAAAGAAGGTTGTTGCCAGCCTTTCTCCTGCCCAGCTTAAAATCATAGGGGGTAAAAAGGAAAGGGTGCGTTCATTGATCCTTCAATCCTGGGCTATGGCCAATCAGGATTATATCACCGCCGAGAAAGAAAGGTTGCTAAATGAAAAGGAAATTCAGGTTGCCTTAAGCCAGATTAAACCCTGATCACTCTCGTACAAATTCAAATTCACCATTCATGGCGCATTTGATAATGACAGAGGGTTCACGTATTGTGCGATCCTCTCTCCTATAGGAAGCTATCATATCAGTGTGTTGCATTACATCCGATTGGATTTCCCCAAAAAATTTAGGAAATGGCTGTCCCGTGAGGTTGGCTGAAGTGGATGTGATCGGATGGCCTAATTTTTCAATTAAAGCAATACAATAGGCGTCCCGGACTATTCGTATGGCTGCAGAACCATCTTCAGCCCGAAGGTACGAAGGGATACCGATGACATGGTCATAGATGACGGTGAGCGGTTTATCAAAATAGGTCAATAAGGTTTCCAGACGGGGATGGACAAGTGGCACATAATCTTTTAACATCTCGATACTGGAAGCCAGCAGGATAAGCGGCTTATTGCGCGCCCTGTTTTTTATGCTGAATATTTTATCGACTGCATGTTTTGAATTCATGTCAGAACCTAATCCCCATATCGTATCGGTAGGATATAAAATCACCCCTCCTTTCTTCAGACAATCAACCAGATTTTCAATTTCTTCAGTGAATACCATTTACTTGCAAGCGTAAGAAAAAATAATAAATTAAACTAATTTGCAGTTGTTATTATTGTCTAAAGAACCCGTACCGCTTTGAATTCATTGATTAAAGTTTTTGGCGCTTTCATTATTCTTTTGTTTCCTGCTGTTTCTGTCCATGCAGAACATCTGATCGGCGGTTCCATTTCTTATCAATGTCTTGGCAATGGTTCGGTTCCGGGGACAAAAAATTACAGGATACGGCTCACCCTCACCAGGGATTGTAGTCAGTTTACTCCTTTCGATAACAACATTGACCTCGGTTTGTTCCAGCAAAACGGATCAGGGTATTCTTTTTATCGCAAAATTCAGGTTGCCCTGACCAGTGAAACATCCATTCCGCTGGATCAAAAGTCCTGCAGCTTTTTATTGTATTCCGTATGTGTTAAAGAAGCATTATACCAGATCGATGTGACTGATGTCCCGGTCATCGCCCGGAATTATATGTTTTCATATCAACGCTGCTGCCGTAATATGACCATATCGAATATTACCGACCCTGGTCGAACCGGGAGTACCCTGGTCATGGAATTAACTGCAGAGGCACAAAATATTTGTAATCAAAGTGCTTTTTCCGATATCATTCCCCCACTCGTGGTCTGTGCTAATCAACCATTGGATTTAAATCTGAATTCGGCGGATCAGGATGGCGATGTATTGGTGTACGAATTTTGCGCACCGCTTACCGGAGGAGGTCCGGAAGGTTTAGGCGGAAATGCGGGTAATCCAAATGGATGTAATGGGATAAAACCAGATCCTGCCCAATGTATTCCAACCCTGAGAGAGGTGACCTATGCTAACAATACGTACAATGCACTCAATCCTTTTCCTTCGGAGACCCCTATCCAATTGACCAATGGCAGACTAATCGCGAAACCCAATGCGGTGGGTCAGTTTATTTTTGGTATTTGTATTAAAGAATTTCGAAACGGTATCCTGCTGAGCATTCAAAGAAGAGAAATGCAAATCAATATTGCAGTATGTAATGCCCCGGTCCAGGCGCTGGTAAATGCGGATCGGATCACGAATAAAACAGCCTTCATTAATCTCTGCGACCCTACCCAGGCCTTCACCCTATTAAATCAAAGCCGGGATACTCAATATATAAAATCTGTATTCTGGCAGTTTTCCACACCTACACAAATGAATTGGACTGACACCACTTTTAATTTTGTACGTGTATTTGGTGATACGGGTCTGTATCAGGGCAAATTATTTCTGAATAAGGGTAACCAGTGTTCGGATTCACTAGATATCAGGATTCAGGTCAATCCAAAACTGCTGGCTGATTTTAATCTCGCTTTTGATTCGTGCACCCTTAGTCCGGTTAGGTTTTTAAACACCACTATTGGCTCAGGCCCTGTCAGTTTTGGATGGCAGTTTGGCGATAGTACCGTCTCCACCTTAAAGGATCCAGAACATTTATACCCCGGAGCAGGTACATACAGGGTGACGCTGAAGGCGACCCATGTCAATCAATGTACTTCAGAAATGGTAAAAACCATCAACTTATTTCCTGCACCTCCGGATTTTAAACTCAGCCCTGCAGACTCAATATTTTGTTTTCCCCAAATCATCAACCTGGGCATCGCAGGTATCAGTGATCCCTTGTACCAATATCGCTGGGAGCTGAGTGATGGACAAAATTTTACAGGCCCCTCCCCTATGCTTAACCTGAATAAACCGGGCAATTTTAATCTGAAAGTTTCCCTCGTCTCTCCAAATGGGTGCCGGAGTGAAAAGAATTTTACCAATAAAATCATCAGCCTGGAAAAGCCAACAGCTGCTTTCGACCTGCTGAGTAATTCGTTAACCCTCAGGATGCCCGATCTTCAGGTTAAAAACAATTCATCTCCGGTTAAAACCTATCTATGGGATTTTGGTGATGGTGGGTCATCGATACTTGCCAACCCGAGTTATACGTATCAAACCCAGGGATCATTTGTAGTGCAGTTGATTGTGATTCATGAAAATGGTTGCTCAGACACCGCCCGAAACCTGGTGACCGTGGGGGTTGCAAATGATTTTTTTATTCCGAATACTTTTACGCCAAACGGTGATGGCAACAACGATATTTTTTTACCTGTTGGCATTGAAGGACAACTGGGGCAGTACACCCTGACGGTAATTGATCGCTGGGGTTCGATGGTATTTCAATCGACAGAACAATCCCAGGGCTGGGACGGTACCTGGTACCGGACTACAAACAAAATTGCCCAGGATGGCGTTTATATATATATGATTCGATTTATTACCGAAGAAGGAAATGAAAAAATAGTCAAAGGATCAGTAACTTTAATTCGATGATATTCCAAATCCGACTCAAGACCTTGTTTTTGCTGGGCCTCGCTTTAATAGCCGGGGAATCAGTCAACGCCAGGCATATCATTGGAAGTGATTTTTATTATGAATGTCAGGGTCCGGGGAGGGTCGGGAATTCCAAAACCTATAGTTTTCACCTGGACGTTTACCGCGATTGCAGTACCAATATTTTGTTTAATGCCAATGCCAGTTTTGGCATCTATAAATTCAGTAGTGGTACGGGCTATACATTCGTAGATCAGTTTACCATCGGCCATGGAACGATTTCAAATGTCAGGCCGGATCAAAACCCCTGCATCATTATTCCTCCAAATGTCTGTGTAGAGACCACCGACTATCAGTTCAGGATTGATCTTCCGAACATCAACGAGACCTATGTTATCTTTTATATACAGTGTTGCCGGAACCGGACCATATTGAATATACCAAATCCAGGTGTTACCGGGGCTACTTTTTTTATCGAAATCAGTCCTCAATCCCAACAGACGTGTAACAATAGTCCACGATTTAAAGTATTTCCTCCGATTGTGATCTGCGCTGATTTTCCGCTCAATTTTGATCACAGCGCATCAGATAAAGAAGGAGATTCCCTGGTTTACGAATTTTGCCCTCTTCTTGCAGGTGGCGGAGGCGGCGGCGGTTTTGGGATCCCCGGTACCGGGCCAGGAGGATGCAACAGCCCAACACCTGATCCACGCATATGCCCTCCTCCTTTTAATACCCTGGGATCTGTCCCGGGATATACGTACGAAGACCCGATGGGAGTTGGGGTTTTGACCCTGGACCGGTTTACGGGAAGGCTCACTGGCAGGCCAACCAATCTGGGACAATATGTAGTCGGGGTCTGTGTCAAGGAATATCGGGACGGGATCCTGATTGGTTCAATCCATCGCGACTTTCAATTTAATATTGCAATCTGTGAACAGACTGTGCATGCCAAAGTCAAAGCAGATAGCGGCAGCGACAAACGATTTACCATCAACTTTTGCGGTGACAATGAAGTGCAGTTTACCAACGAAAGTTATACTGAAGAATATATAAAAAACTATTATTGGGAATTTAAAGTTAAAGGCAGTACCAACCCAGCCGAACTCATCACCAGCACCGACAAAAATGCCAAGTTAACCTTTACCAGGCCCGGTCAATATTCAGGTATGATGATTGTCAACCGCAATGCGCTGGTATGCAATGACACGGCGTTTATCGATCTTAATATTATACCTTCCGACATTAAATCGGATTTTAGTTTTGAGTATGATAAGTGCTCTACCCTGCCGATCAAATTTACCGATAAGTCTACCGGTGTCCTGACCCCAATCAGGACCTATGAATGGACTTTTGGAGATGGCAAATCCACCAACATCCGAAGTCCCTCCCACTTATTTCAACAGCCAGGCCTGTATAATATAAATCTTCAGGTGACCGATGGTAAATTGTGCAAGTCCAATAAAACGAAAGAGTTGAGCTATTTCCCCTCCCCAGCCTTGCTCGATATATTACCCGATAAATTCAGAGCTTGTGTACCAGGCACCATAAATTTTAAAAACCTCTCTATTCCCGTAGATTCTACTTATCTGGTTGAATGGGATTTTGGGGATGGAACAAAATATACCGGAGTGGATGCGACTCATACGTATACCAAAGCAGGATCCTACACGATAGGTCTGTCATTAAAAGCGCCCAGTGGCTGTATAACGAGAGAAGTCTTTCCCAATTTTGTAAGAGTACAGGCAGGCCCATTGGCAGACTTTAATTTTACACCGGAAGAACCAACCAACCTCAACTCAACAGTCCAGTTTGTCAACCTTAGCCGGGATGGGATCGAATACGCCTGGGATTTTGGAGATGAATCAGGGGGGATTGAGAAAAACCCCATTCATATGTATCAGGATACCGGCGAATATATTGTCAATCTCGTAGTGAAGCATGAAAATGGTTGCAGGGATTCTGCGATCAGGCTGGTTCGGGTAGGACTCCATATTACCTATTTTCTACCGAATGCATTTACTCCCAACAACGATGGCATCAACGATATATACATTGGAGCCGGATCATTTGCCGGTATGCAGTCCTTTGATATGAGTATTTTTAATCGCTGGGGGGAACTCATTTATAATACTTCCGACCCTAACCTGGGATGGAATGGCAAAAAACAGAATAAAGGCAACATTGAACCCAACGGGGTCTATATTTGTGTCGTTAAATATAAGAATGATCGGGGTGATCCAAAGGAACTCAAAGGGTTTGCTACATTGATCAGATAAATAAACACAATTATTCATTTGACCAATTTGTTTTGATGATGAAATGTAAGAAGCTAATGAGGCCGATTGTTCAGTATCTGCTTGCAGTCCTTTTATTCTTGGGTGGAGTTTCCGAAATACAAGGCAGGCATATTATTGGAAGTGATTTTTATTACAAATGCAACGGCGCGGGACGACTCACCAATTCAAAATCATACAGTTTTAATCTTGCGATATACCGGGATTGCAGTAATCCAACAGGTTCGCCTTATGATACTGACGCCAGTTTCGGAATTTACCGGTTTAATGGTTCCAGGTATACCTATGTTTCGCAATTCACTTTAAGCCATGGACCTATTGGACGGATCCAGCCGGAAAACAATCCATGTCTTATTATTCCCCCTAATGTCTGCGTTGAAGAGTCGTCCTATAAATTTAACGTAGACCTCCCTGTAGTCAATGAGACCTATGTCATCTATTATATGCGGTGTTGCCGCAACAATACCATCCTCAATATTATAGAGCCAAACAATACCGGGGCGACTTTTTATATTGAAATCACACCTCAATCGCAGCAAAGTTGTAACAATAGCCCTTCGTTTAAATCTTTTCCGCCCATTGTGGTCTGTGCGGATTTTCCATTTGAGTTTGATCACAGCGCAGTGGATGTGGAAGGCGATTCACTGGTTTATGAATTCTGCACACCCCTTGCCGGCGGGGGTTCAGGTGCAAACGACCCTTTTGGCGGGGGCCAGGGATGCAGAGCTGTGCGACCTAATCCAGCGGTATGCGCCCCCCCGTTTCAGTATGTTAATTTTATTTCCCCTTTATTTTCTACTAACTCACCTATGGGTCCGGGTATATTGAAATTGGATCCGATGACCGGAAAATTAGAAGGTCTGCCAAAAGACCTGGGTCAATATGTTGTGGGTATCTGTGTAAAGGAATTCCGGCAGGGGGTGTTGATTGGAACCATCCACCGCGATTTTCAATTTAACGTCGGTATTTGTGAGCAGGCTGTACATGCTAAAATTGAAGCTGATACCAGTGTGGGTAAAAAATTTACCGTTAATTTTTGCGGAGACAACACTGTAAATTTTACCAATGCCAGCTTCAGGGAAGAATATATCAAAACATATCATTGGGAATTTAAGCCCAAAAATGGCAATCAACTTTTTACCAGTAATGAACAGAACGCCCGCATTACCTTTCCGGGTCCCGGCGAATATACCGGACTCATGATAGTAAATAAGAATGCGCTGATTTGCAGTGATACAGCAATAGTCAGCCTCAACATCATACCATCTGATCTCAAAGCAGACTTTGATTTTGATTATGAAAAATGTTCCAGCCTGCCCATCAAATTTGTGGATAAATCCATCGGTGTACAAACCCAGATAAAAACCTGGAGCTGGGATTTTGATGACGGCAAGTCCTCCAATTCAAAGAATATTGCGCACTTATTTCAACTTCCCGGTAAATACGCTGTAAAACTCACTGTGACCGACGGTAAAATCTGCAAGTCTGAAAAAACGAAGGAAATACCCTATTTCCCGGCACCGGAGCTGCTGGATGTCCTGCCCGACAAATTCAGGGGTTGTGCCCCGGCAACCATTCGTTTTCAAAATTTATCTATTCCGCTCGATAGTACATATGAGGTAGAATGGGAATTTGGTGATGGTTCCCGAGCAAGCGGTATGCATGCTGTACATACGTATAATTCGCCCGGAGTTTATGGCATTAATATGTCGATTAAAGCTCCAAGCGGTTGTGTTACCAAAGAATCCTTCCCTTCTTTTGTAAGGGTGCAGGATGGCCCGGTATCCGAGTTTGATTTTTCCCCTGAAACCATCACCTCCCGCAACCCCACTGTCCAATTTACCAACCGGTCGAGAGATGCTGTAAGCTATTTTTGGAATTTTGGAGATGAGACTGGATCTGAACAAACCAGCCCTTCACATTATTACGCGGATACAGGCAGATATGTGGTCACCTTGATTTCTAAACATCAGAATGGCTGTATTGACACTTCCCAAAAGTCTTTAGATGTTTCTTTGTTTATCAGTTATTTTTTACCAAACGCGTTTTCACCAAACAACGACGGGGTGAACGACATCTATCTGGGCAGTGGAGCTTATACAGGCATGCAGGACTTTAATATGTCTATTTATAACCGCTGGGGCGAACTTATATTTACCTCGCTCGACCCCCTCGATGGTTGGAATGGAAGAAAATTTAACCAGGGCAATATTGAGCCAAATGGGGTCTATGTCTGTTTGGTCCGTTATAAAACCGACCGTGGAGAACCCCGAGAAATCAAAAGTTTCGCTACCCTGATTCGATAGTGTAATATAACATGCTCTCTATCATGATGTTGTATATTTAAAACTCCCGGGTAATCATCTAATAAAAGCGATCTGGCGCTAAAAATAAGGGTACGATAAAAAATTTTGATAGTTGGCCACAAAAGCCTACTTTTGCGCTTCCAAAATTTAATCTTATTTAAATATGTATGCAATTGTAACTATTGCCGGTCAACAAATGAAAGTGAGCGAAGGCCAAAAGCTATTCGTCCACCGGCTGGATGCAAAACAAGGGGACCAGATCTCCTTTGACCAAATCCTCCTGGTAGACCGGGATGGGACTATCGATATCGGTACCCCAACGCTGACTGGTGAAATAAAGGCTACGGTTTTAGCTGATGATATCCAGGGCGACAAAGTGATTGTCTTTAAGAAAAAAAGACGTAAAGGGTATAAAGTAAAACGGGGCCATCGCCAGCAATTCACTCAGATCGAAATAAATTCTATCACCGCTTAACAACGCAAACCATGGCACATAAAAAAGGAGAAGGTAAGGTACTCAATGGCAGAGACAGCAACCCAAAATATCTTGGCGTCAAAATGTTTGGTGGTCAGGTTGTAAAAGCAGGCAACATTATCGTTCGTCAACGCGGTACTAAATTCCACCCGGGTACCAACGTCGGTCAGGGTAAAGATTTTACATTATTTGCATTGACTGCAGGATCCGTGAAATTTAAAAAAGGAAGAAATGACAGGACCTTCGTCCACATCGTTTCTCCGGTTATTGCCTGATCCATCAGATTCCTCTGATTTATTTAAAAGTTTTGCAGGCCGGACTTAGGTAGCCAGCCCTGATCGTTATTTTCCAATATCACCTTATACCATTGCCCCAGGCTGTCAATGACTTCAGCTTTGCTCCCTTTGCCCAATGGAATGAGGACCTGGCTCAATGAATCCGGTGCAATATATAAGGGATGGTCAACCATCAAAACTGAGAAATGTTTTAGCTGGTATTGGTTACTGGAAAAATAAAGTATACACATCATCCCCAATCCCACCATCAGCACAAGACTTATCCAGGATGGAAAATGGCTAAATCTACCAGCCCTTCGAAATACCAACCAAATCAGGGTCAGATATGCGGAGACTATTAGACCCAAACCCCAGCCGGTTGAATTCATAATATTCCTAATCCGGATAAACCACTGGTAAAGTAAAAACGCCGGCAAAGCATCGATCTTAGGTTCTATTTTTGATTTTAAAACTTCGAGTTGCTTTTGAATCTGTTTATTACCTGGTTCCATTCGGTGAGCCTTCTCCAGAGCAATGCGCGCATCCGCGATCCGTTGGGCATTTAGATAAACCGTACCGAGATTGTAGTATAAATCTGCGGATGGACCAGTGAGT
>Ga0138256_10008184_pt1 | contig 11002 bp, 8 predicted proteins | sample KNB2016incub_MG_FD_105486 | JGI IMG/M metagenome (GOLD analysis project Ga0138256, IMG submission 105486) | Active sludge microbial communities from wastewater in Klosterneuburg, Austria - KNB2014incub_MG | ecosystem: Engineered > WWTP > Activated sludge > Unclassified | place: Austria... | reverse complement strand
GAATGACGAAGCATTCAAATCCAAAGCAAAAGGCCACGTCAGCCTGCTGGCCGACCGGGCGGGAAGGTACTTTACGGCGGTTATTTTAGGCGTTGCCGGACTGTCCTTCCTGTATTGGGCGCCATCTGATTTGGGCAAAGCCGTGAATGGGTTTACCGCCGTACTCATAATTGCCTGCCCTTGCGCCGTGGGCCTGTCTATTCCGTTCACCATGGGAAACGTGTTGCGTATTCTGGGTCGAAACCGGGTCTATGTCAAAAACACCAACGTATTAGAGGCATTTACGGCGGTGCGGGCCGTGGTGTTCGATAAAACCGGTACGATTACCAATTTATCTAAAAACGTCGTTCAATTCTTCGGAAAACGGCTGTCCGGCGCGGATCAGGTTGCCATGAAGTCGCTGGCGTACCAAAGTAGTCACCCGCTCAGCCGGCAAATCGTGGAATCCATGCCGCAGGTACCTGTGGAAACCGTTGAAAATTTTGTTGAGCAGCCGGGGCAAGGTATTTCCGGACGGGTTGCCGGGAGTACCGTCCGCCTGGGCTCTGCGGCGTTTATATCGGCTAATCAACCCGGCCTAAAGGGTGTTTTTGCAGAAAAAGACGGTGAAGTATGCGGCTATTTCGATATAAAAAGCCGTTTCCGGGAAGGCCTGCCGGAGGTGTTGTCATATTTCAATAGTCAAAACGCCGGCGCCACCTTGCTTTCAGGCGACAACAACCGCGAGCAGGATGCTTTAACTGCCTATTTTAAAGCGCCGGGTACATTGTTTTTCAACCAAAGTCCGCAGGACAAACTCGATTTTGTCAAAAAAACACAACAAGAAGGCCGCCAGGTGCTTATGCTGGGCGACGGGCTCAACGATGCGGGCGCCTTACGGCAAAGCGACGTAGGCATCGTGGTTGCAGAAAACACCAACAACTTTACCCCGGCCTGCGATGCTATTTTACATGCGGATGAGTTTCACCGGCTGCCTAAATTCTTATCACTTGCCGGCTGGGGCATCACTACCGTAAACCGGGCCTACCTACTGGCCGCCTGCTACAATGTTGTGGGTTTAAGTTACGCCGTTACCGGCACTTTATCGCCCGTAGTGGCGGCGATACTGATGCCGCTGAGCTCCGTTACCATCGTGCTCTTCGGCTTTGGCATGAGTCATTGGAAAGCGTGGAGACTTGGATTGTTATAGCAAACGCTCCCAAATCAACCCCGGGACTGACCTTCGTCATTTTCCCGCCTGTGCCACCGCGCCAAATTTGTAGCGTAAACATTTGATTATCAAACGCTAAATTAAAAAAGATGAAAATCCGGATATTTCGTGAACAGACAATTTCCGAAGTGCAGGAGGCTTTTACGAAAGCATATCCCTTCCTGAAATTAGTCTTTTTTACCAAATCGCACAAGGCATTTAAAGGTAGTCATGCCAAATTCCTGATTGAAGATCGTGGAGTTAAACTGGCGTCTCTGGAAAAACAACCCAAAGACGGGGTGCTTTATCTCGAAAAGGACATGCCGGTATGGCAGGTGGAGCGGCTTTTCGAGGAAGAGTTCGGGTTACATGTTCAGGTTTTCCGCAAATCAGGCAATACTTGGCTGGAAACCAGCGTAACAGACAGTATGTCTTTGGAACAACAGAATGCGAAGGGCAAATCAAGTGAGAATGTCCATTTTGAGTTCGTTGATCCAATCGACTACCGCGAACAGGAATAAGTACCCGAACTGAATAAATCTTTCAATCAGAAAATTAAACGACATGAAATCCATCCTCGTTCCCACCGATTTTTCCAAATGCGCTTCGAATGCTTTTAAATATGCGTTGGAGATTGCCCAGGCAACCGGCGCGGGGATTACCGTGCTCAACGTAGTTTTTCCTAATGAAGGCGTGGATAACAACGTTTATAACGCCTTTTGGTCGGATGAATACATCGCCGAAAGAATAAAGGGGCTCAAAGACTGGGTTCGACGGATTGTCCGGAAAGGTCAGTTTCAACATGTCGAGGTCAAAACTGAAAGTACCATTGGATTTCCGGTTACGTCTATTTGCGAAGTAGCCGACCAAATGGACGCCGATTTAATCATCATGGGTACCACCGGTGCAACAGGGCTTCGGGGGGTGTTTTTAGGCAGTATCGCCGCCGGCGTATTGTCGAAAAACAGCCGTCCGGTATTGTCTGTTCCGATAAAGGCAGTGCAAAAAAAAGGTACGGACACCGTTTTTGCCACCGATTTCCGGTTTAAGGTTGACGAGCGTTCCTTAGCGACACTGAAAGAAATTTTGGCTTTGAAAAAAGCCAAACTGCGAATTATCCATATCATCGATAAAGTCGGTGAGCAAGTCGATAAAGCACGGGAGCAGACATTGAGTCACAAGCTAGACGGCATCCCGCATGATTTTCACTACCTGCACGATCGGGACGTCGCACAAGCAGTTTCCAATTTCGTCGAGTCTATGGATGCCAGCGCTTTGGTGGCCATTGCGCATGAGCATAGTTTATTGCACCGCTTGTTTTTTGACAGTATCACCCGGCGGTTTGCGCACCGGTTGCACGTGCCGATGCTGACATTGCATGATAGTTGAGGATTTAGATAAAAATCGCTTTGGAGTGTGACGGAGATCATCGTAAACACAATATAATGCGTTCAAATTTGTAGCGTAAACCGATTTTTAACAATTAAAAAGGAGCAGATTTAATACACATAAAACCGCCCTGTTATGCAATCGACAACACCCATTTCGCGAATCATGACCCGAAAACCGGAAACAGTTAAACCGTCAGATACGATGGAGGATGCCCGGAAAATTTTTGAAAAACGCGGCTTCCATCACATCCCGGTCCTGGATCAGGGTAAATTGGTCGGTTTGGTTTCTTACACAGATTATCTGCAACTGATCCGGAGCATCTTTGACAATTCCCAGGAAACAAGATTGAATGAAAAAGTACTGCACGCGACGGTAGTGGAAGACGTTATGACAAAGCACGTATTGTGCCTGTCGCAGGATGATACCGTTGAGAACGCGCTGCTCATTTTTAAAGCGAATCAGTTTCATTCGCTTCCGGTAGTTGATGCACGTCAGCATTTGGTTGGTATCATTACCACTTACGATCTGATGAAAGTATTGGAATCCGTTTTTGCCGAACAGGCAGAAAAAGTGGATGACCCTACCTGATCGTTTTATTGTCTCGGTTTTTGTTTTTTGTTAATGATAAATGCTCCTGCGCGGTTTTTGCAGGGGCATTTTTCGTTTACCAGCCACCATTATTACAGGCGCTGTACCACGGCAAACGTTTTTTTTACCCGATGTATCTGGCCTTGTGGAGCAAATATTTCCAGGAACAAAATATAAATACCCGGTCTTGAACGGGCGCCGTCGTCCATTTCCCCATCCCAGCGCAAGGCGCCCTCCGTACCAATCAATTCTTGCCGCAACAACCGGCGCACCGGAATCCCCTCCGAATCATAAATGGTCATCGTAGCAGCATATCCCGACGCAGGCAACGTGTAAATGATATCTAAAAAATCCTCGAACCCATCGCCATCCGGTGACAGGCGCGCCGGATCGAGCCGAACCAGGTCATCGCCCGAAGGACTACCCGGGGCGCCACGTTGTGTGTTGGGCAAGGTGGGCGTACCGGCCGCGCCAGAAAGCGTACGCGCGGCGGAGGTCCAGTTGGACGGATCATTGGTAGCTCCTTCCGGGCGGATGCGCTCCAACGCTACCCCTTCCCGTTCCGAACTGCTCAGCAGGGCATTATGAAAACCGGCTTCATAATCGAAAGAATCAATGGTCAGTACATTACCGCCATCCGACCATAACAACGAGATATTGCCCGCATCATCGGGCAAAGAAGGCAGAGAAATATCAAAAAGATAATTAGGGCGAACATTGGCAAAACGACTTTCAATATCAGCCGGGTTGGCGGTAAAAACGGCGTATTCGCCGGGCAAAAACAGACGGTTCAAGGGAATGGCCACGATATTGGCGCCGCCGGAAAAATTGGCCAGGGAAAAATCCGGCCAATTAAAAATCTTGTTGCTTATGTTGTACAACTCTACATAATCCGAGCCGCCGGTCGCCGGGTTAAACAATATTTCATTGATCACAATATCCGAAGGCGCCGGAATTTCGGGCAAACCCACATATATCGAATCGCCCGGCGACGCGGTATTGCCACTGCAATCCGTGAGTAGAACGGTCGCCGTAACGGTATAAACCACCCCGCTTTGCAGCGATTCGGCCAGCGTCAACAGCACCTCTCGCCGGTCAGCAGAGGCAACCTCGGCTGATAAAATAGTACGCGATGGAATAATTTGATACGACGCGGTATTTGCAGCGGTGTTTTTATCCAGTCCTTCCGAAAAAACAGCCCGCAGAGACGTGGCACTTTCCGGAAAAACGGCTAACAACTGCGGAGATTCCAAGTCGGGCGTATTCGAAAACGACGCATTTTTACGTCCGGGGGTGCTGCCTGGCGCTACCGGGCAGGACTGCCAGTTTTCGCGCCCCAGACAAGGTACGGCGGGATTGATCCGTTCCAGGGTCCAGCCGCCCTCGCTTTTGCCGGTTGTAGAATGCCAACCGACCGAATAGGTCACCTGATCCACCGTTAGCCCGCCTGCATCGGTGAGGGAAAGCGCATCGCTGTCGTTGTTCAGAGAAGGGAATCCCGGTACGGCAAGCAGGTTAGGGGCGGTTCCGGCAAGCATTGCAGCGCCGGCTGCTGTACTTAACACGACAAAAGAATCGGGGAAAAGCAAATAGGTGGGCAAAAACTGCGGGGCGCCGCCATCGGACAGATTTAACGTGCCGAGATCAATGATCTTATCGCTTCGGTTGAAGAGTTCCAGCCATTCCGTTTCCGGCAGGCCCGCTGACGGCGTTGGGTCAGCCATTATTTCGTTGATTAGAATGTCGGATTCAGAGGCGGCCTCCACTTTTACAAACTGAAACTCAGCCGTCTGAACCCCGCTTACATTGCCGAGTGTATCGGCTACCTGGTTGGTTTCCAGGGTATAATTGCCCGTATTTAGCCCATTGGACAAAAGTAGCGTCACTTCTTGCCGGCCTGTGCCGGCGAAACTCATGGCAGTCGGCTGCCCTACCCCGGCAATCGTATAATGTGCCGGATCAAGCGCCGTCACGGAGTCGAGTGCCTCGTCGAAAATTGCCCGTACCGTGTTTGCGTTATCGGCCTGGGCGGAAAGCAGCACCGGCGGCGCCTGGTCGGGCACATCGGGTAAAATGGACAAGTTGTCGAAGAAAAATTTATCTTTTCTGGTGGTGGTGTACAGGCAATACACGCCGAAAAAAAGATTCGGCCCGGCAGGATAGGTCGCATCAACGGCCTCTCCTTGCGGTTGAAAGGCGCCGTTGCCCGCGGCGGCCTCCATCGTCCAGTTGGCCGCGCTAGAACGTTTGACCCGCAACCGGATATCGACCGGCTCGTTGGCCACAAATCCCGAAATTCCGGTGGCGAGCAGGGTTCGCACGGCGCCGTCTTGCCGGTACAGGCGAAGGGCGTCAAGGCTACCATTTTCCCCAATTTCTAAGTAATAACCATTGGACGCCAGTAAATCCGCCTGATCGGCTAATAAATACACCCGCAGCAGGTTGGTCGTCGAGGGTGCAAATTCGAGGCGCAGCTGTAGCAGCCAAACGGCGCTATCAGGAATTATTCCGGCAACGGCTAACAGGGAGGCACCAGCGTCGGGGGCGTTAAGTTGTAATTCACCGGCGGCATTGATAATAAATTCGCCGGTTTCCCCCTGCCAGCTCGGATTTTCAGTGAAATTTCCGTCGGAAAAATCGTCTGTAATTTGGGCCAACAACCCTTGGTTCAGGCATAAAAAGAAAAGGCAAAAACCTGTGGCGTATGTTTTAAAAGTAGTCATGCGTTTAATTTTGGCCCTCGAAAGGTACGGTGGCTTGTTCTTTTGCGTTAGCCAAAAAACACCAGATCAAAATATCACTATGATACGTTGGATTCTTTTAGCCTTTTTACTGAGCATTGTGGCTTGCCGTGATACTCAAACGAATCCGGACAAACCGGGTTTATGGGTTGTTTATGCCACAGCCTTGCGTGAAGCGCCCGGCGAAAAAAGCGCGGAATTAATCCAGTTAGAACCCGGTGATCCGCTTACTGACCTTGGGCAAGTCAGTTCTTTTATTTCGGGTATTATCTTGAACGACACCCTCAGAAACGAACCCTGGCTGCAAGTGCAAACGAAAAGCGGCAGGCAAGGCTGGGTTTTTGCCGGGGCATTGCGCCCTGCCGGTCAGGATTTAAAAAGCGTTCAACAGTGGGCGCTGAACAAACGTTTTACAGCATGGTTCGGTCTCACTCTGGCACAACGCTGGGCATCCTGGACACAAGCGCCGCCGCCTCAAAGTGACAGTACTGCGGCCGTTTTTTTTCGCCAGGGGCTTGTCTTACGGGATACTCTGAATTTGATCATTAGTCGTAGGGTTACCCGTGATCCGGAACAACCATTGCCGGATTTGTTTTGGCTGGGCGAAATGTCGCCCTTATTTATCGTCCAGCAAATTGCCGGCGGCGCCACGTATTATCTCTTTACCGATTATCGCGTTCTGACACAAATGGCGGCACAAACCGAAGGCCTGCAAGACGACGCGTTCGCGCGGGTGTGTACGGAAGTGTACCCATCCGACAGTATCGAATCGGTACTGCCCATGTGGGTTTTTCCGGTGAGTGCCGAAGCCGGTTGCAGCAATCTGGGTGGAGGAAATCATGTAAAAACACTCCGGTCCATCGATGAGGCGCTTCAGGCCGGCGACCTTTTCCGGCCCGAGTTGCTGGCGCTGAAAGACCGGGTACTGGAAGATATTTCCGACAAAAACAGCACCTACTGGCAGCCCCAGGACAAGATTCTGGCCGAAGTAGGAAAAGTCCTGAAATCGGATTTCAAATGTTTGGACGACCGTGACCGCATTTCGCTGGAAGCGCGGCAAAAAATGTTTGAAGCTTACGCGGACAATGGTATCGTACTGAACTTGCGGAGTGGGAAGTAAAAATTTTAGGCTTAGTTTTGCCGCAGCATATAATTTGACTCAATAAAAATATTCCATGGATAAAATGATCGCGCGTTTCCCCGAACAATTGGAGGAGGCGCTTCGTATAGCCGAAAAGGTTTCTTTGAATAAACATACGTCGCCGTTTCGTTCGGTGCTGATTTCCGGGTTAGGCGGGAGCGGTATTGGGGGCAATTTTGTGCAGGACCTGGTTCGCGCTGAAATCAAATTGCCTATTGTGGTTAACAAAGGGTACGGCGCACCGGCTTGGGTCAATAAACATACCCTTGCCATTTGTTCCTCTTATAGCGGCAACACGGAAGAAACGCTCGCCACCTTCGAACAACTGCTCGGCGCAGGCGCCAAAATAGTTTGTGTGACTTCCGGCGGCAAACTGCTCGACCTGGCCAAACAACACGGCGTCGACTATGTGCAGGTTCCCGGCGGTTGGAGCAGTCCGCGTGCCTGCCTGGGCTATTCTATCGTGACACAACTGGGCGTATTGCGCGGCGCAAAACTCATCAGCACCAGGATATTCCGGCAGATCGGCGCAGCACAAAAATTATTAGTTAAAGACCAGGCCGATATCCGCAAACGCGCTGAAAAACTCGCCGGTTTCTTAGTTGAAAAAACGCCGGTACTGTACATTGCCGATCACATGGAATCCGTGGCCGTGCGCTGGCGGCAGCAAATCAACGAAAATGCCAAAATGCTCTGCTGGCACAACGTCATCCCGGAAATGAACCATAACGAACTCGTAGGCTGGCGGAACAACCGCCCCGACGTAGCCGTCATTTGGCTGCGCAACCGCGACGACTTTCCCCGTACTGCCGTGCGCATGACCATCAATAAAGAAATCGTGGAACACCTGAGCAATACCTCGGTAGAAGTGTATTCCAAAGGTAAATCGTTAGCCGAAAAAGCCCTTTACCTCGTACATCTCGGCGATTGGATGTCGTACTACCTTGCGCTGGCCCGCGAAGTAGACCCGGTGGAGATCAAGGTGATCGACTATTTGAAAGCGGAACTGGCAAAGGTTTAACCTTTGTCTATTTTAGGATATTCAACCATCAATGTCACCAAAGATGTCTTTTATTTCCCTTGATCTCTCCCCTGCCGCGCCTTTTGTTCAGCCTGAAGAACTCTCGGTGTTGGAACCACAGGTAATGGCTGCCGCCAAAATGCTGGACAGCCACACTGGCCCCGGCAGTGATTTCCTCGGCTGGCTCGATCTGCCGGTGAAATATGATCGCGCCGAGTTTAAACGCATCAAAGCCGCGGCGAAAAATATCCAGCGTCAAAGCGAAGTGCTGATTGTGATTGGTATCGGGGGATCCTACCTGGGCGCCAAGGCCGCGCTGGAGTTTTGTGGGCATAGCTTTTACAACAATTTGCCTAAAAAGCAACGTAAAACGCCGGAAATCTACTTCGCCGGTACCAATATCAGCGGCACCTACCTGACTCATTTGCTTGAGGTGGTTGGCGACCGTTCTTTTTCGGTCAATGTAATTTCCAAATCAGGTACCACCACGGAGCCGGCCGTCGCGTTTCGTATTTTTAAGAAAAAACTGGAAGAAAAATACGGCAAAGCGGGCGCCCGGGAGCGTATTTATGCCACGACGGATCATGCGCGCGGCGCCCTGAAAACTTTGGCGGACCGGGAAGGCTACGAAACGTTCGTGGTACCCGACGACGTAGGCGGCCGATATTCCGTACTCACTGCCGTCGGTTTATTACCTATTGCTGCGGCCGGTGTAGATGTGGATCAACTCCTGAAAGGCGCTGCCGATGCACGGGCGCAGTTCAAATCGGCGCCTTACGGCGAAAATGTCGTGCTACAATACGCAGCCGCGCGCAACGCGCTCTACCGGAAAGGCAAGGACATTGAAATGTTGGTCAGTTACGAACCGCGGCTGCATTTTGTCGCCGAATGGTGGAAACAACTATACGGCGAAAGCGAGGGCAAAAGCGGAAAAGGAATCTTTCCAGCCAGCGCCGATTTTACGACCGACCTGCACTCCCTGGGTCAGTACATCCAGGACGGCCGCCGGCACTTGTTCGAAACTGTGCTGGAAATTGAAAAACCGGAAGTTGATGTAGTGCTTGAGGCTGAACCGGACGATGCCGACGGACTGAACTACCTCGCAGGCAAAACATTGGACTACGTAAATAAAAAAGCCGCGGAGGGCACCCTGCTCGCACACACGGATGGCGGCGTGCCTAACCTGAAGATCAGCATTCCGGAGGCTACGCCGTACTATTTAGGCCAACTGTTTTACTTTTTTGAAAAAGCCTGCGCCGTCAGTGGTTACCTGCTGGGCGTCAACCCTTTCGATCAGCCGGGGGTGGAGGCGTACAAGAAGAATATGTTTAGGTTGCTAGGCAAATAATGGTCCCTCACAAAATTACAACATGGTCATCGTTATTGCGAAGTGGATAATAATCGCTTTCGGATTATTTTTAATCGGCGCCGGATTAATAATGCTTTTTGCGCCCCAAAAAGCAAGGCAAATTTTAAGAAAAGCCGGTAGCACTAATTTTATAAATTATGCTGAAATTACAATAAGAATGATACCGGCTGCCGGATTGATTTTATATGCAGACTATGCTAAATACCCGGAGCCGTTCAAATTATTAGGGTGGTTTATGCTGATAACTTCACTCGTCCTTTATTTTGTTCCCCGACAAATACACCATAATTTTTCCTTGAAGAGTGCCGAGATATTGAAACCCCTGTATTTTCAATTGATCTCCCCTTTTTCATTTCTGTTTGGCGGTACGTTAATTTACGCGGTGGTGTGACGAGGCTGTATCATAAGTCCATCTCCCGCAGATTTCGCAGATTAACGCAGATTGTTTTATAAATTTTCGAAATAAAAATCTGCGGTGATCTGCGAAATCTGCGGGAGACAAAATAATCGTCGCAAGAAAAATTTCGGCGAGAACTTATGATACACCCTCGCCTAGTCTTTACCGCACGTAAGCGCTGGTATCCATGGGGTTAAAATACCGTCCCGGCAATTCGTCAAACGAATAATTCCGGAACTCGCCCAGAAACAACTTCGGTTGCGTCAGCAGGCTGTCGAAACGTTCCGGCGCTTCATCCACCAGGATGCAGCGGGCGCTGTCGGGATGTTCGAGCGCGGAGAGCATCAGGAATTCGTAAGCCGTTCCCCAGGAAAGGATGAGTTTATCCATGGGGACTTGTTGTTCGGTCAGCAGGAATTTTCGATGAGGAAGTCCGGCTGTTTGGCGCAAATAATCCTGCTCCCAGTGCAGGCGATCCGTCCAGGGCCGGTGGCTCCGGTAAATATGGGACAACTGTAAAATGGTCAGTAAAGCCAGGGCGACAAACAGCCCGCGTTCGGACGTCAAGCCCGGCAAAACGTCAAAAATCAGCGGCACGGCAACAAATACGGCCAGCGGCAGGTACAGATTTTCCAGATAAAACTGGTTATCGCCGTTGTGGAACGGGACATTGACCATCAGAACAAATCCTACGGGAAACAGCGCCGATAATAAAGCCTTCAACCCCTGTTTTTTCCAAAAATAAAAACCGGCATTCAGGATGATTCCCGCCGGAACCAGGTAGTAGTCCTGCATACACCAGCGCAGGAAATCCCGGTTACTCTTGATATCCAACCAGTTGGGCCAAAGTTCGCCAAACGCCTTGGCGCGTTCCATCGACATGGCATCGTACCAATCCAGTTTGAGCACTTTGTATTTTACAAAAACGGTGAGCAGAAAAATAGCCAGGGCCAGCAGGTGCAACGCGGGCCAGCCTGCCGGCGGATTTTTGCGCAGCAGAAAAAAAATGCTGCAAAACACCATGGCGTACAACACCATCGGGTGAAAATAAAAAGCCGTCACCAAAGCGGCGCCCAGCAAGAGATATTCCCACCAATACAACTGGTAAATACTTTCCCGCCGGTGAAGCCAGGCCATGATAAAAACCAGAAAGGCCAGGCCTTG
>Ga0138256_10008183_pt1 | contig 11002 bp, 9 predicted proteins | sample KNB2016incub_MG_FD_105486 | JGI IMG/M metagenome (GOLD analysis project Ga0138256, IMG submission 105486) | Active sludge microbial communities from wastewater in Klosterneuburg, Austria - KNB2014incub_MG | ecosystem: Engineered > WWTP > Activated sludge > Unclassified | place: Austria... | reverse complement strand
TGGGGCCGTCGGGCATCGGCAAATCGACGCTTCTGGATTTCATCGGCGGCCATCTGGGTCATGGGTTTGCGGCGCGGGGGCGGATCGTCCTGAACGGGCGCGATGTCACATCCGTGCGCGCGGACCTGCGCAAGATCGGGATACTCTTTCAAGATGCCTTGCTTTTTCCGCATCTGTCGGTAGCCGACAATCTGGCATTCGGCCTGCGGGCGGACCTTCGGGGGCGCAGCGCGCGGCGCGACGCGGTGGCGGCGGCCCTGGCCCAGGCCGATATCACCGGATTCGAACGGCGCGATCCCGCCACCCTGTCAGGGGGCCAACGCGCCCGGGTCGCGCTGATGCGAGCGCTACTGGCCGAACCGCAGGCACTGTTGCTTGATGAGCCGTTCTCGAAACTCGATAGCGCGCTCAAGGCCGATCTGCGGGCGTTCGTGCTGTCGCATGTGCGCGAACGTGTCGTGCCCGCGATCCTGACAACCCATGACGAGGCAGACGCGCTGGCCGCTGGCGGCCCGATCATCCGCTTGCAGGCCTTGACCTAGCGGTCGACCCAACGCACCGGCACCTGTCCGGGGGACAGGATGTAGCGATCATCGGGGCCAAGCGGTTGCCAGTCACCCTCGGTCCCGTCTGGCCAGAGAACTCGCACCTCTGACCCGGTCGCATCGCCCAGGCCGAAATGCCACCAGCCCGCTTGCCCCCCCGCGTGCCCGCCACCTGACGTGATCTCGCGGGTCTGGACCCGGTCGCCGGTGCGCAGCTCGATCCAACCGCCAATCACGTCGCGGTTCGGGCCAGACTGGCGGAGCGTCAGTTGGACCCAATGCTGACCCGGCCCGTCATTGCGCCAAACCTGTGTCGGGGCATTGCGGTTGACCACCACCAGATCAAGCAATCCATCGGCATTGAAATCGGCAAGCGCCGCGCCACGCGCCGTTGAAAGACTGGCTACACCTGCCTTGTCACCAGCTTCCGTAAAAATGCCGTCCGGGCGCTGGAGCAGAAGATTGTTGGGATCCTTCATCGCGAAATCAGGCATGGCGCTCACATTGCCCTTGGCCACGAACAGATCCACGAAGCCATCGTTATTCACATCGTCGAACTGCGCGTGCCAAGCAGTGCTGGGCTTGAATTCGCCGCCCGTATAGGGGCGATGCGCGGTTGCGCCACGGCGAAAGGCTTCGTCCTTGTAAACCGGTTTCGCCCCCTTCCCCGGTTCGGCCAGCACCTGAAGTTTATTGTCGGCCATGCTGGTCAGGAAGTAGTCAGGGTAGCCGTTGGCATCGATATCGGCGCTGGCAATGCCCATGCCCCAGATCTTCAAGGGCTGCCAGCCTTCATCCTTACCGTAAAGCACGGGCGGCGCGCCGGGGGGTATATGCCACATCTGTTCCTGCCCGCCTTCATAATATTCGCGGTCGTTGGAAACCCGCAAGGACGGGGTGCCCGACCTGTTCCAGTCGGTGAACAGGATAGAGAGCGCGCAATGGGACGGCACCAGCGGTACCGGTGGTGCAAATCGCCCTGCCCCCCCCGCATCCGGCCGATGCAGCCAATTGTCGGTGCAAGAGCCCCAGGGTGAGAACTCTTCGGCACGGTCGATATAATTGCCGATGGCGAGCGTTGGCCAGGCTGCACCCTTTTCCCAGGTTGCGGAAAAGGCGGTCGACCAGGCGTCGCCGCCGACGAAAGCCCATTTTTTGCCAGCGTCCTCGAACCGGCAATCGCCCAAACCGCGCAGAACCCGGTTCGCCCCCACCCGCAACACCACCAGATCCATCTGGCCATCGCTGTCGATGTCGATCGGATAGGCGCCACTGGTCTTGTCGGGCTGAGGGCCCCCTTCGACCGGCGCAAATTTCAATGGCCCGCCTTCAGTGCTGACATTGCGGTAAAGACTGCTAGGGTTTTCGCCCCCGGCAATGAGCATGTCCTGCAACCCATTTCCGTCGCAGTCAAAAACCGCCACGCCCCCGCCGACCATGAATTCCCACTCGCCCGCGAACGTGTGGGAAACACCGGAATCGACGCTTTCCGTGAACATGGGAACCAGTGGCGTGTCTTCGGCAATGGCCCGACCCGGCAGGAGAGCAGCAAAAAGCAGGGCGGCAAGAAAGGGGCGCATTACGATCTCCGGCTTTGCAGGACGGTCACGAAACGCGCGATACATCTGCCCTGCTCCAACCCGCGTTCGATGGCGGCACGAAAGTGGATACCCCCGTAGAGGCGTGAAATGCCGGCCTCGTCAGCGGCTGCGCGAAAGCTGGTGAAGGACCGCGCCTTCAGACCTTCGCTCGTGGGGGTGCGATCTTCAAACGCGAAGTTCTCGCCAAAAAGATCGGTCAGAATTTCGGCGGCCGCAGCGGATTGCGTGGAATGACCGCTCGGGTATTCTGGGAAGGGCGGCGTATTCAGAAGCGGTGCCCAAGCGGGGTCGATCGTGCGGCGGATATAGGTGATCGGACGCAGGAGGTCATATTCGAATTTGGCCTGCCAGCAGCCAATGAAGGCATCCGCCAGACCGATGCCAAGCAGCGCCAGAACCTCGGCCCTGCGCGACGGATCGGCCCCCTGTTCGTCCAGCACCTGAAGCGCAATCGCAATCCAGTGGCCGGGCGGCGTTCTGGACAACATGGCATCATCGGCCCAGAATCGCGCAATCTCCGCCTGTTGGGGTGTCAGCGCCCGTGACGTCTCATGGACCTCGCGCGCCTCGGCGTAAAAGTCGGACGCCGGATCTTCGCTGTAGGCCGGCGGCGGCGGAAGCGGACAGCTTGTCCCTTCGGGCATCGCGAAGGGCCTGTTCTGGCCCCAGCCGGGCAGAAGCGGGGTCTGTTGCAGCGCGACGGAACTTGTCGGCACCCATCCGCCCGCCGCTTTGGCACCCGTCGGCGCGTCCGAAAACCCAAGATTGACAATCTCCGCCCCGCCATCGGCTGCCGCCCAGGTCAGGATATGCGTCCCAAGGGTCTTGCCGTAAGCGGTGCTGCGCCTGGCCGTGCCATCGTCAAGCCCGTCGGCGATCCCCGCGCCCAGCTTTTCCGTGACCGCATTCAGTGCCCGCTGCCCGGTTGGCCCGGTGTTTCGGAACAATCCCGCGACAACGGTCGACAGCGCACTGTGCAGGACCAGCGCTTCGTCATAAGCCTCGCCCGGCATCCGCTCGGGAAGGGCCGAAAGCCCGTTCAACTGCCCTGCCAGCGACATCAGCCCCCCGTCGCCCGAGGCTGTCGCCTCGAAGGTGGTGACGCCAATATAGCCGAGCGCCCGGCTGGCAACCGGCGGTGTGTAGGTGGGGGTATGGCGGACCAGATCCAGGGTCAAGTCATACCAGACGCGCATCACCTTCGCCTGATCAGGCCGTTCAGACTGCGCCAGAAGCGCCAAAGGCCAAAGCGCACAGAAGACAATCAATAGCGCAAACCGGCTAAACCCGGACATGTCCCTGCCCCGCCTCCTGCATGGTTAGCGCTATCTGATAGCACGGTCAGGAAAGGGTGCAAGCCTGCTGTGCACGGCGGGGGCGAGGAACAATGCGACCGAACAAACGCAATGTGGCTGGCGCGGGGACAGCATGCTCATGCTTCGCGCCAGCCACATTCGTCCTGCTTCGACACACGTCAGAACAGCACTCGTTAAACTTCGAAGCCGACTTCCGTTGGATACCCAGCGGACATCGGATTTCGCACCCCACCCTGGGGCGCCTTACACTCTTTACGCGGCGACCGCGGCCAACTTTGGTCGACAGGGCCAGCCAGACACCCACTATCTATTGGTCGGGGGAGTTGCGGAATGGTTCAATCTCTCCGCAAAAAAAGTTTGATCAGTCCGGGCAACCCGCTAGTTGCAGAAGTCCCCAGCCGAAGCGGCTGTCAAACCCTGATGTGCCCATATCTTTTGCGCTCGCCCGCAGGTGCGCCACGATATCCGCCGCTGATCCGCGCTGGCGCGCGAAAAGTTGTGCAACGACACCCGTCGCCACCGCCGAAGCATAGGAGGTGCCCGACCGGTAGGTACGCCTCTCGCCCTCATCGACCAACAGATCAACACCGGGTGCAACAAAGTCGACTTCTGGCCCCTTGTTAGCTTGGGGGTATAGCCGCCCTGCCGCGTCAATGGCCGACACCCCCAGAACATTGGGGTCCGATGCCGGAAAAGACACCTGATCCGTGCCTTCGTTACCGACAGATGCAATAAGGATCAGCCCGCTGTCCGCAAAATTGCGCAGGATGTAGGCAAGCGTATCATTCGGCGGACCTGTCAGCGAAAGATTGATGATCCCCGCCCCCTGTCCCGCAAGCCAGTCCAGCGCAGCGGCGATCCTGTCCATCTGTGCAAGGTTTCGGCCATTCCGGCTTGCAAATGCGACGGCTGACAGAAGTTTCGCTCCGGATGCCAGACCAGGCGGGAAGGTCCCGTCGCCCGGCGAAGCAATTAACCCGGCGAGCGCTGTTGCATGGTCGGCTGTCGCCGGCCTTTCGCCCTCGCTCAAGACGGAATGCGCCAAAATTTCCACCCCGACCAGTGCGGAACTGCCTTTGTCGACCGGGCCATCGACAAGCCCTATGGTGACAGGTGTGGTCAGAGGGCAGGGCTTTGCAATATCCACACCCACCATGGCACCGGCATAAACGCGCGCGCCTTCCGCCATCTGGTAGGTAGAATTGCGCGACAGCGTCACTTTCACGCCACGTTCCTGCAAAACCCGTCGCAGATCATCGGCCGCGATTTGCCGTTTCAGATCGAGAACCGCCATGCTGACCCCGATGGAGGCGAGACGGTCTTGACGCAATATCTCGCCGCCGGCCTCGATCACAATCGCGACGGCCATGGCAACTTCGTCCGCGGCGCCGGCCAGAACATATTCCGGCGATCCGCTTGGCGCAGTCTCTGCAGCGCTGCTGGGGGTTATTTTGCTTCCCCCGGCATCGTTTCTTCCCCCCCTACTTGACGGCGGAGGGGGTTCCTCGTCAGGCCCGGGTTTCGGTCCCTCAGGTTCTGGTTGACCGCATCCGTCTTCAACGCAGTCGCCTCCGGCCTGAACAGGCACAGAGATGGCCGCCAGCCAAAGCACCGCGAAAACGGCTAGAATCAATCGGGACACTATTGTCATTCCGTGGGTTCAGCTGTCTCGATGATCCTATCGGCGGCGCGCAGGGCCGCAAGTGCCCGCGTCAAAGTGTCCTCATTGCCCACACGAAGCTGATAAAGCCCCAAAGCAGACGGCCCATCCACGATCCGCAGATCAAATTGCACCAAAAGCGCTTCGATCTCGGCCTGCGTTGCGGTCGGTTCAAATACAACCGTCAACTGGCCGGGGCCTGCCTCACCTGAGGCTTGCTGGTAAAGATCGTGCCCCTTTGGTTGTTGCGGTGGGGATTTCAGCAAAAGCATGCCTATTGTAACACCCGATACGAAGGCAGCCGCGATCCCGGCCCCTGCCCAGAACCGCGTTGCCGGGATTCGGCCGATGGTTTCCGCGTCAAGGGCGCGGTTCAACCGGGCAAGACCAAATGCGCCGGGGGATACCGGGTTTTCATCCGTCTGAATCCCGGCTCGCAAGACGCGCAGGATATGCTCCTCTTCCCGCAGTGCCGGGCTTTCGCCAAGCGCTTGGCGAACCGCCTGCGCTTCGGGCTCCGCAAGACTGCCGTTCACCCAGAAGGGCAAAAGGCGCGAAATCTCTTCATTGCTCATGACAGTCTGCATCAGTTCCGTGCCTTTGATTTCATCTGCATCTCGAAGCAGCGCAGCAGCAGCGATTTCGCGTGAAAGACCCTCGTCTTGACCGTTCCCTCGGGCACACCGATCACTTCGGCGATTTCGCGGTAACTCATGTCCTCGAAGAACGTCAGATCAATCGCACTGCGATGTTCGGCTTTCAGCGTTCCCAGACAATGACGCAAGATTTCCTGTTCCTGAGCGGCGATCATGCACTGCACAGCGCCCGGACTTTCGTCGGCACGCTCAGGCAACTCTTCCTCACCGACCAGACGCCCGTCACTCCGAAACACATCCATCACCTTGCGATACGCAATCGCGAAAACCCATGTCTTGACCGATGACTTGCCCTGAAACCCCGCGGCGCCTCGCCAGACGTCCAGGAACACGTCATGCAGTATGTCGGCCGCGCGGAACGGATCGTTCAATTTTAGGCTGATGAATCGAAAAAGCGGCTTTTCCAGATGCTGATAGAGTCGCGCAAATGCCGCACGGTCCTGTTGCGCGATCAGGCGCATCAGTTGGCTGAGGGTCTCGTTTGTCATAGCGAACGAAGGTTGAAGGAGCGCCGCAACCGGCACCTCACAATGCAAATGAACTCTGGCGGGAAAGTTCCCGGCAGGTTTGCTCTAGCCTATCAGTGGCGCGGGCGAAATAATACTGCCGCTTTCCCTTACGACAAGTCTTGCGGTTCAGAACAGTTCGGGGTCGGTCAGATCACCGTTTCCGTGCATTACTCAAGGCGAGCGGGGAACCCATCGGCACGCAGGTCTGTGGACAGCAGATCCTCCAAGAGCTTCGCAATCATAGGCGATTGCGCATCGCCACCATAAGCGGCCTTTGCCGCGACATAGGTCTGCTCCGTCGCGCTGGCGAGATCCAGCGGCACCCCGAACTCCCTTCCGAACCGCAGCGCGAAACCCAAATCCTTAAGCGCAAGATCAATGTTAAAGGCGATGTCGTATGATCCGTTCAGGATCAGCGCCCCCTCGGTTTCATGCACGAAAGAATTGCCCGATGACGCCTTGATTGCATGCCAAGCCTGCCCCAGGTCCAACCCGCCGCGGCGGGCCAGCATCAGCGCCTCGCCGCATGCCTTCAGATGAATGAAGGCCAGCATGTTGGTGATCACCTTGATGATCGAAGCAGATCCAAGTGGCCCCATGTGGAAAATCTGGTTTCCCATCGCCTGAAGAGCGGGCAAGTGCTGGTCGTAAAGGTCCTTGTCTCCCCCCGCCAGCATCGTGATCTCGCCCCGCGCTGCCAGATGAACGCCGCCGGTCACCGGCAGTTCCATCATCCTTACCCCGTGATCGGCGGCCAGCGCGCCCAAGCGCAGAATGTCGTCGCGCCCTAGCGTGGAATTTTCCACCCAGCTCGCGCCCTTCCTCATATGGGGCAGCATCTGGCGCAGAACCAGTTCCGACACCGCGGGCGAGGGCAGGCAGGTGATCACATGATCCGCCGCCTTCGCCACCTCGGCCGGGCTGTCCGCCCAGGTTGCCCCGGCTGCGATCAGCCGGTCGGCAAGCGCACGATCCTTGTCATGGACCGTGACAAGAAAACCAGCCCGCAACAGGGACTGGGCCAGATGACCGCCAAGATTGCCAAGCCCGATATAACCGTAATGCATGCTGCCCTTTTGAAATGGTTGGGGCGGCACATCCCCGCCGCCCGTTTCAGTCTTCCGCCTCAGGCGCCGTATCCGACGATGCCTTTGACCTCGCAGAAATCATGGATGCCCCAGTCCGCATATTCGCGGCCGTTGCCCGATTGCTTGTATCCACCGAAAGGCGCGAAAATATCCCAATCGGGATAGTTCAGGCTGACCTGACCGGCGCGCAAACGGCGGGCGATGCGGCGGGCATGCTCCAATTCCCCCTGCACATAAGCGGCAAGGCCGTAGACCGTGTCGTTGGCTTTGGCCACTGCCTCATCCTCATCGTCATAAGGCAGGATCGACAGGACGGGCCCGAAAATTTCTTCACGCGAAATCGTCATGCCGTGATCGACATTGCCAAAGACGGTGGGCTGCACGAACCAGCCACGGTTCAGCCCCTTGGGCCGCCCCATGCCGCCCGTGATCAGTGTGGCGCCTTCGTCGATGCCCTTCTGGATCAGCCCCTGGATCTTGTTGAATTGCGCCCCGGAAATCACCGGGCCAAGGGTGGTCACCGGATCGCGCGGATCGCCCGTGACCATGCTTTCCGCCTTGGCCTTCGCGACCTCAAGCGCAGCCGCATGCCATTTGCGCGGCACGAACATGCGCGTCGGCGCGTCGCAGCTTTGCCCCGAATTGCCAAAGCAACCCTCGACACCGCCCGCCACCGCCGCCTCCATGTCGGCTGACGACAGGATGATGTTGGCCGATTTGCCGCCCAATTCCTGCGCCACCCGCTTGACGGTGGGCGCGGCATTGGTGGCGACCTGAATGCCCGCACGCGTCGAGCCGGTGAAGGACACCATGTCGACCTGGGGGTGCGACGACAGCCGTGCCCCCACCTGCGGGCCGGTGCCGTTGACCATGTTGAAAACGCCCTTCGGCACGCCGGCCTCATGCATCACTTCGGCAAAAAGCGTGCCCGACAGCGGCGCGATTTCCGAAGGTTTCAGCACCATTGTCGCGCCGGCCACGATGGCAGGCGCCACCTTGCAGGCGATCTGGTTCATCGGCCAGTTCCAGGGCGTGATCATCCCGGCCACGCCAATCGCCTCATGGACCACGCGGGTATCGCCACGCTGATGTTCCCATTCGAACCGCTCGCCCGCCTCGATCGTCGCACCGATATGCACGTCTCCGGCCCAAAACTGCGCGCCACGCGCAAATGCCAAGGGCGCGCCCATTTCGGTGGTGAAGGCTTCGGTGAAATCATCCTCACGAGCCTTGTAGACCTCATGGATGCGCTTCAGAAGCGCGATCCGTTCGGCAGCGGGGGTGTTTGCGTAAGCGTCAAACGCCGCCCGCGCAGCGAGGATCGCCCTGTCGGCATCTCCTTCCGACCCCAGCGCCACCTGCGCGACGATCTCTTCGGTCGCGGGGTTTTCCACCCCCATGGACGAGGCATCCGCCGATGGCTTCACCCATTCGCCGTTGATGTAAAACTCGCCCAGATGTTCCGACAATCCGTTGCCCATGGCTCAGTCCTTAAAGAAGATCCTGTATTTGGCGCGGATCGCCCGGTCGATCTCCGGGTCGATCACACAACGCGCCTTCGACAAGATATCATTCTTGCGCGCGATGGCCGCGTCAAGCAGCAAGGGCTTTCCGGCTTCGTTCCATTCTTTCGGGCTCATCCGGTTCCCGACCGCCGGATAGATATATTCGGTCTGCATCAGGCTCAGGGTCTGCTCGGAACCCAGATAATGACCGGGACCACCCAGGCAGACCGCCTTCATCGCCTCGATGGAGGTGCTGTCCTCGGTCACGTCGATGCCGCGCACCAGCCGCATGGCCTGTCCCAGAAGATCGTCGCCCAGAACGAGACTTTCCATGCAAAAGCCCAGAAGCGAGGCATGCATGCCCACCGCCTCATAACACATGTTCAGCCCCGCCAGACCGGCCAGCGCATTGGTGATCCCCTGCTCCCATCCCGCCTGCATGTCGGGAAGTTTGGAATCCGAGATCCCCGAGGCCGCCCCGCCCGGCAGGTCATAGAAGCGATGCATCTGCGCGCAGCCTGCCGTCAACAGGGCCTGTTCCGCACTGCCGCCTGACATCGCGCCCGTGCGCAGATCTGACACGAAGGGCCAGGTGCCAAAGATCGCGGGGGCGCCCTTCTTGATGGCGTTCACATAGACCACGCCCGCCAGACATTCCGCCACCGCCTGTACGATTGCCAAGGAAATCGGTGCCGGCGCGGTTGCCCCGGCCTGCCCCGCCGACAGCAGAAGCATCGGCATGCCGCGCCGGATGCAATCTTCCATCGTGATGCAGCTTTCCTCGGCGAACTTCATCGGCGGCACGACAAAGCAGTTGGAATTGCTCACGAAGGGCCGCTCCAGCCACTTCTCCTCGCCGCCCGCGACCGTGTAAAGCATGTCAAAACACTCGGCCACATGGCTGGGATCGCTGAACGAGGTGCCAACATGCTTTTTGGTGCCCGCAAGGCTGCCATAGAGCGTGTTGAGGTCCATATCCTTGTTGTCCACTACATCGCGGCAAACCATAGTTCGTTGATAAAAGTGAATGTTATCAAGGTTATCTACCAGACGCGCCGCATCGTAAAGATCCTGCGCGGTGGATTCGCGGTAGTCGAGCGTGATCGGATCAACGATATGCACCGCGGCCCCCGCCGTGCCGTAATGAACCCTGGATCCGCTCAGATGCAGGTCATGCTTGGGATCACGCGCATGGAGCGTGATATTGCGGGCCGCCACCGCCAGCATATCCTCGACCAACGCGCGCGGAAACCGGATCCGGCCGTCGTCACCCAGGATAGCCCCGGCCTCGGTCAGCAACTTCACCCCGGATGCTGGCGCCTGGCTCAGCCCGATCACCTCCAGCGCCTCCAGCGCCGACTGGTGGATCTTCTCGACCCCGGCGTCGGTCAGGGGTTTGTATTGCCCGCCCGACATGCCCGGCCGCACGGGGCGCAGGTTGTCCGCCAGCGGCGCAGACCTTGCCGCCCGCCGCGCTTCACGTCCGCCCGCGCGCGCCGCCCGCCTCGGTTCACAATTCAGCGCCTCGTCCGTCATCTTTGCCTTCCTTGAAAGCCTCGCGCTTTCATCTTGGTTCAAATACTCCGGGGTCCGGGGCAGCGCCCCGGTCCGGTCACATTTTCACACGTTCCGCCTTTGGGTCATACATCGGCTTCAGCGAAGCCTCCGCCGCAACCCGCCGCCCGGCAATCTCGATCTCATAGTGCGACGCCAGCACCGCCTCGGCACTTTCGCCCTCGCACGGCACATAGCCCATCCCGACCGACCCGCCGAGGAAGTGGCCGTAGTTGCCCGAGGTCACGATCGACACGATCTTTCCATCCCGCACCACGGCCTCATTGTGGAAGCAGAACTCGGTCGGATCCTTCAATCGGAACTGCATCAGTCGCCGCGTCAGGCCCTGCTCTTTCTTCCTCAGCACCGCGTCGCGACCGATGAAGTCGCCTTTGTCCGGTTTGACCGCGAACCCCAGACCCGCCTCCAGCACATGATCTTCGTCGGTGATGTCATGCCCAAAATGGCGGTAGCCCTTCTCGATCCGGCAACTGTCGAGCGTATGAATGCCGCAGAGCTTCAGCCCCAGATCTGCTCCCGCCTCCTCCAGCGTCTCGAACATATGCGC
>Ga0138256_10008182_pt1 | contig 11003 bp, 18 predicted proteins | sample KNB2016incub_MG_FD_105486 | JGI IMG/M metagenome (GOLD analysis project Ga0138256, IMG submission 105486) | Active sludge microbial communities from wastewater in Klosterneuburg, Austria - KNB2014incub_MG | ecosystem: Engineered > WWTP > Activated sludge > Unclassified | place: Austria... | reverse complement strand
TCAAGAACAAGCTCGCACGGTCTTCATCAAAGTTTTTAGAGAGAGCATACCAGAATTTGTAAAGAATGTCTTTACCCTCCTTGGTTTCTCCTGCTTTGAAGTTGAACAAAAGCTGAGGGCCATATGTACCATCAACTTTGTCAAATGAGATAAGAGTCATTTTGGTAGGACCACATGTAGGTTTACCTCCGGATTTGATATCCTTAAGATTCATAAAAAAAAGTGATTAAAATGAAAGATTAAAAGAAGAAAAAAAACTAGTTAACTAGTTGAAGTTAATTACCACTTACTGTTAGAAGCCCCATTGGACTCCATCTGTTCAGTTTTGTATTCATCTGGATCAGCCAGGTTGTCATTAAGATCTTGATCAGAGCCACGATAAGCTACCTTAGGGTCTGTACTTACACTCGCAAGATCACTAAAATCTACTGTCATGCTACGTGAGCGTGTGCGTGGGTTTTCATATTCAGTCCCCATAGTTTTGTAAGCAGCATCCATGTTAGGATTTGTAAACTTTACATCATCCTCCCAAATACCAGCTTTTACAGCTTCCTCTCGAATGTAGTCATGAAGTTTAATGTAAGCAACCTCAGACTTTTTCCAAGCCTGAATAAAAATGTTACGCAAAGCAATTTTCTGCTGAGTCGTCATAAAAAAGAAAAGTTAAATGAAAAAAAAGTGATTATTTATTTGTTGATAAAGTCTAAATAAGTACTACAAAATACCACATCATGTGCTAAATTGTATCCATTCTTATCTATGAATTTATCATATTCTTGAATCCATTCTATGGACATACTGTCGAAGATTCTTTCACAGTTCTCAATAGCTTCAAAGAACTGCTCAAATGTTAGGGGATTATCTTTAGTCCCATTCCCCATTAAATAAAGATTTTATCCCAGTGAGTTACAATCTCTTCTCCCACCATCTCACTAAGTAGAATCTTATTACCACGAAGATGAGGACTACGAGACCCAGTAGTAATATCATCTTCTTTAGTTACAAAGTTAAGGTATAGCTTATTACCTTCTCGTGTTGCTACAGCATTTGTATCAAATGTCTGAGCTACATATAGTTTAATCTTACCAGATAGATCTACATCTTGTACATCAAGAGTGTCATCCTTCTTCCCTGAAGCAATCAACTTAGAATGCCCAGTCAGAATGAAGCACACTTGAGCGTGTTTTGCAAACATGTTAATGAGGTCTTCAAATGCTGACCTAAAATGGATATAACCCCCTCCGTTTGGAAGCTCCTTAACTACGTTGGTGATAGTCTGGTTGTTTTTACCAAGTACACTATTCTTGTAATTACGTGTTCCTAGCTCAATTGCTATAGCCTCCAAATCAGTAGCAGGGTCCATAGCTATATAGTCATACTTGCGAGTAGACTCACTTAGCAACTTTTCTAAGCGAAACAAAATATCTAGTGGATGTTTCTTATATTCAACACTTTCTTTGACTACATCCACAATCATACCATCTACATAAGATGCTCCTGATTGCAAGTCAATCAATAGGCAGTTTTCTAGCTTACTGATTGCTGTTGTTTTACCACGCTTAACGTGAGAATAGATAAAAAGTTTACGGGGATTCTGGCTTTTAGCCTTGGTAATTTCAGTTGGTAACTGCATTAAATTGAGATTAAAAGTGATTATTTTTTGTGATAGATCCAAGTGTTTACAAGATACGGATTTCCATTCTTATCCACAAGTTCTTTCTTAACTGTTTTTCCTTTTAGAAGGTCTTTTCCTTCTAAGTTTTTAACAGCTTGTAGTTTGTTTGAAATCTTTACTTCTGTAGGAGTATAGTCTCCCGGAAGCTTACTGATACTTTTCTTGCGAAATACTTGTCCCGCTTTACCAATTTTACTCATCATACTCCTTGTCGTATTTTTTTGCCAATTGTCCATACTTGTCTAGGTGTTCTTTTTCAATTTCTTTAAAGACACCTGTACACCCATCGAAAAACATTAAAAACCTCTTGTTTGCTTTTCCATATCTTCTCTTGAGAATTCCTATGGTTCTCTGGTAATCTCCTAATCCACTTATGTTAATTTCTCCTGTCTCCACTTTACTGGTCTTGAGACCATATCTGTTGAGATTGGTAATTCCTATAATATTAAGATAGTCTCGTCCTATTCTCTTGTTGTCCAAATTTGTTATCCTACAGGCTTTTTATCCCATAGTTCTGTGTCTTCATCTATACACACAGTTCAGCATATATCATCACAATCACTTGTGTTCAGCGCTCGTGGATGGATTATTGTTAGGCTCACCATCTATGCGTTGCACTTTCTATACTCCTCTATCCTAAGTATAGCTTAGCTCAGGATTATCCTCTATGGACTTCCCCTGATTCACTGAATTTTAATTGGGCAACTAGTTTACCCAATCCTTGAATGGAAGCATACACGTATTTTTCTTTTACGTGATCTAGATCTTCCATTTCAAGGGCTTGTTGGTGCACCAAGACTATGCTATATCTAAACATTTTAGCTGCGTAAATGCGCAAGCTTTTCATAAGATTAGTCATAGCCTCTGGTACATCCCTTTCATCCTTCTGAGGTACTAATAAACCTATGTGGTCTACTACCACTTCTACAAATTCGTCTGGATTTTTAGCTTTATAAGTATCCCATTTCTCCTTATTAGCTATGTCCTGATCTGTTAAAGCTTTTCCCTCATTATAGAAAGTACCATGTTTTCGAGCGTAGTCCCTTACTTCTTTGTAAATACCGAATGAATTCAAGACCAGATCATGGAAGATAATTCTCTCCATAAAAGTCTCAAAGTCCTTTTCAGCTAACTCGATATAAGGTAAATCTTCATCTTTGATACTTTTGCCTAAACCCTCAAAGTGCTCAATGTTGTATCTGATCAAACCAGAAGAATTCCTATAGACCAACCAAGACAACAGGCTGTATTCAAATTGTTCTCTAGACTCTTCTAAGCCAAACCACAGAACTTTATAGTCTTTTCCTTCTTTTATAGCCCATTCTATAGTCCTAAACACTAAATGGCGGACTAAGGAGCTTTTTGCCGACCCCATTCCACCTGTTATTGCAGTAACATCTCCACGTAATCTACCAGGGAAAATCTTACTAAATGTACCCATATCTTTAGGATGTGGTAGATAGTCAGTAATACCCTGTTTAAATGCTTCCCTGTTTTTCTTGATTTTGTTTATAATCATTGATACAGGTTGTAAGCACTGACTACATTTTGACTTCCTAAAAAGTTACATAGCTTACTAGCATAATTAGTTGTCTGGTAATACTCAGAAACCACGTCAGCTAACTTCGTTAGATCACAATTTTCAATCATGTGCATAGTCTTACGAAGTGCTTGTAAGTCATCAGTAGAGTAAATATTGAAGCCTACTGGAGAGTTAATATGCCCTTGGTTACCTATGTTACGTTCTTGTAGATATTTCATAAAAGTCACATAGTCCTGATCTTCGTATATACCAGTATCAAATAAAGGTTCTATTAGCTCATTTTCTCCTGTATTTACATTCAAAGAACAAAGATTAATAGAATACTTTTGAAACTCTTCATAGGGAAAGATTGCTCTTTTCCCTTCTTCATCGTCAAGGATGAAGTCTTGTAATCCTTTAATATGCTTGAAAGAAATCAAGAAACCAAATACAATACCTTTGGTAGTATCTAGTTTTGCGTTCTTAAGCATGTCAAGGTACTTTGGATTAATTTTCATAGATTAGTTTTAAAGTGAAGAAATTCAAAGGTCCTTCAAGCCAACCTCTGTAGGCATCATCAAATCTATAACTGCCTTCGAAGAGGTGGTAACCTCCATATATAGTATTAAAACTAATTTTCATAAGTTATTTTTAAAGATAGAAAATACCTACTCACAACGTCTATACTATTTCCCCATGCACACCAATTACGTTTGTATTCACTAGATAACCAGAACATATCCTCTGAGTGATTGTAAGGAGACCCTATAAAACTAGTTTTAATCTTCATAGGTAATTTTTAAAGTATAAAAATACTGGTAACAGCTCATATCCTTGTAGTTGGTATATTTATCAAATCTTATCAATAAGCAATCATTATACAAACTCCAACAAGTTTGGTGTGTCAAATGCTTAACTTTCATGTATCAATGTTACAGTACGTAACCTTCGTTCTGAAGCAGATCTGGTCTGTACATATATAGATTTAGGATTAAAGTTCCAGAAATGGAGTTTAAAATTTCCTATTTTAAAGTTTTTAATCTGCATATACCAGTTTTAAACTATTAGGACGCATACTTGAGTTTCTACCTATGTAAGTGTTAGAGTTTAAGAAAAACCCTTCCTTATGAAGATAGTCTAAGTATATAAATCTGTCTCTAAGTTTCATAGACTAAAATTATACTACCATTGTAGGTTACATTACTACGTCTGTCAAATATCCTTTGAAATGTGAAGATATGTTCTGGGCTGTTGTAAAACCCTACTCTTAGATTAACATTCATATACTAACCTCATGCTTAAAATTGGAACACTAGTTCTTGTAGGATTTGCCTTATTGTGTCTAACTTCATAAAAAACTAAATTATGCTTATAATCTGTAAATACAAATCTTTCTCTTAAAATCATAATATCTGTTTAGTAGTTACCCAATCAGTAGGAAAGTTCTCTAAGAATTTGCCTACATACTTCTCGTCTACTGTATTCTTAGCACACATAATTACTATCTTGGGACTAATACTCAGCAAAGACCTACCAGCTCTCTGAACTACTGAGTTTTGAGAGTTGTCTCCTTGAATAATAATAGCATAGTCTACTCCCTGTAAGTCTACTCCTCTATCTAAGATTTTAACTGCTAGTAAGCTATTGATAACTCCATTGTTAAAGTCATTAAGCAGCTCTTCAGAATCTATCTTCTTAGAGTGAATAGACATCTCACTATTGATAAACTCAGCTTGCTCAATAGACCCACAAAAGATGAGAACCCTGGCATTAGGTTGACCTTTAAGGATCTTATTGTATAAATGCTTAAAGTATCTAGTCTTAACTTTAGTGAAAAAGTTCTTTCTATTAAGAGCCTTACGAAGCATATTTATCTTACATACCTCGAAACCTATCTTTAAGCTAAACTTCCTGAGAGCAGGAGGTTGTTGAAGATCCTCCATCCATTCTTGCCATTTCTTAACCTCTCCATCGTGAAAATCATTACATTCCTTCTCTGTACATTGTACTACTATTTTCGCGTGTGTATGATACGCACTCCATCTAGAAAAGTAAGGAACTACAGTAGTCCCCTTGCCTTTTCCTTTTATCTCAAAAGTCATGTACCTTCTTTGAGCGTCTAGATCAAACTCAGCTTTTATAACATTTGGCTGTGGTAAAATTCCCCAGCTTACAGCCTGTTCTAGGGTTACTATTTTAGTATAGTGTTTGTTTCCTGTTAAGTCCCTGAAGAAATTCTTAGAGTCTAAAGTCCATGTACCAGACATTCCTATCCAGTGTTTGGGTTTTAGTTCTCGAATATAAGAACTTCTGTTTTCTGTGAAGCTTAATTCAGCTTCATCGAGCATTATTACATCATAGATGTTTTCAATCTTATGCAAGCTCTGATAGCAGTAAATGTCAGTCTTGTCTACAAGATGAGAATTGTGTTCCTCTAAATTCCTTAACCACTGATTGTTAGTAGTTGTAGAGTTAGTCAGAATCAAAATCTTAAGATCTGATAGTTTTAGCCATTCATTACAAAGCTCACAAGCTGTAACACTTTTACCTACTCGTGGAAAATAGTCTAGTAAAAAGTGATCATATTTAGCATGATATTTTGCTACTTCTTTAGCTAATTCTATTCTATTCATTGTAAATTAAATGTATTGCATCATTTCCTCGATATCCTGCAAGAACATGATCTCCAGATTGATGTTTAGAGAGGAAGTTATACAACTGAAATTGCACACTTGATATGTTGACTACAAAGCCTAAATTTCTAATTCTCATAATATGTTAAAGTTATAGAGTTTATGACTTTTACCCAAATCTGTTTCCCGCAGTAACGATTAAATTCACTATTTGTTAAACCTCCACGCCAAAGCCAAATGTCCTCGTAGATATAAGCATATCCGATATACCTAGTTATCATAATAGACTAATTGAATACTAGATGATTCATTAAAACGCCATACAGAGTCTTTCTCCTCACGAGAAAGAGCCTCGTACATTAAGTGTAAGTTGGAGCGAACTTTATAGTTAAAGCCCAGTAATCTAATTATCATGATAAATAATATAAAGACTAAGAATTTGTAAATCCCAAGAATCTACGCAATCTTTTGCTCTTAGGCCTGTGTTAAAATACAACAATCGTGGGTTTGAATACATATACTGGTTTCCGTATTTTTTAATGTGCATATACTATTCTTAAAGTTTTATCTTCCTGATGGAGATAAGAATAGCCCAGAATAAGTAAACTTTTTAAAGTTACCCATTTCTCTAGGTCTAAAAATTCTCCTCTTATATAATCTTTAGTTTTCATAAATCATTAATAAAGTTCTTGAATAACGGGAGTAAAATCTACGATAACAAATCTTAGCCATAGTCATATCTAAACGGGAGTCTCCATAGTCTCCTCTAAGATAGCCTCTAAGTTTCATAGATAATATTTAAACCAGTATAAACTGCTCTCAATTTAACGTAACTTCTTGAGATTCTAAGATGATCCATTTTACGATAGTAATAACCATAATATCTAACTTTCATATATCAGTCTTAAAGATTTTCTATGTTCATATAGGTTATGACCTGAAATAAACACACCTCCTAATCTTATCTGGAGGTAGAAAAAAGGGTCCTTCCACTCTCCGCAATTATGATCTTTAATCCTCATAAGTTATAAAAAAACTAGTTGCGTGAAATGGATATCCTATGCTCATAATCCCTATTAAAAATATAACGGGTTTAAGTTCATAACATCCTCTTATTGTTTTCTTAGTTTTCATAGCAAATAGTTATACTTCGATTACTTAAAGCTCGACTAATAGAATAACTAAACCACACACCAAATGGATCAAAATCTTCTTCTCTCCACTCTGCGTTATATCTTACTTTAATCTTCATAAACTATATAAATTGAAGTAATAACAGATTTATTTAAAAAGATATGTCTAGTATGTATACTTACGTAATACTTATACCAAGACACGGTATATTTAATCTCCATAAATTAATTTTATAGTCCAGTATCTTCCATGGCCCCCAGCCCATAAAAAGTCCCTATGCTTAATAGAAAGTTTATAAGCATAACTTCCTATCTCAAAAGTATGATTGAAATAAGCTTTAACTCTCATAAACTAATTTTAGGCTCCAAAACGAAGGTGTCCAAGTAGGAATCATTGTTTGCGAACTTCTATCAAATAAAGCTTTCCTATGATGATAGTATTTTTGGTCGTAGGCAAGCCAGTAATAAGTTTTAATTTTCATAGGTCAATTTTATAGTCCAATACTTACTTTTGTGAATAGGGGGTAAGCCAGATGAATGTCTTTCTTTTAAAACAAACTTTAGTGAGAAATCCTTAACATCCCAAGCTGAGTACCAAAAACTTTTAATTTCCATATATAATTGTTAAACCTCTTTCAGACCACGCATAGGAGGCACTACCACATCTCCAAAAATAATGCCTAGCTTGCCACATGACATAATACCTAGTAACAGTTTTCATAAACAATGGCTAAACTACGCTTTTCAGCTTTAAAATTCATGGGTTTTGGAGTTTTTGTAAATCGTGAAATAGAATTAGATATTTCTTGCCAAGTGCAAATGTATATTATTGATATTTGCATACAAAGTATTTGTTAATGTTCCCAGTAAGAATTACAAGCCATCTCCGCGAAAACAGGAGTGACTTTACAATTATATCTTGCTCCCTCTATCATCAGACTGTGTATGATAGGTAAATATTTTTCGTCTTTAACATATCCCAGAATTTCCTTTTGTGTTACGACTATACCGATTCCGTATAATCTCTTATAGTTTCCTATAAGAACAGACTATATCTTGAGTCTACCATTTGATTTGTTTAACTGTCTCATGTGTAAGTTAAATGTATCTAAATTATAAACCCCTCTGCTTTTCCAGTCCTCTTGGACTGTACTCCATTTAAGGATAGTCGTTGGACTCCACAACTTGTACTTCATGCTTTCAATGTTACACTCAGCCATAATTTTAGAAATCTCAAACGCTCCGTTGTATTTAGATACGTATATATACCAAAACACTCTGCCGTCTCTCTTTTTTTCTTTCAGTAATTTTCCATAAATACCAAACTCTTTAAGTTTTTCCAACATCAACATTTGATCTTCAATAGAAAAAGAGTGAGTACATAAGTTATAAAAATTACATTTTTTATGAAGAGATCCGTCGTCATAAAACCATAATGCCAATCCCAGTTTGTCTAATTTATCTAGTTTTTCTTGTAGAGAAAGTTGATAAATTTGTCCTATTTTAACGCTACTATTGATAGACATTTTAAAAATAGTACCGTCTTTTTTATAACCTGGGTTAGGTATAAGCTTAATGTCGGAGGCTGTCAAAGTAGTAACTAAAGATTTTTTATACCTGAGTAAGTCTTCGTTTATACTACTAGTGTATACCGAGTAATTATCTTGAATTTGATGTTTTGTGTAACTACCATCTCCAAGATACAATGAAAGTAATAATTGAGTCTCCTCGTTTGTCAAGTTGTCAAGCTGCTGATTGTCCATTTTCTTTGTTTTTATATACATGAGTAAATCATGCACAAAGATACTATCTTTTTTCAAACATTCAAACCTATCCTCACGGATTATTTTGTAGTAAGATAGTTTCTCGGATATTCCAGCAATTAACAGAGTTTAACCACAACCAATTTAATCGTGGATACTTAAAACCACATTCCAGTCTTCTCCTGTGTCTCTTAAGTGATTATACATGTAAATTAAAGATGCTTTCGTCTGACTTGCGCTAGCAGATTGAATCTTGTAGTTAACTGCTCTTCTTTCAAGAGTACCTTTTAACCCCATGTAATCTCTCCACAGTTGTTTAACTTCTGGATAGTTTTCATACAGTTCCCCCTTAAAACTAGCTCTTTGCTCTGGAGTATAAGTCCTGTAATCATCGGGGTAATAAGACATAGCTTGCTCCTGAAGCTTATTCATCTTGTCAAAATCCCTAAAGAAATACCTCTTATCAGTATACTCACAAATCTGAATCCAACCAGTTTTCATAGCATGTTTTCTAGCTTTATCAAAAGATTCCTGTAGACCAGGTAAAGACTTGAAGTAATTTGAAATAAACAAATCAGCCTCTTCTGGTGTAATTCCCAAGACTCCTGCTAAGGCTGGGCCTCCCATTCCATACGGAATTCCAAATGAGAGAACCTTAGCATTTTGTCTTTCCTTTTTGTGTACGTTTTTGTCACATACAAAATTAGGATCGTTGTAAACTATTTTATAGACCTGAGAAGCTGTCCAACTATGAACATCTGCCTTAGGATTAGTCAATTTCTCTACAAAAAAAGATTGAATAGTCTCGTTTTTAAAAACTTCACCCATTACAGCTATCTCCTGAGTAGAATAATCACAAGCCCATACCTTATATCCTGGTGGGGCTACGAAACATTTTCTATATTCTACCCCCCTGGGAATTGCCAAGGCGTTAGGAGAGGTAGCAGCCATCCTTGTAGTATTCAAGTACTGCCGTATCTTACAGTGAATTCTACCAGTAATTGGATGTATATATTGTAGAAAATCTTTACCATAAGTGGTAGTAAGCTGTTGACCTTGCTTGAACAAAAGGTAAGCAACAACTAGATCCTCATTCTTTTCTATTTTGACAGGAAAGTTTCCTTCTTGAAACTGAACCTTAGACTCATTCTTAAGTGCCCGAACAAGTTCTTTAGCTCCTACTGTATCAGCTATTTTACCTGTAGATTTACTACGAGCCTTAACTGATAAACCTAGTTTCTTAAAGAGCTTTAGCACTTGTTGTGAAGATTGCCAGCTGATCAAGCATTGAGGCTCATTAGTAAACATATCTAACATCCCAGCAAACTCTGGATGATTATTGACAGTATATGAGTCTAAGAACTTCTCAATCCTAATTAAATCCTTCTTTTTCTCTTCGTATACTTTCAGCCATTCATTCTGATCTAAACATACTCCGTCGTATATCATCTTAGCTAATACAGTGATTAGCTTGTTTTCCATTTTAATAGCGTTGGTAGGGTAGTATATCTCTTCACCAACTTTTCTTCCTTGTAAGAAGATTTCTCTTAGCTTAAGTGGTTCTAAAATATCCAATTCGCCATATAAAATTTGGTCTTCAGTAAATGACTTATCTCCTATCTCTACAAATTGAGTCCTAATTCCTTTATCAATGAAGTTCCCTAAGATTTCTTCAGTAGCTTCTTCGTAAAGTTCAGACTCTGTATCTTCACTTATATGACCATGTAACAAGACCCATAGATCAACCTTTCTCTCCCACAACTCTTTGATCTTTTGATCTGAGTTTTCTTCTCCAAACAAGGTTTGAATACTCCCTGCCTTGTAATTCCTATACCTTTTGAGTAGTGACTCAAGTGAGTAAGAATCATATAGACCATTGGTAAGAATCCTATCTACTAGGAGAACATCATAAAGATTATTTATTACACAATTGAAGTGTTCCAAGAAAAACAGACTCTCAAATACCAAATTAGCTCCTACTTTTAGGATCAAATGATCCTCAAGAATAGGCTTCAGGAACGAACAATCTGTTTTTCTCGCATCTATAATGTATTGACGTTCTAAGGTTCCTACTTGAACCATCACTATTCTAGATAGCCTAGGATCAAGACCAGGTTTATAAATTGTCTCAGCGTAAATACCCTTTGGGTATTTTCGGGAGGTTTCTATATCTAAAGCAATCACTTCTTGATTCTTTAGATATTCATAACACTCAGATAAAATCTGAGGGTCGTTGTTATCAATGAATATCATTGGTTATAGATTAAAATGAAAGAT
>Ga0138256_10008180_pt1 | contig 11003 bp, 4 predicted proteins | sample KNB2016incub_MG_FD_105486 | JGI IMG/M metagenome (GOLD analysis project Ga0138256, IMG submission 105486) | Active sludge microbial communities from wastewater in Klosterneuburg, Austria - KNB2014incub_MG | ecosystem: Engineered > WWTP > Activated sludge > Unclassified | place: Austria... | reverse complement strand
TCTTTCCACCGGCTTCCACAATAGCCTCATTGGGAACAGCCGGAGTTGTATTGTTTTTAAGGCTGACAATAGCAGTAGCATTCATACCATCTATCAATCCGGATTTGTCACCATTTACCCGGGCGTGTACCGGTATTGATTTACTATCATTTTCAAATGCCGAACCAATACTATATACGATGGCATCATATTCTTTAACAGGATTGTTGGTTATGGTAAAATGTATTGTTTGTCCAATTTTTATTGCCGGTAAATCTTTTTCAAAAATCTGTAAATCCAGATGCAATGAGCTATTATCCACGATTTCAGCAACCGGATTGGAAGCACTTATAAAACTTCCTATTTTAGCAAACAAAGTGCTCACCACGCCACCAATTGGGCTCAATACAGGCAATGTTGACCGCAAATTACCGACTCCCACTTTTTCCGGATCTATCCCTAAGAGGCGGAGTTGTTGTCCGAGTGATGCCTTTTTGGTATATAGCCCTTTCAACTCAGCGGTAGCATTTTGTAGATTGCGAAGTGACCCGGCATTGCCGTCGTTTAATTCCTTTTGTCTTTTAACCTCCAATGAGACTACTTCAATTTGATTGTTGGTATTTAACAGATCTTCCTGCAATTGAATAAATCTCGGATTAGCAACTGTTGCTATGACTTGACCTTTTTTTACCTGATCGCCCAATTGAACCAAGATAGATTTAACAACACCCTCAGAAAGAAAGGTTACATCTGCCTTATGATTTCCGGGTACCGTGAGCATCCCGTTGGCTTTTAAGGTAGATGTTAATTCCTTAAACTGAACCCTTCCTACTTCTATGCCGACAGCCTTCATTTGCTCGTCACTTACTGAAACAATGGCCTCTTCTTCATGTGCATGCTCCGGAGACTTTTCGCTCGATATCTTTTCGGCACTATCTATTGTGCTATCATTTTTACAAGATACAAAGCTGGTCGTTAAAATAAATGATAGACCAAAAAATAACAATATCTTGGTAACGTTCGCTAAATAAGTATTCAATAAAAGTTTAATTTGATTGGATAACTTATCATTTTTAATTCCTTCTGTTAATTTAAATATATATCTCATATATGTATATTATTGATTGATAATAGAATAGATGTGTATGACTGATTTATTAATCTTATCGATACTTTCAAGGTAATTCAAACGAATTGATGTCGCATCCTGCAAGGCATGCAAATACTCCAAATATCCGGTATCACCGGTTCTATAGCCCAATCTTGCCGTTGTGACAATTTCATTTGCATTGTCCAATGCCTTTTCATGATAATATTGGTATTCCAGAACATCCATTTTGTATTGTCTGATAGCATTGCTTAATGAAGCCTTTAAATCCCATTGTTTTTGTTCGATGGCTGCCTCAATTGATTGCTGATTATACTCCAGTGAACGTATCTTTGCCTTAGAGGTGTTCCGGCTCAATGGAATAGCTATTCCCGCCGTAACGAAATGGAATCTTTTCCTTCCATCATAATACTGTTCAGACTGACCTATCTGCTGATATCCGATTAATGATTGATTGGTATAATTTAAGGTAAATTCCGGCAAACTTTCTGCTTTGGTCACTTTCACCTTTTTGTCAATTAAATTTACTTCCTGATTCAGCTCTTGTATAACCGGGTGAGCTGCTATGGACATGCTATCTACCAAAACATTAATTTCAAGTGGCTTAAAGTCTGCAAATTCCACTACTTCAATGATATTATCTGTATTTAACAACGCTTTTAACTCTGTATAAGCATCCTCAAGTTGAAAATTATTTTTAACAATCATAAGAGAGATTTCACCCCGTCTTGCTTCCATTGTACTGATATCAACTCTCTTTGAATCTCCTGTCTTATGCTTTACTTGCGCAATAGATATTGATTCCTCATACAGGCTATCCAAGTATCTAAGGTGATCTTCCTGATGAAGTAAAAACTGAATTTGATAAAAACTTATTCTAACACGCCCTTTAATATCCAATAAAGAAAGTTCTCGTTGCACTTGAGCTGCTTCCACTTCAGCCAAAGCATAATTACGACGGGCTTTGAATACCGTTGGATATGGTATTGATTGAGATACTTGAAATGAATTATCAAACTTATAGCTACTATATTGGCCAATCTGCACGGCGAACTCTGTTTTCGGTAGTTCGATGGCTGCTTTTTCCTGGCTCTGCATTTGCAGTATATAAAGTTCCTTAGAGCGCAATTCAGCATTATTTTTTATCGCCAATTGTACAGCTTCCTCCGGAGATTTTATTTTAACACTCTGTGCATTTGCCTGCAATCCCATTGTTGAAAACAACACAATAATCAAAGAGACAACCGTTTTCATTTTCTTTTTAGAGTTAAAATTAAATAATATATAAAGCAATGGTAGCAAGAATAATGTCAGAAATGTTGCAGAAATCAATCCTCCTATCACTACCGTGGCTAAAGGCTTTTGAACTTCTGCGCCTGAACTCTGGGAAAGTGCCATTGGTAAAAAACCTAACGACGCTACTGTTGCCGTCATAAGAACCGGTCGAAGCCTATCTTTTGTTCCAGCTTTAACCCTAGCCAACACGTCCTCAATTCCGGATTTCTCCAGCAGATTAAAGGTTCCAATAAGCACTATTCCATTGAGTACTGCCACACCAAACAAGGCAATAAACCCAATTCCTGCACTAATACTGAATGGCATATCCCTTAGTACTAAAGCAAAAATACCGCCTATGGCACTCATCGGAATTGCGGTATAAACCAATATCGCTTGTTTAAAGGAATGAAATGCAAAGAACAACAAAATAAATATCAACAACAGTGCTGCCGGAACAGCAACCATCAATCGCTGGCTGGCTTTCTCTAAATTTTCAAATTGCCCGCCAAACGTAACATAATATCCCACCGGCAAAGTCACTTTTTCTCCAAGCCGATCTTCAATATCCGTCACCACACTTTTAACATCTCTACCCATCACATTAAATCCAATAACTATCCTGCGCTTGCCATCTTCACGGCTTATCTGAGCCGGTCCCATCTGATACCCGATGGTTGCTACTTGTGATAAAGGTATTTGAAGTCCACCGGGTGTGGGTATCATCAAGTCGGAGACATCAGAAATATCATGTCGATAAGAGGTGTCCAGTCTGACAACAAGATCATAGCGTCTTTCATCTTCCAATACCTGGCCGGCAACTTTTCCTGCAAAGGCCGCACTTAAGACATCATTGATATCTTCTATATTCAACCCATAATTTGCCATACGGACTCTATCATATACCACATTTATCTGAGGAAGCCCGGAGACCTGTTCGACGACAGGAGTTGTCACACCTTTTATTCCTTTAATCTCTCTGCTCACTTCTTCTGCGTAATGTGTTAGCGTATCCATATTTTCACCAAAAATCTTGATAGCGACATCCTGCCTTATTCCGGTCATTAATTCATTAAAACGCATCTGTATCGGTTGATTCGCTTCAAAAAATATGCCGGGTATCACCTCCAACTTTTCCATCATCTCATTTGCCAGTTGAGCATACGTTTTTTTCTCCTTCCATTCTTCTTTTGGTTTTAATATTATCATCATATCAGAGACCTCGGGAGGCATAGGATCCACCGGCACCTCAGCAGATCCGGTTTTTCCGACCACCAGCCTCACTTCATCAAAACTTTTCAATATTCTGGATGCCTGCATTGATGTTTCGATACTTTGACTCAACGAACTCCCTTGTGGCAAAATACAATGAAAAGCAAAATCTCCTTCTTGCAATTGAGGAATAAATTCACCTCCTAATCGACTGAATATCAAAAGGCTGATTCCGAATAATATCAATGCACCGAAAACAACCCAATATTTAAAACGTATTGCCCGGTCTAATAATGGTTGATACACTGCTGTCAACTTGTCCATCATTCGATCAGAAAATGATGGCTTTTGCGATACTTTACGCGATAAGAACAAAGAACTCATCACAGGAATGTAGGTCAAAGAAAGAATAAGTGCGCCCAAAATGGCAAAGCTAATGGTCTGAGCCATAGGCACAAACATCTTTCCCTCTATTCCAGTCATAGTAAGGATGGGGAAATATACTATTAATATTATTATCTGACCAAATGCAGCCGAATTCATCATTTTTTCAGCACTTTCTTCTACAACACCATCCATTTCAGCCCGACTCAGCTGAACTTTCTCTTTACGCAACGCCATAACATGCAGTGTAGATTCAACAATGATTACCGCGCCATCGACAATTAGTCCAAAGTCTATAGCTCCCAAGCTCATCAGATTGGCACTAACTCCAAATACATTCATTAAACCGAGTGCAAAGAGCATTGACAGCGGAATTGCTGAAGCTACAATCAAGCCAGCCCTAAGATTACCTAAAAATAAAACCAAAACAAAAATGACAATAAGTGCACCTTCCAACAAGTTTCTCTCTACAGTCCCCATTGCTCTTTTTACAAGGTCTGTACGGTCTAAAAATGGTTCTATGACGACATCATCAGGCAAAGATTTCTGAATAGAAGGAATCTTTGCCTTGATACGATTTACGACTTCAGCACTATTGGCACCTTTCAACATCATTATGACGCCTCCGACAGCATCCTTTTCACCATTGTATGTCATTGCACCATATCGAAGAGCACTGCCAAAACGCACTTCTGCGACATCTTCTATAAAAATGGGGACTGAGCCAGTCACATCTTTGACCGCTATATTCCTGATGTCCTCTAATGATGTTACCAATCCTATTCCTCTGATAAAATAGGCATGTGGTTTTTTGTCTATATACGCACCTCCGGTATTTTGGTTGTTTTTCTCCAATGCATTGAAAATATCTGCAATGCTCACACCCATTGCTTTAAGTCGATTGGGGTTGACCGCTACCTCATATTGCTTCAATTCACCACCAAATCCATTGACTTCGGCAATCCCTTCTGTTCCATTAAATTGCCTTGCAACTATCCAATCCTGCATCGACCGCAAGTCCATAGCACTATACTTCTCTTCACTTCCCTTCTTAGGGTGGAGAATATATTGATAAATCTCACCAAGACCCGTACTCACCGGCCCCATCTCTGGCTTACCTATTCCCTTAGGTATATCATCTTCTGCTTCTTTAAGCTTCTCATTGATGAGTTGACGAGCAAAGTATATATCAACATCATCTTTAAATACTACCGTTATAGTCGAAAGACCAAACCTGGATATACTCCTAGTCTCCTCTATGTCCGGGAGGTTGGCAATACTTTGCTCAATGGGAAAAGTAACCTGTTGCTCAACTTCTTGTCCCGCAAGAGTTGGACATACCGTTATTATCTGAACCTGATTGTTGGTAATGTCTGGAACAGCATCTATCGGAATCTTTGTCGCACTCCACCCACCCCAAATCACAAGAACAATGGTCAACAAACCGATAATTAGTTTGTTCTTTAAACTAAATTGTATTATTCTATTTAACATTTAAACTAAATGATTGGATAATAAATAAATGAAATAACCCTAACACCTAATACTATTTATATATTTCATTTATAAATATATAAATATAAGTTCAATATTCGATGTTCTCAACGAAGTCGGAATAATTAAGCTCCGATTTTACCCAATCTTAGGAGGCTGCCAAATAAAGTCTTTGTAGGAAGAAATAAAATTAATGTCTTTAAATGAGGATTGCTCACTGACCAATTTTCGCCAGATAGGCAGTGACAGTATATTTTCATGAGTTTTTAAGACAAAAAAAGCCCCACAACAGTTACACATGCAAAATGGACTGCAATTGTCTATCGGCAGATGATTTGACTTTGATTCAAGTTGAAAAGTTACTGTTTCGGATGAGGATTTAGATAGGTGCATATCCTTACATGGCATGATTGTCAGTGCCAGAAAATATAAACTAAATATCAGTAGAAATATTTTCATCCTTATTAAAATGCAAAGCTATACAATTTTTAATCAAACTTCTTTATTGTTTTTTGTACAATAAAATTTCACCTTTGCTATTAATAATGCTTTAAATCCCAATTCCGCATTAGAAAAATGCTGAATTTGGGATTAAAAATTGACCCCCAATCTTGCAAAATAACTTCGACCTTGATTGATAAACTGATATCCGGCAACTCGATGACCGCCTTTGTTATCACCACCTGTAATGGTTGTATAAGTAGTGTCTAAGATATTCTTACACCCCACCACCAATTGAATCTTTTCCTTCCACAAATAACGATTGAAGGACAAATCCATAAATGAAGCCGAACTGACACTCGATACGCTTACCTCACCAAATTCCACACTATACAAGGGCTGCGAACCGGCATACCTGTAATTAAAAGAACTCCCTACTTTCAACACCGGAATCATATAATTAACTGTAGCAGAACAATCCACTACGCGCCCATCGTGAGGCACACTCCCAGATTCAACGACCGTGTTCCAAAACCCCAAACTCCCCGCCAACGTCCAATTAAGTTGCTTCCATGTACCACTTAAATCTAATTGAGCACCGGAAACATCATAATTATCCACATTGCTGTAATTGTATTTTAGCGTCTCGTATTGAAACAATGAAATCTTATCTTTTATTTCAGTACGATACCCGTTCAACTTGACATTGAACCAACCACAGGGTTCATATTGCGCAGTCAGCTGTATATCATTTGACTTTTCGGGTTTCAAGTTAATATTTCCTATGATATAATGATTGACATCAATAAATTCGATATACAACTCTTTTAAATCCGGGCTTCGATACCCTTGAGCGTAAGATGCCCTCAACGTGATATATTTGCCTATGTCATATTTTGCTTTGATTCCGGAAGTATAATTCAGGCCATATACATTTTGAGATACCAATCGACCAGAATAAGAAAGGTTAAGCCCTTTGAAGAAGGAATATCTGATATCCGTGTAATATGCCCATTCCGACAACGTAGCAACATCTGAGGTTGGGTCTTCGACTTTTATCCGACCACCTCTTCCTGCATCATGCGTGTAATTGATGCCCCCGATCACTTCCAGATGGGGATTGACTCTCATAGAAAGGTTTAATCTATTATAAAATGAGTTAAAACGTGAAGTATCAGATAAAGTAAGGGCTTCATCGTAACTATTCTGCTGAAACTCATACCGCTTGTTATCTACTTGTCTTTTAAACTGATTGAAAGCAGATGTAAATTCTACATATACCTTTCTAAATAAATGCCCGTCATAAGTAAGCGATACATCCTCTCGCGCAGTTAGAAACTGATCATCCAATGCATAAGGCTTAAACTGTGGTCTTTTTACTGCTCCATAATCTACTATATCTTCGTGGCTAATATCATATTTAAGTATTAGCGAATTCTCCAAATTAATTTTATATTTAAGTGTTCCTCCCCCACTAAGCTGATTCTTTGGATTCCAAGGATACTTAGCCCGAGTATTGACCGCTCCATCCGGCAGACTATACTTCTCGATAAGTCGCAAACTGTCAATTGGATATTTATCGTATTTAAAAAAACGACCTCGTAAATCAACATACCACTTTTTTGTCTGTATTCCGGTATTTAACATGTGATTCTGAACACCTATCGATTCCCATTGTGTGCTCCCACTCAGATTCCACAATTGCTTCTGACTGTTACAAGTAATGATATTGATGACGCCTCCGGCTGCATTGTTGCCATAGATTGTGGACAAAGGCCCCTCAATGACTTCAATTTGCTTCACATTATTCAATGGCACTTCTGATATATCAATTGCACCATCCAACCTTCCTATCATAGGCACACCATCAATAAGGATAGCTACATTGGCCGAAGAAATACCTCTCAATCTAAGCTGTGTGCCCAAAATCGGATCATAATCAAATCGTACTGAAGGAAGTAAAAGTAAAGCTTCTTCTAAATGATTGACACCTCTCTTTTGAAGCGTCTCTGCTTTTAATATTTCAATTGAATGCAATGCTTTACGTATGTGTGTCGGCTTATATTCAGCCGTATGGACATATTCTTCAAGGACAACCTGTCTTTCAATACTGTCTAAAAACTCTTGTGTGGGCCCTGATTGTGCCAGACTAATATTCGTCAAAAATAAGGTCAGTATAAAAGTAAAAGTAATCCTGAATAACATCCATTTCATCTTTAAAGCCACAAATTTAAAAAAAGAAGGGCAGACTACTATACCCACCCTCCATTCAAGACAACGATCAATTTAAAACAACAATTGAATGAGTAGCTCTCCAGTCTCTTCCATCCATAATAATCCGGTAAATCCCTGATTCGATATTGGTTGGTAGATAAATGGGTTGATTGGAATTTGATTCTTTGCTCAGCACAGTTTGTCCAAGACTATTTATTAGGCGAACTAACACTTGTTCGTTTCTTGGTACCTTAATGTTTACGACATCGCTTGCAGGATTGGGGAAGCACAGCATATCGACGACCTTCACATTATTCTGCACACTATTCGTTGCCAGTTTAGTCCGTTCTACAGTAACTGTTCCGGTGCCTGACCCTGAAAAGTCCACAAATACTAGCTTATACTTGTCTCCATTTTTTGTTTTTACAAAATTGGCGCGGTCTTCATCAATAATCCAACCGGACGTAAAATCATAGGATTTCCATTCATGTCCTATAGTGGTAGGCGCCGATGAATACCCGGATGCATAATCTTCTTCTTTCACCGTACTAACATCTACACCATCCGCTACAACCGCCTGTGTGCCGGGGGCCAATAAAAATCCGGTTACTGAGTAATCCAAAAATACGCCCGGTGTATCTTCCAATGGAGTGATATATCTCAAAAACACCAGATCGTAGTCATTGCTTATATTGACAATCTTTTTTGAATCCAACGAATAATGTACTATTGAATTAACACCATTAGTTGTTCTAGCAACCGAATCAATAACTTCATTGGAATTGTCTAATTGGGCATATCGAAAGTAATAATATTCACCCCTATAAGAATCAACCTTTAGCTTTACGAATTCTCCGTTTCTTTTCTTGACGACATACACCTTATCTCCTACAATCTGATGATTCTGAGGATTGTACTTGCCCCACCCATAATCAAATGGGTCATTAGGATTCTTTACTTCGTTAAATGCGCCATCTGTCCAATTTGCCTCTTTATTATACAACTGCAAAGAATCGTAAAATATAGAAATATCTGTAATGGGCTGATTCCAGTCGGTAGTCGGTGCAAGAAAAAGCTTGACCGGACTAGCAGAAAGGGAAGCCGACTCATTGATAAAAACGCCGGCGTCTGTTTGTCCAATATTGGAAAATGCTATATCCCATGCATCATTGTTGACAACCTGAACTGCGCCCGTCGAAAGACTGTAGTAGGCCTGCTGACTATATTGTGCACCTGTCGAAACTTCATCATACGATTGTGCTTTAAGACCTATGCTGCAAAATGTGCAAATAAAAAATAGAATAAAGTTCTGTTTCATTTTAAACCTTTTAAATAATTAATGCTCACAAAAAGATAATCCAATTATTTTATAATTATCGAAAGCAAAAGTAAGATAATTATTTAGAATCATTACAGATAAGGTTAATTAAATTAAAATTAAATTTTATTTAATAAAAGCAAGTTGTTTATGAATCAATATTTCGAATTAGGTAATTTCATAATCGTTATATACCTTACAATCAACTACTTAATAAATTTATTGGAAGAATTTGTCCATCGAAATGTCCCTTATAATCAGCATTATTCGGTTTAGAAAAACCTCTATTGCCTAATTCTGACTAACCAAATCACAATTCGTTAATTATCAAAACAATATACTTCCTCCATTTGAAATAAATACACGACATCAAGGCATCCTATACTTCAACCCAAATTCCGCATTAGATAAATGCGGAATCGATTTACGACTCGTAATCAATGGTTTACAGAAACCATTGAAACGATTCGAATATCGGGATTAACCCTCATAATCAGCACTATACGGCTTTACAAAACCTTTACTGCTGAATTCGGGTCCAATCTACAGAGAAAAATATAAAATATTTTAAAAACCCTGTTAAGATTTTCACACTATCGGTATTAATCTATATCGAAAGATAATTCTTATAGGTTTTAGTGGGTCAAAAAGTTGAACCTTTTATATACGGTCAATCATGGATTGGTCAGATCTATAGCGGTTTATTATATAAAATACTTGCTAAGAAATTGATTTAATTAATAGAGTTCCTATCCGATAAAAAATTTAAAATTATTCTTTAACCCTTTTATTATTTCTTAATCCTTAAATTTTTTTACTATGAAAAATTTTTTGACAATCACATGCTTGCTCGTTTTCTTCCAGATGGGCAATACTACCATCCGCACCGTATGTAACTTACCAAACTGTGGTGCTCAATACACCAGCATTCAGGCAGCCGTAGATGCAGCTTCCTCAGGCGACATTATCTATGTACAGGGGTCGTCAACCCCGTATGCAAGTGTAACCATCACAAACAAATCACTCCAACTCATAGGCGCCGGTTATGCTCCAAACAAGCAGAGTATGCAACCATCTACTGTCGGAACTATTACTTTCACCAGTAATATAGCAGGCTCAGTGGATGGTTCAGAAGTACAGGGCTTTGTGTGCTCAACTATTCTGTTTATCAATAATATAGCTAATTCAACTATCAATGGACTCATGATAAGCAATAACAAAACGAACAACTTAGATCTTGCTGGAAATTATTCTAACTGTAACTATTCAAATATCATTATCCAGAACAACTATATTACAAATCAATTTTCAGGCACAACCTCCTCCATTTATTCAAATGTCTTGGTACAGAATAATGTAATTTATGCAACAAATTCAGGCATTTACAACTTTAATAACACTTCATCTTTTTTATTTGACCATAATCTTGTTTATAATGGACAGTACGCGTTTCTAGGAAGTAGGTATATATTGGCTACCAATAATATCTTCGTAGAGCGTACTAGTGCTGCTACTACTTCATGGGGAGAATTTAACACCTTTACAAACAATATCACCTACAATTGTGGACAAAACAGT
>Ga0138256_10008179_pt1 | contig 11004 bp, 8 predicted proteins | sample KNB2016incub_MG_FD_105486 | JGI IMG/M metagenome (GOLD analysis project Ga0138256, IMG submission 105486) | Active sludge microbial communities from wastewater in Klosterneuburg, Austria - KNB2014incub_MG | ecosystem: Engineered > WWTP > Activated sludge > Unclassified | place: Austria... | reverse complement strand
TGCCTGCATTTTGTTCTTCCATGGCTTGCGCCCACTCATCATCTGCAACTTGTGGTTCAGTTAGGATGGCTTCATTCATTTAGTTCTCCTGGGTGTGATTCAGTCATTGTCAGCCTGGGTGCGAATAGTTTTTACCTTGAGAGCATAGTGCCCATTGAGAATGCCGTAATGGCATTCCATTACCGGCACGCCATCGACCATTGCGCTAACCGTATTGGGAATGTCGAGTGATACGACATCGCCCTTCTGCATATTTAGAATCTGGTGAAAGGTGACATTGGTTTTTCCCAGGTGGGCAATCAATTCCACTTCAGCGCCTTGAACGCGTTTGGTCAAGGATTTGATCCAGTTTTTATCTACTTCAAGGTGGTCACCTTGCAGGCTGCTGTTGAGCTGTTCGCGAATTGGCTCCAGCGTGGTGTAGGGAATACAGATATGGAATTCACCACGATTACCGCCGATATCCAACTCAAAAGTGGTGGTAACCACTATTTCAGTAGGCGTGGCAACACTGGCAAACTGTGGATTCATCTCCGAGCGCACGAATTCAAATTTGACCGGATGAACCATTTTCCAGGCTTTTTCGTATTCTTCAAAAACCACTTCCAGCAGCCGCTGAATGATACGTTGCTCGGTCAGAGTAAATTCCCGTCCCTCGACCCGGGTATGGAAGCGGCCATCACCACCAAACAGATTGTCAACAATCAGAAAAATCAGATCAGGGTCGAACACCATCAGGGCATTGCCACGTAATGGTTTCATGGTGATCATGTTGAGATTGGTGGGAACAACCAGGGAGCGAATAAACTCGGTATATTTAACAGTTTTGACCGGTCCCGTAGAAATATCAACGGGTCGGCGCAGCAGGTTATAAAGTCCCATTTGCAGAAACCTGCTAAAGCGCGCGTTAATGATTTCAAACGTGGGCATGCGGCCGCGCACGATGCGTTCCTGCGTTGCCATGTTGTAGGGACGGACACCTGCGGCATCCCTTGGGTTGTCGCTTGCGTTGGCGTTATGCCCATTTTGATTGATGCTGTCGTGATTCAACAAAGCATCGACTTCATCCTGGGTGAGAAAATTCTCTGCCATGATATGTGCGGTTACTGAATGATGAATGAGGTAAATAGCAAATCCAGAACATCCGCCTGTAGTGCCTCAGGTTCAATTTTTTGCTTGATAGCCTCTGAGATATCCTGACTGAGCTGCTGTTTGCCTTCCAGTGAGGAAATTTCAGTTGCTTTTTTGCTGGAGAGCAGTAGCAAAATCTGGTTGCGGATTTCCGGCGTCTTGTTGGTGATCACGTCGACAACCCCGGTTTCATTCACTTTGATCACCAGTTCCACCTGAAGATAGCGGGGATCGTCATCCTCGGACTGGAGGTTGACTGTGAAGGTTTCGAGCTTAATAAATTTGGTAGGGAGTTTCTTGACGGGTGCAGCCCCTTCCTCGCCAGTCTGCTGGCTATTCATATAGAACCAGGTGCCACCCACTCCGGCGCCGACAGCAAGTAATGCAATCAATATGATGAGAAATGGTTTCTTTTTTCCCTCTGCGTTGGGTGCTGCGATTGCTGCTTCACTCATGCTCACTCCTCACGTGTTAACGATAGAGCGGCATTATGCTGCGCGCCTCGCGGCTTCTAATTTATAAATAATCGCCTAATCTGTGGCCATTTCATGGCGCTGAAAAAATTGTGTTGTGAGATAATGCGCAACACATTGATAATAAAGAAATAATATTGATATGATTAAATTTATAAAATACTTGATTCTCAAAAAATGCGGACTATAATGCGTACCCTTTAGTACACCGATACAGTTAATAAGGAGGTCATCATGAAAAGCAAAATAAATTTATTTATTTCAGCAGACTGGACTCACATTCATATTCCCGAAACGTAGCGATTGCCCCAAAGGAGCCTGACATGAAAAGACAAGCCACCGCCGCATCCTTGCGACGAACCCAAACTGAACCCGAAGCCATCTTCGATACGCATCCAGAAATCTCTCTGGGTCTTGATCGAGTCAAAGCCGTACTCAAAGAGGGCTACCAAAAACCCTTTCTACTGATTGATACTGCCATCATCCGTAACAAAGCCAGGCGTTTCAAGGCTGCCCTCCCGCGCGTTCATCCTCACTATGCCGCCAAAGCCAATCCTGATCCACGTGTACTGAAAACCATGATAGAAGAACAAGTGGGATTCGAGATTGCTTCTATTGCCGAGCTGGATATGCTGATGCAGTTGGGTGTGCCCGCCGCAGAGATCTTTTATAGCAATCCGATGAAAGCGCGTACCTATCTGGAATATGCCGCTTCGAAAGGGGTGGAATGGTACGTGCTGGATAGCGTTGAGGAGTTGCGCAAGATTGTTTCCGTTAAGCCGGATGCCAAGCTATATCTGCGTATTGACACGCCCAATATTGGCAGTGACTGGCCGCTGGCCGGAAAATTTGGTACGCACATGGGTGATGTTGCTGAAATTATCGAGGAAGCCGTGCGACTGAGGGCAGATCTGGCCGGAGTGACTTTTCATGTGGGCTCACAGTGCCGTAATCCTCAAAACTGGCGGGTTGGTATTGAACGTGCCAAACAGGTGTTTGCCGAGATGCGCAAAGCAGGGCTTAATCCACGGTTACTGAATATTGGCGGTGGCTATCCTGTTCGGCATATCAAGCCCATTCCTTCTATAGAGGTGATTGCGGAAGTGATCAATGAAGCCATCGCAGACCTGCCGGCAGATATCCGGGTGATTGCCGAACCGGGACGCTACCTGGTATCGGATTCCGCCTGTTTCGTATGTAGGGTAGTCGGTACGGCCACTCGTAACGGCAACCGTTGGATGTACTGGGATGCCGGAATTTTTGGCGGATTGATCGAGGTCAGCGAAGGGCTTCGCTACGAAATCCATACGGAGCGGAAAGGCTCGCCCGTACCCTGGTCGGTCGCTGGCCCGACCTGTGATTCTGTCGATGTGCTGATGCATGAAGAAATGCTGCCGGATGATCTCCAGGAAAATGATTTTATCTTTATTCCGAATACCGGCGCCTATACGACTTCTTATGCCACCACCTTCAATGGCTTTCCGTTACCGGACGTTCGAATATTGTAGCTAATCAGGCAGTATTTTGAGAGACGGCGTACGCGGTTCTGGTACGTCGTTTTTTTTGATTAACTCGCTGCAGTCATTTGGTTTTTGTTTGCACGCGACTGCCCCCCTATGCCTTATGAATTTTTCCCACCAAAGTCATTCAAATGGCGATTAGCGGGTTGTATCCTCTATTGGCTATGGGTGGTATCCTGTCTCACCGGAGAAGATATCCCCCAACGGTTATTGCGAAGTCAGGTATATCTCGTTCGGCTTTATCGGTACGCCGTTTACGCCATCATGGGGGTAGCTTTTTTGCGTTTCTTAATATTTTAATTGGCGATGCAGGCTGGTCTTCGTGCAAGGATGTCTTTTATTGATGCTTTAAAAGCAGTCTGCTGTTTGTTGATTGTTGCGCATCATTTGGCTATTTACGGTCCTATGCCGGAAATTGCTTATCCGTTATTGCCAAAACTGCTCGATTGGTTACGTGAGCACGGAAGACTTGCGGTACAAGTATTTTTTGTCGTCGCCGGTTTTCTTGCTGCTGCAAAACTTGCGCCACAGGGTTTGTCATTTGTCTCCAATCCAATCAAGCTTATCCGGCAGCGCTATGTGCGATTGGTTACACCTTATTTCGCGGCATTAATTCTTGCGATTGGTGCGGCTGCGTTGGCCAGAATCTGGATGCAGGACGAATCGACACCCGGCGCACCCAATTTATTTCAACTGCTTGCGCATATCTTGTTATTGCATGATCTGCTGAATCAGGAGGTTTTGTCGGCGGGTATCTGGTACGTCGCCATTGATTTTCAATTATATACGTTCACAATTTTGGTATTGTGGACTGCTCATCACATTCAGAATCGATATGTGCCACTGAAAAGGCTTGGCGCGATTTTAATCCTCAGCTTAACTATCGCGTCTTTATTCTTTTTTAACAGGGATCATTACTGGGATGAAACGGCTTTATATTTTTTTGGATCTTATGGTATTGGTATTCTGGTTTATTGGACATCGGTTAGTGAACGCCAGGTATTTTGGCTCATCGTGCTGATTGCGCTGGTTTCTGCTGCACTGTTAATAGATTTTCGTTTGCGCATCGCAGTCGCAGCTGTTGTTATGCTGCTATTGGGTTTGGCACAGTATTTTAATGCGTTACAAAATAGATATATTCCCGGTTGTTTGATCTATCTTGGACGCGCTTCCTATTCCATTTTTCTCATTCATTTCCCGGTATTGCTGATCATCAATGCTGTATTTTTCAGATTTATGCCACATCAGCCTGAAATTCAATTATGCGGTTTACTATTGACGATGTGTGCCAGTATTGGTGCGGGAATTTTACTTTGTAACTGGCTTGAGGCACGCCCCGTAACCAAGCAAGTGCATATCCTGTTGCCTGCAGGCATCGTAGCCTGCGGTTTGTTGGCCATGCTTGAAATTAGGTAACTACTTGCCTTCGGAATGATAAGTTTCGTTCACCAGTAATTGAGTAGAGTGAGACTTGAGACTATCCAAGGCCAAACAATATGGCCAATAGAAGATACAATCCGTTTGTCGCTATTTAAACCACTTTTGCAGGAGGAGTGCATAACGTGTAGGGCAGGTAGTTACCAAGAATTTAATATTGTTTCAGCTGTGGTGGTGTTTTTCAGCGTGTTATAAAAAACTTTACATAAGTTAGCTTTGATTTTTCCAATGACGTTTAATTAAATAAATATTTTAGGGTTGGTAATTCTGGCTACTCGACAAGAACTCTCAGATTTTCTGGCTAAATCCGAGAAGCGTGCATATAAACAAGCAATATTTGCGGTTCGTGATGATCATGTGGCATTAGATATCGTTCAAGATTCTATGATGAAGCTTGCACTGAAATACGCTTCTAAGCCGACAGAAGAGCTGCCACTTTTGTTTCAGCGTATCCTGCAGAATACTATCCGAGATTATTATCGACGACAAAAGATTCGTTCATTATGGACTACCCTGTTTTCAGGTATGACGTCCAATGATCAGGAAAAGAACCAGGAAGACTTCGATATTCTAGAATCTTTGCAGGTAAAGCAGGAATCCGATTTTACAAAAGAACCTGACGCTCAGCTGGAGAGAGTGCAACTGATTGGTTTAATAGAGAAAGCGATGGAAACTCTTCCGCCACGTCAACGCGAAGCCTTCTTGCTGCGTTATTGGGAAGAGATGAGTTTGGCGGAGACGGCTGAAATTATGAGATGTTCGGAAGGGAGTGTAAAAACCCATTGCTCGCGGGCGGTTCATGCGTTGGCGGCAATTCTCAGAGAGAAAGGGGTGAAATTATGAACGAGCAGAAGTTGGGTGAAGAGATTGCCAGATGTCTGGATATCGGTGCCAATGAGACTATTAAGCAGAGTACGTTGTATCGGTTGCAATCTGCTCGCCGAAAAGCCCTGGAAAATTGCCAACCTACAACAGAGGTTATTAATTCTGGTAATGGAACTTCGGTTTACGGTGGGCATGATGGATATTCCAAAACCGGGAAACTGCTATTACTGGTGATAGCATTATTTGTTTTTACGCTGGTTTCCACAACACATTGGCAATTCCTGAAGAAAAATAAGTCAGCTATAAATACCGATACCACGATACTGGTTGATGATTTGCCATCAGATACTTATATTAATAATGAGCCTGAGTTGGATGGCGATTTATCAATGGATACTTATATCGACGATGTGCTCCAACTAATTGATGATGTATCGGTGGATAAGCGTATTGATAGTGAGTCTGAGCTGGCGAATGATATTACGGCGACAGATGCTGCTAGTAATGATGAACCTGAACGGGTTGATGAACTACCGACTGATACTCGTATTGGTAATGAGTTTGATGAATGGTTGGATCCTAACAAATAATTTTTATCACAGGTGACGTACTGGAATTCGTGGATTTCTAGGAATATGGGTGTGAGTGATTCTGACAGGATCCGGCAAACCACATAAAAGTTACCTGCGTTGTTATTGCGGTGTTAAAAAACAGGCATTAAGTGTCCTGAATCTTGCATAAACTGTGTTTCTCTGCCTGCTTTATTTTGTATTTTGTATTGATCGCCTGAAAAACGTTTGCTGGAAAGATTGGAAGAGTACGAAATCAACCAGCAAAACTCCTCTTTACGTCTTCTTAATTATTTTTATTGGTCAATTTTTGCAGCTTGGCAAATGCAGCAAATCCATCCTTTACTCCTTAATAATCTCCCGTCCATGTGGGGCGAAGCACTTTCCGCACAATTACGTGCTGGTGAGAATGTGCTTGGCTGGCTCGAAATTGATCTTGATACCCGGCTTCATTTTGCTGCTAGTATCCTTGTGGTGACCGATCAGCGCTTGCTGGCCAAAATGTCAAGCAATGAAGCGTGGCGGGAATGGATGTACCAGCCAGGCCTGTCAATGATGCAGCGAGACCATGCGGGTGTGGGGTGTCTCGAATTATTTGATTCCCACTCACGCTTGGCGTATTGGCGTTATCGATTAGGCAATGAGTTAACAGTTAATCGATTGATTGAGTGTTTTATGCGGCAGCTCGATTATCAAGTAACCGGTAATATTGCTATGCCTGCTCAGGCACACGTCCAATGTCTGAGCTGTGGCATCGTTTTTCCCGTCGATCAGGAAGAATGTCCGGCGTGTGAGAAACAAATTCATATCCCCCCTTCCACATGGACCCTATTACGTTTATGGCGTTTTGCAAAACCCTATAAAGGGCGTTTGTTATTTGGTTTTTTGTTGACGCTATGCAGTACGGCCGCAACACTGGTTCCACCTTATTTGATTATGCCGTTAATGGATAATGTGTTGATTCCTTATCAGAATGGTCAGCCGATTAATGCCGATCTGGTAACGCTCTATCTTTCCGGATTATTGGTTGCTGCAATTCTTGCCTGGATACTGGGTTGGGGGCGTACTTACCTGTTGGCATTGGTTTCAGAACGTATTGGCGTAGACCTGCGCACAACGACATATGAGCATTTGCTGCATCTTTCACAGGAATATTTTGGGGGTAAGCGTACCGGTGATTTAATGGCACGTATTGGTGCTGAAACTGACCGGATTAATATCTTCATTTCATTGCATTTACTCGATTTTGCGACGGATGTCATCATGATTTTTATGACAGCATTAATCCTGATATCAATTAATCCCTGGTTGGCATTGGTCACACTGGTTCCTCTACCCATTATTGCCTGGTTGATCCATTTGGTTCGCGACCGGCTGCGGATTGGGTTTGAGAAAGTAGACCGCATCTGGGCGGAAGTGAATAATGTGCTTGCCGATACTATCCCAGGTATTCGAGTGGTCAAGGCTTTTGCGCAGGAAAAGAGAGAGGCAGCGCGTTTTCATGCGGCCAATCAGCGCAATCTGCAAATCAATGATCGAGTCAACAGGGTTTGGTCATTATTTACACCAACTGTCACATTGTTAACTGAGGTAGGGCTGCTGGTGGTATGGGTATTTGGCATTTGGCAAATATCGAAGGATGAAATTACAGTCGGAGTTCTTACGGCTTTCCTTGCTTATATTGGCCGGTTTTATATCAGACTGGATTCGATGAGCCGTATTGTCTCCCTCACACAGAAAGCTGCCGCTGGAACGAAGCGGATTTTTGATATTCTGGATCATGTCTCCAGCGTTCCGGAATCTCCCAATCCTGTTCATTTGTCCACCGTACACGGCCAGATCGAGCTTCGCAATGTGGGCTTTCGCTATGGAACTCGCAGTATTACGCGCAACATTGATCTTGTTATCCAACCCGGTGAAATGATCGGTTTGGTTGGGCATAGCGTCTCAGGCAAAAGTACTCTGGTGAATCTGATTTGCCGTTTCTATGATGTCACGGAAGGGGCGATTTTAGTGGACGGGCATGATATCCGCTCGCTACCGATTGCTGAGTATCGTAAGCATATCGGTTTGGTACTTCAAGAACCTTTTCTGTTTTATGGCACCATTGCAGAAAATATCGCATATGGTAGACCGGATGCAACGCATTCCGATATCATATCGGCCGCTCGCGCTGCCCATGCTCATGAGTTTATATTGCGCCTGCCGTATGGGTACGATTCGCTGGTCGGGGAACGTGGGCAGGCGCTCTCTGGTGGTGAGCGTCAGCGTATTTCGATTGCCCGCGCGCTACTAATTAATCCACGAATGTTGATATTGGATGAGGCTACTTCATCGGTGGATACGACTACCGAGAAAGATATCCAGAAGGCGTTGGATAATCTGGTGCGTGGCCGAACTACCATTGCGATCGCGCATCGTTTATCGACCTTGCGTGAAGCCAATCGCCTGATTGTTCTGGATCGAGGCAAAATTGTTGAAATCGGCAATCATGCGGAATTAATGTCGCGAGAAGAGCATTATTACCGCCTGTACCAGGCTCAGGCGCGCAATGTTGATACTGAAGAGCGGGGATTTGTTCCTGTTGTCGAACATAGCGCTGCAGGGGAGCATAAATGAGTCGTACATTAGCTTCCCAGTTAACCCGCAATGCTTTTGGGCGGCTGGTTTATAGGGATCAGTCGGGTATGGCACAAGAAAACGTCATTCCGGTGAGATCTTTTCCGATTGCCGATCCGAATCAAGGCATTGCAATAGTCGATTCCCAGGGTCATGAGTTAGTGTGGATAGCAAGCCTGTCCGATTTACCCCAAGACTATCGAAGTCTCATTGAAGAGGAGTTATCGAGTCGAGAATTTATGCCGGAAATAAAGCGTCTGTGCAATGTATCCAGTTTTATCACACCGAGTACCTGGAACGTCGAGACGGATCGTGGAGACACTTTCTTTGTTCTCAAAGGTGAAGAAGATATTCGTCGCTTAACCGCTTCTTCACTGATGATTGTGGATAGTCATGGTATCCATTTTCTTATTCGTGATCGTTTGTCTCTTGATCGTCATAGCCGTAGCTTGTTGGATCATTTTCTATAATGTAGTTGAGAATTATTTTTCTTATCCTGTAAACCGATTGGTTAAGTCAGCGTTAATGGTTTCATGACTTCTACTCTACTCGGATGCATGCCTATATCAAATAGTAATCCTGTAAAGGACATCATATTTCTTGAAATCAAGTACTTGAACGGCCCCAATCTGTGGACTTATTATCCGGCACTGGAAGCAACTGTCGACATTGGCGCTCTTGAAGATTTTCCTTCTGATGCGATTCCCGGATTTTATGACCGTTTATCTGAATGGTTGCCTTCGCTCATTGAGCATCGTTGTAGCTATGAAGAACGAGGTGGTTTTTTGCGCCGGGTTCAGGAAGGTACGTGGCCGTGTCATATTCTGGAACATGTGACATTGGAGTTGCAGAATCTCGCTGGGATGCGTGGTGGTTTTGGTAGGGCGCGCGAAACATCGGTACGTGGCGTATATAAAGTTGCATTAAGCGCATGGCACGAGGAGATTACTCGGGCTGCGCTGCACTCGGCGCGCGAATTGGTGCTGGCTGCTATGAACTTTGAGCAGTTGCCGAGCCCTTCGTATGACGTCGATAGCGCGATTGAGAATCTTCGTGAATTGGTGGATTCCCTCTGGCTTGGACCTTCCACAGCCTGTATCGTGGATGCTGCCATAGCACGGAATATTCCGGCTACCCGGCTCGTTGCCAAGGGAAACCTCGTACAGCTTGGTTATGGTGCACGTTGCCGTCATATCTGGACAGCAGAAACAGATCGCACTCCCGCCATTGCGGAAAGTATTTCCCGCGACAAAGATCTGACAAAAGCGTTATTGCGATCCTGTGGCATTCCTGTTCCTGAAGGATGCATGGTCGAAAGTGAGGAAGAAGCTTGGGAAGCTGCCAATAAAATTGGTCTGCCAGTCGTCATAAAACCCTGCGATGGTAATCATGGTCGGGGCGTTTTTATTGAGCTAAGCTACCGCGAAGAAATTGAATCGGCTTACCAGGTGGCGCACAAAGAAGGTACAGGTGTACTGGTTGAGCAATATATTGCGGGCACCGAACACCGATTATTGATTGTGGGTGGGCAGCTTGTAGCGGCGACATTGGGAGACTCGGTATCGGTTACTGGAGATGGTTTTTCAACGATCACCGAATTAATTGAATCTCAAATCAACTCCGATCCGCGCCGGGGAACAACCGAAGATCATCCGTTGAATATGATTCGCCTTGATAGCGCAGCGAGAATTGAAATTGCTCGCCAAGGCTACTGCAGTAGCTCCGTTGTGCCAAGTGGTGCCAAGGTTCTGGTTCAGCGTAACGGTAATCATGCATTCGATGTAACGGATCAAATTCATCCCAGTACCGCGGTGCTTGCGTCACTCGCCGCCCGTGTTGTCGGACTGGATATTGCAGGTATCGATTTAGTGACTAGCGATATTTCTCGGCCACTGAACGAGCAAGGAGGGGCGATCGTTGAGGTGAATGCTGGCCCAAGTTTGCTGATGCATATCAAACCGGCGGTGGGCACTCCCCGGCCCGTAGGCAAAGCCATCATCAATCATCTATTCCCCGATCAAAACAATGGTCGTATTCCCATTGTTGGCATCACAGGGAGTTATGGCAAAACAGCTGTCGCATATCTGATTGCAAGGTTGCTGATTCTCTCCGGCAAGCAAACAGGGTTGGCCTGTAGTGACGGACTTTATCTGGATTATCGGAAAATAGATAAAAACAACAGCGCAAACTGGGCAGCGGCAAACCGCATCTTGACGAATCCAACTGTGGAAGCTGCGGTGTTTGAGAATGGCTTTGACACACTCTTGAATCAGGGGCTGGCTTACGATAGTTGCTATGTAGGTGTGATTACAAATATCGATCCTAATCATCATTTGGGTCAACAGGGAATTGAAACCCTCAAGCAGGTTTTTAACGTACTGCGTACCCAGGTTGATGTCGTCACTCCGACAGCTGCAGCGATTGACGATG
>Ga0138256_10008178_pt1 | contig 11004 bp, 9 predicted proteins | sample KNB2016incub_MG_FD_105486 | JGI IMG/M metagenome (GOLD analysis project Ga0138256, IMG submission 105486) | Active sludge microbial communities from wastewater in Klosterneuburg, Austria - KNB2014incub_MG | ecosystem: Engineered > WWTP > Activated sludge > Unclassified | place: Austria... | reverse complement strand
TCGCAGCTGCCAGGACGCCCTGGCGCCCTTCGGCACCGACCGCCACGCCCGTTACAAGGCCTGGTGCGACGAGTATTTCTTTCTTCGCCATCGAAATGAACCGCGCGGCGTCGGCGGCATCTTCTTCGATGACCTTTGCGACGGCGGCTTCGACGACTGTTTCGCCCTCGTCCGCGCCGTCGGCGATGCCTTCCTCCCCGCCTGGCGGCCGATTGCCGAGCGACGCCGCGACCATCCCTACGGTGAACGCGAGCGCGACTTCCAGGCCTACCGCCGCGGCCGCTATGTCGAGTTCAACCTGGTATGGGACCGCGGCACGCTGTTCGGCCTTCAATCCGGCGGCCGCACCGAATCCATCCTCATGTCGCTGCCGCCGCGGGTGATGTGGCGCTATGACTGGCAGCCGGAGCCCGGCAGCGCGGAAGCGCGCCTGTATACGGAATTCCTGGCGGTCAGGGACTGGGTCTAGTAGTCTGCCCCACGGATCGCGGAACAAGATGAAAGTGCCGGATTTGCGCCGCTGACAAGGCGCGAACCGCAGCAATAGCCGTAGCTATTGCGAGGATGGGCAACGACGCCAGCGGCGCAAAGACAAGCTTTCGTGTTGTGTTATCTGCGGGGCAGGCCACTAGGGACGGCCGCGACGACCATCGTCGCACAGCTCGGCGGCACGACGGTAGTAGGCATTGGCCTCGTCGCCACGGCCGAGCGCGTCGAGCAGCAGGGCCAGTTCGGCGCTCGCGTCGCGGCTCGCCTCCACGGCCAGCGACGCCTCGAAGTAACTCTGCGCCTTGCCCCACAGTTTCTGCTCGCGGCACATCCGGCCGAGGGCGAGCAGCAGGCGCGCGTCCTGCGGCTGTGCGGTGAGCCACTGTTCGGCGCGGGCAATCCGCGCCAGCGCATCGCCGCCGCGGCAATCGCCATAGGTCTCGGCCGCGGCGGAATCCCACTCGGTGGCGAGCTGCGCCTCGATGATGCGCTGCGCGGCAGGCGAGTCTCCCGCCGCGATCAGGGCACGCGCGGCCGCCGCACCGAGGCGCGGCGCGCGGCGTTCCGCCGCCGGCACCGCCTGCCAGTAACCGGACAGCGCACGCGCGTCGCCGTCGCGGCCGCGCAGGTTTTCCAGGTGCGCGCGCAATTTGAGCGGCGCCGCCGCATCGGCCGTGAGGGCGCGGTGCTTTTCCAACTGCCGCGCCACGCGCAGCACGTCGGTCCACCGTCCCAGCGCGCGGTAGGTGCGCAGGGCCAGCCGCAGCGCGGCGATGTGCCGCTGGCCGTGGCTCTGCAGCGCATCGAGCGCCTGCAGCGCCTCCTCGAAGCGGCGCCCGTCGACAGCCAGTTCGGCGACGGTCATCAGGCGCGCCGCACTGGCGCCGGCATCGTGCGCGGCAGCACGGCCGAGCCATTCGGCCTCGCGCACCCCGTCGCGCAGCGCATGTGCCGCGCGGGCTGCGATCAGCGCCGCCAGTGCCGGTGCCTCGTCTCCCGCATGGGCCAGCGCGGCATTCTTTATCGCGTGCCCATAGCGGCCTTCAAACAGCTGCTGCGTGGCGTCGCGCAGCGCCTTGGCGGCACGCTGCCGGTGCCGCCCCTCGCGCCAGGCGCGTACCGACCCCGGCAGGCGTAAGGTATGGCTGACGGTGCGCAGCAGCCCATAGGCGAGAGCGAAACCCGCCACCAGCGCAACGAGGAAAAGGTTGAGCGAAAGCTCGACGCGCCACGGCGGCAGCACCAGCAGCACGTAGCCGTCGTTGTATCCCATGGCCAGCGACGCCGCCACCGCCAGGGCGAAAAGCGCCAGCAGCCAGAACAGCGCGCGCATCAGCGTTCCCCACGCAGAGCGAGGCCCTCGCGGGCAATCTTGAAATTACGCAGCGCCGCCAGGCTCTCGTTGAGCGCCGGCAGTTCTACCGCGATGTCCGCGCCGGCCAGCGGTCGCAGCGTGGCGAGTGCCGCCTGGGTCGGGCGTGCGCGGGTGTCGAAATACTGCTCGATCCACGCCTGCGCCTGGCGGACGTCCTGGTGAAAGGCCCGGCCGTCACGCTGCAGCAGCGCCAGCCGGGCGTTCACCAGGCGCAGCTTGAGGTTCTCGCGCAGGAAGAAGGCGTGGCTGGGCGAGAGGAGAACCGGATCCGGCCGCTCCATGCGTTCGATGCGCACGAGGCCCTTCAGTTCGCCCCAGAGGTCGCCGGCGAGGCCCTGCCAGAAGCCGCCGCTGGCCAGCGGCGGCCTCGCGGCGCGCGGTGCCTCCACCCGGGGTTTGGCATCGAAGGCCAGCGGCAAAGTGTCGATCGCGCCAGCCACCGCATCGAGCTTCAATGCCAGGCCGGGCAAATCGGCCAGCGGCAAAGCCTTGAGACGGTCGATGTCGCGGCCGATCACCTTGCGCAGCGGCAGGAACTGGCCGCGACCCGAGGCGGCCAGGCGCGCATCGGCACTCTGCAAGGCGATCAGGGCCACGGGGACGTTGCCGGCCAGTTGCAACTGCTGCGCGGCGGCGTTCAGCGCCTGCTCGACCTCTGCCAGCAGGCGCTCGTCGCGGCTGCGCGTCAGCTCCTGCACCATCGCCTCCAGCGCCAGCTGCTGACTTTGCGATTCCCCCAGGCGCGCCTCGAGAACGCCGACCTTCACCTGCAATGCGGCGACGGCTTCCTGGCTCTGCTTCGCCAGCGCGCGACTCTCGCGCGCCGAGGCATCGCCCTCGGCCAGGCGCCCGGCGAGTTCCTGTTGCAGGTCGCCGATGCGCGCGCGCATCTCGACCCATTGCCATCCCAGCAGAACCAGCGCGGCCAGCGCGGCCAGGACCGCCGGGTGACGCCAGGCCGCGGAAAAGCCGCGCGCGCGCGGCGCACCCACGGTGGCCGCGCCGCCCGTTGTTAGGTCTTCGCCGCTGTCCGCGCTCATGCTTGCTTCCGATCCTTCCCGTCCGACGCAAAAAAGCCTTTCAGGCCGGCGAGCAGCCCGTCGTCGCCGGTCGCCGTATGGACAACCCGCGCAAAGCCCATGCGCGCCGCCTCGGCGCCAATGCGTGCGTGGCCGACGAACAGCGGCAACGCCTTGAGGGACGCTTCGGCGCCAACGCCGACCATCTGCACGAGATTGCGCAAGCCCTCGCTGCTGCTCACGGCGACCGCATCGATCCCGCCCTGCGCCAGCCGCGCCCGCAGCGGCGCGGCATCGATCGCCGGCCGGCCCCGCCGGTAGCAGGCAACCCGTTCGACGCGGGCGCCGCGCGCCGTGAGCGACTCCGCCAGCAACTCGCGCCCGCCGTCGCCGCGAAACACGACAACGCGACGGCCACGAATGCAATCGGCCTGCAGTTCAGGCGCAGCCAGCAACGCCTCGCTGTCCGAGCCCGCGGCCGGCAGCAGCACCGCCGCGACACCGCCGCGCCGCAGGGCAGCGGCGCTGGTCGGGCCCATCGCCGCCGCGCGCAACTGCTCTGGCCACGGGCGCAGGGCGGTGATGGCACCGAGTGCGCGCGCGACCGCGTTGGGACTGACGAAGACCGCCAGGTCGTACTCGTCGATCCGCGCGGCAGCGGCGGCGAGCGCCGCCGCGTCGGCCGGGTCGCCGATCTCCAGGACCGGAAACCGGAACGCCATGCCGCCCTCGCGTTCGATCGCCGCGACCAGCGCGACCGCCTGCGCCGACGGTCGCGTGACGACGATACATCGGCCGGCCAGGGCGCGCCCGACGTTCACGCGGCTCCCACCGGACCGGCACTCATCGTGGCAGCGCGGCAAGGATTTCGGCGGCGCCGCGGGCGCGCAGCAGCTCCGCCAGCGCACGGCCAAGCGCCTCGGCGTCCTCCGGCGCACCACTCAGTTCGGCACTGGCCATGCGAGTGCCATCGGGCGAGGCGACGAAGCCGCGCAGGCGCAGCCGGCCCGCTTCGATCTGGCCGTACGCACCCAGCGGAACCTCGCAACTGCCGGCAAGGGCGCGTGATACCGCGCGTTCGGCGTGGACGCAGGCGGCAGCGACCGCGTCGTTGAGGGGTGCAACCCACGCCGCGACGTCGGCGCGCGCGGCAAGCGCCTCGATGCCCAGCGCGCCCTGGCCGGCGGCCGGCAGCGACTGTTCCGCCGGCAGCACCGTACGAATCCGCTGCGCCAGGCCGAGGCGGCTCAGGCCGGCCGCCGCCAGAATGATTGCGTCATAATGGCCCTCGTCAAGCTTGCGCAGCCGGGTGTCGAGGTTCCCGCGCAGGCTGGCGACGCGCAGCGCCGGAAAACGCGCGCGCAGCTGCGCCTCGCGCCGCAGACTGGATGTACCGACCATGCCGCCCGGAGGAATCGCCTCGATCGCCGCATGGCGGTTTGAAACGAAGGCATCCAGCGGATTCTCGCGGGCACTCACGGCAACCAGGCCGAAGTCCTGTTCCAGCACCATCGGCACGTCTTTCATCGAATGCACCGCCAGGTCGGCGCGCCCGTCGAGCAGTGCGGCCTCCAGTTCCTTGACGAACAGCCCCTTGCCGCCGACCTTCGCCAGCGGTCGATCGAGGATCTGGTCGCCGCGCGTGGTCATGCCGAGCAGCTCGACCCGGCTCGCCGGATACAGGGCCTGCAGCCGATCGCGCACGTGCTCCGCCTGCCACAGCGCGAGACGGGATTCGCGGGTCGCGATGACGATGCGCTCGGGCGGATTCACGGGTTGGGGTCCTGGTCGAAGGGATCGGATGGGATGCGTTGCGGCGGGCGCGCGAGTGAGCGGATTTTATCATGGCTGCCGCCCGCCCTCCGCGCCGCCGGCGTGGCGGCGGCGCCTATTGCGGCAGGCCGAAAAACGCGCGCATCCGGCCGAGAATGCTGGCGTGCTGGCGCAAACGCTCGCGAGCGTGCGCCTCGGCGTCGAGCACTTCGCGCGCCTGGGCGATCTGCATGTTGCGCTCGGCCAGGATGGCAGCGATCTCTTCGGCGAGCGCAGGTCGCGAGCGGAGCACGTCTTCGAAGCCGTCCTTGTCGAGGCGATAGCAGTCGACGTCGGTGCGGGCCATCACGGTCGCGCGGCGCGGTTCGCCGGTCAGCAGCCCCATCTCGCCGAAAACGCTGCCGCCGTGCAGGGTGGCAAGCAGCCGGCGGCCGCCATCCTGCTCCAGCCAGACCTCGACCTCCCCGGCCACGAGGAGGTACAGCCAGTGTGCCGTCATGCCCTGCTGCGTGACAACGTCGCCGCGCACGAACGGCGCGTGGGAGAGCCGCTCGGCGAGGGCGCGCAATTCACCCGCGCTGAGCGAGGCAAACAACTCGACGCCGCGCAGGGCGTGCAGGCGCCGATCGAGTTCGCGCGCATGCACTTCGCTGCGGTGTTCGGTGTTCTCCTTCACCATGTGCACGGAGTACTCCGGTTCGGCGACGCGAATGCCGGCACGCTGCAGCGCCGCGAGGACGTGCACGCGCACCGCCGAATCGGTCGCATCGTCGGGACGCGGATCCAGTAGCCAGTAGCGCAGCGCGTAGCGGCCGTAGCTCGGCCCGAATTCCATCAGGAGGCAGCTCGGCCGCGGCTCCGATGCGACGTTGGGAATGTCCGCGCCGGCGACCGCCGGCTCGACCGCCTCGACCACCCGCGACGGCGGAACGGCGTAATCGACGTTGAACCAGATCCAGCGCCGCCAGGGCCGGGCTGCCTGCGCCGGGCTCCAGACCACGGCGAACCGGCTTTTCATGAGCACGCTGTTGGGCACGACGACAATCTCACCGTTGCGCGTCTCGATGGCGGTATGACGCCAGCGGATCTCCACCACGCGGCCGGATACGTCGTCGATGCGGACCCAGTCGCCGAGCTCGATCGATCCGTCCAGTTGCAGAACCAGGCCACCGAGGATGTTGCCGAGGGTGTCCTGCATGGAGAAGGCGACCACGGCGGTGATCACCGCCGAGGTGGCGACGATGCCGGAGAGGTCCACGCCGGCCAGGCGCATGCGCACCAGAACAAAAGCCGCGTAGGCGAGGATGACCAGCAGGTCTTCGGCGATGCGCGGCGCGCGCAGCCCCGCCCGCGGCAGCAGCAGGCGGAACAGGAAGAGGCCGGCTAGGCGGATCAGCGCGACGCCCGAACCGATCAGGAACAGCTCGTGCACCGCCGCGGCACCGGCCGTCAGTCCGCGCGCCGCCATGAGGCCGGCGGCCAGTTGGCCGACGAGGCAGGCGGAGAAGAGTCCGAGGGTATAGCCGACCGAGCGGCGGTCCTGCGGCTGCAGGCGCCAGAGGAGGACGCCGATGGCGGCCGCCAGCGCCAGCACGTAGGGGACTTCCTCGCGCCAGAAATACGGCCACGCCGCCTGCCAGAGTCCGCTCATCCCGCCGCGCCGTTGCCGGTGAACGCCGCCTTGACCGCCGGCCATTGCCGCCGCGACACGGGCAGGCGCTCATCGAGGCCCGCCAGGCGCACCACCCAGTGCGTTTCGCCGTCCTCCCCCGCCGCCCTTTCGAAGCCGGCTATCGCCGCACGTGCCGCCAGGCAATTGCGGTGCACGCGCACGAACTGCGCGGCCAGCTCTTCTTCCAGGTGGGTGAGCGACTCGTCGAGCAGAAACTCGCGCTCGCGCGTGCGCGCCGTGACATATTTCAGCTCGGCCTTGAGGTACACCACGTCAGCCACCGGCACCAGCTGGATGCGCCCGCGCTCGGCAACGGAAAAATGCCGCCGACCCTGCGGCGCGAGCCGCTGGAGGACTTCCTGCCCGGGCGGCCGGCTGCGGCAGGCCTTGTCCAGTGCGGCCGCCAGCCGCTGCGCGCGCACCGGCTTGACCAGGTAATCGACCGCATTCAACTCGAAGGCCTGCACCGCGTACTGGTCGTAGGCGGTGGTAAATACCACGGCCGGCGCCGGATCGAGCCGCCCAAGATGGCGCGCCAGCTCGATCCCGTCCATCTGCGGCATGCGGATGTCCACCAGGGCCACGTCGGCATGTGCCGTCACCAGTCGCTCGAGTGCCTCGATGCCGTTCGCCGCCTCGCCGGCCAGTTCGTTCGGCACGCTGGGCGCAACGTCGGCAAGCAGCGCCTTGAGGCGCGCACGCGCCGGTGCCTCGTCGTCAACAATGAACACGCGCAACGGATTCATGGTGCTTTCCCCTTGCGATAGGGCACCTGGATGCGTACGCGGTATATGCCGTCCCGCGCCTGCGTCTCCATCCGCGCCTCCAGGTCATAGAACAGCATCAGGCGCTCGCGGATGTTCTCCAGCGCCATGCGGTTGCCATTGTGGTGATCGCGCTCGGCATGGAACGGATTCGATATCTCGACGTGCACCACGTCCCCTTCCCGCCGCACGCCGAGGACGATTTCTGCCGGGCCGGCCGAGGGCTCCACCCCGTGGTATACCGCGTTCTCGACCAGCGGCTGCAGCATCAGCGGCGGCACCAGGGCGTCGACCGGACAGTCGGCCGCGTCCCAGCGCACACTCAGCCGCTCGCCCAGCCGCAGATGTTCCAGTTCGAGGTACTGCCTGCACAGCGCGATTTCCTCGCCCAGCGTCACCAGCGCGCGATTCTCCGCCATCAGCACGCGAAACAGGTCGGAAAGCTCCTCGAGCGCACGCTCCGCCCGGCGCGGGTCGCTGCGGATGACGCCGAGCACGCCGTTCAGGCAGTTGAAGAGGAAGTGCGGCCGGATGCGCGCCGTCAGGGCGAGCAGCCGCGCTTCGGCCAGCGCGGGCGAAAAGGCGCGGCTGCGCAGGTCCAGGTAGGACAGCACGGCCAGCGCAGCGGCGGCTCCCCAGGCCCCCGCAACCAGGTGGGCGGAACGGAATGCGGCGTGGCCGAGCGGATCGAACAGCGGCGCGAAGAGCATGGCGACGGCACTCGCCAGGGCGACGACAAGCGCGGCACCGTAGCGGTAATCCAGCCGCGCAAGCCAGCGACGCAGCCCGCAGAGAAGGATCAGGCCGGCGATCAGGGGCGGCTCGACCAGCGCAGCCAGGTCGAGCAGTTCGCCCGGCAGGCGCGCCACGCCGCCGCTGCGGGCGGCGGCGGCGAAGAAGGCGAGCAGGTTCACCGACAGCATGGCGCGCAGCATGACGCCCATGTTGCAGAAGTCCGGCAGGCGCGTCGTCTCGGGGTTTTGCCGTATACTCATCGGTTGCGCGGCATTGCAGGCAGGAATTTCCCGAATCTTATGACAAACCAGAGCAACGATACCAGCGGCGCGGCCTGGTCGGGGCGTTTTTCCGAGCCGGTCGCCGAACTCGTCAAGCGCTACACCGGGTCGGTCGGGTTCGACCAGCGGCTGGCCTTTGCCGACATCCGCGGCTCGCTGGCCCACGCACGGATGCTGCAACGCCAGGGCATCATCGGCAGCGACGACCTGGCCGCGATCGAACGCGGCATGGCTGCCATCAAGGCGGAGATCGAGCGCGGCGAATTCGCCTGGTCGCTCGACGACGAAGACGTACACCTGAACATCGAAAAGCGCCTCACCGCGCTGGTCGGGGATGCCGGCAAGCGGCTGCACACCGGGCGTTCGCGCAACGACCAGGTGGCGACCGACCTGCGGCTCTGGCTGCGCGAGGAAATCGACGGCCTCGACGCCCTCCTGCGCACCTACCAGGACAGCCTGCTCGACCTGGCCGGCGAACACGCGGCCACGCCGATGCCCGGCTTCACGCACCTGCAGGTGGCCCAGCCGGTGACCTTCGGCCACCACCTGCTGGCGTACTTCGAGATGGCCGCGCGCGACCGCGAACGCCTCGCCGATTGCCGCCGCCGGGTCAATCGCCTGCCCCTCGGCGCCGCCGCGCTGGCCGGCACGTCTTATCCGATCGACCGTTCGTTCGTCGCGAAGGAACTCGGTTTCGAAGCCGTCTGCGCCAATTCCCTCGATGCCGTCAGCGACCGCGATTTCGCCATCGAGTTTGCCGGCGCCGCGGCGCTGGTGATGGTGCACCTTTCACGTTTTTCCGAAGAACTGATCCTGTGGATGAGTCCCTGCGTCGGCTTCATCGACCTTGCCGACCGCTTCTGCACCGGCTCGAGCATCATGCCGCAGAAGAAGAACCCGGACGTGCCCGAACTGGCGCGCGGCAAGAGCGGCCGCGTCATCGGCCACCTGATGGGCCTGCTGGCGCTGATGAAAGGCCAGCCGCTGGCCTACAACAAGGACAACCAGGAGGACAAGGAGCCGCTCTTCGATACGGTCGACACGCTGCGCGACACGCTGGCGGTGTTTGCCGAACTGGTGCGCGGCATCCGCGTCAAGCCGGAGGCGATGCGCGCCGCGCTGCGCCAGGGGTTCGCCACCGCGACCGACCTGGCCGATTACCTGGTCAAGCGCGGCCTGCCTTTTCGCGATGCGCACGAGGCCGTCGCGCGCGCGGTGCGCGCCGCGGAAGCCCGGCATTGCGACCTGGCCGACCTTTCCATCGCGGAATTGCGCACGTTTTCGCCGCTGGTCGGCGACGATGCCCACGGTGTCCTCACCATCGAAGGTTCGCTCGCCAGCCGCGACCATGCCGGCGGTACCGCACCGGTGCAGGTGCGGGCGGCGATTGCCCGGGCACGCGAACCGGACTGACCGCCGCCGGCATCCGGCCGGCAACGGATCCTCGCCACGGCACAGCAAGAATGGACAAGATCGGCAAGTACCAGGTCATCAAGAAGCTCGGCGAGGGCGCCACCTCGGTGGTCTACCTCGCGCACGATCCGTTCGCCGAGCGCGACGTCGCGATCAAGGTCGTCGCCAACAGCGTCTTCGCCGAGGGTGACCGCGGCAAGCTGGCGCGCAAGCTGTTCGTCACCGAGGCGTCCCTGGCCGGCAAGCTCACGCATCCGCACATCGTCCAGATCTTCGATGCCGCCGGCGACGCCGATCCCAGCTACATCGTGATGGAGTATGTCTCCGGCGGCACGCTGGAGCCCTACTGCACACCCGATCGCCTGCTGCCCCTCTCCGACGTCGTCGAGATGATCTTCAAGTGCACGCGCGCGCTGGATTTCGCCTGCCGGCTCGGCGTGATCCACCGCGACCTCAAGCCGGCCAACATCCTGCGTGCGGGCGGCGGCGGCTCCGACGTCAAGATCTCCGATTTCGGCGCGGCCCTGACCACGTCAAGCGACCAGACCGCGGTGGCAGGCATCGGTTCGCCCGCTTTCATGTCGCCACAGCAGGTGAAGGACCACCCGCTCAACCACCAGACCGACATCTTTTCGCTCGGCGTCGTCATGTACCTGCTGCTCACCGGCCAGCGTCCGTTCCAGGGCAGCAACAACATCAGCATCGTCTACCAGATTGCCAATGTGGACCCGCCACCGCCTTCGGCCATGCGCAACGGCATCCCCGACGTGGTGGACCACATCGTCGGGCGGGCGCTGAAGAAGTCCCTGGAGGAGCGCTACGCCAGCTGGGACGAGTTCTCCTTCGATCTCGCCGAGGCCTTCCGCAACGAACACCTGGCGGAGCGGCGCGAGCAGATCGCCGACAGCGAAAAGTTCAACACGCTGCGCGGCCTCTCCTTCTTCTGCGACTTCAGCGACGTCCAGCTATGGGAGGTCCTGCGCTTTTCGGAATGGAAGCGCGTCAAGCCCGGCACGATGCTGGTGCGCGAGGGGGAGTTCGGCGACACCTTCTCGATTCTCGCCGCCGGCGACATCAAGGTGACGAAGAACAACAAGCTGCTGAACGTGCTCTCTGCCGGCGAATGCTTCGGCGAGATGGCCTACCTCAATGCGGCCGCCGGCAAGCGCGGGGCCGATGTTTCGGCGATGGCCGACGCGACCGTCATCACGGTGCCGACGGAAGCCCTGAAGCGGGCCTCCGACGCCTGCCGGTACAGCTTCGACCGTGCGTTCCTGCGAATCCTGGTCGAGCGCCTGGCACTGGCAAACACGCGGCTGACGGCCGTCTAACGCCGCCATGGAGCAACCGCAAAAGGTCGGCAAGTACGAGATCCGGCGGCTGCTCGGCGAGGGCGCCACCAGCGCGGTCTGGCTCGCATGGGATCCCTTCGCCCAGCGCGAGGTGGCGGTCAAGGTGATCTTCCCCGAAGTGCTGCGCGACC
>Ga0138256_10008177_pt1 | contig 11005 bp, 11 predicted proteins | sample KNB2016incub_MG_FD_105486 | JGI IMG/M metagenome (GOLD analysis project Ga0138256, IMG submission 105486) | Active sludge microbial communities from wastewater in Klosterneuburg, Austria - KNB2014incub_MG | ecosystem: Engineered > WWTP > Activated sludge > Unclassified | place: Austria... | reverse complement strand
TCGTGTTCCTGTCCGGTGAACATGATGAAGAAAAACGCTTCGACGCGCTATCGGCGGGTGGTGACGACTATCTCGAAAAGCCGATCCGCCCGAAGCACCTGATCTCGGCAGTGACCAATCGCGTGCGCCGCGCGCGTCTCACCAGCAAGCGTGTGCAGGCACACAATCCGCGTGATCCAGTCACCGGTCTATACGATCGCGCCCATGTACTGGAACGCTTGGCCGAGATGCTGGCGCATGATGAGGCGCATCGATTGGGCGGCGGCTTGTTGTTCCTGCTGGTCGATGGCGCACAAAACATTCGCGAGCGAATCGGCTTGTCTGCTTTCGACCAGTTGATGGGGCAGGCCGGCGCGTTGTTGACCGAGTTGATGTTGCCGCGCGATGTTTGCGCTCGCTTCGGCGATACCAGCTTTATCGTGCTGGCGCCGGAGTTGGCCGAGGCCGACCTGCTGATCGTCGCCAATAGCGTGCGCGAAACCTTCGATCGACATGTGTTCGAGATCGGCGACCGCAGCATCACACTGGCCGTGGCAATCGGTGTCGCGACGTTTGCCCAAAACTTGGGCGAAGCTGCCGCAATGGTCAATGCTGCGGAGCGCGCCTGCGTGATTGCACGACAGGGTACGGACCAGCACGTCGCGCTGTTTCAGACGCAAATCACGCAATCGGGCGACGGCGACGAAGACGCGCTGATTGCTGCGATTCGCGATGCCATCCGCAACGAAAGCTTCCAGTTATTGTTCCAACCGATCGCATCCTTGCGTGGCGGCCAAGACGAGCAGTTCCAGACTTTGCTGCGCTTGCGCGGTGATGGCGGCCGCGTCTACACGGCTGCGGTCGTCGTGCCTTTGGCCGAGCGCGCTGGGCTGATCCACGGTGTCGATCGTTGGGTACTGTCGCGGGCGCTGCTGGTGATTTCCGAGCGTGCCGGTGATGGTCATCCGGTGCGCCTGTTCGTGAGCCAGTCGATCGAGAGCTTGAACGATCCGCAGCGTCTGAGTTGGCTAAAGCAGGGGATCGAGACCCGACGTATCAATGCCGAGCATTTGGTCATCGAATTCCGTACCGCGGATGCACTCGCGCGCATTCGGCAACTGGTGAGCTTCCACGAGAATGCAAAGCGTCTGGGCATTCGTCTGTGTCTGTCGAATTTCGACGCGACCATGGCGAACTTCCAGTTGCTGCAGCATGTCCAGGTCGATTTCGTGAAGTTGGCCGCCAAGTACACCAGTTCCGAAGGTCAGACTACGAAGATGCGGGCTGAACTGCGGCAGACCATCACTCATTTGCGTGAGCGCAGCATCCGCATCGTCGCACCACAGGTCGAGGACGCGCAGGTCGCCGCCGGTCTGTGGAGTACCGGCGTCGACTACATTCAAGGCGACTTCGTGCAACAGGCGACGCCCGATCTCGACTTCGATTTCAATGCCGCGGCTTTATAAGCGGCACCCTATACGATGATGGAGCAGGCATGACGAGCATGGAACGCAATGCCAATGGACGCCCCGGGCTGGGCATGGTCATCACGTTGCTGGCGCTTGCAGTGGTGGCGGTACTGCTCGCGTCTGGCTTTGATGACCGAATCAAACCGTTGATGCGTTATGTCGCTGCCGGCACGGCGGCGCTGTTCACAATCATCGCGATCATCGCGGCGATGTCGGTACAGCGGCGTTGGGCCCGGTTGCTCGAGGCGGCTGAAGCGAAGCCGATCCTCGCCACGCCAAAAGCGCAACGTTTGACACCCTCGGCGGCCACGCCTGCGAATCTGCGCGAACTTGAGACTGAGATCGAACGCTTGCGCAATGTCGAGCGTGAACTGACGTCGGCCAAGGTTGATGCCGAGTCGGCGATGATGGCCAAGGGCGAGTTCCTCGCGACGATGAGCCACGAGATTCGGACACCCCTGAACGGCATCATTCCGCTGCTTGATCTGGTGCTCAGCACCAAGCTCGCACCGGATCAGAAGGAATACCTAAGCACCGCCTTTCAGTCGTCGAAGCAGTTGCTGTCGATCGTTGACGACATCCTCGACTTCTCGAAGCTCGAGGCGAACAAGCTTGAGCTGGAAACCACCGGCATCAACGTCAAGGAAATCGTTGACGGTGTCAGCCGTTTGATGGCGCGCAATGCCGAAAGCAAGGGCCTTCAGTACTCGTCGACGATTGATCCGAACGTGCGCTTGGCGATGCGCGGCGACCCGACTCGGCTGCGCCAGGTGCTGACTAACTTAGTCAGCAATGCGATCAAGTTTACCGAGCGCGGTGCGGTCGCAATTCAGGTCAACAAGCGCTCGGAGACGCGCACGCATACTGAATTGCTGTTCGCGATTCGCGACACCGGTGTCGGCGTTTCTGCAGAAGGGCAGAAGAAGCTGTTTCAGGAGTTTTCGCAGGCCGACAACTCGACCACTCGCACGTTTGGCGGTACCGGACTCGGGTTGTCGATCTGTAAGCGTATTGTCGACTTGATGGGTGGACAGATCGGCGTGAAGTCCGAGGTCGGCAAGGGTTCGGTGTTCTGGTTCACCGTGCCGCTGCTCAAGGCGCTCGGCGACGTCCAGCCCGCGCGCAGCGAGATTGAAGGTTCGCGCGCACTGATCGTGACCGGCGACCAAGCATTCCTGAAACGTATTGGCACCACGCTGACGTCGTGGAAGATGCCATTCACGCAGAACAACGCCGCCGCCGAGGTCGCACCCAAGCTCAAGGCGGCAGCAGGCGGTAGCATGGCGGTCGATTTCTTGATTCTCGACTTCGGCTCGATGCGTGCGACCGCGCTCTCGATCCTGCGCAGTGTCAGTCGCGAGGTGTCACTCGAGCAGTTGCATGTGCTTGCGATCGGTGGCGAAGATCAGCTTCCGGAAGATGTCCGCACGGCGCCGCGGTGCACGGCGCTGGAACGCGGCTTCAGCGACGGCGATCTGCGGGCAGCAATGAAGGCAATGCTGACCGGCACGCCGACTGCTACCAGCCAGAACGTACACGTCGATATGCTGGTAGCGCCCACCGGCGGAGGGGCGCCAGTGGTGGCCGCTGCGGCCGTTGCCGCACCGACATTTGTCGCGGCCGAAGCGCGCGTCGGCGGCCTTGGTGGACACGTGCTGTTGGTCGAAGACAATCCGGTCAACCGTCAGGTGGCACAGCGCCTGCTGACGTTGATTGGCCTTAGCCATGAACATGCCGAGAACGGTCGCCTCGCAGTCGAGAAGCTGGAGTCGGGTGCCAAGTTCGATGCCGTGCTGATGGACTGCCAGATGCCGATCATGGATGGCTACACGGCAACGCGTTACATCCGCAAGCTGCAGGGTGAAAATGCCTTGCCGAAGTTCCCGATTGTCGCGATGACGGCCAACGCGATGGTGGGCGATCGTGAAAAATGCATCGCCTCGGGCATGGACGACTACATGAGCAAACCGCTGAATCGCGGCCTGCTCGAGCAAATGCTGCAGAAGTGGTTACCGCCCGGCGCAACCTCTCGCACCATGGCACCCGCCCCGGCACCGATCGTGCGCCCGGTGATGCCGGTTGCGCCAGCGCCGACGCATGCGGACGCGACGCCGATCAACACCCAGATCGTCAATGACCTGATGGACATGATGGGTGCCGAGTTTGCCGATTTGGTGCGCGTTTACTTGGAAGATTCGCCAAAGGCTTTGGCGATCCTGGAGCGCGCGGCAGCGAACAACGACCTCGACGGACTGGTCGCACCGGCGCATTCATTGAAGTCGACCAGCGCCAACCTCGGCGCTTTGATGCTCGCCGATATGGCCAAGCGCATCGAACATGGCGCGCGTTCCGGCAACACCGGTGAACCGGTGTTACTGGTCGCCCAGCTCACCCACGAATTCCAACGCGTATCCATGCATCTGCGCCACTTACTGGCGCAGATGGGGCAGTGACCGCCGACGCTTAATCGCCGATTTTGGTCTGTAAGTAGGGCGCTTCGCCGAGGCGCTCGATCAGTCCGAGTTGTGTCTCGATCCAGTCGATGTGATCTTCTTCTGACGTCAGGATCGCGGCAAACAAGTCGCGCGAGACGTAATCGGCGATCTGTTCGCAATGTGCGATTGCGGCCTTCAGGTCGGGCAGCGCCTGAAGCTCCAGCTTGAGATCGCACTGCAGTGCTTCGCGCGGGGTTTCGCCGATCAGCAATTTGTCGAGTCGCTGCAGGTTCGGCAAGCCTTCGAGGAACAGGATGCGCTCGATCAGCTTGTCGGCGTGCTTCATCTCGTCGATCGATTCATGGTGCTCGTGCGCCGCGATTTCCTTGAAACCCCAGTTCGCGAACATTTTCGCGTGCAGGAAATACTGATTGATCGCGGTGAGTTCGTTGCTCAACGCCTTGTTGAGAAACGCGATGGTCTTAGGGTCGCCTTTCATGGCTCGCTCCGATGGCTGAACGATCAGGATACGCCGTTGCCTTGGATGCGGCGAGACGCGATCAGGCCGCGAGCGGTAGCGCGCCCGCATGCTGTTCGATGATTTCCAGCAGCAGCGGACGGCAACTGCCGCAACAGGCACCGGCACCGGTTTCCGCGGTGATTGCATCGAGATGGTCGGCGCCGCTAGCGATCGCGCGCTCGATTTGACGATCGGTCACTGCACTGCAGACACAGACGAACATGGCGAACCTCCGTGATCGCCATTCAATCGCAAATGCGAGTAATTCGCAATAGTGTTTGCGCGGCGATTCAGCGTACAGTTGCCAACGGCGGTGCAACTGCCGGTGCATGTCCGGGATCGACACCATGCTTCCGCGCCACCCCAGCCAGATGCGCCAATGCGCGCTGGTAAACGTCGCGCTTGAAGTCGACGACGTTGCCCAGTGGGTACCAGAAGTCAACCCAAGTAAATGAATCGAACTCGGGTCGATCGGAATGATCGAGGCGCACGTCGGCTTCTTCACCAAGCATGCGCAACAAAAACCAGACCTGCTTTTGCCCGATGCAAGTCGGTCGCTCGCGTCGGCGGACGAAGCGCCTTGGTAATCGATAGCGCAGCCAACCTGGCGTTGCACCCAACACCTCAACATGGTGTGGTTGCAGCCCGGTTTCCTCGAACAGCTCGCGAAACATCGCTTCCTGCGGTGTCTCGTCTGAATTCATGCCGCCCTGTGGGAATTGCCAGCCGTCACGACCCACCCGGCGCGCCCAGAAAAGGCGTCCGTCGTCGTGCATTAGTACAATGCCCACATTGGGTCGGTAGCCGTCTGGATCGATCACGGCCCGCTCCACTCAAAGTCACTGCGGCGATTCTTCCATGCCGCTGCGAGCCACGACAAGGAAATCTGTTCCTTCAGCTCAGCGGTAGGAAACGCGAGATACGCATTTTCCTTGACTTTCACCGGCCGGATGCCAACAATTCGCGCCCTTCGCGTGGCTATGTAGCTCAGCCGGTTAGAGCGTGGCACTCATAATGCCGAGGTCGGTGGTTCGAGTCCACCTATAGCCACCAACAAATTCATGAATGAAATCAAGGCCTTGCCGGCGCAATCGGTGAGGCCTTTTTCGTTGGGCGGAGGCTTTGTGCCATGTCTGTGCCATGTGCTGTGCCATCCACTTGGTCGAGAGAAGCCCGGTCGGGCGCACTTATGACCTTGGCACTCCGTGCCATGTGAATCATCGCAGGGCATCGTGTATTCACCGACGCATCATCGATCTGTAAACGCCGAATGCCAAAGGCCCATCAGCAATATTTCGCACGTCTTTGCTTACGAAGCTGACTGGTCGGGTACGTACTCGACCAAGTCCTCGACTCGACACCCAAAGTAAGCGCACAACCGCTCAAGGGTGTCGGAACGAACAACTGTTCCGTGATTGAGCATCCTGGACAGCGTGATTCGGCCAATTCCCGTTGTTTCGGCGATTTCAAGCAACGAAATCCTTCGGCGCTCCTTGAACTCCAGATCCGCGATGCATTCTTTGAGCTTGAACCTGAGCATGAACCTGAATCCGAGGTGAATGTAATACGATTCAAATGTATCGTATATGATTCAAATAGCGGATTGCATGATACATATATGGCGTGAATCGTATTTGATTCATTCACGCCATATACGAAACAAGGGGACCGCAAATGAACCAAACGTACCTTACCACTGATCAATTGGCTGATCGCATTCATTACGACGCTCGGACGATCCGTACACGGCTCAAGGACGCCGTTCTGCTGGAAGGGGTTCACTACATTCGACCCTTTGGCGGCCGCAAGTTGCTCTTCATTTGGGAGGCGATTCAGCGAGATATCGCGACCGCTTCCGCGGCAAGGGCGCCGCTGATTCCCATGGCAAGCGGGGCGATTGCACATGGCTAAAGTTCGAGTGCGCAAGGAAACCGGCACCCTCTTCATTGACTTCTTTTACCGCGGCGTTCGCTGTCGTGAACAGACCTTGCTCGTGGACAACGCCGACAACCGCAAGAAGGTCCAGTCGCTGCTCAATCGAGTTCTGAAGGAGATCGCGAACGGCAGCTTTGACTATGCGGCCACATTTCCCGGTAGCGCTAAGGCCACCTCCATAGCGAGCAAGAAATTAGCAACCAGCTCGCCATTGTCGGCAGCGGTGGCCGCTTCGTTGCCGGGCGCGGCCGTATCGACGCCCAAGTTCGCAGATTTCACCGAAGTGTGGTTCGCTGAAATGACGCCGCAATGGCGGCGGTCGCACCGTACTTGCGTGCGCGACGTGCTCGACAAGCACATCGTCCCGGCCTTCGGTGAGCGTCAGGTCAGTTCAGTCACCAAGGCCGACGTGCTGGCATTTCGCGCGCATCTGGCGAAGCTGCCGGGCCGCAAGTCTGAAACGCTGACTCCGGGGCGCATCAACAAGATCATGTGTTTTCTGCGCCAGATCCTCAACGAGGCGGCCGACCGGTTCGAATTCACGCCGGCGTTTCGCAAGGTGAAGCCGCTGAAGATGAAGAAGAGCGACGTGCATCCGTTTTCGATGGATGAAGTGCAGCGCATTCTGGACACGATTCGCGCCGACTACCGCAACTACATGACGACGCGATTCTTCACCGGGATGCGCACCGGTGAAATCAACGGCCTGAAGTGGAAGTACATCGACTTTGAGCGCAACCTGATCCTCGTTCGGGAAACCCTAGTCGAAGGCGAGGCCGAGGAAGGCACCAAGACCGAGTCTTCGCAGCGCGACATCCCGATGCTGCCCATGGTCCGTGCTGCGATAGACGCGCAGTTCAAGGACCGAGATCCTGAATGCCCATGGGTGTTTTCGACCCGAACTGGCGGCCCGATCGACGGGCACAACTTCACGAATCGCATCTGGTATCCGCTGTTGCGCTTTCTGGAGCTGGAGAAGCGCCGCCCGTACCAGACCCGCCATACGGCGGCGACGCTGATGCTGGCCGCTGGCGAAAGTCCGGAATGGATCGCGATGGTGCTCGGTCACGCCAACACGTCGATGCTGTTCCGCGTGTATTCGCGCTTCGTGCCGAACCTGACGCGACAAGACGGTCAGGCATTCGTCGGACTGGTCAATCGTGCGAACACGCCGCCCGCGCAGCCGACCAAAGCCGACGAGGCGCTGATCAAGAAGCTCAAGTCCCTCGCGCCAAACGAGCTGAAGAAACTGCTCGCCATGGCCGACTCCCGATAATCCTGCAAGGAGCGCATCAATGTCCGCGAATCCCCTTCCTGCGTCCATCTATCAGTTCCCCGCAGTCATCAAGCCGCTGTCCTCCGTCGACAGCCAAGGCGGCTGGCGCATCCGCATCTATTCAGCGAATGGCGAATTCGACGCATTCAGCTGGATGCCTAGCCATACCTATGAGGTCCTCTACGGGCGCGTGCTGACCGGCCTCGTGACCGTCGGTTCGCTCGAGCCCGAAGGTGGTCACTGCGTCTATGCTGCGCTCGGGTTCAAGTACGACGATCACATGGCGCTCGACGCCATCGTGTCGCCGGAGACCTGTCCGATCTACGGCGTTGCCGAACAGATTCTGGGTCTGATCGCGCAGATCAGCTCGTCCGCACTCCGGCGCTTTGTCGAGCATGCGCTGACCCTCGACGGCGCATTCCCCCACTTTTGGACTTGCCCCGCGTCGCTGCGGGATCACCACGCGCAGGCCGGTGGACTCGCGCTGCACTCACTGGAGGTCGCGACGATGGTGGCCTCGGCCGCAAACCTGTCGACGGAGATGCGCGAAATTGGCGTGGTCATGGCACTGCTCCATGACCTCGGAAAGGTTTGGGCGTATGAGGACGGGTCTGAAACCCGCGAGGCGCAAGTGCTTGGGCACGAGCGCATCGCCTACAACCGGCTGGCCTCGGCGTTCGCCGAACTCCTGCAGGAAGATGAGTCACTCGGCTTGACGATGCAGGCGCTGCTCGGCGGCGAGTGGCGAAACGGTGCCCGGAAGAAGCGACTCGCGATCGGCAGCGTGGTGAACGCGTTCGATCAGATGAGTTGCGAGAATGCGCGAACCCGACGTGCATCGCGGGGCGCGGATGCACAATGACAACGTGCGAATGGCGGGCGATTCTCCGCAATTGCCCGTCAGGCCCGCCCCGTCCGAGATCTGCGCAAGCTCGTTGCGGGTTTGTCCGCAGCCTCGATACGTTGCTCGAAGTCCCGAACCAACTTGGGCAGCGTCGATCCGATGGCGGCGCACCAATCCCGCAACTGCACGAGGTCCAGCCGGCGCTGTCCGCGCTCGACATCGCTGACAAAGGACTGGGCGCGCCCGAGTTGTTCCGACAACTGCGCCTGAGTCAGGTCTGCCGCGACCCGGGAATCTCGCAGCAGTTCGATCAGCAATTGGGTTTCGGGTCGATGAAGCGTCTTTGACATGGCCGCCGGTCTCGAATGGCGGCCACAACCTAGATATGATTTTGGGATATCTAAAAAACAGATTCACCGGAGACGCCGGAAACCGCACGGCGGCGAACCGAGACTCCGGGCACAACCAATTAATGACTACTTGGGGATGACGATGAAGAAGATTTTGCTCGCCATGCTGCTTGGCGCATCAGCTGTATCTGCGCAGGAACTTGCGATCGATCCACCCTTGACCAAGGACGAAAAGCGCGCGCTGAAGGACATGCGTGAGCAATGGGCGGAGGCGGACATGCCGGCGATGACGACCGAGCAGGAGATCGCCATGATCAAGAACATGCGCGATACCCAGATTCGCATGATGGGCCAGGCGATGGGAATGCGCCGCGCTCTGGAATCCGGTGCGATGCAAGGACAGCTCGCCCAGTCTCCGGTACAGGCGCAGGATTCACCGTTGTCGCAGCCCACTGCCGAGCCCACGGTCGCCAAGGAAGATCTGGCGACCGCTTACGAGCAACGGTCGGCGTCGACTCGTTTCACCCGCTTCGAGCGCAAGGGCGATGGATTCCTCGCGAACGGCCAGGTCTTCATCGACATCGACGGCAAAGTGAAGCAGTTCGGTGCCGATCCAATGACGGGACGCGTGACCTATTTCGTCGATGTCGGCAATGGCGATCTGCTGGTCAAGCACCACAACATCAATAGCGACCTTGAGCCGATCTTGATTGGCCGAATTGCCCTGCGCGGTGATCGGGCTGACTTTCGTGCGGTGAGTGGCGAGACCGCAGGCGGCGAGTCTGTGGTGCCTGTCAGCGACGGACTGATCGTGACCCGCAAGGAGAGCATTGCGCGCTATTCGATCGGTAAGGGTGCGAAGGCCTTCGCTGTCCCCGACGGTTTCAATGTCGCCCCGCTCCAGAACGGAGACGTGTCCGGAACCGGTTACGTTTTGATCGAACGGATTCCGCAAGAGGAAGTTTCGTTCAAGGAGATCGGCAAGTCCGTGGGCCACCTCTTTGGCAAGCGGGACGACACTCAGGACTATGCGCTGTTGCATATCGAGACCGGCAAGACCGGCGGGCTGTTTCTGTCCGATGAGGGCAAGTCGGTCGGGCAGGGCACCGGTTGCGTGCGCCAGAACGACTTCGTGAACAAGTGCAGTGGCTGGCGCTCGTGGGATTCGATCTGGGAAACCGACGGTCGGCCGAATTACTCCCACTACTTCTGGGCACTGACGTGGGTTCAGACCAAGTTCGGCCCGCTCGCCATCGCCAAGGAAGACGGCACGCGCGAGGTCAATGTGATCGCGCTGGACTCCAGGGAGAGGTTCAACGCCTTCAAGCGCAAGCTCGGCATTCTCTGGTTCGCGGTAGAGCCCAAGGAAGATGGTGGCCTCAGCATGGAAGCCCAACTCGCATTCAAGCGCCACACGATCGAGGACGTTGGACAAGTGCTCGATGGTTCGCTGGCCTCGGCCAGTGAAGCGAAGGACAACTAATGCCATGACCCGAAACATTCATGTCGTCACGACTCCGGCCGTCCTCTCAATCCTCGTTGGCTGCAACAAGCCGACCTCAGTGAGTCCGATTTCACAGGACGATCCTTCGACGCTCAGCCAAGGCGAGTACTGCGAGGCACAGGAGATGGCTGCGCCCGCACACTGCAAGCCCGGTCAGCGCATCGTCTTCCTGCCCAGCCGCTTCGGCAACGTGCAATTGCCGGTGATCTTCGCCGCCGCAAATTGCGATCTGCGATACAGCGTCGTCTTGACCAATGGCGGCGTGACCTGCGTCTTCATGCAGGTGAAAGCTGCTGAGGCGCCGGCGACGGAAGCTTCAGCAGCAGAATGAGCGCAATAAACAGAATTTCGCTCCTGAACGCTCTGGACCTTGGTCACTCGAAGTCACGGGGGGCGTCGCAGTGCGGCTGATCGGCTGGAACAGCAGTTGATCGCCGATCGGTTCCTGACGGAACCTCAGATGGAAGACCTCCTATTCGCATACGGCATCAACTGGCCCTCCTACGCACTGCCCATGGAGCGTTTGGCAGAGTGCTTTGGCGTCCAACTGACGAGGAGCTACTCGCGGCCGACGGTCCGGGGTGGCGCCTCGCTCGGCTTTCGCTCAGTGGCACGGCCAGACGCGGTTCACATGCTCATCGAGTTGAAACGGCTGGGCTTGCCCATCGAGCCCCGATCGCTCGTAACGGCGCT
>Ga0138256_10008176_pt1 | contig 11005 bp, 7 predicted proteins | sample KNB2016incub_MG_FD_105486 | JGI IMG/M metagenome (GOLD analysis project Ga0138256, IMG submission 105486) | Active sludge microbial communities from wastewater in Klosterneuburg, Austria - KNB2014incub_MG | ecosystem: Engineered > WWTP > Activated sludge > Unclassified | place: Austria... | reverse complement strand
CGCGGCCTGGTCACGTATGTCAATCCAGGCGCTGAGCGCTTCATCCGTGATGCCGCTCAAGTGCTGAGTGCGGGATACATGCTGACCATCGACTACGGCGGCAACTTCGAGGAGATGCTGAATCAACACTCGTATCCTCGGTTCCGCACTTATGGGCCGGCGTCGCGAAACAGGGCGAACCTGGCGCCCAACCAGGTCGACACCTTCGCGCCGTACGTGGGGCCGACACTCAACGACTTCACGACGGACGCGAACTTCACCCTGCTGGCGGCCGAAGGCGAGTTGGTGGGGTTGAAGGCGATCTACTACGGCGCGCAGCGTGCCCTGCAGGCGGGCACCTCCGTGTCGCTCGACACCGTCCCGAGCGCACGCGAGAACGAGGGGAACGCGGCGGAGTTTCAGAGCTGGGCCACGAGTTTTGCCGGTCCCAGTGTCTACAAAATGCTGCTGCAGCAGAAGACCGGCACCGACCCGGCCTACCGCTTCGCCGGCCAACACCCTGAATCACTCGGCCTTGGAACCACTACGCTGGACCCCGCGCAGCGTAGTCGCGCGGACCAGATTGCGGCGCGACTGAAAGCGCAGGCGGCTGTGCTCAAGGTGTCGAAGTAGGTGTAGCCCCTTCAGTCCTTCACGCCTCGTGTGAATTCGAAGACCCTAGCCGAGCGTGATCCGCAGGCGGGCCTGTCCGAAGGCCAGTTCATCGCCTGACTGAAGCGTCAGGCCTCGCGACCCGCGCGGCACCGCGATGCCGCGTCCGCCGCGAATGATCGCGGTGCCCTGCGCGCTGTTGTCGTCGATGACTCGTGGGCGTTTCGTCTGTTCGTCGAGTTCGATGCGCGCGTGCCGCCGTGACACGCTCTGGTTCACCTCGTCACCGTTCTCGACGAACGCCACATGATTGATTCGCACGAGTTGCCGGCGCCCATCCCGCACCTCTGCGCCGCGACCGATGGCAATGGGCAGCGTGTCGAATGAATACTCGGCACGGTCGGCCGTTCCACCTGTGACGAGGATGTCGATCCGGGGCGCCGCCTCAGGCACGGGCGCAGCGGCCTTTTCGACGCGAGCGAGCGCGATGTGGAAGTCGGGCCGTGGCCAAGCAGGGTCGGACACTTCGGCAAAGTGCAGATGCACTTCAACGTCCGCGTCATGACAGCGTGCCGACGCCAGTCGCTTGATCACCCGTTCCTGCAGGGTAGGCGGCCCACCGCAAATCGCGGTGAAGGGCGCCTGATGCTCAACGGTTGGTGCAGGGAAAGTCACGGTGACGCTGTTGAATGGAAATGCATAACGTCCGCGCCCTGCCGGATGGACGTGCCGCGCAATGTGATCGCACGCGAGCGAGATGAGCTCCAGCGGCTGTAACGCCACAGGACGCGCCACCGTGTGTGCCGCCTGCTCGAACACTTCCGTCATCCGTGATTCGAGTTCGCGTGCGCCCGTGAGGACGCGTTGAAGCTTGTCGTTCATTTCAACAACCCCATTGACATCGCGGCGGTTGCAATCTGGCCGGCCGCGTTGGCGGCCGCCACTCCGCCGTATCCCGCATTTTCCAGAATCACGGCAAAGGCGATGCGCCGCTTTGCCGGTCCTTGTGGTGCAAATCCAACGAACCAGGCGTGCGAGGGAGCATCGTCAACTTCAGCGGTGCCCGTCTTCCCAGCGATCCGGGCCGGATGTGCCTTGAGCAGCCGGCCGGTACCGTCAACAACCGCATCCCGAAGGTACCCGGCAAGCGTGCGGGCAGCCCCTGGCGTGACGAAGGTCGTGTGAACCGCGGTGCCGGAGGTGACGATGGGTGATTCGTGAATGATGCCGTCGGTACCAATCGCCGCTGCCACGCGAGCGAGCCGCTGCGGAGTCACGAGGACTTCGCCCTGACCGTATCCTGCGTGGGGGAGATTGGCCAGAATCCGTTCGGGGGAGCGCGACGTGTTCAGCGTGATTCCGGCGGCCGCCGCCGTGTGCGCGAGTGCGTCCGAACCGAGGGCAACCGCGAGCTGAGCGAAATACGCATTGCACGACTTCACAATGGCTTCGTGCATGGCGATGGCTCCATGCGCACTCCGGTCGCGGTCGTCGTCATGTATCGGTCCATGGCCGGGGAGAGAGACACCGACGCGATTGTTCGGGAGCCGCTGACAGGTGAGGGTCCGGTCGATCAAGCCCGCATCCTCTCGAAGCGCTGCGGCGGCCGTGATGATCTTGAACGTTGAGCCAGGCGGATACAGGCCATACCGAGCGCGGTCGAGGACCACGTCGTCCTGGTTCCCAAAGGGATAACTGACACTGGCAAGCAGTTCTCCAGTGTCAGCGTCGAGAATCACTGCCGCGCCTTTGCCGCTGCCGGATTGCCTGGCTGCGCGCTCGACAATCGAGGCGACGGCGAGCTGGAACCGCGCGTCGATCGTAATTCGCACATCCCGCGGCCGCGCACGTAAGGCCTTCACATCGGCGTGGTCTGGTTCGTAGCGATGACGCACGAGCGGAATCAGCGAGGTGTAATCGCGGCGAACGGCGAGCGACGGCTGCCCATCACGGCCGGTCGTGGAAACCGTGGCTGCGCGGTCGTCGAAGCCGCGCAAGAGGTCCTCGGCATCGCGCTCGACGTACGACGTGTTCGCGGCGGTCCAACTATCCCTTGTGTTCGCGTCGCCGAGCACATGCTGGAGAGCCGGACCAGCCGGATAGCAGCGGTGTGTTAATTGAGCGGCGCCGTTCGGCGCCGGCGCACAGACGTCGCCCAGCTTGCGGCCGATCTGTTCGTAGGCGCCGGCTGCCTTCTGCAAGACTCCCGCATCACTGCTCGCGATGGGCAGCCCACGGCGATCGTAGATGGTGCCCCGTGGGATGGAACGCAGCGCGTCGAGGACGCGGGGGTTGTATTGGAACCTGCGGCCGCCGTCGGCCTGAACGCTGAGTTGCGGCCGCACCAGGTATTCGTCGGCGCGCAAGGTTTGTACAGATGCCGCGAACAGGAGCATTCCTGCGGCGCAGGCGGCGGCGGTTCTGGCAAGCCACCGCACCGGCGCCTGGAACGGCGTCAGGTCTGTGGATTCACTGCCCTTGCGGCGAATCGCCGCCAGAAACCCGAGCGCGGCAAAGTTGGCGGCCATGGCGGATCCGCCGTAGCTCAGAAAGGGCGTCACCACTCCGGTCAGCGGCAGCAGCCCGAGAATGCCTGCGCCCATGACCAGGACCGGAATCGTGAGCGACAGCGTCATTCCCAGCGCGAGAAAGAACTGGTAGTCAGTGGACGCGCGCTTCGCGATGGTAAACCCGCGCCAGGCCACCAGCAGAAAGGCCGCGCCGACGATCACCAGTCCGAGCAAACCGAATTCCTCGCCCACCGCCGCGAGCACCATATCGGTGTGTCCCTCGGGGACGAACCGTGAGTGTCCAAACCCGGCCCCCGTGCCGGTCAGGGCGCCGGCCGAGAGCGCCCACAAGGCCTGCGCCACCTGATCGCCGCCTCGAACGGCGTTGTCCCACGGCGACTGCCACATCTGCAGCCTCGCAGCCAGCGTGGCTGAGATGTTGAGGAAAAATCCGATGGCAAAACCAGCGGCCAGCCCCGCGCATCCGGCACCCGCGAGCCACGCGCCGCCTCGCGCCACCGCGAACATCGCAAGAAACATGAGCGACAGCAGCAATGCGGGACCCAGATCCTTCTGGACGAAGAACAGCATCAATGCGGCTGCGACACCGGCGAGCACTGGGAGCACGTGGTGCAGCCTGGGCGCCCCTGCCTGCCTCAACAGTTCCCACCGCCGCGCGAAGTAGCCCGCGAGAAACAGCACCAGGAGGAATCGGATCGCTTCAATGGGCTGAATCGGCCCCAGGTTCACTTTGGCGCTGCTTGAGCCTGGGCCGCTTCCGAAGACGAGCAGGAGCACCGACAGGATCAACGCGCCCACCAGCGGGACATAGCTCCAGTCGCGGAAGGCCGCTCGCTCCACGTTGATCATGGAGACCGCTCCGAACAGTAGGACGCCAATGACAATCCCTTGCGTGTACCTGGTGAGAAGCAGCGTGTCCCGGATCGGATCGGGCCGCGACAACATCAAGGCGAACCCGATGCCGACGAGAAGGAGAGCCAGTGAGAGCAGGACGCGATCGCCAGTCATTCCCCGCAAGCGCCAGAGCAGCGACACCAGATGAAAGCTCACGAGTATGACCAGGCCGCACCAGAGCACGGCGGATCGAAACTCATCCTGGGTGCGCACGGACAGGAATGGCTTCAGCGACGAGAGATCGTTGCTGTTCAGGAGGGCGATGGTCTGGGGCGGGTCCCGCTTGGCAGCGACGGCAGCCAGTCGGGCTGATTCGAGCCGCTCACGCAGGACCACCAGGCTCCTGTCTCGTTCCAGAGCCTCCACCGGCACGTCGATCCGCGCGAGCGCGCCCACGTTGGGCAGGGCTCTTCGGGGTGCTCCGGCCGGTTGCAGGTGAGCCGCGACCACTCGCGCCGCAAAGCGGCGATCGGCTGGGTAGGTGAAGACGGTGGCGAGCGGGACCTCGAGCGCATCAGTCTTCGTCTGCGTGTTGAGGTTGATGGGCAGCGGGGCGTGTGGTTCACCGAACTGCTCGGCCCGAATTCGGCCCGCGTAGGCGAGCAGGATCGCGAGAACCACCGCCGCCGACGTCAGAAGCAGAAGGCGTTCGCCAAACGTGATGCTGGTGGACCTGTTCCGGACCCGTTGCAGATCTCCCGCGCGGGTGTAAGTTACTCCCACGTCCAGCCTCCCTCAAACTTCGACAGTTCGGCCAGTCGCTCTTCGACACGGTCCAGACGCCTCTGCGTGTCGCGCAGGCTTTGTGCGACATTGGCAAATCCCGCCACCGTGCCGTACCGCGTGAGCGCTTCACGGAACGCGTCCGACGCCCGTGAGAGATAGTCACGTTCCTGCGGCATGCCCTTGAGCGTCTGCGCCGTCCGGGAAAACGATTCGGCACGCGCGCGGTAGCCATCGGCGAGCTGGGTGGTTTCGCGCTCCCCAGGGTGATGACCGAGTTTCTCAGCTTGCTTCAGGGCATCGGCTCCGCGGTCCACATCTTCGAGGCCATAGATGAATGTGCGCGCGAGCCCCAGGAAGGGGTCCGGCCAATTCGATCGAATGGCCGCGGCCTCCCTGAATGCCACGATCGCGCCAGTGAAATCCCGCTGCGCGCTGTCTGTGCGTCCTCGTGCCTTGTGGGCTTCACCGTTGATCCGGAGCAGATGTCCGTCGCAGTACTGCAACGCGGCACGAAGGGACCGTTCGCCAGGCGCCACAGCCACGGCACGCGCCAGCGCTTCACGTGCGGCCTTCCACTGCGTCTCGCGAACCGTCGGCACCGGCGTTCGATAGTTCGACATCACCCGCTCCGCCAGCACCATCGTCTGGCTCACCAGCGCGGCTCGAAGGCGGTTCGTGCCTGCGCCGCCAAGGAAACTCGAACTCCGCAGTGATTCGTACCTGGGCCAGACGGCGGCAAGCCCGGCAAAATCATGCAACGGAACGGTGTTGGCCAGGCGACTGGCTTTTGACGACACGCAACTCTCATTCACCGCCATGACGATGGCCAGCACGACCAGCGCCCTGGCGAGCGTCCGACGAAACCGCCGGCGGGGGCGAACCGCTGGCTCGGCGGCGGTCGGTGGGACGTGGTTTTCGGAGGCCGGACCTTTAGGTCCGGCGATTGTCGTCCGCCTGGTGGGCGGCTCGTCTCCTTCAGGCTCGCGACGCGTCCGCCTGGTCGGCGGCTCGTCATGCACCTTGGTGAGCCAGCCTTCCTGCAGAGCCACGGTCGGCTCGCCGGCATCGGCCCTGGCGAGATCGGCACGAATGTCGGCGGGGCTGTAGTACCGATCCGACGGTTCCGGCGCGAGCAGTTTGGTGACCACCGCCTCAAGCGCCTCGGGGCAATCGCCGCCGATGGTTTCAGGTGGCCGCTTGGAGCGAATCAGTTGCTCCAGGCGCCGCGTGTCGTCCGCGCGGAAGGGCTGGCGGCCGCGGATCATTTCGTAGAGCAAGACTCCAAGAGCCCACGCATCGGAATGCAGATCGCGGTCGCCGCTCTCCAGGCACTCCGGCGACAAGTACGCGGTGCTGCCGAAGTCGTTTCGGGTCACCTTCCGGCTCAGCGACAGCGATTTCGCGGCGCCAAAGTCCAGGACTTTGATGCCATCGCCAGGCACAAGCCTGATATTGCGCGGCTTGAGGTCGTTGTGCAGCAGCACGCGACGAGACGAGGCGTCGGTCTCAAATCGATCCGCTTCCTCCAGGAACTCACAGAGTTGGCTCGTGATCGCTATCGCGCGTTTCCAGGGCAGCGGCCCGCGGTGGATCGCCTGCGACAGGTCCTCTCCCTCGATGTATTCCATCGAAATGTAGAAATAGTCGGATGCGAATCCTGAGTCGTAGACCTTTGGGACGAAGCGGCTCATCGAGGCAAACCGCTGCTGAAGGTCTGCACCGCGTTGTTCCGACTGAAGCACTTCCTGCGCTTCCTCATCGCTGGAGACGTGAACGACCTTCAGCGCGACCACGGCGCCATTCCTGGTGTCGCGCGCAAGAAACACGGACGCCATGCCACCGTGGCCGATGGGCCGTTCGATCGTGAATGGACCGATCTGGCGGTACAGCGTGGAGTTCATTTGCTGCCGCGTCCTCGTCCGCCAGCCCTGCCGGTTGTTATGGGAGGAGCGTCCGGAAAGACATTCGATTTCCTGATCTGCGCGCGAAGCGCGGCGTCGATGCCTGCAATCGACAGAGGATCCAGTTGGCGGAAGACGTTCCGCTGAAGGAGCGGCCGCGCACCGGGTTCGATCACCAACGCGGACGACGCCTGTTCGGAGGATCCGTTCCCGGAAAACTTGCCATCAGCAACCAAAGGCGACGAATCTCGTCGCAGTGCCAGTCCGGCTCCGGGATTGTCGTGAATCTCGCTGGCGAGCAGCATGACGTTATCCCCGGCCCCGATGTCCACCGCGACTCTTGCGGCGCCCACCACTTCAATGTCGATCAGTCTGACGCCGGCCGATCGCACCAGCACGCCAACACCCAGTGGGGAGGCTGCATCGCCGACGATCCGGAAGCCTGTGAACTCGGCGTCTGTCACGTCGGCCGCCGTGACCGCCACGTCCTCATCCGTCGCGGTGCTGGGCAGCCGCAGGGTGGCGCCTCTTGAGTCGCGGCTGAGCAGACGAACGCCATTCTTCAGCGTGAGACGCTCGCGGTACTCACCGGGTTCAACCATGACCGTGGTTCCAGGCACGGCTTCGGCAAGCGCCGCCCCGATCGATTCACCGGCCCTGACCAGAATCAGATTCGCAGACGTAGGCGCGAGTGCCTTTTCAAGGGTGGCCGGCACTGGATATCCGGCCGATCGCCAGGCGGCCGCAAGGGCCGTGACGATGAGCAGCCACGAGGTCAGGTGGAGCAGTCGTCTTCGGGATCGAGACGGAACTGTCGATCCCGATCGCGCAAACTGCTCGCCTTCCACGTACACCACCGTGATGTTGTCTTTGCCGCCGTTGTCATTGGCAGCCTTGACCAGCTGGTGCGCCACCTTATCGGGATAGCCGGCGCACTTCCGGATGACGCTCAGGATCGCGTCCGAGGCGACAAGGTCAGTCAATCCGTCGCTGCAGAGGAGGAGCGCCGCATCGGGCTCCCAGCTCGTTTCGCGGACGTCGACGAAATCCGCGTCGCCTTGTTCATGCCGTTCGGAGCCGACGTCCCGATACACCTCGTTGCGTCGCGGGTGCTGCATGGCTTCGACTTCGGAGATCTCCCCGGCGTCTTCGCGCTCGCCGACTGGCGAATGGTCTGCAGTGATCTTCTGGATCGTGCCGGCGTGCACTTTGTAGAGCCGCGTGTCGCCGACGTGGCCCACGAGCGCGCGATCGCCATCAATCATCGCCACCGTGAGGACACATGCCATGCCATTCCACTCGGGCCGGGCTTCCGCCTGGCGGAGCACTTCGTTGTTGGCGGCGGTAATGGCTTCCCGAATTCCGTCGGCGCTGGGCGCGCGTCCTGACGTCAACCGTCCACGAATGACGTCGAGCGCCAGGTCAGCCGCGCGGCCACCCGCGGCCTGCCCGCCGACGCCGTCGACGACGATGAAGAGGCCGCGAGCGGAGTCGGCGTGAAAGCGGTCCTCGTTGACGAGGCGCTGAGAGCCGACATCCGTCAGGCCGGCAGATCGGAACTTCACTCGCGGCCCTTCCAGACCGCCCACCCGAGCGTCAGCACGGTGGCCGCCAATACCGCCAGCAGCCCGAAGCGCGCCCACAGAAGCAACGTCATGATTGGACCTGTTCGAAGTCCAGGAACACCGTCTCGGCCAGGCCGATTCGCGCCCGTGGCGGCAACGGGGTTTCGGCTTCCGCTCCCCAAGGGACGTGACGACCGTTCAGCGTGGTGCCCAGCGTGCTGAGGTCGATGAGAAAGAACTGTCCGGTCTGCTCGTCGCGGCGAATACGTGCGTGCTCACGCGACACGTCTTCGGACGTCGATACCCGCACGTCCACCGGGAACGCCTGCCCTCCGCGGCCGATCGTCGTCTGGCTGCTGACCACGTCATGTTCGTGGCGGCCCAGATTGTCTTCAAAGACAAGGCGCGCGTGAACGCCCGCCGGCCCCGGGGCCTTCGCGGCGACGACTTGCGCCTTGGTGGTCTGGTGCGCTCCCATGCGCACAGTCGTGATTCGACGGGTTCGCTCGCCGACGCCCAGTTCCAGATCGGGCGCGAGCATCAGATCCGAGTGCACGATGATGTCGCCCTCGGCTGCGAGGTCGCCGTCGGTGTCGGGGAGAAACTCGATGTGCCAGCGAGGCGCGGCATTCTCAAGAGGCGCCGGCCGGCGCCCAGGCCAGGCAGGCAGCCCCAGAGATGCCGCCTGGCGCCGCAGCCAGGAGGGCCGATTGTGCCGCGCGAGTTCCTCATCGAGCGCGCGTGTGGCTTCGGCCTGCAGCCGCGGAATGATGCCTTCCAGGCGCGTCAGTTCTGTCGACGACAGATAGACGGTGTAGCGGCTTGGCGCGAGGGTGGTGTATTTCAGCTCCTCCAGGTTCTGCCGCATGTTGTCGACAATGGCGTCGATGAGTGCTCGCGCAGGCCGTCGTCCGTTCGTCATAATGTCCCTGTCGAAATGCTGTCGCTGACTATGACGCAAAGGACCGGCAGGGGAGTTCAGGGTTTTCCTACGTATTTCATAACCGGGACTATCCATTGAGATTCACCTTCGGCGACTTCACGCTCGATACGGACACGCGTCAGCTCCTGCGGGGCGGCGAGCAGGCTGAGGTCCACCTCTCCCCGAAGGCCTTCGACCTGCTGGCCATTCTCGTGGCCAACCGGCCCGGTGTCGTCACAAAGGAGTCACTGCGGGATCGTCTCTGGGCCGGCACCAACGTCGTCGCCGCCAATCTGAATAATCTGGCGTCCGAGGTGCGCGCGGCCCTGGGTGATGATCCCCAGCAGCCGCGTTATGTGCGCACGGCGCACGGTGTGGGTTATGCCTTTTGCGGCCAGGCCGAGGAGCATCGCGCTGGCACCTCGGAATACGCCGACAGCCGACTCTGGCTCGTTTGGGATGGCCGTTCGATTGCGCTGGAGCAGCCCGAGACCATCATCGGCCGCGACCCGAAGTGTGGCATCTGGATCGATGTGCCTGGCGTCTCCCGCCGGCATGCCTCGATTCGCCTCGTGTCATCAACAGCGGTGCTCGAGGACCTCGCGAGCACCAACGGGACGTTGGTGAACGATCGACCCCTCAGTTCGCCTGTCACGCTCGCGGACGGCCAGACCATTCGGCTCGGTGAGGCCACGCTGACGTTCAGAGCGTCGTCTTTGGCTGGCGCGGCCACGAAGAAGATTAGGCGGCCGTCGCGCGCAGCGATGAGGTCACGCCGGCCCGCCTAACGGCGCCGGTCGCCATCCCCGTCGAGTCGCTCAACGGCCTGATTCTGTTCCCGATCCGCGTCAATGGTTCCGACCCGCTCACGGTCATCCTCGATTCCGGCGCCAAGCCTCCATTGTCAGCCTCGAACGCGCCTGCTCGCCACGCGTCTCTGAAAAAGGAACGCGACCTCGTCGGTTAATGGAACTAGGGGACTCGCTTGGCGAGACAATCTCAGGAAGGAATGCCATGAGCCCGCTCGGGATATTTCAATCGACCTGGTCCCGCACGGTTCGCCGGCACGCTTGCCATGTGCCTCTTCATGCTGGTGGGCGCTCACGTCGTAAACTCACTGTAAAGAGGCCCCGAGGAGGGAGATACCGATGATCTGTGCGCGTGTAGCCACCAATGCCGTGTCTGCATTTCTGTTGGCGGGCGCCTTGGCATCGCCGCTCGTTGCGCAGGTGCCGGCGCGCTCCACCTACTATTCCGTTCCGTCGTGGGCGCCAGACGGCAACACGATCACGTTCGAATCCAACAGGGATGGCGAAGCAGCCGTCTATTCCATCCGGCCGGATGGCTCCAACCTGAGGAGGCTGACTCCCACCGGGACCAGCGGAGAACAGCCCAACTGGTCGGCGGATGGGCGATTTCTCGTCTACTCATCAGCCAAAGACGGCGTGAAGCAATTGCACCGGATGACACCTGACGGCCGGAATGTGGTGCCTGTACCGGGCACGACAAATGGATTCCTCGCGGCCTTCTCACCCGATGGCCGTTGGCTCCTCTTCGCGGCCCAGGATCGAATCCCTTCGATCCAGTATCGCGTCTATGTCATGCGCCCGGACGGATCGGACCGGCGGTCGCTTGGCGACATGGCGAAGAGCAATGAAGACCCGCGGTGGACCACCGACGGTGCACGCGTGGTGTTCAACGAAGTGCCGCTGCTCGAGAGGTTGCCGGACGAAGCGCCAAGAGACTTCGTCCGCAGACGGACACAGGCACAACGGCTGGTCAGTGTCACACCAGACGGACGTGAGACGCGCATCCTGGAGCCCGAGGAGGCGAGTCGTCTCACTCGAGACCGTGGGCTGTCGCCCGATGGCAAGT
>Ga0138256_10008174_pt1 | contig 11008 bp, 13 predicted proteins | sample KNB2016incub_MG_FD_105486 | JGI IMG/M metagenome (GOLD analysis project Ga0138256, IMG submission 105486) | Active sludge microbial communities from wastewater in Klosterneuburg, Austria - KNB2014incub_MG | ecosystem: Engineered > WWTP > Activated sludge > Unclassified | place: Austria... | reverse complement strand
GATCTTCAACAAAAAAATCTCCCGCAAACGTAAAACGAAACAGATTCTGAAAAACCATTTCCCGCGTGACGTCTTCGGTCTCAAATAGATATCTATCGCCCTGACGCAGCACCCGCACGACCGCGAGCAGACGGCCTTGGGCATTTGGAAACGCGGCGAGCATTTGCTGGCCATCCTCGAGCGCTTTCATGTCGTTTGAGATCAGCCCGTCTAGGAATTGGACGGCCTCTTTGCCCCAGACGGCGATCAGCCCGCGCTTTTGCTCGTAAAAGCCGCTGCCGCCGGAGCGGATGTGTTGATAGGTGTTTTCGAGGTCTGTGCTCATCTTTGTTACAATACACTTTTACTTTATAACGTAGATTCGCATTTATACAATGAGCCAAATATCAGCAGAGTTAGTACTCGATTCCCTCAAACAGATCATCGATCCCGATCTCAAAAAAGACATCGTCACGCTCGGGTTTATTCATAACCTAGAGGTCTCGGGCGGTGATGTGTCGTTTACGATCATGCTGACGACCCCGGCGTGTCCGGTCAAAGAGCAGATGGAATCTGATGCCCAGCGAATCGTCTCCGCACTCGAAGGCGTGACCAGCGTCGCCGTCAAGATGGACGCCGAAGTGCCGCAAGGACGCGGGCTGTCAAACAATCTGACCATCGAGGGCGTAAAAAATATTATTGCCGTCTCGTCGGGCAAAGGCGGTGTCGGCAAATCGACCGTCGCCGTCAATCTCGCCGTCGCACTTGCCGCAGACGGAGCCAAGGTCGGCATTATGGATGCCGATGTTTACGGCCCAAATGTCCCGATGATGCTCGGCACCGGTTACGGCCAGCCGGATGTTGTCGAAAACAAACTTATCCCGATCAAGGCCCACGGCGTCAAGATGATCTCGATGGCCGTGCTCGTGCCGCCCGACAAGCCGATGATCCTTCGCGGCCCGATGCTCCACGGCGTCGTGCGTCAGTTTTTGTCCGATGTAAATTGGGGCGAGCTCGATTACCTCATCGTCGATATGCCGCCGGGAACGGGCGATGTACAGCTCTCGCTTGCACAACTCGTACCGGTGCAGGGAGCGGTTCTTGTGACAACGCCGCAAGAGGTTTCGCTCTCTGACGTCCGTCGTGCAGTCAAGATGTTTGAACAGGTCAACGTACCCGTGCTCGGCGTGATCGAAAATATGTCGTACTTTATCGCTCCGGACACCGGCAACCGTTACGAAATATTTGGACGCGGCGGCGGCCAGAGCCTCTGCGACGAGTACGGCCTCAATTTCCTCGGCGAGGTGCCGCTCGGAATGGAGGTCCGCGAAGGCGGTGACACTGGCGTCCCGGTTGTTATCGGATCGCCCGATTCACCACAAGCCGCCGCGTTTCGCCACGTCGCCGAAGAAGTTGCGAGACAAGTTTCCATCGAAGCCATGAAACCAGAACTCTCGATAATTACAAGAGCACCCTAACACGGAAACCGGATGGGACTTGAACCCAACAAAAAGCCAATTGCTGAGCTTCAGGATCGACTTACTGATGCTTTTCACACCTATCGGGAAGAAGAGGAAAAGTTCGTCGAACGGTCAATTACTTACGCGGAGTCACGAACGAGCAAGTTGGGGGCATTAATATTTGATTGTCTATTGGTGGCCGGTTGGGTGGTAGCGATTCTTTGGGACGTACCTATCGGAAGAATTTTTGACGGCTTCCAGTTTCTTCCAGTAACAATCATGTTCTACATTTCTTACTTCGCTTTCCTTCATACCTCGAAAATCATATTTAGGCCGACGGAAGAAGAAACAAACGACGATACCAGTTATTTTGCGCTTTTCTCCGCGTGCGACTCTAGGGCTAGTCGAGGACTATTTTCAGCTGCGTTCGGAGTTGCCAATGCAGTGGCCATAACGCTTTACGTTGTTTTGAACCAAACGGGCTTAGATGCTTGGCGTTTGTTTTAACAACTTTCGAATTGGGAGTTTCATTGCTTTTTGCCCAGAAAAGTTTTAAGATTACAATTAAGTAAGGATTCGTAAGCGGATCTTCATTTTGACAGGAGACATAATAATTATGGCAGCAGTTGCAGCACCTACATTTGAATTGAACGTAACCGAAGCGGCGGCGGCAGAGATCAAAAAATTTCTCGCTACCGAAGACGATCTGCCGGAAACGGCCGGGCTTCGCGTCCGCGTTGTGCCGGGCGGATGTTCGGGCTTTCAATATAGCCTCAACATCGAGGAAGAATCGCGTGCGGGCGATATGATCGTTGACAAATTTGGCATCAAGCTTTTTGTCGATATGTTTTCGGTCCAATACCTCAATGGCATCACCGTCGACCATACGACAAACATGATGGGCTCAGGATTTACATTTGAAAATCCAAACGCGACCGGCGGCTGCGGTTGCGGAACGTCGTTCTCAGCCTAAGTCGTGTCAGTAGCCCGCACGTAAGTAAGGGCCTGTTTGACAAGATTCACGTTAATTTCACGAAGGCCCGAATTTATTTTCGGGCCTTTCACGTTTTTAATGGAAGCGATGTCCGATTGAGTGTGTCTTGTCTTATCACAGGACAACTAAAGGTGCTCAAAGGCGGAAGAGTAGTGGGGCGGCGGGGCCTTTTCTATCGAAAGATAGGAAAGGCTCCAACACATCACATTTTAATTACCTGCAACTCATTTTCCGCTTTTGCCATCTCAATCCCCGCTCTCCTACCTATAACAAAGTCAGTGTGATTGCATTTCTTTTGCTTATAGGTCATAATGTCTTTAGTTAGTTTCCACTAGCCTTAAACAAGGGACACATTTTGAAGAGTAGCGAGATCAGAATTTCTGATTTACTGGAATTCTTCGTGTGTTGGAGGTTTTTATTAATAGGTGGCTAGATCACCGCCCTCCTCAGGTTCCCTGCCTCATTAGAATTTTGGAGTTTTGATTTGAAAGATTTAAAAAAGATATTTGTTCTGTCGTGTTGTATTGTAATTTGCGCCGGTTTCTTTACCGTCGCCGCTTCGGCCCAAGGCCGCGACCGGGTTGTTAAATCGACCGGCAGCCAGCCGACCAACATGCCGTCCGCGCAGCCGACAGACAAAGTAAAACCAACCTCGTCATCACGCCCCACACTCACAAACGACATCAAAGTAGTACGCCAAGACCAAGCTTGGGAGCCGCTCGTTACAAAAACAGCGTCATCCAAAGCGGTCAACGCCGCTGGTGGACTGGCCGCCGGAAAAACGGTTTACGGAATGTCAACCAGCACCAAGCTCGATCAGGCGATCAAGTCGCGTTACGGCATCCGCTATGTCTATGGAACGTCGGGACCGAACACCTATGACTGTTCAGGATTTGTTTGGGCAGCGTTTCAAGAGGCAGGTATTCCGTTCACCAGAGCGAGTGCACGCAGCCTGTGGGCACAGTCGGTCCCTGTATCGGGTGACGACCGGTTTAAGTTTGGCACGCTGGTGTTCCTCAATGGCCTCGGCCACATGGGCATCGTCGCCGACGAAAATGGTTTTTACCACGCTTCGTCAAGCAAAGGCATCACCTACTCGCCTTTTGCAGGTTACTGGTCGAGCCGCATCGTCGGCTTTCGCAAGCTAAACCCAGAGGGCAGCGTCTCTCAGCAAGAAGCTAAATAGAATTAAATAGTTAGAATTGAAAAAGCCCGGCGTTCGAAAGAACACCGGGCTTTTCTGATTGATCTGTTAAATATTAGCTTACAAAACCGGGCCGTGTGGGATGATCTTTGATCTCATAAACGACCGCGATCTGATCGATCGCGACATACGCAACCTTTTCTTCCTCATCACGCAGATAAAGCACACCGGATTTTACATCGACTACATCACCGCGAAACGACGCGTTTGTGCCGCATGAAACATCGATCTTTTTGCCAAGCAATTGTTTTAGTAACTCTTCCATATCTCGATAGTATCAAAAGCGGTTATTCATTGCCGACATTCTTCCAGTCAGAGCCCATTTGCTTGTCTTAGCCTCGCCATTCGACGCCGCATCTAGGACTGTCTTTTGCTTTTGTTTGTAAGCAAGTGCCGCCGCGATCGCTGCCATGTCGCGTGTCGCCTCGTCCGGTTCCACCGCTTTTTTACGTTCGTTAAAACCGGTGATAAATCCCGTGTCGAGATTACCCTCGATAAAGACAGCGTCATTCATTACCTCGCGGAAAAACGCCAGCGTCGTTTTGATACCGCCGACCTCATATTCCGCCAAGGCCCGACGCATACGGTCGATCGCCTCCGGCCGGTCTCTGCCGTAAACAGCGAGCTTGGAGATCATCGGATCATAATAGATCGAAACCTCGCAGCCCTCATAGACGCCACCGTCATCACGAACTCCCGGCCCCTGCGGCAGCCGCAGTCGCGTTATCGTGCCCGGGCTCGGCATAAAATTGGCGTCAGGGTCCTCGGCATAAACACGGCATTCGATAGCGTGCCCTTTGATCTCGATGTCATCCTGCGTAAACGATAGCTTGTCGCCCCAAGCGACGTTGATCTGTTCGCGAACTAGATCGATGCCGGTCACAAGCTCTGTCACCGGATGCTCGACCTGTAGCCGCGTGTTCATCTCAAGAAAATAAAATGACTTGTCGAGATCTGATACGAGAAACTCCACCGTTCCGGCCCCGACGTAATTCACGGCCTTGGCGACCTTGACGGCACATTCGCCCATCGCCTTTCTGAGCTCGGCCGAATTTATCGGTGACGGAGCTTCTTCAATAACTTTCTGATGCCGACGTTGAATGGAGCACTCGCGTTCACCCAAATAAACATGATTGCCGTGAGTATCGGAAAACACCTGTATCTCGATGTGACGCGGTCGGACGACCGCCTTTTCGACATAAACGGCGTCATCGCCAAATCCGGCAAGTGCTTCGGACTGGGCACCTTCGAGCGCGGATTTGAGTTCGGATTCCTCAAAAACCAACCGCATCCCCTTGCCGCCGCCGCCTGCCGACGCCTTTAGCATCACCGGATAACCGATCTCGTCAGCCGTGGATTTGGCCTCTTCAAACGAACGCAGCGGTTCGGTCGTCCCCGGAACGATCGGCACGCCGGCCTCGATCGCGATCTTTCGAGCCGACATCTTCCCGCCCAAACCTTCCATTGCCTCAGGCGGAGGACCGATAAATGTAATCCCTGCCTTGGTCACCTCGCGGACAAACTCGGCGTTCTCCGACAAAAATCCATAACCCGGATGTATAGCCTCAGCACCCGAAGCCTTTGCGACCTCGATGATCTTTTCCCAACGCAGATAACTCTCCGCCGACGGCGGCGGCCCAATATGATACGACTCGTCCGCCATGCGAACGTGCAAAGCCGCTTTATCCGCATCCGAATAAACTGCGACCGTGCCGATCTTCATCTCGCGGCAAGCCCTGATGACACGACAGGCGATCTCGCCGCGATTGGCAATTAGAATCTTATTAAACATAGACTCAAACAGGATATACAGGATGACCAAGATAAGAAAGGAAACAAATCCTGCATATCCTGTTTATCCTGTAAAAATTCCCTCTATTCAACGATCGAATTATACTGATTTTTTGGATCGAATCGGATGCCAACCTTAGCTCCCGGCACATAGTCACCGGCCCGCAGCTTTTGCTCGTCGGTTAAAACGTCCGCCGACTCAAAATCGACGCCGTTTAATGTGTATACAAAAACGACCAGTTCCTGTCCGTCATCGTCGATCTTTGTATCGATGATCGTGCCATCTGTAATGCGTCCGGTTTCAAGCAAAAGCCGCCGCCGGGCATCCGGGTCGAACGGTTTTCTGCCAAGTATCTTGTCAACGATTCCCATTGTCTAATCCAGTTCGAGCGGCGGTTTGTCGTATTTTGCTCTGAGTTTGTTTATCGCCGACAGCACCGAGGGACGCTTAATAATTCTCGCCTCAAGCGGCCGCTTGCCCGGGATATAGAGAAAGATGAGCCCAAGCAATATAGTCAAAACGCCCTGTCCCGGCACACCCGGCAACGACAAGAGTATGCCTAATATTATCAATAGAACCCCCGCAATATTCTTAGCGATCACCGCTCCCCACCTGACTAAAAACGGACTATCAGGCATAAAATCCCGATTGTGGTCAGCGGCGAAATAACGTGGTGGTATCTTGACCATCACCAGAGCGAGAGCTCCAAAACTGATCGCCAGCGACCCGAGAAACAGCGCGACAGCGATGCCAATGCCGCCTAATGTGAGCGATTCCCAAAATGTTGTCAATCGTTCTATCATTCGGCAGGACCCACTCCGTCCATAGCCCGCAATTCGCGGCGGATATAGACCAAACGCTGAACGAGCGTCCATATCGACCCGATCGCGAGTACCCATAGAACCTGAGGCATTCGGTTGGCGAGGAAATGATCCGATTCCCAGTTCCAAGTGGAAAGGGCTCCAATTATAAACAGAACAACTCGTTCAGGCCTTTGGAGAAAACCGACATTCGCCTTAACGCCAAGGCCCTCGCTGCGGGCCGTCGTGTAACTAACGAGAACGGACGCGATCATTCCCGCTCCGGCGAGAAATACGTTGAGCGACGAACGCTGCGGCGTCATCCGTGAATAAAAGACCATGATCCCCAGAAAAACGCCCATGTCCGATAACCGGTCGAGAGTCGAATCGAGAAAGCTGCCGTACTTAGTAACGCGGCCCGAGAGTCTCGCTACACCGCCATCGAGCATGTCAAAAAGATTTGCAAAGATCAGTACGATACCGGCCCAGAAAAATTCGCCAACCCCAAATAAAACACCGCAGCCGAGATTGATCGTCACCCCGATCAGAGTGAGCACATTTGGCGGTATACCGGCGGACGCTAATCCTCGCACCATCGCATTGATGATGCTCATTGCCCCGCGTCCTATGTTTGCACCGATCCCTAACATTTACGTTTGCTAATCATCAGCCTTTTCGTGAATAGTCGCCAGCCGGCTGATCTCAAAATTACGCCAGCCATTCGGCGTTTTGACCTTGATCTCGTCGCCCTCTTGTTTGCCCATCAGAGCCTGTCCGATCGGCGAAACTGTCGAAATGAGCCCGTTGTCGGGGTCGCTTTCCTCGGACGTGACGAGACGGTATTTTATCTTTTCTTCTTTCTCGAGGTCATATAATACGACGTTTGAGCCGTAAGCCACGCGGTCGGTCGGGATCTTTGACAAATCGATCGAATCAACCTCGATCATCCGCTGCTGTAGCATACTGATGCGCGCCTGGACCATCGACTGGCGGTCCTTCGCAGCTTTATATTCGGCGTTTTCTTTCAGATCACCAAACTCACGCGCGTGCTGGATGTGTTTTGGCAGCTCAAAATGCAGCTCGTGCTCGAGTTTATCAAGCTCCGCCCGCAATTTCTTCTTAACTTCTTCCATAAAAACCTGACCTATTTTACGCCGTTCGACCTCGATTCATAAAGCGTCGACTCGCCGTGCTTTGCCTCTTTCGGGGCCGCAAATGAAATCCCGATGTCGCGGGCCGTACGTACGAGTTGTCCGTCGGCCTGTACCGTCTTTATGTTGGTGCAAGCCTCCGACAACGGCACCGTCACGACCGTTCCCGCCTGCAAAGCGACCATTTTGCCTTTCTCACCGCTCGCAAGAGCCCTAACGGCACACGCTCCAAAATTTGTCCCGAGCATACGGTCAAAAGCATTCGGGCTGCCGCCGCGTTGCAGATGACCGAGCACGACGCACCGCGATTCTTTGCCGGTCAGCTCCTCGATACGACTGGTGATCGAAACGCCGATACCGCCAAGCCGCATCTCTTTTTGGTCCTGGTACAACTCCGACTTGCCGACCTCAAGAGCTCCTTCGGCGACGACGATGTTGGTAAATCGCGAGCCGCTCCTTTCCCGCGACTCGACCTTTCGCGCAATCGACTCAAGCGAAAACGGGATCTCCGGGATCAAGATAATATCCGCACTGCCGGCAAGCCCTGCGTGTAAGGCGATCCAGCCGGTGTTGCGACCCATCACTTCGAGTATCATCACCCGATCGTGCGACGCAGCGGTTGTATGCAGCCGGTCGAGCGCCTCGGTCGCGATGTCGATCGCGGTCATAAAACCAAACGTCAGCTCGGTCGCGGCCAGATCGTTGTCGATCGTTTTTGGCACACCGATAACGGGAAACCCGCGTTTGTGAAACTCCTCAGCAATAGCCAGCGTTCCTTCGCCGCCGATGACGACAAGTGCCTCGATACCTAAAATATCAAGATTTGCAAGAGCCTCGCTGATAGGCATCTGTGGGAAATTCGGCTTGCCATCGATCATTTTGACGAAAGAACCGCGATTTCGCGTCCCCAAGATCGTCCCCCCCCTTGGCAGCAATCCGCTCACGCTGCGTGTCGTCAATTTTACGGTGTGCGTCTCGCCGAGTATGCCCTCAAAGCTGTCTTCGATGCCGATACAGCTCATCCCAAATTCGCCGACCGCCGTCCTCACCACAGCTCGTATCGCTGCATTTAATCCCGGTGCGTCACCTCCCCCGGTCAGGATACCGATCTGCTTGTACATATAAAAACCTAATCCGTGAAGCAAAAGTCTATTTTACTTCACGGACTTACAAATTAGAAACGTGAATAATTTACGTGCGTTTCGCCGAGTTTGTCACTAGCCCACTAGCCTGTGCCATAGCCTCGATCGCCTTTAATACCTGTGGATCCGCTTCGAGTAAAACCTGCACGCCCGCTTCGTTAGAATAATTGGCCGTCGCCAGCTCTTCGCGCAGACGCATCCTCGCATATTCGCTCTGACCATTGATGTTTTCCACCGTGAGCCCGTTCTTAGGATCGGCAGCAGCAAAGGCGCGAAATGCTTCGAATACACGATCTGTGATCGCAAATTCATTCGGCGCTAACGATACCTTAAAATTTTGTTTCTCGACCCGAAATGCGTCCAGCCCGGCGATCTTTCCCGCAACAAGCTGCCGCATAAAAAAGAACGCCGCTTCATTTATCCGTCCCTTGACCGGAGCAAACGCCTGAGGAGCGACAACAATGTCTGGCTCGATCCCACGCCCGCCATATAAAACACGGCCGTTCGCAGTCGTTACCGGACTGCCCACCGGTTTTGGTTTAACGTCCAGGTCGGCATTTTCGGGCGAATCTTCTCCGTGGGTATAGTAATCATAGATCGAACCGCTCGAATAATCGCGCTGGAGCGAGCGGCCAAATGGCGTGTAATAGCGAGCTGTTGTCAGTGTGATACCGGTGCCGGACGGGGTGCGAAAAACACGCTGCACCAACCCTTTTCCAAAGCTGTCGCTACCTACAACCAACCCGCGATCGTAATCCTGTATCGCACCTGCGACGATCTCCGACGCTGACGCCGAACCGCCGTTGATCATCACGACAAGCGGAATATTTTCGACCTTGCCGCCAGTTGACTTCAGTGCACGTCCCGCTGTCGCCTTGGCACCCTTGACCGAAACAACCGTCTGTCCGCCATTAACAAATTTACTCGTGACCGCGATCGCCTGATCAAGGATGCCGCCCGGATTGCCCCGGAGGTCGAGGATGAGGCTTTTCATCCCCTGTTTTTTGAGCTCCTCCATCGCGATCGACAGCTCTTCGCCGGTCGTCTGCTGAAATCCGCCCGTCAGCCCTACATAGCCGATGTTATTCGGCAGCATAAAGTAATTGCGGATCGACGGCAGCGGTACACCGCCGCGAACTATCTCGTAATCTATCGGAGCACTCGAACCAACCCGTTCGATCTGGACCTTGACACTCGTGCCGCGTTCACCGCGAACATTTTTGGAAACCTCAGCGCTCGTCCATTCCTTAGCGTCTTTACCCGCGACAGTCACAAACCTGTCGCCATACCGAAGCCCCGCCTTGTCCGCCGGAGTATTTGGAACGACCGACTGCACATACACTCCGTCTCTGTGCTGCAATATAGACACGCCGATGCCGTAAAACTGCGACGATTGCTCTTCGTCAAGCTTTCGCAGTTCGTCACGTGAAAAGAACGACGAATGCGGATCAAGCGTCCACAGCATCGCCTGCATCGATTGGTCGGTGAGCTTTTCGTGATTGACCGCACCGGCGTAATTTTCATCGACGACATCGAGTATCTCTTTGTAATCAGCCGTCACGCGTTCGTTAGTCACCGCCGTGCCGGACGCGGAACGCGTAGGCAGCTTACCAACGAGTCCGCCGACCACCGCTCCAATGACGATCACCACAATCGCAATAAAAGCAAAATATCTATTCATAAACCCTAAAAACGAACACCTATTCAATATATCATAGACTCTGTAAGTTACATTTTCGTTGGCTTTAACCTGTAGGCTCCACAAATTTCACGACAAATTTACTTTTCAGCGCCAAAAATTTACCATTACCTTTTTGCAAAATGAAACCACAAGTTTCCATCGTCATCCCGGCATACAACGAAAGTGAGCGAATCGTCGCTCCGCTTCGCACGATCCTCGATTTTGTCGAAGCGTCTGAGACCGTTTTTGAAGTCATTGTTGTCGATGACGGCTCCTCGGACGATACGGCTGAAGTCGCCCGCCGGATCTGCGCCGAACGTCCCGACGCCGAGACCAACGTTATTAGATACGATGAGAACCGCGGTAAAGGTTTCGCTGTAAATACGGGTTTGCAAGCCGCAAAAGCCGACATCGCAGTCTTCACCGATGCCGACCTCTCGACTCCGATCACTGAGATCGATAAGCTCGTCGGCCCGATTGCCAGCAGCGAATATGACGTTACATTCGGCTCACGAGCACTCGACCGCAGCCTGATCGGCACGCACCAATCGTGGCTGCGTGAAAACGGCGGACGGGTTATCAACTTAATGATCCGCAAAATGTCCGGCCTCGATTTCGCCGATACCCAGTGCGGATTCAAAGCATTTAACATGGTCAAATTCCGTCCGCTGCTTGAGTTGATGACGATCGACCACTTTGGCTTTGATATAGAATTTCTTTACGTCGCAAATTACCACGGCCTGCGTCTCGCCGAGATCCCCGTCCGTTGGAACGACGTAGCCGGCTCAAAAGTCAGCCCTATCCG
>Ga0138256_10008173_pt1 | contig 11010 bp, 6 predicted proteins | sample KNB2016incub_MG_FD_105486 | JGI IMG/M metagenome (GOLD analysis project Ga0138256, IMG submission 105486) | Active sludge microbial communities from wastewater in Klosterneuburg, Austria - KNB2014incub_MG | ecosystem: Engineered > WWTP > Activated sludge > Unclassified | place: Austria... | reverse complement strand
TACATCATCATCATCTTCCATTTTATCTAAAAGTTTTTTGACATCGATTTCTTGTTCAGGTGTCAACTTCTTTGTCATTGTGGGAATTCTATCAAATCCAGATTCCACAATTTCATATTGGTTCTCTTCAAAATAATGATGCAATTTACCAAAAGCATCAAATGCGCCATATATAATTAATTCATCATTCTCAATAGATATCTCTTCACATCCGACATCAATAAGTTCAAGTTCCAACATATCAACATCAACATCCATTTTACGTTTGACCCTAAAATTACATTTATGATCGAACATAAAAGATACAGATCCCGTTGTTCCCAAACTTCCACCATATTTATTAAAATACGACCTAACATTCGCAACGGTTCTGGTTGGGTTATCCGTTACCGTTTCTACTAAAACTGCAATACCATGCGCTGCATAACCTTCATAGGTAATAATTTCTAAATCTTTTTCATCTTTGGAGCTAGCTTTTTTTATAGCTGCCTCTAATCGCTCTTTAGGCATATTTATAGCCTTTGCATTTTGCATTGCAGCTCTTAATCGCGGATTATTATCAGGATTAGGTCCTGCTGCTTTAACCGCCATAAAAACGTTTTTACTTATCCTAGCAAATTGTTTGCTCATCTTTGCAAAACGAGCAAACATAGTATGCTTTCTAACTTCAAAAATCCGACCCATAATTTAATTTATTTACAATTTGGCAAAAATAATAAAAATATACAGATAAACTAACTGTTTTCACAGAGCAATTACTTAGAAGAAATCCTTGGAGACTTTTGCAAGTGTTTCTGCTAAATTAGGATTGATACTGTAGGCTCTTTTCATACATTCCGTTGCAGTTATCCGATCACCTTTCTTATAATAAGTATTTCCTAAATTGACTACAATATTTGCATTTGTTGGATCCAAAGCAATCGCTTGATTAAAATAATCAATGGATTCCTCAAACTGTTCATTAGAACCATAAACTATTCCAATAGCCTCTAACACTCTTGGATCATTGGGTTTAATTTTCAAAGACTTGAATAAATAATCTGCCGCTTTTGGCAATTCAATTTGTTTAATGGCCATCTGACGTCCCAATTCCCTGTATGCAACTTGAATATTTTTTATGACATCACTGTTGTTAGGAACCAATTTTAAATAAGCTTCATAATTCTCCACAGATTTTTTGTAATCCTTATTCATATAACTAACATTACCTAAAAGATAAAGTCCATTTAAATTTCGGGGATATATTTCTATAGTTCGCTCAAGATCAGCCATGGCATCTGCCATGGCTTGCTTACTAACTTCCGGATTATAAGACTGCTTAAAAAATTCAATTCGATTGTTCGCCATCGAATTAAATATTTTTGCACTGTTCGTTGATACTTTGATATCAGTAGAAAGTAATTGATAATCGTTTGCCCAATCTAGGTTTCGGCTCACCGTTTTAATGCTGTAAGCAAATAATAATGTGGCTACAAAAATTGAAGCAATAGGAATATATTTTGGAATATACTTAAACAAAATAAAAGGAATGACCATACAAAATGCTAATGAAGAAGTAAACATAAATCGCTCTCCCATGGGTGTTCCTATATTAAATAAATAATTAGAAATAATAAACCATGGCACCACAAATAATAATATCAAAAATGAAATAAATGAATTTTGATTTCGAAATTTAAAATATAAAAACACAAGTAACCCTAATGTGATAAATCCAATCATGGGAATTAAGGTAAATAAAGAATCTAGTGGTATTTGCTTTGGATAATAATCATGGGTTAAAGGATGTGGAAAAATCAACAACTGTAAGTATTTAAAAAAACTATAAAAAATCATCCCTGATTTTTCCAAAAACGATGCTTCTATGATTGAATTTCCCTGAATCTTTAGAAAAGGATTGGTAAATAAGTCTTTGGATGTTGAGCTCTGAATCAGGGATCCTAAAATAGAAACTCTGGTAGCTAAATAGATACCAGCACCAATGAATATTGGTATCGTTCTCTTAAAAGATACTGCCCAAGAAGTATTCCATAACAATAAAAAACTTGCCGGAATAAGGACAACAAAATGAATGGCGCTTTCTTTAGAAAAAACAGCCATTACAAATGATATCAATGCCAACCATGCCCATTTGCTCTTTTTACTTTCATCCCATAGTAATAATAAATTTAATGCTAACATTGAAAACAATAATGAAAAAATTTCATCAAGTCCCTTGATGTTAGCCACAACTTCTGTGTGTATTGGATGAAATGCGAACAATAATGTTCCAACAAAAGAAACAGGAACTGCAACACTAGGCCAATTTCGTTGTATCAATTTTTTCATTGTGGTATAAATAATCAAACACAATAATGCAAAACTTAATATATTGAAAACATGAAATGGCATTGGATTGGCTCCGAAAATTTGATAAATAAAGGCAAATAGAACTAATGTAAATGGTCTATATCTTCCTCCGGTAGGAATAATCTGACTATTATCATTGTTTACAAAACCTTTATAAGTATCGTTCTTTAGTATCTTCGGAATTCCTGAAATTCCACTATTGACAAATTGATTTTTTACTATGACCATTTGGTCATTCAAAACAAAATCATTCTTTATAGTATTCAAAAACAATAAACATGGCAATATAAACAAGATAATATGGTGCCATTTTGAATTATTGTACAATTGATTCAATATATTATTCATTAATCTAGTATTAAATACAGTGACAAGTTGATTTCACCCGCAAAGATAATGCATTCTAATAAATGCTTTCTTAAATTAATACTTAATATAAGCCCAATTCTTAACTATTATATTAATTCATTAAAAGCTTTAGTATTCAATCCTACCTACAGGATATATATTAAAATAGGGTTCACAATAAACAGAATGATTATATATAAATTCTAATCGGTCTGAAAGATTTTTGGTACTCAAACTATCCGAATTAATATATTGATTAAATAAGTTTCGAAGCTCAGCATTTTCTTCCAATAATTGATATGCCTTATCTTCAAAAAGGTAGTCAGAAAAATATTCTTTACGCATTAATATACCATCAAAATAATTCCAGGCAAAATAAGAATCTGGTGCTTGGGGCTCCAAAGTTTCTATGATAAAACGAATATTATTTTGATCCGTATGGATTAAATAATCACCTTTTAAATAGGGATACTTCATGTTTATTTTCTCTACTTCGATCTTCGAATGCAAATAATGATTTTCATATGGTAAATCAGTTGTTTTATAATGAAGTATCTTATAAAATGACCCGAAAATCATTGTATCAACATTCAATTTTGTCATTTTGACACCATTTATTTTCAATAGTTCAATCACCCGATCATAAGATTGCGGTATAATATAAAATTTAGGTTTTTCAACTTTAATCTGGGGAACATATTTATTGTAAAAAGGAATTTTCTTGACATAAGGTCTTGTACGATTATATATCAATCTATTCGAAGAATGAATTTGACTCGACTTATACTCTGCCTCATATCCACTAAACCAAATTGAATCATGTTGGGTCTCATCAAATTTCCATGAAATTGGAAAGACCTTTAAATGTAGATCATATTTAAATGCATCTGCTCTGGTATCTATGATTTCCTGAGCATGCGATGATGCATAATACATAAATTGTTGCATCAGGGTTATTGTTGCTTTGACCCTTAAATGATAGGACTTAAGCATATGCGTTTCGATCATAAATGCGAAACTATTGTGTATTGCAGCATATCCAGAAGAAAATCTTGGACTATCCATAAAATCATAAATCCCATGATCCGGGATGTCTTCAACATTTACATAGGGAACTAAAGGTTCATTCAATAAATTCATTGAAGCATAAATGGATGGAATAAATTTATTATACATATAATCTCCCAAAATTACATTCAGCTTATTTCTTTGACTAGCGAGCAAAGTAATATTATAAGTATAATCAGCACCATCAGAAGTATGATTATCGATCAATATATCAGGATTCCATTGGTTGAATATATTAGAAAAGGTCTTTGCATTTTTACTGTCGCATTTTATAAAATCTCTATTTAAGTCCAGATTTTGTCTATTACCTCTGAATCCATATGCCATAGGTCCATTTTGATTAACCCGGCTGGTGCTATTTCTTAATAAACTTCCCCCTATATTATAAATCGGAATGATAATTATAGTCACCCTATTCAAGTAAGCTAGACTAGCTTTGTCCAAAACCATTTTACGGGCAAAAATCATGCTTGCGTCTATTCCTTCTGGCTCACCAGGATGGATCCCATTATTGATTAAAATTATAGATCGTTTTTTATTTCTAATCTCTTTTGGATCTGTTAAGCCATCTTTATCTATAACTACAATATGAATGGGGAAACTTACATCTGAATGGCCTCCGGAAAGAACATGGATCATACTTGATTTTCTGGCCAATGTCTTATAAAAATCGATACATTCCTGATAAGTTGCGGTCTTATTGGAATCCAATTCAAACGGGGTTAACAAGGATTGACATTTTCCAATGTTAAAGTTGAATAATATCAAAATATAAGAAACCACAATAATTCTAATCATAACGCATAAGTATGGACAAATCTATAAAAACTAAATCATTGCCAATTCTATTAAGCTTGTCCAAATGATTAAAAAACGGTTTAAAGATAAATTCTCCCTTATTTATACTTTCTTTCGATTCTAAGTTAGACTTTCAGGCTTACCCGAACATCAGATTTAACGTTTTCATCATCTATCACTTCTAAAACTTATAACATTTAGGTCATTTTATAAGGTCTAAAATGCTTGATTTTGACCCAAAATCATACGCTCGTTTAAAAGTTCCCTGCGTTAGTACGAAAGTAGTAGCACTTTTGAAGGCACCCACTTACCTTTGAACATGTTAAATAATGAATGAAATATCCTACACTGGCTCCAGACCAGCTTAATAACACTATAAGTTTTCCCTGAATAACGAATTTCAATATTTAAAGCATTCAATTACCAAATTGGATGCTTTAAATGTTTTTAATCCTTAAAATTTTCAATATTTTAAATACAAACTTGTAAATACAGGATTATGATCTGAAAAGGTGGTTTGCATAACGCGATGAAAACAAAATTCAATCTTCTTCTCATCTGCCAAAACAAAATCTATCCTTAATCCAGGCAAAGCGCCAACAAAAGTACTGCCAATGCCCTTTCCACATTCTAAAAAACTATCCTTCCTCTTTTCAGTCAATTGTTCATATGCATATGAATAGGGTGTGTCGTTGAAATCACCTGCTATAATCACAGGAAAAGGTGAATTCGCTGCATGATGTTTAACCTGGATGGCTTGCTCCGCTCTACGAATGGACATTCTACGGTATTTAACCATCATCCGTCGGATCACATTTAAATTTTGTTCATTTATTTCTACATCGTTATCTGCAAGTCTTTCAATTTCTGATGAAATTCGATTCGACTGCAAATGCACACTATATATTCTAAGTTTTTTTCCATCTATTAATAAATCCGCCCATAAACAACTATTGGTTTTTGTGCCAAAATCAACCTGGCCGTTATCTAATATCGGGTGTTTAGAATAAATGGCAGCACCATGATTAATTAAATAATGAAAATAGGGAAATAGTCCTGTTTTATTAATCACACCATCGGCAAACAAATTATCCTCTTGTACACACAAAACATCAGGATTTGTTTTTCTTAAAAATGAAGTAAACTGTTGCTTATTGGTGAGTTGACTTTGATCTATGGTATCCTTTAAGTTTTTCAAACCATAAACATTATAACTCATTACAGTAATGGCACTGCTTTTACATTTACCTTGATTGTTTGAATCATTAAACGCAATAAATTTATTCAAATAATTAAAGGAAAATAATAACAAAATAAAGGAAATCCATGCATTTCGCCACTTAAAAAAAATCCAAAATATGACAAACATTAAATTAATAAAAAAACTGGCAGGAACCAATAAACTGGATATTGAAAATATCCAAAAAGACCTGGGATCAACTCCTACAACTAAATATAAAACCACACAACATATGGCCCACACAATATTAATCGCTAAAAAAAATACCATAATTAGTGCTTACTCATTTCTTCTAAAAATAATTTCTCCTCAGCTGTAAGTACTTCAATGCCTTCCCTTTTTATTTTTTCTAATATTTGATTCAATCTTTCTTCTTTATTGTCATTGGCAACTATTGGCGCTTTCTTTGTCTGTTGTTTTTTTTGTTGATATTTCGACTTCTTAGGTGAATTTAACCTAGGAACAAATAATTTTCCAGGATCTAATGAAATACCTTTTCTTAATAAAAAAATATACAGATATCCAAACAATGCTCCTCCAATATGAGCTATATGCCCCCCTGTATTCTCTTGACTCATAAACAAAAGATCTAAAATCAATAATACTAGGGCAAGATATTTAATAGGAACATTGCCAATCAGTAATAAACGAATATTATAATTTGGAGAAATTTTGGCAGCTGCGAAAAGTAAGGCCATAATACCTGCAGATGCTCCATATGCAGTAATAAGGGAACCCTGATTTTGGTACCAGGGAATCACTTGACAAGACAACAAAAAAAAGATTCCACCAACAATTCCTCCTTCGAAAAAAATAATTAATGCAGCCCTCCTTCCAATAAAATCTTCAACTATTAGCCCAAACCAATACAACGCTACCATATTCCAAATAAAATGAAATAATCCTTCGTGTACAAATAAATGGGTGATCCATACCCATGGAAAAATAAAATTATGCCAAATCGAAGAGGATAATACGATGTACTTTAAAATGGTTTGATATTCATTCGTATTTAATCCTTGTTGACTAAAAATAAAATAGGATTTGATGATATTAACTATAAAAAAAACGGCAGCGCATAATAAAATAATCCTGACCCATGGCCCTCCTATTCGTATCTGATATTTTACATCTTTAATAATTTCAGAAAACATCTAAATTCAATTTCTTTTCCACGATTTTAAAAATAAAAATCCAAATAACGCACCACCTAAATGGGCAAAATGGGCAATACCTGATTGATATCCACTAAGCCCTCCAATTAAATCTATTGCTATTGCAAAAAAGGCTATGTATTTGGCTTTAATTGGAATCGGTATAAACATTAAATACATTTCTAGATTTGGAAATAAATAGGCCAGTCCTATAAACAACCCATTGATAGCTCCTGAAGCCCCTAAAGCAGGAACATTCACCATACTGTCATCTCCAGTAATATGTATAACATACCATTTTATTGCCAGATGCAGAAAAGCTCCGCCAAGGCCACATATAAAAAAGTAACTTAAAAAACGTTTGGTTCCCAGATAGTTTTCCATCATTGGTCCAATAAAAAACAAGGCTAACATATTAAACATTAGGTGCTCAAAGTTTCCATGCATAAACATATGCGTTACAATTTGCCAAGGCCTAAAAAAAACACTTTCAGGAGAAAACAATGCTAAAATTAATCTTTGTTCATCGCCCATAAATGTATTTGTTCCGAGAAACATAAGTATGTTGATGATCAATAAGTGTTTTACAGCTTCAGTAATTGGTATCATTCATTTTTTAATTTAATTTTTTAGCTAATTCGTCCATCGTTAATATGTAAAAACATGTCTTTCCGTTGGCACTTTTGTATGGATTTTCACATTCAAACAGTTGCTCAATCAGGGTCTTCATTTCTAATTCAGTTAAAGTTTTACCAACCTTTATGCAACTGCTTTTGGCTAATGATCTCGAAATATTTTCATTCACACCCAATTGAAATTCTAAATTCAATTTATACTGATCTAAAACTTGATGTATAAATTCAGTTTCGTTAAATTTTCCATCCAATAACATAGGCATACCATGTATGATAAATGAATCTGATCCAAATTCTTCTATTTCAAAACCCAATTGATGAAAAGATGATAAAAGTGGTTTGAGCAACATAGCATCTTGTGTGTTCAGGTGTAGTGTTTGAGGAAATAACAACCTTTGAGTTATTTGAGGAAGATCTCCTATGGCTTTTTTATAATATTCATATAAAACTCGTTCATGCGCTGATTGTTGGTCAATTAACATGATCCCTTTACGAGTTTGGATGAGTATGTATTTTTGATGGATCTGGATTGGATGATGATCTTCGGTTTCAACAGCATCATTCAAAAATTCCTGGTTTTCTACTTCCCTATTGCTTGGGTTAAATAATGTTGATTCCCTTTGTTCAATTATATTTCTTGACACCTCAGGCATCGTTAATTGTTTCCAATGTGCCATATTCATTGGCTTTTCATAAATTGAACCTTGTATTTGTTTTGAATGGGTGGGATTAGATTGAAACATATTATCTATGCCTGGATTAGCATTTTCAAAATCAAGTTGTGGTGAAATGGTGTGTGAACCTAAGGCATATTTAACAGATATTCTTAAAAAATTATAAACAACTCGTTCATCATCAAATTTTATTTCGTGTTTTGTGGGATGAACATTAATATCAATTTTTGTGGGATCTAAATTTAAAAAAAGTATAAAAAAAGGAAAATAATGTGGATCGATAATTTCTTGGTAAGAAGATATCACTGCATGATTTAAATAGGGACTTTTAATAAATCGTCTATTTACAAATAATAGTTGTTCACCTCTGACTTTCTTAGCGATACCAGGCTTACCTATAAACCCAGATATTCGAACGACATCAGTATCTTGTTCTAATGGTATTAATTCCTCCTGATATTTTTTCCCAAATATGGAAACAATTCTATTTTTTAAACTACCCGGTGTTAAATGATAAATTTCATTCTCCTGTTGAATAAAAATAAACTTTATTTCAGGATGGGCAATGGCCTGATTTATAAATTCATCATGTATATGTCTTAATTCTACCGTATCCGATTTAAGAAATTTCCTCCGAGCCGGTACATTATAAAATAGATGTTGAACTTGAATTTGAGTTCCGGATGGACAAGCACAAGGTTCTTGGGACTTTACCTTTGAATCTGCGACTACTATTTTGGTTCCTATAGTATCACTATGTCGCTTGGAACGCATGTCCACTTGAGCCACAGAAGCAATCGATGCCAGAGCTTCACCCCTGAAACCCATAGTTTGTATATCAAATAGATCTGATGCTTGTCTAATCTTTGAAGTGGCGTGTCGTTCGAATGACATTCTTACATCAGTAACAGACATTCCACAACCATTGTCAGAAATTTGAATCATTGATTTGCCAGCATCCTTAACCACTAATTTAATTTCAGATGCACCGGAGTCAATGGCATTATCCATTAACTCTTTGACTACAGAAGCTGGTCTTTGAATAACTTCACCCGCAGCAATCTGGTTCACAACTCCATCTGGCAAAAGTTTGATTAAATCAGCCATTTTGTACTAAATCAATATTTTTAAAGAAAATAAATTTGGGTTATTCAAAGCATTAAATCTATGCTCAAATTTCAATTTTAGTTCATTTAATAACACTATAGCGCTATATAACTTCCCCGAACAAAGGTAATTTCAATTGACATGTTCAGATTCATTAGATACGCTTATTTTTAAAAATTGTTCAAGTATGCCTATTAAATACGTTTTAACCTGATAATTATTAAACAATTCAACGTTAAAAAGTCTTCTCTATATGATTTTGTTGGATGAAATGATTCATTTATCTTTGTAACTAGCTTTTAAACCATGAGCGACCAGATACAGCACGAGTGCGGTTTAGCATTTATCAGATTATTAAAACCACTTGATTATTACCATGAAAAGTACGGTAGTGCTTTCTATGGCTTACAAAAACTCCAGCTCTTGATGCAAAAACAACGCAATAGGGGTCAGGATGGTGCTGGTATGGCTACCATAAAATTAAACATAACACCAGGAGAAAAATATATATCCAGACGAAGAAGTAATGCTCCTAATTATCTACAAGCGCTCTTTGATGGCGTTTACTCTCATTTTAAAGATCTGGATTCAGACCAACTCAATGACCCGACCTGGCTTAAAAATAATAAACCATTCACAGGAGAGGTATTATTGGGTCACTTGCGCTATGGGACTCATGGAGACAACAGCATTGAAACCGTCCATCCTTTCATCCGCGAAAACAATTGGATAAGCCGTAATTTAGTTTTAGCCGGTAATTTCAATTTAACCAATATCGAAGAGCTTTTCGATAAACTAGTAAGTCTGGGACAATACCCTAAACTTAAATCTGATACCATAACCGTTCTTGAAAAAATTGGTCACTTTCTGGATGAAGAGGTCCAACATCTTTTTAATTGGTACAAACCCGAAGGTTTTAATCAGCTTGAAATCAATCCCTTGATATTTGATCATTTAGATATCAGTCGGGTTCTTAAAAAAGCGGCTAAAAAATTTGATGGTGGATATGTAATGGCAGGAATGATAGGTCATGGTGATGCCTTCATTTTAAGAGATCCCAATGGCATTAGACCAGCTTTCTATTATTATGATGATGAGATCGTAGCCATGGCTTCCGAAAGACCTGCGCTTCAAACCGCCTTTAATTTAGATCTTGAAGATATCAGAGAAATTAAGCCGGGCAATGCCTTAATTATAAAACATCATGGCAAAGTCTCTGAAGAACTATGCCTCGAACCAAAAGAAAAATTGTCCTGCTCTTTTGAGCGTATTTATTTTTCTCGTGGCAATGATTTTGATATTTATCAGGAAAGAAAAAACCTTGGAAGACAATTGGTTCCAAGCGTTATTAAAGCCATCCAGGGTGATTTTGAAAACACCGTATTCTCTTTTATTCCAAATACATCAGAAACTGCTTTTTATGGCTTGACTGAAAGATTGCATGAATACCTTAATGAACAAAAGGCCAACAAAATTAAAAATCTCAATCCCAATGCTTCATTTGAAGAAATTACAGGGATATTATCTGTAAAACCACGAATTGAAAAACTCGTGGTAAAAGACGATAAAATGAGAACTTTTATTGCTAATGATCAAATTAGAGGCAGTTTGGTCTCACATGTTTATGATGTTACTTA
>Ga0138256_10008172_pt1 | contig 11010 bp, 10 predicted proteins | sample KNB2016incub_MG_FD_105486 | JGI IMG/M metagenome (GOLD analysis project Ga0138256, IMG submission 105486) | Active sludge microbial communities from wastewater in Klosterneuburg, Austria - KNB2014incub_MG | ecosystem: Engineered > WWTP > Activated sludge > Unclassified | place: Austria... | reverse complement strand
GATGTGCGGGTGCGTCAGCGCGGCACCCAGCGCCTGCGGGTGCGCGCTGCGCGCCACGCGGCCCTCGGCCGTCACGCGCAGCGCTTCGCGCTCCACGCCGCGCAGGCCTGCGCAAAGCGGCGCGCGCACGCCGGAGTTGATCAGGCGGGCGAGCCGACGTTCGAAGGCGCGATCGACGCCCAAGCCACTCATGTGACCCGCCAGCCTCCCGTGATCGATTGGAACCCTTAAAGGGGCCGCGCCGCGACGGGTGCCGGCCCTGAATACCGCTGCATCTTGCCCCGCCGGCGGGCACGCCGGCAACCGCTCGCCTCCGGCGAGCAAAGATCCCGTGCGGACATGGCCTTGGACGCGGCGCGCGTGGCATCCTTAGGGCCTGTCAAAGGAGGCGTCATGCTGGTCGGATCCACACTGCGGCGCGTCGCGATCGTCGGCGGCAGTCGCACGCCCTTTGCCCGCTCCTTCGGCGCCTACGCACGCTGCAGCAACCAGGACCTGCTGACGGCAGCGCTGCGTGCGCTGGTCGACCGCCACGGCCTCGGCGGCGTGCGCCTCGGCGACGTGATCGGCGGCGCCGTAATCAAGCATTCCAGGGACTACAACCTGGTGCGCGAGTGCCTGCTGTCAACCGGGCTCGACCCGCAGACGCCGGGCCTGGACCTGCAGCGCGCCTGCGGCACGAGCCTCGAGGCGGCCATCCTCCTCGCCAACAAGATTGCGCTCGGCCAGATCGAATCGGGCATCGCCGCCGGCGTCGAGGCGATGAGCGATCCGCCTGTGGTGTTCCCGCAGTCGTTCCGCGAACTGCTGCTCGAGAGCCATCGCGGCCGCAGCTTAGGCCAGCGCCTGCGGCCCTGGTCGCGCCTGCGGCCGTGGCGTGACTTCAAACCGATCCTGCCCGGAGTCGTCGAACCGCGCACCGGGCTGTCGATGGGCCAGAGCTGCGAGCTGATGGTCAGGACCTGGGGGGTGCCGCGCGCCGAGCAGGACCAGCTCGCGCTCGAGAGCCACCGGCGTGCCGCCGCGGCCTGGCGCGAGGGTTTCTACGACGACCTGGTCATACCGCACGCGGACCTGAAGGTCGACAACAACGTGCGCGGCGACAGCTCGCTGGAGAAGCTCGCGACGCTGCGGCCGGTGTTCGACACGCGCGGCGGCGGCACGCTCACCGCGGGCAACAGCACGCCGATCACCGACGGCGCCGCTGCGCTGCTGCTCGCCTCGGAAGAATGGGCGGCGCGGCGCAACCTGCCGGTGCTCGCCTGGCTGCGCGCCGGCAAGAGCTGGGCCGTGGACTTCGCCGACGGCAAGGAAGGCCTGCTGATGGCACCGGCCTACGCGGTCTCGGCGCTGCTCGAGGACGCTGGCCTCGCGCTGCAGGACTTCGACTACTACGAGATCCACGAAGCCTTCGCCGCGGTGCCGCTGTGCATCATGAAGGCCTGGGAATCGGCGGAGTTCTGCCGCGAGCGGCTCGGGCGCAGTGCACCGCTCGGCACCATCGACCGCGCGCGCCTCAACGTCAAGGGCGGCAGCGTCGCGATCGGCCACCCCTTCGCCGCCACCGGCGCCCGCATCCTCGCCACCACGGCGAAGCTGCTGGCCGGCGACAGCACGGCGCGGCGCGCGCTGGTGTCGGTCTGCACGGCCGGCGGCATGGGCGTCACCGCCATTCTCGAGCGGGCCTGAAGCCGCGAGGACCCGCCAGCATGCCACGCCGCAACATCAGCTCGGGCTCGAAGTGGGAACCCCTGGTCGGCTACTCGCGTGCCGTCTGCGCCGGCGGTTACGTGCACGTCTCCGGCACGACGGCGACGGGGCCCGACGGCGCGATCGTCGGCGGCGACGACTCCGGAGCGCAGACACGCCAGGCCCTGCGCAACATCGAGGCGGCCCTCGCGCAGGCCGGCGCGCGCCTCGAGCAGGTGGTACGCACGCGCATCTACTGCACGCGCATTGCCGACTGGGAGCAGATCGGGCGCGCGCACGGCGAGTTCTTCGGCACGATCCGCCCGGCCACGACGATGGTCGAAGTGCGCGCGCTGATCGCGCCCGACATGCTGGTCGAGATCGAGGCCGACGCCTGCACCGGCGCGCCATGAGCCAGACCGAGACCCTGATGGCCCGCGACGGCCACGAGTTCGGCGCCTACATTGCCCGGCCGGCCGGCCGCGCGCGCGGCGCGATCGTGGTGTTGCAGGAGATCTTCGGCGTCAATCATCACATCCGCGCCGTCGCCGACCGTTTTGCGGATGCGGGCTGGCTGGCGATCGCACCGGCGCTGTTCGACCGCGTGGCGCGCGGCGTGGAGCTCGGCTACACGGCGGCCGATCTGCCGGCGGCGCGCGGCACGATGATGCAGGTCGACACGGCCAAGGCACTGCTGGACATCGCCGCGGCCACCGCGGTCGTACGCCACGCCGGCAAGGTCGCCGCGGTCGGCTTCTGCTGGGGCGGCCGCCTCGCCTGGCTCGCGGGCTGCGAACAACCGGTCAGCGCCGCGGCGGCCTACTATGGCACGCGCATCGGCCAGCACCTGCCGCAGGCGCCGCGCTGCCCGATCCTGCTGCACTTCGGTGAACGCGACGAGCACATCCCGCCCGCCGAGATCGCGCAGATCCGCGCCGCCTGCCCCGCGGCCGAAGTCCACCTCTATCCGGCGGGCCACGGCTTCGCCTGCGATGAGCGCGCCGGCTTCGATGCCGCGAGCGCCGCGCTCGCGTGGCAGCGCACGCAGGAGTTCCTCGGCAAGCACCTGGGCTAGGCCCGGCGCCTGCGCGCATTATTCGCAGACTCTTCCAGCAACCGGTAACGCCGTGAATCCGATTCCCCTCCGCGACGCTGCGCTGCTGCGCAGCCAGTGCTACGTCAACGGCCAGTGGATCGACGCCGCCGCGGGCGGCCGTCACGAGGTCCGCAACCCGGCGCGCGGCAGCCTCATCGGCAGCGTGCCGCTGCTGAGCCGTGCCGAGACGCGCGCGGCAATCGCCGCCGCGGCGGCGGCCTTCCCCGACTGGGCGGCACGCACCGCCCGGGAGCGCGCGACGCTGCTGCGACGCTGGTACGAGCTGATGATGGCGAACCAGGAGGACCTCGCGGCGCTGATGACCGCCGAGCAGGGTAAGCCGCTCGCCGAGGCGCGCGGCGAGATCGCCTACGCCGCCGCGTTCCTCGAGTGGTATGCGGAGGAGGCACGCCGTGTCTACGGCGACGTGATCCCCGGCCACCAGTCCGACAAGCGCATCCTGGTGCTGCGCCAGCCGGTCGGTGTGGTCGGTGCGATCACGCCGTGGAACTTCCCGGCGGCGATGATCACGCGCAAGGCCGGGCCGGCGCTGGCGGCCGGTTGCACGTTCGTCGTGAAACCAGCCATGCAGACACCGCTGTCGGCACTGGCAATGGCGGAACTCGCCGCGCGCGCCGGGCTCCCGCCCGGCGTGTTCAACGTCATCACCGGCAAGTCGGGCGAGCTGGGCCCGGAGCTCACCACCAACCCGAGCGTGCGCAAGATCACCTTCACCGGCTCGACCGAGGTCGGCAAGCAGCTGATGGCGCAGTCCGCCGGCACGCTGAAGAAGCTCTCGCTCGAACTCGGCGGCAATGCACCGTTCATCGTCTTCGAGGACGCCGACCTCGACGCGGCGGTACAGGGCACGATCGCCAGCAAGTTCCGCAACACCGGCCAGACCTGCGTGTGTGCCAACCGCCTGCTGGTGCAGTCCGGGGTGTACGAGGAATTCGCGCGGCGCCTCGGCGCCGCGGTCCGTGCGCTTAAGGTGGGTGACGGCCTCGCCGGCCCCACCGACCAGGGCCCGCTGATCGATGCCGCCGCGCTCGCCAAAGTGCGCGAGCACATCGACGACGCGCTCGCCAAGGGCGCGAAGATCGCCGTTGGTGGCCGTGCGCACGCGCTCGGCGGCACCTTCTTCGAACCGACGGTGCTCACCGGCGTGACCACCGCGATGAGCTGCGCGCGCGAGGAGACCTTCGGGCCGGTCGCGCCGCTGTTCCGCTTCGAGACCGAGGCGGAGGCGATCCGCATGGCGAACGACACCGAGTTCGGCCTCGCCTCGTATGTCTACACGCGCGACCTGGCGCGCGCGTGGCGGGTATCCGAGGCGCTCGAATACGGCATCGTTGGCCTCAACACCGGCATCATCTCCACCGAAGTGGCGCCGTTCGGCGGCATCAAGGAGTCGGGTTTCGGCCGCGAGGGCTCGAAGTACGGCATCCTCGACTACACCGAACTCAAGTACGTCTGCGTCGGCGGCATCGGCCCACCGTGACCGGCGAGATCGCTGCGCGCAACCCCTGGGGCGTCGTGCTGGTCAACACCGGCACGCCCGATGCGCCCGTGAGCGGTGCCGTGCGCCGCTACCTGCGCCGTTTCCTCTCCGACCGGCGCGTCATCGAGGCGCCGCGCTGGTTCTGGCTGCCGCTGCTCAACAGCGTGATCCTGCCGCTGCGCGCACCGCGCAGCGCCGCCAAGTACCGCAGCGTCTGGCTCGAGGACGGCGGACCGCTCAAGGTCTACTCCGAGCGGCTCGGCGCGGCACTGGCGCGCGAGTTGCACGCCGCCGTCGGCGCGGTGCCAGTGCGCGTGGCGTACCTGTATGCCGATCCCGGCGTGCGCGCGGCATTCGAGGCACTGGCGCGGTGCGGCGTACGCCGCATCGTGCTGCTGCCGCTGTTCCCGCAGATGAGCGGCACGACCACCGGGGCGGTCTACGACCAGGCGGGGGCGGCACTGGCGCGCGCACGCGCGCTGCCGGAGCTGCGCTTGCTGGCCGACTACGCCGTCGATGGACACTACATCGAGGCACTCGCGGCGAGCGTGCGCGATCATTGGCGCGCCCAGGGCCGCGGCGCGCACCTGCTGTTCTCCTTCCACGGCATCCCGCTGTCCTACGTGCGCGGCGGCGACTCCTACGGCGAGCGCTGCCACGCCACGGCGGCGGCTCTTGCCGCGGCACTCGGCCTGGACGCCGGCTCCTGGAGCCTCGCGTTCCAGTCACGCTTCGGACCGGCGAAGTGGCTCGGCCCCTCGACCGAGGAGACGCTGCGCGCGCTGCCCGGCCGCGGCGTGCGCGCGCTCGATGTCCTGTGTCCGGGCTTCGCGGTCGACTGCCTCGAGACGCTCGAGGAGATCGCGATCGCCGGACGCGAGAGCTTCCTGCACGCCGGCGGCGAGCGCTATGCCTACATCAGCGCCCTCAACGCGCGCGCTGATCATGCGCGCGCGCTGGCCGCGCTGCTGCTGGATGCCACGCGCGACTGGCGCTGAAGGACGCCACGCGGGCCGGCATGTTCGGGCGCTTCCTGGAAATCAGCCTGGCGACGCGCGCCATCGCCGCTTCCGCGGCTTTCTACCAGCGGCTCGGTTTCCTGGATCTCGCGACCGGCGATGTGCTGACGCACCGCTACGGCGTGTACGGTGACGGCCGCGTGCACCTCGGCCTGCATGAGGGTGCGCGCGGCGTCGTGTCACTCGCCTTCGTGCTGCCGCAGCTCGCGGTGGTGCTCCCCCGCCTGCGCACCGCAGGCTTCCAGCCCACGCGCGAACAGCTCGGCTGCGAGGACTTCCACGCGATCGAGCTCACCGATCCGGCCGGCACCTGCGTACGACTGCTCGAGGCGCGCACCTATTCGCCCGGGCCCGAGGTCCGCGAGTCGCGCCTCGGCCGCTTCGCGCACTGGAGCCTGCCGGTGCGCGACCGGTCGGCGGCCGCGGCCTGGTGGGAACGCGCCGGCTTCGTGGCGTTGAGCGAGGTCACCGAACCCTACGCGCACGTGCCGCTGACGAGCGATCAGCTCGACCTTGCCTTCCACTCCCCGCGGCTGCTCGATGCGCCCTGCCTGGTGTTCACGGCCCTGGACATGGCGGCACGCATCGACGCCCTGCGCGCTGAAGGCGCAGCGCTCGAGGACGCGCCGCGCGGCCTGGACCGCGAGCGCAACGCACTGCTCGTGGCGCCCGAAGGCACGCTGCTGCTCCTGCTGACGTCGGAAGACTGACCCGTGCAGAGCAGCACCCGCGTGGCGAGCAGTGGCCTGCAAAGACTCCAGAGGGTCACGAGGCCCGGTCGCCGGCTGCGCCCCTGAGCGGCCGCGCGCGGATGTCGAATTGCACCTGCAGCGTATCGGCGACGCGCAGCGCACCCAGCAGCGTGCTGAAGGGCGTGAGCCCGAGCGTCGTCTGCCGCAGTTCGAACGCGCCGGTGGCGCGGATTCCCTCGGCGTCACGCCACAGCTGCGCCGGCACATCGAACCGCGCGTCGCGGCCGGCAACGTGGGCGCGCAGCGCGATGCGCGGCGCGGAGGCGCTGCCGCTGATGCTTTCCGACACCAGCGTGATCTCGGGAAAGCGGTCCGCATCCAGCAGTCGCGGTCCCAGCATGTTGCGGCGCGTGCCGGTGCGCGCGGGCTCGTCGAGGGGTGTGGCGAAATCCGCCCCGGCCGTGGTACGCAACTCGGGCTCGTCCACGCCCAGCGCCGCCACCGCGAAACGCAGGGCAACGCCGCAACGCGCTGGATCGGGGTGCCAGCGCACGCTGCCTTCCAGTCCGTGCACGGCGATCACATGATTGTGGCCCAGCGCGGCAAGCGGACCTTCGCGGTACACGCGCAGGATGATCCGCGAGCGCCCGGGGTCCACTTCGTAGCGCTCGGTCTCGGCAGCGGCCGGCGGCCGTATCGCAGCGGATTCCGGGCGCGATTCCAGCGGCGCGCGGCAGGCGGCCAGCAGCACCGCGTACGCGAGAATGCGTCCGGCCCGCATCCCCCATCCGTGCGGCAGGCGCTTCGCTTCACGGTTCATGTTGCTAGACTATTCCCATCGGCCCATCCGGAGAGCTCGCCATGGCACTGCGCAACACCACGACCCAATGGGGCAGCCTGGCGCGGCTCCTGCATTGGATCCTCTTCCTGCTCGTCGTCATGCAGTTCGTGACCGCCTGGAGCGGCGAAGATCTGCCAGACGAGAGCGCCGAGAAGCTCGTGCTCGTCACCCGCCACATCTCCTTCGGCTTCACGATCCTGTTGCTGACGGTCGTGCGCATCGTCTGGCGCCTGGGCAATCCGACGCCGACACCCCCCGCGGGCAAGCGCATCGAGACGCTCGTCGCGCAGGCGACGCTCGGGCTCCTGTACCTGCTGCTGCTCGTGATCCCGCTGAGCGGCTGGGTGATGAGCAGCGGTCACGGGGACCCTGTGGCTTGGTTCGGCACGGCATTGCCCGCCCTGGTCCCGGAAGGCTCGGCGCTCGGACGGCCCGCGCATGAAGCGCACGAGCTGCTCGGCTGGGTGCTGCTGGCGCTCGTGGCCGTGCACGTGCTGGCAGCGCTGAAGCATCACTTCGTGGCACGCAACGACGTGCTGCGCCGCATGCTCCCCTGGTGAGGAGCGCGCGCGCGAGGCCGCCTCGCGCGGTACCTCATTTGGCGCGGCGCGGCCTTCTCGCCTTGAGCTGAGACTTCGGCCGACGGGCGACGCGCCCGGGCTTCGACCGGACCTTGGGCTTGGGCTTGGCCTTGGCCTTGGGCTTGGGCTTAGTTTTGACTTTGGCTTTGGCTTTGGGCTTCGCCTTGGCCTTCACCCTTGGCTTCGACGGCCGTTTCCTCGCCGGCACCCGTCGAGCGGCGGGCGGTGCGACGGCATCGACGCCGCGCAGCTGCTCGACGATCGCGGGGTTCTCGAGCGTCGAAACGTCCTGCGTGATCGGCTCGCCGCGTGCAATGGCGCGCAGCAGGCGGCGCATGATCTTGCCCGAGCGCGTCTTGGGCAGCGCCTCCGTGAAGCGGATCTCATCGGGCTTGGCGATCGGGCTCAGCTGCTCGGCCACCCAGTCGCGCAGCTCGGCAACCAGCGCGGACGTATCGCCGGTCGGGCGCGCGCCGCGGCAAACGACGTAGGCGAACACCGATTCACCCTTGACCTCGTGCGGCCGGCCAACGACCGCCGCCTCGGCAACGCGCGGATGCGCGACCAGCGCGGATTCGATCTCCATCGTGCCGAGTCGGTGGCCGGCGACGTTGAGCACATCGTCGATGCGCCCCATGATCCAGTAGTAGCCGTCGGCGTCGCGGTGGGCGCTGTCGCCCGCGACGTAGTAGCGGTGGCCGAACTTCTCCCAGTAGCCCGCCACGTAGCGATCGTTGTTGCCCCAGATCGTGCGCAACATGGCCGGCCAGGGTTTGCGGATCACCAGGTAGCCGCCGGCATCGGGTGCGGTCACTTCCTCGCCATGGTCGTCGACGATCGCGACATCGATGCCCGGCAACGGCAGCGTGCACGAACCCGGCTTGGTCGGCGTGGTGCCCGGAAGCGGAGCGATCATGATCGAGCCGGTCTCGGTCTGCCACCAGGTGTCGACGATCGGGCAGCGGCCGTGACCGATCACGCGGTGGTACCACATCCAGGCTTCCGGGTTGATCGGCTCGCCCACCGAGCCGAGCAGCCGCAGCTTGGAGAGGTCGTACTGGCCCGGGATCGAATCGCCGAGCTTCATCAGCGCACGGATCGCCGTCGGCGCGGTGTAGAAGATCGTCACTCCGTGGCGCTCGCAAACCTGCCAGAAGCGGCCGGCATCGGGCGTCGTCGGCGCGCCTTCGTACATGACGATCGTGGCGCCGGCCGCCAGCAAGCCGTAGGCGACGTAGCTGTGGCCGGTGACCCAGCCGATATCGGCGGTGCACCAGAAGACGTCGTCGTCCTTCAGGTCGAACACCCACTGGGCGCTGAGCTTGACCCCCAGCAGGTAGCCACCGGTGGCATGCTGGATGCCCTTGGGTTTGCCGGTCGAGCCGGAGGTGTAGAGGACGAACAGCGGGTGTTCGGCGCTCACCCACTCGGGCTCGCAGAAGGGCGCCTGGCCGGCGATGAGCTCGTGCCACCACAGGTCGCGGCCGTCCCGCATCGGCACGTCCTCGCCCGTGCGCCGCAGCACCACGACCTTTTCGATGCTGGGGCAGGCGCCACCGAGCGCCTTGTCGACCGCGGCCTTCAGTTCGACCACATGGCCGCCCCGCCAGCCGCCGTCAGCGGTGATGACGATGCGCGCACCTACGTCCTCGATGCGGTCACGCAGCGACATCGCCGAGAAGCCGGCGAACACCACCGAATGGATCGCGCCGATGCGCGCGCAGGCGTGCATCGCCACGACGGCCTCGGGCACCATCGGCATGTAGATGACCACGCGATCGCCACGACCGACGCCCAGGGTCTTCAGTCCATTGGCGAAGCGGCAGACCTCGGCATGCAGTTCCCGGTAGCTGAGGCGGCGCTCATCGCCCGGCTCGCCCTCGAAGATGATCGCGGTCTTGTGGCCACGGCTGCCCAGGTGCACATCGATGCAGTTCCACGAGGCGTTGAGCTCGCCATCCGTGAACCAGCGGTAGTTGGGCGCTGCCGTCGCATCCAGTGCGATTGAGAATGGCTTGCGCCAATGCAGCGCCTCACGGGCGAGTTCGGCCCAGAAGCCGACGTGATCGGCGGCGGCACGCGCGCGCAGCGCGGCCAGATCGGCCTCCTTGAGCTGCGCCCGCGCGGCAAACTGCGGCGCGGGCGCAAACCGGCGCTCCTCGAGCAGGACGGATTCGATGTTCTTGTGCACCACGGCTGCCTGACCCTCCATGCTCCGTTAAGCCTGCATTCACGCTGCCGGCAGAATACTCGAACCCTGCCGGCCGTGCCCTGGAAGCCCTCGAAGGGGCTCTGCCCGGGCACGCGGGACAGGCTACAATCCGCGCCCGTTGTGATTCTGTTGAGTAATGACGTACCCCCGTTCTAAGGAGCCCAGACGATGACCGACCTGCTCTCGCGCCGCAATGCGCTCAAGAATCTCGCCCTGGCCGCCGGCGTGCTGGCCGTGCCCGCCTCGCGCGTCGCCTCGGCCGCGGCCACGCCGCACCTCGCTGTCACGGAACCCACTGCCGTCGCCCTCGGCTATCACGAGGATGCGAAGAGCGTGGACGCGAAGAAGTTCCCGACCTACAAGGCGGAGCAGAACTGCGCCAACTGCCTGCAGCTCACCGGCAAGGCCGGCGAGGCCTGGCGTCCGTGCAACCTGTTCCCCGGCAAGCTGGTCGCCGAAAAGGGCTGGTGCAAGGTGTGGGTGAAGAAGCCCGCCTGAGCCTCTAGTCCACGGCAGGCGGTTCGCTGCCGTACGGCGACGCGTGCGCGAGGCGCCGCGTCTGCTGCGGCAGCGAACCGCCGAATCCGTGGCGGCGGCAGAACGCCGTCACGGCCTCGACGTCCGGCTCGCGCCGGCGCACCAGCTCCCTTCCCCCCTCCAGCGGCGCGGCGCAGCAGATGCGCGTGAGCGCGCGCGCGCGATAGGCGGCATCGCGATGCGCCTGCAGTCGCGCGCCGAGCGTTGCGGCGCCACGCAGCGGCAGCGTCGCGACACGCCCCAGGTCGGCGTACAACTCATCGAGCGATGCGAAGTGCGCGAGCAGCGCGGAGGCCGTCTTGCGCCCCACCCCCGGGACGCCCGGCACGTTGTCAACCGCGTCCCCGGTCAGCGCGAGGAAGTCCGCCAGGCGCTCCGGCGCCACGCCGAAGCGCTCGGCGATCTCGCCGTGGCGATACTCGACGTCACCGCCATAGTCCCAGTAAACGTCACCCGGACCGATCAGCTGCGCCAGGTCCTTGTCGCGCGTCACGATCGTGACGCGCAGGCCCTCGGCACGCACGCGCGCGGCGAGGCTGCCGATCAGGTCGTCGGCCTCGTACTCCTCACTGGCGAATTCGGCCACGCCGAAATGCCGGCAGAACTCGCGGCACAGCGTGAACTGCCGCTTCAATGCCGCAGGAGCCGGCTCGCGGTTGGCCTTGTAGGGTGGGTAGAGGCGCGCCCGGAAACCGCGGCCATGGCTGGCGTCGAAGGCCGCACCCACGTAGCCCGGCCGCCGGCGCTGCACGAGTTCGCACAGCATGCTGGCGAAGCCGTAGAGCGCATGGGTCGGGTTGCCATCGGCGTCGCACAACTGCTCGGGCAGTGCGTACCACGCG
>Ga0138256_10008171_pt1 | contig 11011 bp, 11 predicted proteins | sample KNB2016incub_MG_FD_105486 | JGI IMG/M metagenome (GOLD analysis project Ga0138256, IMG submission 105486) | Active sludge microbial communities from wastewater in Klosterneuburg, Austria - KNB2014incub_MG | ecosystem: Engineered > WWTP > Activated sludge > Unclassified | place: Austria... | reverse complement strand
TGCGCACGTTGCGCCTGATCCACTACAGCGCCTGGCTGGCCCGCCGCTGGGACGACCCCACCTTCCCCGTCAACTTTCCGTGGTTTGGCTCCAGCGACTACTGGCAGGGCCAGGTGCAGATGCTTGAAGAGCAGATCGAGGCGATGCAGGAAGAGCCGTTGATCGTGTGACCGCCCAGCCCACCATGAAGGCCCTATCACCCAACGCCCAGCACCAACCGCGCTTGAATATCGTCGGTGCGGGGCGCGTGGCGCAAACGCTGTCGCACCGCTGGCACCAGCAGCGCAGCTTTGTTATCCAAGACGTGCTGACTACGTCGCTGGCCAGTGCGCAAACGGCGTGTGGCGTGATTGGCGCAGGGAATGCGGTCACCCAGATGGATGCCCTGCGCGACGCCGAGGTTTGGATGCTGGCCGTGCCCGATGCCCAGCTGGCGGCCAGCGCGCAGGCACTGGCGACTGGCCGCTCGGTAGTCGGCTTGCCTGATGGACACCCCGCTCCCATCGCTTTCCACTGCAGTGGCGCACAAGGCGCTGTCACGCTGGCACCTCTGTCGGCGCTGGGCTGGCGGGTGGCCAGTGCCCATTGCATTTTGAGCTTTGCATCGGTACGCGCGGCGCTAGAGCAATTTCCCGGAACGCCCTGCGCGCTGGAGGGCGACGCCTCGGCCTGCGACACGTTGCGAACAGCATTCACCGCCATTGGCGCGCATTGCTTTGATGTGGCCAGCAGCGACAAGCTGCTCTACCACGCAGCAGCTGTGTTTGCCACCAACTTTCTGCCGGTGTTGCAGGCCACGGCCGAAGACCTGTGGCAGTCCACCGGCATGCCTACGGAGTTGATTCCGCATCTGCGCGCCACGCTCTTGCGCAACGCGGTGGGCAACATCATCACATTGGGGCCGCAAGCTGCGCTAACCGGCCCGGCTGCGCGGGGCGACACCGCCGCCATTGCGCTCCAAGGCGCGGCGGTGACCGCGTGGGATGCACCAACCGGTGCGGCCTATGCGGCGCTCAGTGCGCTGGCGCTGCGGTTGGCAGCCAAGGTGCCAATGGATTCATAGGGTAAATTGGCCTCTAGCCCTCGTCGAAGTTACATAAGTAGCTATTTATTTGATAGTAAATCAGTTCTCGCCGCACGATTTTTCTGCACAAAGTTCCACAACGACACCAGCACCACCAGCACCAGCCCATATTGCAGGGGCTGGTTTTCGTCAAAGTCCTGTGCTTCGGTTGCCAAAAAGTAGGCACTGACGGCCACCAGCAGCGCCACCAAACGCAGGCTCCAGGCTGTGGGCTGCAAGTGCTTGGTGTCCATGCGCGCCAGCAGGCGCGTGCCCAGCATGCCAGCCAGCAGGCCCAGGCTCAGGCCGACCACCACATCACCCGGCCAGTGGGCACCCACCGCTATGCGCGACAGACCGGTACCGGCGGCCAGCACAAACAGCCACAGGTAGCGCTTGCGACCTTGCTGCGGCAGGGCGAAGTAGATAGCCGATGCCACTGCAAAAGCGGTCAGCGTGTGGCCCGACGGCATGGAGACGTTGTGCAGGGTTTCGCCCACGATACGCACCTGCGCGTTGTCCACCAGGGCGGCCGGGCGCGGACTTTCGATCAGGCCCTTGCCAACGCGCGCAAAGACTGCGGCAAATGGCGCGGCACACAGCCAGGCCCACATCAACCGCGGCGCCAACACCAGGAGCGGCGCCGTCACCCCCAGAATGGCCCAGGCATTGCCCAGCAGGGACAAACCGGTCCACACCGGTGCCGCCACCGGTGCACACAGGTGGTTGATAGCCACAAACATGGTCGGCTCAAAGCGGTGCAGCCACAGTGGCGCTCCCAAGACAAACAGCAGAACAGGCAGTAACCACAGGCGCAGGGGAATGGAGGAAACAGGCATCAGGATTCGCATTGCAATCAGGGACTGTGCAATTGGGGTTGTGGCTGGCCGGACCAGCCATGGCAGGCGTAGAAGCGGTAGGTGGCAATGGTGGCACCCAATCGCTGTGCGTCTTGCGTGGCCAGCAGGGTGCAGTCGGTAAACCCATGCGCCGCACCCAGCGGTACGGTGTAGGCCAATTGCGACCAGTCCACCAGCAGCGTATCGGCCCCGGCGGGCAAGTCGCCAGCCCACAGGTCGAACTGATCAAACCGGTCCTCCAGCACATGCACTGGCAAGGGGCGCGCATACCAGCCCAGGCGGCTGGCCAGGGTCCAGTTCTGTACGCTCACACTGTGCAGGCCTTGCTGTGCAGCCAGTGTGCGGGCCTGTGCACCCGCTTGTTCCCATCCATACAGATCGGCAAACGGGTTGGACGGTTGGGCGCTGTTGCCCTGGCCGTTGACGTTGGTGATAAAGGGTTGGCCAGCGGTGAACATCAGACCCAGCAAGGCGGCACTAACCGCGCCCTGCATAACCACTAACACTGCAATCAGGCGCCTGCGCCCATCCCGCACACTGCGGGCCAGCCCAATGCCGGCCATTGGCGCCAGCGCCACCCACGCCGGAGCCGTCCAGTGCGGCAGGCTGGTGCCGCCGCCGGCCAACACGGCCAGCACCACAAATGGAACGACAAAGAACCACGCTACAGGCCGCAGCGCAGGTACTACTCCACGGCGCACGCCAGCCCAGCCCCACCACAGCAAGGGGCCATACGCCAGCACTTGCACCAGCAAAAACCGCACAACCTGCACGGCCTGCCAGCCCCCACCGGCCCCATGCTGGGCCTGGTAGGTGAACGATATCCAGTGGTTGGCGTGGTTCCAGTACACCACGGGCAACACCAGTACCACGGCAATGACGACGGCCAGCCACGGCCAGAGGTTGCGAAGGAGACGGGCACCATGGGCCTGCAAGAGGCACAGCGCCACCGCCAGCGCGACAAATATGGCGGTGTACTTGCTCAGGCCCGCCAGCCCCAGCAGCAAGCCCAGCAGCAGCCAAGGCATGGGGCGGCGAACGGCGGCGACATCCATCAGGTCCAGGGTCAACCACATCACCGCCACAGTCCAAAATACCAGCAAGGTGTCGGGCAGGAGTCCAATGCCCAGCACATGCAGCAAGGGCGCAAAGGCCAGCACCAACACCGCCCAAAAGCCTGCACGCCCAAAGGCCAGCGGTTGCGCGCCAGCCTGCAAACGTTCGGCCAGGCCATGCACCAGCAGTGCCGTGCCCAGCCACAACAGTTCGGGTAGCAACCGCAATACCCAAGTGGGCGCGTGCACAGCCACCAGCGGCCACTGTGCCCAGCCTACCAGGGGGGGATGGTCGAAATAACTCCAGTCAGGGTGCGCGGCGTACAGGGCGTAGTGCGCCTCGTCCACCGACAGCCCCAGAGACGCACCCAACACACCATGCAGGGCACAGGCCAAGGCCAGCAGCAGCCAGCTAGCGCGGGACAGGTTCAGCAAGGGAGGGGTTGAGCGCAAGGGTGGCAATTGGCAAATTGAAACCCCCGCAGTCTAAAGGAACCGGTGGGACCGGTTCAGCGCCATGAAACGCGGCGCAGTGGGGAAACTACAAACCGCCTACGGCTTGCGGGTACGCTGCTGGTAGGCCAGCAATTCGCCCACAAAGCCGCGGCGGAAGGCCACCACGCAGACAACAAAAATGACGCCGATGATCACCGTGACCCAGGAACCCACGCGATCGGCCAGGTAATTTTGCAGCCCGATGATGGTGAAGGCCCCGAGAACCGGGCCAGCAAAAGTGCCCATGCCACCCAACAGCGTCATCAGTATCACTTCACCCGACAGGGACCAGTGTGCGTCGGACAGCGTCGCGAACCCCAGCACCAACGTCTTCATGGAACCCGCCAGACCGGCCAGCCCTGTGCTGAGCACATAGGCCAGCAGTTTGTACTTATCCACGTCATAACCTAGCGAAATGGCACGGGGCTCGTTCTCGCGGATGGCTTTGAGCACCTGCCCATAGGGCGAATGGACCACGCGGATGATGAATGCAAACACAGCCACAAAAACCGCCAACACCACGTAGTACATCACCTTGTCATTGAGCAGGGGAATCAGGCCAAACAGGGTTCCACGGGGCACACCCTGCAGGCCGTCTTCGCCTCCGGTGAAGGGTGCTTGCAGAAACAGGAAGTACAGCATCTGCGCCATGGCCAGTGTGACCATGGCAAAGTAAATACCCTGGCGCCGGATGGCAATCAGCCCCACCAACAACCCGGTGCTTGCGGCGATGAGGGTGCCCCCCAGCACACCAGCCTCTGGGCTCCAACCGGCGGTGCGCACCAGCCAGCCCGTGCAATATGCAGCGGCGGCGAAGTAAGCCGCGTGGCCGAACGACAGCAAGCCGGTAAACCCCAATAGCAGGTTAAACGCGCAGGCAAAGATGGCAAAGCACAGGGCCGTCATTATGAAGATCGGGTACAGGCCAATAAATGGCGCGGCCACCAGAATCGCCAGACCGGCAAACCAGGCCAGACGGCCAAGACGGGGGTCGAGCGTCATTACATTTCCTTCCCAAACAGACCAGCGGGCCGGATCATCAGAACGATGGCCATGATCACAAACACCACAATGCTCGACGCTTCGGGATAAAACACCTTGGTCAGACCTTCAATAATGCCCAGCATCAGACCAGTCAGAATGGAACCCATGATGGAGCCCATGCCACCAATCACCACCACGGCAAACACCACAATGATCAGATTACTGCCCATGAGCGGGTTGATCTGGATCACCGGCGCAGCCAGCACACCGGCAATCGCGGCCAGGCCGGAACCCGCTGCGTAGGTGAGCATCACCATCAGCGGGACATTGATGCCAAAGGCCTGCACCAGTGCGGGGTTTTCGGTGCCGGCACGCAAGTAAGAGCCCAGGCGGGTGCGCTCGATGGTGTACCAGGTGGTCAGGCACACGACCAGCGACGCCACAATCACAAATGCGCGGTAGTTGGGCAGCACCATGAAGCCCAGGTTGGTCGCGCCCTGCAACAGATCGGGCACGGGGTACTGCTGCCCCGAGACACCGAACTGGTCGCGAAAAACACCCTCGGCAATCAGCGCCAGACCGAAGGTCATCAACAGGCCGTAGATCGGATCGATCTTGTACAGCCGCTTGAGCAGCGTGCGCTCAATCAACACACCCAAGGCGCCCACCACCAAGGGGGCAATGATGAGTGCCATCCAGAAGTTGAGGCCGGCGTATTCCATGCAGCCCCAAGCCACGTACGCGCCAATCATGTACAGCGCGCCGTGGGCAAAGTTGACGATCCCCAGCAGACCGAAGATCACCGCCAGCCCCAGGCTGAGCATGGCGTAAAAGGAGCCGTTCACCAGGCCCAGCATCAGCTGGCCCAGGAACGCTTGCAACGGTATGCCGAAGATTTCCACCGATTCAGTCCTTGCTTATTTCCAGAGTGCGCACTTCGACTCGGCCTTGGTCGTGAAGGCCACGTCACCCTTGATGGTTTCCACCACGTTGTAGTAATCCCATGGCTCGGTGCTCTTGTCAGGCGACTTCACTTGCATCAGGTACATGTCGTGGACCATGCGGCCGTCGTCACGGATGTAACCACCCTTGGCATACATGTCGTTGATCTTGCTCTTGCGCAACTGGGCCAGCGATTTGGTTCCATCATCAGTCCCAGCAGCCTTGACGGCAGCAAGGTAGTTGGCAGTGGCGGAGTAGTCGGCAGCCTGGATGGAGGAAGGCATGCGCTTCATCTTCTCGAAGAAACGACGGCTCCAGGTACGAGCTTCGGCATCCTTGTTCCAGTACCAGCTGTCGGTCAGGTACATTCCCTGCGTAGTTTTAAGGCCCAAGGAGTGAATGTCGTTGATGAAGACCAGCAGGCCCGCCAGCTTCATGGTCTTGGTCACGCCAAATTCATTGGCGGCCTTGATGGCGTTGATGGTGTCGCCACCGGCATTGGCCAGACCCAGAACCTGCGCCTTGCTGCTTTGTGCCTGCAGCAGGAAAGAAGAGAAGTCACTGGCATTGAGCGGTGCGCGCACGGAGCCAACGACCGTTCCACCCGCAGCCTTCACCACGGCGGTGGTGTCGTTTTGCAGCGCAGTGCCAAAGGCGTAATCTGCCGTCAGGAAGAACCAGCTCTTGCCACCAGCCTTGACCACGGCACCGCCGGTTCCCTTGGCCAGCGCCACGGTGTCATAGGCGTAGTGCACGGTGTAGGGAGAGCATTGCTCATTGGTCAGCGCCGAGGAGCCTGGGCCAATGGCAATAAAGGGTTTCTTCTTCTCGGCAGCCACCTTGGCCATAGCCAAGGCAGTACCGGAATTGGTACCACCCAGCAACATGTCCAGTCCCTGGGTGTCAAACCACTCGCGGGCCTTGGCTGCAGCGACGTCGGCCTTGTTCTGGTGGTCGGCATAGACCACTTCGATCTTCTTGCCATTGATGGCGCCACCCGCATCGGCCACAGCCATCTTGATGGCTTCCACGCCACCCATGCCGTCGATGTCGGCATACACGCTGGACATGTCCGTAATGATGCCAATGCGAATCACATTGTCTGAAATCTGGGCTTGTGCCGTACCAACGGTGCCTAGAGCGAGCGTGGATACCAGCCCGCAGGCTAAAGCGATTTTGGTGAGTTTCATAGCGTATCTCCTAAGTAGTTATCAAGGGCCAAAAAAATCAAACACCCAGGTACTCGTGCAGTTTTTCCATCTTTTCTGGAAGCTGCGCCTGGGTGAATTCCTGCAAAATATTTCCATGTTCCATGACCAGAAACCGGTCGGCCAAGGGCGCCGCAAACCGGAAGTTCTGCTCGACCATGACGATGGTGTAGCCCTGCTTGCGCAGCGCCAGAACCATCTCGGCCAGCTTTTGCACAATGACGGGGGCCAAGCCTTCGGAAATCTCGTCGAGCAACAACAACTTGGCGCCCGTGCGCAAAATGCGCGCCACGGCCAGCATCTGCTGCTCACCGCCCGACAGGCGCGTGCCCTGGCTTTGGGAACGCTCTTTCAGGTTGGGGAACATGGCGTAAATCTGGTCCAGACCCATGCCGCCGGGTGCCAGCACGGGGGGCAACAACAGGTTCTCTTCGGTGGACAGACTGGAAAAGATACCCCGTTCCTCCGGGCAATAACCCAAACCCAGGCGTGCAATGCGGTGGGTGGCCATGTCAATGGTTTCGACACCCTTGACGCGGATGGAACCCTTGCGGCTACCGGTCAGGCCCATGATGGCGCGCATGGTGCTGGTGCGGCCCGCACCATTGCGGCCCAGCAGCGTCAACACTTCGCCTTCGTTCACGTGGAAACTGGCTCCGTGCAGGACATGCGATTCGCCATACCAGGCGTGCAGATCGCGGACTTCAAGAAAAGGTTGCGCCATAGTCAATGCGCCCCTTTGAGTTCGACGTTGGCACTGCCCATGTAGGCCTCAATGACCGCCGGGTTACGGGACACCTCGGCATAGGGCCCTTCGGCCAGCGTGGCGCCCCGCTGCAGCACCGTGATGGTGTCGGCAATAGTGGAGACCACACTCATGTTGTGCTCGACCATCAAAATGGTGCGGTTGACTGACACTTTTTTGATCAGGTTGCGGATGCGATCTACGTCCTCCAGGCCCATGCCCTGCGTGGGCTCGTCCAGCAGCATCAGCTTGGGGTCCATGGCCAGTGTGGTCGCAATTTCCAGGGCGCGCTTACGCCCATAGCTCAGTTCCACGGCGGTCAGCTTGGCAAATTCCTGCAGGTCCACGGCTTCGAGCAGCTCCATGGCCTTGCGATCGAGATGATGCAGGCTATTCTCCGATTTCCAGAAATGGAACGAGCTGCCCAGGGTTCGTTGCAACGCCACACGCACGTTCTCCAGCACGGTGAGGTGGGGGAACACCGCCGAAATCTGGAACGAACGAATCACGCCACGCCGCGCAATACGTGCGGACGACTCCCCCGTGATGTCCGTACCGTCAAACAGGATCTGGCCCGAGGTGGGGATCAAGAATTTGGTAAGCAGGTTGAAGCATGTGGTCTTGCCAGCTCCATTGGGACCAATCAGCGCATGAATGCTGCCACGGCGCACCCTCAGGTCCACCTTGTCGACGGCCACAAAGCCCTTGAATTCCTTGGTCAGCTGTTTCGTCTCCAGGATGCAGTCCACCGTGATGTGTCTCCGTTGAATAGCGCGAGGTTAGTTTCAGTTCCCACTTGCCGCAATACGGGCAACTACTTTGGGGTAAACCCCTGACTTTTGCGTCACGTTGGAGACATCAACCGCGACGCCGCTCCAGCTTGCTTTCATCGTAGTAACGCGTCTTCTCGCGAAACATGGCCTGATCCGCCTCGTGCAGGGCCGCCTCAACCTCACCAGCCGCTTTGCAACTGGCAATGCCGATGGCCATACTCAGGCGCTGGCCCGTGTAGAACTGGTTGTTCATCTCGATCATGGATTCGATGCGTTCCTGCAAGCCAGCGGCCACGCGGTCATCACAACCAGGCATCAGGGCAATGAACTCGTCGCCACCAATCCGCGCTACGCAGTAGGGATAGCCTGCCGTGGCACTGGTCAGCACCTCGCCAGCGCGCCGCAACACGGCGTCCCCGGCAGCATGGCCCTCTGCGTCGTTGATGCGCTTGAGGCCGTTGAGGTCCATGGCCATGATGGTCAGGGGCCACGGGCCTTTGCGGGAAATACGGTTGAGCTCGTCGACGTAGAACGCGCGGTTGCGCAGCCGTGTAAGGGCATCGTGCTTGCCAAGGTACTCCAAATACGCCTCGGCCTTCTTGCGTGCGGTAATGTCCACCAGCGACACCAGAACCAAACCCCAGGTGTCCAGGTAACCGGGCAGCACGGCGAACTGCATGTGGATGTTGATCAGCTCGCCGCTGAGCGAATAGTTCACCACCTCGCGCAGCTGCACCGTCTTGCCATCCCACAGGTCCAGCAGTTGTTCGGCAAATGACTCATGCATTTCATCGCGAAATACCACCCCAAGACGGCTCAACAGCTCACTTTGACTGGCCGCCGAGAACATGGTCAGCGTCTGGCGGTTTACTTCCAGGACCCGTATTTCCTCCATGCAGCGGCTGACAAATTCCTGATGCACGCTGATGAACACACGAAAGTCCTGTATGCCCTGTGACCGTGCCTCATCCAGCAGGCGCTTGACGCCGCTGAAGTCTTCCACCCACAGTGACACGGGCGAGTAGTCAAACAGATCACGAGCATACTGTTCACTCACTGTCAGTTTGTGCTGTGCCTGGCGGGCCTGGGTGATGTCCTGTAGCGACACCATGACCCGCTCCCACGTGTCTTCATAACCCTGCAACACCCGCACATGAATTTGCACGTCGATGCGGCGTCCATCCAGTGCGTAGTTGACAGTCTGGTTGGAAAACTCCAGCTGCCCCTGCCAGAGGTAGTTCAGCTCCTGGGATATCTGTGCCATGGTGTCGTCGCGAAACACTTCTGACAGACGATCAATTAATGCCTGCTGGCTCTCGGCTGCAAATACTTTCAACGTCTGCCGGTTGACCTTGATGACGGTAAGGCTCGCTACGCACAGCTGAACCCGCGCGGGGTCCTGCGCCAGGTGCGCTGCCAGATCAACGACACCCTGCGCGCGCCACGTGTCAAACAAGCGTTTCAGGGCGCTGTAATCCTCCAGCCAAAGGGAGATGGGAGCAGACTCGAACATCAGTTCAAAATCGGTCTCAGGGTTCGTCTTCGCCATACTTTGCCTCCTGCGACCATTGTCCTCCAGCTTTGCAAGAAATGCCCATGGATAAAATGAGCGAACCGCCTCCGAGCGGTATCGACCATGCCAACCAACAAACCCAACGAGCTACAAACACACACCAAACGTGTGGAATTGCACCGCTCTGCGCTGGTGCGTGGTCTCTACTTGGTGGCGGGAATACTGGCTCTGGTGGCGGGCGTTGCGGGCGCCTTACTGCCGGTCCTGCCCACCACCCCTTTTGTGCTGCTGGCGGCGGCCTGTTTTGCCCGCAGTTCCGACCGGTTCTACAACGCCATGCTCAACCACCGCATAGCCGGCCCCATCATTGCCGACTGGCGGGAACACCACGCCATGCGGCGCAAAACCAAACAGTGGGCAGCGCTGATGATGGTGTTGTCCTTTGGCACCTCTATTCTGGTTGTGCCGACCCTTCAGCTCCAGCTCTTTTTGCTGGGCATGGCATTGGTGCTGGGGTTGTTTATCTGGCGAGTTCCAGTCCGCCCGGAATAGCGCACAGTTACACTAAACAGTATGTGCCAACTCCTGGGAATGAACAGCCACCTGCCGGCCAGCCTGACGCTGAGCTTCTCCGGGTTTTCGCAGCGTGGCGGCAGCACCGACCACCACGCCGATGGCTGGGGCATCGCCTTCTTTGAAAGCGAAGGCAGCGTGCCCGGCAAGGCGGCACGGCACTTTGTGGACAAGGAAAGTGCCGCCACGTCCCCCATTGCGAAGATGCTGCGCAGCTACCCCATCAAAAGCCACAACGTGGTAGCCCACGTACGCAAGGCCACAATAGGTGAAGTGCGGTTGGAGAACTGCCACCCCTTTGTGCGCGAACTATGGGGGCGCTATTGGTTTTTTGCCCACAATGGCGACCTGAAAGACTTCACCCCACACCTGCACGGTGCCTTCAAACCCGTAGGCGACACCGACAGTGAGCTGGCCTTTTGCTGGCTGTTGCAAGAGTTGAACAAATCCCACGCCGGTGTGCCCAGCGTACAGGAACTGACCCATACGCTGCGCGAACTCGTGCCCCGCATCGCCAAACATGGCACCTTCAACTTCCTGATGAGCAATGGCCAGGCCCTGTGGGCCCATGCGAGCACCAAGCTGTGCTACGTGCTGCGCCAACACCCCTTCACCCAAGTACAACTCAAGGACGAGGATCTGCGGGTGGACCTGGCCGAATTCAACGGCCCCGACGACCGCCTGGCCATAGTGGTGACCGAGCCGTTAACCACCAACGAAAACTGGGTGGTTATGGCACCGGGAGAGATGAAAGTATTTATGGATGGCTGCCCTCTCCTTTAGGGCGTCGACTTGCCCAT
>Ga0138256_10008170_pt1 | contig 11011 bp, 8 predicted proteins | sample KNB2016incub_MG_FD_105486 | JGI IMG/M metagenome (GOLD analysis project Ga0138256, IMG submission 105486) | Active sludge microbial communities from wastewater in Klosterneuburg, Austria - KNB2014incub_MG | ecosystem: Engineered > WWTP > Activated sludge > Unclassified | place: Austria... | reverse complement strand
AGTGCGGGAAGCAATAATAAATATTGAATATCTGATCAACAGAAATCAGTTTTCAGAAGCCATATATGAGTGCAAACAGTTACTGGCAATTGACAGAAGAAATGCAGAACTTAAGAATCTATATAATAAAGCAGTTTCTCTTATAAACAATAAGATGAATCTTATGACAAGTGCTGATGAAGCATTCGGAAAAAAAGATTATAAGGCTGCGGAAGTTTATTATAAGAATGTTTTAAAGTATGCCGATGAAGTTGAAGAAAATTTTGTCAATACACGTCTGGAAATTTCAAAAGAAAAGATCCCTGAGCAAAACCGGAGAAGAGTATATCAGAACATTCTGATAGTACTAATTATTATTGCAATAATTGGCGCTATAAGTTATATAGGGTATTACACTTTTGTTCTTAAAGAGGACAGGGAATTTTCCGAACTTGTCAGAAGCGATAATGCAGCAGATCTTGGGACAACAGAAAAAATGATCAGCAGCTATGAGACATTTTTAAGATCATACCCGGACGGAAAAAACAAAGAAAAGGCTTTAGATAAGATCAATCAGTATTCTTATGACATTTCTAAAAAATATTATAAAAATGACTGGAGACTTGCTCTGAAATATTACAATAAAATATATTCGGGAATAGATACGACAGAAGCGAAAAATCTGTTTAATAACATTTACAATACTGCATTTAAAGAATACAGGGATAAGCTTGATAATGCGAAGAAGTTAGATTCCAAGAAAAATTACAGTGAAGCATTAAATGAATTAAATAACGGAAAGATAATCCTGACTACTTTTCCCGAGAGTTTTATTTCCAGAGAAAAAAATATTCTGGAAGAAAACATCAATATATTAAAAAGCAAAATATCATCAGTAATAAAATATAACAATCTTGAAAGAGAGATAAGGGAGCAGGGAAAAGTATTGAGTAATATGGCTCCTGAGGGAGGAGCTGAATCGGTTGAATTATCTCTTAGTATAAAAAAAAAAGCTGAATCTGACATATACATAGCTCTTAATGTAGTAAAGGAAACGCTCGTTGCTTTAAACACAAAAAAAAAGTATGCGGAAGGACAGCGTTTGAATATAAGGTGTTATGCAGTCGGAAAGATCAGTTTAAATTATGATAATGAAGAGCAAAGGTTCCCGATGTACACATCAGCCGATGAAGTAGATGCGGAGAATGGGCTGATTTCTTCATCAGAAAGAGATGCAATCAATGAAAGATTGAAAAATCTGAAAGATCAAAAAAGTAAGATAGACAGTGTTTTAAAATTAAATTTGCTGTAAACCTACAGTTATATTTTCAAATTAAATTGTTAAAAATCAAACCTGTATAAACACAACGATTTTAGTAAAAGAGCAATAATTGGGAAAATCCTGTTAATTAAAATTTTCTTTGTGAAGTATATTGATTTAGTAAGTAGAAATAGGTATTTTTATCTCTTTTCCCAAACTCTTATGTAATTTAGATTTTGTTGGTTGGTGAAAAAAAGAATTTATGGATTATCGGGTAGGTAGCGAAGCGGTCAAACGCAACAGACTGTAAATCTGTCGACAATTGTCTTCGGAGGTTCGAATCCTTCCCTACCCACATAATTTAGTTAAAAGTAATAAAATAATTAAAGGTTTCAATATATTATTGTCCGCTTTTGCGGATTAGAAAATGCGGGAGTAACTCAGTTGGTAGAGTCACAGCCTTCCAAGCTGTTGGTCGCGAGTTCGAGTCTCGTCTCCCGCTCAAGAGGAATAAGAAATTTGATCATCTCCCGGTAACAGGGAGGATAAAGCCGGATCAAACCGGTTGAAAATATTCCTGAAAGAGTAATTATGTTACAGTTAGCTGGAGATTGAAAAGCTGATGTAGCTCAGTTGGTAGAGCACTTCCTTGGTAAGGAAGAGGTCACCGGTTCAATCCCGGTCATCAGCTCATAAGTAAGAATTTTATAAACTACAGGAAAGCAGAGTACTAAATCATTTCAAATAAATCTGAATTAATACCCCTGAAAATCTGAAATCAGAATAGTTTAATAATTTTAAATAATTAATATTGTCATGGCAAAAGAAGGTTCAAGAGTAAAAATCAAACTAGTAAGCGTAGAAGGTCCGCATAAAGGTAAATCAGTTTATGTATCTACAAAGAACAGGATAAATTCTAAGGAAAGATTAGAAATGAAAAAATACTGTAAATGGACAAAGCAGCATGTTTTACACCGTGAGTCTAAATAAATGTAATATAATAGACATGCGGGTGTAGCTCAATTGGTAGAGTAGCGGTCTCCAAAACCGTTGGTTGGGGGTTCGAGTCCCTCCTCCCGTGCATAAGAAAATTAAACCTTTTATGAAAGATAAGATAATAAATTTTTTTGAGGACATTTACAAAGAAATGAAGAAAGTGTCCTGGCCAAAGAAAGAAGAATTAATTGACTCTACAAAAGTTGTCGTAATAACAATGTTGATCACTTCGGTTATAGTTTATATAATAGATAAGGGAATTAGTGAATTATTGCAGGTTATATTCTAAACCTGTTCCGCATAATTTAACAGATCAAGAAGATTAATGAAGATTTATTAAGATAATCAGTATAAATGACAAACGAAAACAAAAATACAGATCCGGAAGAAGCGGAAGAAAACATTATGGAAGAAGTCTCAACGGAGAGTGAAGAAAGCAAAACAAAATCCGGAGAGTCAGAAACTAATGAAGCTCCTGTGAGTGAATCTGCCCAGGAAAGTGAGGAACATTCCGAAGCGGTAACAGCCGAAGAGGAAGATGATGAAAATTTTAAATGGTATGCAGTGAGGATCATTTCAGGACATGAGAATAAGGTAAAAGCATTTCTTGACAATGAGATCCGGAATGAAAAATTAGAACATAAGATCAAAAACGTTCTGATTCCTCTGGAAAAAATATATGAAGTAAAAGGCGGTAAGAAAAAAGTTAAATCCAAGAATTTTCTTCCCGGATATATTCTTATAGAAGCGGATCTGGATGATAAAATCAGAGATTTTATTTCCAAGACACCATCTATAATAAACATGGTGGGATCCAAAAGTATAAAAGGTAAGAGACTTGAGCCGATTTCTTTAAAAGCTGCAGAGGTAAAGCGAATCAAATCAATATTGAACGAAGAAGGTGATGATAAGAAACTTGATATACAGTTGAATACAGGCGATCCGGTAAAAGTTACAAGCGGACCATTCAACAACTTCAGCGGAAATATTCTTGAAGTCAATCTGGAGAAACTGAAAGTAAAGGTAATGGTCAGTATATTCGGCAGAAAGACACCTATTGAGCTTGAGCTAACACAAGTAGAAAAAGAAAAATAAATTAATATTAAATATTTTTAAAAAATGGCAAAGAAGATAACAGGTTTTATTAAATTACAGATTCCGGCAGGATCAGCAACAATGGCACCACCTGTGGGACCGGCTCTGGGACAAAGAGGCGTAAACGGAATGGAATTCTGTAAACAGTTTAACGCCAGAACGCAGGATAAAAAAGGATTGATCATTCCTGTCGTGATCACGGTGTTTTCAGACAAATCATTTACATTTATAACGAAGACTCCTCCTGCAGCAGTATTGCTTATAAAGGCAACAGGTGTAGAAAAGGGTTCGGGAGTACCAAATAAGACTAAAGTAGGCAAAGTCACTCAAAAGCAATTAAGGGAAATAGCTGAAACTAAAATGCCTGATCTTAATGTACACGATGTGGAAGCAGCAATGAGAATGATAGCCGGTACGGCAAGAAGCATGGGCCTGACAGTAGAAAACTGATAAGAGTTTTTTAGCAATATTTAAAGAGTAATTTAAACGAGAATTTTAAAGTAATATTAAAATGAAATTAACTAAAAAGCAAAAAGAGAACAGCAAAAAAATTGATGTAACAAAAGAGTACGGTTTATCGGAAGCTGTAGCAGAGTTAAAGAAATTTAAGGCTGCTAAATTTGATGAATCAGTTGATATCGCAGTCAGACTCGGTGTAGATCCAAAGCATGCAGATCAGGTAGTAAGAGGTACAGTATCGCTTCCGCATGGAACAGGAAAAACAGTAAGGGTGCTTGTAATTGCAAAACCTGAAAAGCATGATGAGGCAAGAGAAGCAGGAGCGGATCACGTTGGTTTTGATGATTACATTAAAAAAATACAGGACGGATGGACAGACATAGATGTTATTATAGCGGCACCTGATACAATGAGCGAATTAGGAAAGATCGGAAAGGTCTTAGGACCAAGAGGATTAATGCCTAATCCGAAAAGCGGAACGGTAACTCCTAATGTAGGCCAGGCAGTAAAAGAAGTAAAAGCCGGAAAGATCGATTTCAGAGTTGATAAAAGCGGAATAGTACACTCAATTGTTGGAAAGATTTCATTTGATGAAAACATGTTAAAAGATAACATACTTGCATTTTTGAATACAATTGTAAAACTCAAACCATCAGCTGCAAAAGGTACATACGTTAAAAGTATTGCTATTTCAACGACAATGGGACCCGGAGTTAAACTGGATAAAATTATTACTGCAGCAAAGACCGCAGCATAAGTAAGGAAAATAAAATTTACGCACTCGTAATACAGCAACACAAGCTTGCCCCGCTTCAGGCAGGCGAATTTAATTTGAAATATTAATTTATAAACGACATAAATGAATAAAGAACAAAAAGCAGAATCAGTCAAGGAGATCAAGGAATTAATTGAATCATCCGAGGCAATGTATTTCACTGATTTTGCGGGATTGACTGTGGAAGAAGTAAACGAGCTGAGAAAGGAATTCTATAAATCCGATTTAAAGTATAAGGTTGTAAAGAATACACTTACGGTCAGAGCATTAAGGGAATCGGAAAAATATTCCGCTCATATAGAAAGGCTTGATGAAATTCTTCACGGTCCTACCAGTATTGTATTTGCATACAAAAATCCGGTAGCTCCTGCAAAGATCCTGAAAAAATTTGCGGATAAAATTGACAGACCAAAGCTAAAGATCGCAATAGTTGAGAATGAGGTATATGATTCAAAACAACTGAATAGTCTGGCTTCATTGCCGTCTAAAGAAGAGATCATATCTTCAATCCTGGGATCGCTTGATTCACCTGCATCCGGAATTGTTGGATCCATCAATGCGACAATGAGAGATCTTTTCAGTGTAATAGAAGAAGTTGGCAGAAAGAATGCAGCTTAAATCTAAAGAAACTTTTTAATAAAAATTTAACTTAAATAAGGAATAAAAAAAATGTCAGTACAGGAAATAGCAGATCAAATCGGTGAGTTAACATTAACTCAGGCATCCGAATTAAAAAAAATACTTGAAGAAAAATTTGGTGTAACAGCAGCAGCACCTGTCATGATGGCAGGCGGAGCGCCGGCAGGCGGAGCAGCAGCACCAGTAGAAGAGCAAACAGAATTTACAGTCATACTTACTGAAGCAGGTTCACAGAAGATCAATGTGATCAAAGCTGTGAAGAATGCAACAGGTCTTGGATTAACAGAGGCAAAAGGGCTTGTAGAAAGCGCTCCAAAGCCGGTTAAAGAGAATATTTCAAAAGCTGATGCAGAAAAATTAAAGGCTGATTTAGAAGCAGCCGGTGCAAAAGTAGAATTGAAATAATTCTTTTTTAAAACAAATCTAAAAATCATCTTTACAAAAAATATATTTTTTAAAATATTAATTAGTCCCGGCAATTTTATCAGCCGGGATTAGTTATTAAAATTCCTGAGGTAAAAATTGGAAAAAAAAGAAGTAGATTTAAAATTAAAACCTATAAGCAGCAAGAACAAAAGGTTAACATTTGCAAAAACTTCGATCACTCATGATCCGCCTGATCTCCTCAATGTTCAGATTCAGTCATATATAGATTTTTTGCAGGAAGATGTTCCTGCAAGCAAAAGGAAATCCCAGGGACTGCAGAAAGTCTTTGAAGATAACTTTCCTATTTCTGATTCGAGAGAGACAGCAATACTGGAATTCGTTGATTATTATCTGGAGAAACCTCATTATTCGGTAATTGAATGCCAGGAGCAGGGACTTACATATGCAGTTCAGGTAAAGGCAAGGTTAAGACTTTCGACAAAACCAAATGCAGCTGCGAAAGAATATAATTATACTATAGAAAATGATGTATATCTTGGAAACCTTCCATACATGACTCCGAGAGGCAGTTTTATTATTAATGGCGCTGAGCGGGCAATAGTGAGTCAGCTTCACAGATCACCGGGAGTTGTATTCAGTGAATCCATTCACGCAAACGGAACTAAACTATATTCAGCAAGAGTGATACCTTTCAGAGGATCATGGGTTGAATTTACAACTGATATCAATAATTTATTATATGCATATATTGACAGAAAAAAGAAGTTTTATTTCTCAACTCTGTTAAGAGCTTTAGGATTGAATGAACATGTTCAGATGCTGGAATTATTCGGACTGGTAGAAAATGTAAAATTGACGGATAAGAACTATCTTGATTATGTCAACAGAAGAGTACTCGAAAAAGTAATTAACAAAGAAACAGGTGATGATCTGGAAATTGAAGAAAATACAATACTGACAGATGAGAATCTTGCAAAAATCATTTCTTCGGGAATAAAGGATCTTAATCTTCTTAAAACAAATCCTACCGATGGTGAAGAGATCATATATAATACAATAATAAGTGAAGAAGATGAGAGCAATATTTTACTTGAGAAGACACCGGTTGAATTAACTCCTAAAGATAAGAAGGCAGCGGCAGCTCTTGCCGAGTCTGAAGCTGAGAATGCCAGAAGCTATATTGAAAAATTGTTTTTTAATACAAAGAAATATGATCTTGGAAATGTCGGAAGATATAAGATAAATTATAAACTCGAAACAAATATCGATCCGCATATTACAATTTTAACTCAGGAAGATATAGTTTGTATAATTAACTATATGAGAGATCTCGTAGATGGTAAAAAAGATGTTGATGATATTGATCACTTAGGAAACAGAAGAGTAAGAACGGTTAACGAACAGTTGTCTGCTCAGTTTTCATTAGGATTATCAAGGATGTCAAGAACGATCAGAGACAAAATGAGCATTCATGATGAAGAGAATTTAGTACCTTCAAAATTAATAAGCGCCAGACCAATAACCAGCGCATTATCATCATTCTTTGGAACAAGTCAGTTGTCACAGTTCATGGATCAGACAAACCCGCTTGCGGAAATGACACATAAGAGAAGGATCAGTGCTTTAGGACCAGGCGGTTTATCAAGAGAAAGAGCGGGATTCGAAGTACGGGACGTTCACTATACGCATTACGGCAGATTATGTCCGATTGAAACTCCGGAAGGACCAAACATTGGTTTGATCTCTTCACTGTGTATTCATTCAAGAATAAATGAATTAGGATTTATTGAAACACCATACAGAAAAGTGGAGAATGGTAAAGTAACCGATAAGATCGAATATTTATCTGCTGAGAAAGAAAACTTTTTCAGAATAGCCCAGGCAAATGCTCCGGTAGATGAAAAAGGTTATTTTGAGAATGAGAGAATAAAAGGAAGATTCAAAGGTGATTTCCCTTTATTCAAAGCAGATGAAATTGATTATATGGATGTGGCAACAAATCAGATCGTATCTGCTGCTGCGGCATTAATTCCGTTCCTTGAGCATGATGATGCAAACAGAGCGCTGATGGGCAGTAATATGCAGCGTCAGGCGGTTCCGCTTTTAAGACCGGAATCACCTGTAGTAGGAACAGGTTTTGAAGAAATAGTTGCAAGGGATTCAAGAACGATGCTTGCAGCTGAAGCTGATGGTGTAGTAGAATATGTATCAGGAGACAGGATCATAGTTAAGTATAATATCAAAGAAGATTCGGATGACAGTCTGTTAAGCTTTGCTGACAAAAAAATTGTAGAATATAATCTTGTAAAATTCCTGAGGACCAATCAGGATACCTCTATCAATCAGAGACCTATTGTAACTGAAGGGCAGAAGATCAAAAAAGGTGATATTCTGGCTGACGGATCTTCGACCCAGCTTGGTGAATTAGCATTAGGCAGAAACGTGCTTGTTGCATTTATGCCATGGAGAGGATACAACTTTGAAGATGCTATCATTATCAGTGAAAAACTTGTTGCAGATGATATTTATACTTCAATTCATATTGAAGAATTCAGCCTTGAGGTCAGAGATACAAAAAGAGGTGAAGAAGAATTAACAAAAGAGATCCCGAATGTAAGTGAAGAGGCTACAAAAGATCTTGATGAAAATGGAATTGTAAGGATCGGCGCAGAGGTCAGAGAGAATGATATACTTATCGGAAAAGTAACACCGAAAGGTGAGACCGAGCCGACGCCTGAAGAAAAATTACTCAGAGCAATTTTCGGAGATAAAGCGGGTGATGTAAAAGATGCTTCATTAAAAGCCACACCGGGATTAAAAGGTATAGTGATCAATAAGAAACTGTTCTCCAGAAAGACAAGAGATACAGAAAGCAAGAGAGATGAGAAAAGAAAGATTGACAAATTTGAAGCTGAGAGAAAGAAAGAGATCAAGGATCTCAATCAAAAGATCGCTGAAAAATTTGATATACTGCTAAGCGGTAAAGCTTCTAAAGGATTAAAAGACAAAAAAGGTAATTTCATAATAAAGAGCGGAGCTACATTTAAAAAAGATGCATTTGTAAATCTTATTGTTAATCAGAATTATTTACTTGCGGATTTTGATTATGACTTTGAATGGACGGATAATGCAAGAGCAAATTCTTTAATTCCGGATATTTACAGAAATTATACTTTTAAGCATAATGAAATAGAGGAAAGATATAAAAGATTAAAAGATAAGGTCAAGCTTGGAGATGAATTACCGACAGGAGTTGTAAAACTCGCTAAGGTATATGTAGCGAAGAAGAGAAAACTGTCAGTCGGTGATAAGATGGCAGGAAGACACGGAAATAAAGGTGTTGTTGCGAAGATCGTACCGCAGGAAGACATGCCTTTCATGCCGGACGGTACGCCGGTGGATATAGTATTGAATCCGCTGGGAGTACCATCAAGGATGAATCTCGGTCAGCTATATGAGACAGCATTAGGCTGGGCAGCAAAGAATCTTGGAGTGAAGTTTGCAACGCCGATTTTTGACGGTGCGACAGTAGCAGAGATAATGGAATATCTTGAACTCGCAGGATTAAGTAACAATTCAAGAACTGATCTTTATGACGGAATGTCAGGAGAGAAGTTTGATCAGAAAGTAACTGTAGGTTATATTTACATATTAAAACTATCACACTTAGTAGATGATAAGATCCACGCAAGGTCAATAGGACCATACTCGCTGATAACACAGCAGCCGCTCGGTGGTAAAGCGCAGTTCGGCGGACAGAGGTTTGGAGAGATGGAATGCTGGGCATTGCAGGGATACGGAGCAGCTCATATTCTTCAGGAAATGCTCACTTACAAGAGTGATGATGTAACCGGAAGAAGTAAGGTTTATGAGGCGATCATCAAAGGTGATAACTTACCTGAGCCGGGAGTACCCGAATCATTTAATGTATTACTGAAAGAGCTTCAGGGACTATGTCTGGATATTAATCTGGTTGAATAGATCTTATCCGGTTTAAAGTAAAGTTATGATCCGGAGCATTGGATCAGAATTTGTAAAGTTACTTAACAGAAAAATTTTAAATATAAAACAAAGAGGTTAAAATGGCTTTTAAAACAGAGCACAAAAGAAAGAGATTTTCGAAGATAACTATTAATCTTGCTTCGACCGACTCAATTATATCAAGATCTTATGGTGAAGTATTAAAGCCGGAAACTATTAATTACAGAACGTATAAACCGGATAAAGACGGTTTATTCTGTGAGAAGATATTCGGACCGGTAAGAGACTGGGAGTGTCACTGTGGAAAGTATAAAGGAATCCGATACAAAGGTATAGTGTGTGACAGATGCGGAGTTGAGATTAATCTAAAGAGTGTAAGACGTGAAAGAATGGGACATATTACTTTGAGTGTTCCTGTTGTGCACATCTGGTATTTCAGATCAATGCCTACAAAGATCGGATACATTCTTGGAATTTCTTCAAAGGAGCTGGAGAGAATTATTTATTATGAGACCTATGTAGTCATTAATCCGGGTAAGACCAATTATCAGAAGCAGCAGTTAATAACAGAAGAAGAATATTCCGAAGTGCTTGATGCTATGAGCGAAGACGAACAGAATTTAGATGATGATGATCCGAAAAAATTTGTAGCCGGTCAGGGCGGAGAGGCAATAAAAGAATTACTCCGCAGACTTAACATGGAAGAGGAGATCACAAGATTAAGAGGTGAGCTCAAAGGCGATCTTTCAGCATTAAAGAAAGCTGATAATATAAAAAGATTAAGAGTACTTGAAGCATTCAGAGTAAAGCCGGGTGGTAAAGCAAATAAACCCGAGTGGATGGTACTTGATGTAGTGCCTGTTATTCCGCCGGAGTTAAGACCACTTGTACCATTAGAAGGCGGAAGATTTGCAACGAGTGATCTGAATGATCTTTACAGAAGGGTCATTATCAGAAATAACAGATTAAAAAGATTAATTGATATTAAAGCTCCGGAAGTTATTTTAAGAAATGAAAAGAGGATGCTTCAGGAAGCGGTAGATGCATTGCTTGATAATTCGCGAAGAGTCACAGCTGTAAAAGCTGAGAACAGGGCTTTGAAATCCTTATCTGATATTCTTAAAGGAAAGCAGGGAAGGTTCAGACAGAATTTATTAGGAAAGAGAGTTGACTATTCAGGAAGAACTGTAATTGTTGTCGGACCGGACTTAAAACTTCATCAGTGCGGACTTCCGAAAGATATGGCTTTGGAGCTGTTCAAGCCTTTTGTAATTAGAAGACTGATAGACAGGGATTATGTAAAGACTGTAAAGAGTGCCAAGAAATTAATTGATAAGAGAACACCTGAGGTTTGGGATATTCTTGAAAGTGTAATTGACGGACATCCTGTTATGCTTAACAGAGCTCCGACATTACACAGATTAAGTATTCAGGCATTT
>Ga0138256_10008169_pt1 | contig 11012 bp, 8 predicted proteins | sample KNB2016incub_MG_FD_105486 | JGI IMG/M metagenome (GOLD analysis project Ga0138256, IMG submission 105486) | Active sludge microbial communities from wastewater in Klosterneuburg, Austria - KNB2014incub_MG | ecosystem: Engineered > WWTP > Activated sludge > Unclassified | place: Austria... | reverse complement strand
TCTGCAGCCCGAAAGCGGCGGCAACCTGCTCGAGCAGCACCTGGAGCCGATCCGCGTCGCTGGCGCTGCGCACCTTTGCCGTCGGACCGACGGGCATGTCGATCAGCACGTGGCTCGCACCGGCGGCGATCTTCTTCGAGAGCACCGAGGCGACAAGCTGCGCGTCGCCGTCGATGTCCAGCGGGCGTGCAACCCGGATCAGGATGTCGTCGGCCGGGCTCAGATTGATCGCGCCGCCCCAGACGAGGCAACCGCCTTCGCGGTCGACGACCTCGCGCATCTCGCGCGTGTCGAGGTCGACGCGGGTAAGCACGTCCATGACGTCGGCCGTGCCTGCCGGCGAAGTGATCGCGCGCGACGACGTCTTGGGAATCGTCAGCCCGGCCGCAGCCACGATCGCGACCACGATCGGCGTGGTGCGGTTGCCGGGCAGACCGCCGACCGAGTGCTTGTCCGCGATCGGAGTCTTCCCCCACGAAAGGATGTCACCGGCGCCGACCATCGCCCGGGTGAGGTCGACGGTCTCCTCCAGAGACATGCGCCCGCCGGCGCACGCACTGAGGAACGCGGCGATGTGCACATCCGCGTAATTGCCCGAGGCGATATCGCCGACGATGGACGCGAACGCGCGAGCATCGAGGCGGTTGCCGTAGATCTTGGAGCGCAACGCACTCAGCGAGTCGAGCGTGGGCGCGTGCGATACCCACACCGACTCCCGATCGCTCGCTTGCAGCGCCCGCCACGCGCTGGTTGATAGTCCCGCTTCATGCACACCGACAAGATCGGAGTCGACGACGTTCAGCGTAGCGACGATTCGCCGCTCGTGCAGCCTTACTTCGACGCGTGCCAGCGCAGTGAAGCCCTCAGCGCGGCAAACGTGGCAGTCGCGGTGCATGTAGACGACATGCTCGTCGTGCGTATCGATGCCGAGGGTTCGAAGACGCAACGCGTCCGACGAGGGCACGTCGACCGTATCGAGAGGCCGCACGATCACGATTCGACCTCGATCGTCTGGCCGAGCCGCGGCGCGTAGGCATCCCAGCCGAGTTCGCGTTCGATACGCTGGCGCAGCGTGTCGGCTGGCCCCGGTTCGCCATGGGTCAGGTATACCCGGCGCGGTGGACGCTGCGCGGTGGCGAGCCACTGGACGATCTGACGGGCGTCGGCGTGCGCGGAAATGCCCTCCAGGCTCATCACCTCTGCACGCACGGGGATGTCCTGTCCGTGGATCCGGATGCTGCTCTCGCCAGCGACCATCCGTGCGCCGCGCGTTCCTGCCGCCTGGTACCCCGCAAAGACGACCGTGTTGCGGCGATCGGGCGCGAGTGTCTTCAGATGATGCAGGACGCGCCCCCCGGTGGCCATTCCACTGGCCGAGACGATTACGGCCGGATACGTCATCGCGTTGAGCGCACGCGATTCTTCGACGCTCCTCACCATCGTCGCCACTTTGCACATGCCGGCGCACTCGGCGTCGGATAATCGATGCTCCGCTCGATGCCGGTGGTAAATGTCGGTCATGTCGATCGCCATCGGGCTGTTCAGAAAAACCGGAAGGTCGGGAATGGCGCGCCTTTGCTTCAGGCGATAGATCGCGTAGAGCAGCGACTGCGCGCGACCGACGGCGAAGGCCGGGATGAGCACGGTCCCGCCGCGTGCGGCCGTGCGTCGTATCGTGTCGCCGAGGACCGCCTCGACATCCTGCGCTTCGTGCAGGCGATCTCCATAAGTCGACTCGACGACCACGTAATCCGCCTTTCCGATCGGGGCCGGTGCATTCATGATCGGGTCATCGGGTCGACCGAGGTCGCCCGAGAACAGTACGGAGGTGGCGTTCGCCGAAAGCCGGACCGAGGCGGCGCCGAGAATGTGCCCCGCGCCCTGCAGCCGCACGCGAATGCCGGTCGCAATCTCTCGCTCCTCCTCGAACGGCAGCGCTCGGAACAGGCGTAGGGATCGCTGCGCATCGTCTTCCGTGTACAGCGGCAATGCGGGTCGGTGTTTCGACGTCTTGCGCCGATTGGCGTACTCGGCATCCTCTTCCTGCAGCCGCCCGCTGTCGCGCAGCAGGATCTCGCAAAGCTCGATGGTCGCCGGCGTCGCGAACACGGGGCCGGTGAAACCCCGCTTGAACAGAAGAGGAAGAGCTCCCGAATGATCGAGATGCGCGTGCGTCAGGACGACCGCTTCAAGCGCGCCCGGGTCGAACGGGAAAGGGTCCCAGTTCATCAACCGCAGGTTCTTGTAACCCTGGAACAGACCGCAGTCGACGAGAACATTGCGGCCCCCGTGCGTCACCAGCGTCCGGGAGCCGGTGACCGTTCCGGCAGCGCCATGGAAAGCGAGTTGCATCACTACCTCAAGTGGATTTCGGATCTACGCCGATTTCGATGACGGCGTCGGAGACGAAGCGGTACGGAGGAACGACCAGATTCGTCGGCGCGGGCACGTTGCGATAGACGCGGGCGGCGAGATCGAAATACGAGCCGTGACACGGACAGAAGAAGCCGCCCGGCCAGCGGGGACGAAGGTCGGGCGCGTTGACGTCCGGGCGGTACGTGGGAATACAGCCGAGATGCGTGCAAATCGCCACGTAGACGCCGATCTCCGGACGAATCGAACGATACGGATTCGAGGCATAGGGAGGCTGCTGTTCGGCGCGGTGCGACAACGGATCGACCAGCAATGCGTGCAATTCCTGCGACTGCAGGCTTTCCAGCTGAGCGGGACTGCGTCGAAGGATCCATACCGGCTTTCCCCGCCATTCGACGGTCATCAGTTTCTCTTCCCGCAGGCCGGCGATCGACGCCGTAACCGGCGCGCCGACCGCCTTCGCGCGTTCGCTCGGCGCGAACGACGCAACGAACGGAACGCCGGCAGCGACCACTCCGGCGCCACCGACGCCGGTCGTCATCCAGGTGATGCGGCGGCGCGAAGCATCGGGTCGATCGATGGGTTTCGCTGGAACGGGAGGTTTCGCGGAATCGGCCATGGTGGTTCAACGCAAGGTTTCCGGGTCGCCGTGCCCCTGCACGGCAGCCCATTCGGGCGCCGCCAGCCAGTTCTCCGACGGAACGCCCATCGTCTCCGCCGCTCGCGCGAGCACATGGGCCCAGGTGCATCGATTCGCGAACGACATGCCGAACGTGTCCAGCGTTCCGCCGCGGTTGATGAAGCCAAGGTACGAGGTTCGTCGCGGACCGGTGTCGATCCGGCGAAGCGCGCCGGCGATCGGCTCAGGCCTCGTGTGCGAGACAACGATCCGCGCGTCGCTGTGCTCGGGAAACATCTCGGCGAGGTCGTCGTCCGTCAGGGTAGCGCCGGCCTGGGCGCTGTCGTGCGGCGTCTTGAATCTGCCGGGCTCGATGACGACGACCACTGCATGCGCCACGGCGTGCTGCGCCAACCGTTTCGATGCACGAAGCACCTCGACGAGTTGGTACGAGCCGACCGCCACCAGAACGAGCTTCTCTTCGGACGCACCAGAGCCGACCAGGCGCAACATTCCTTGTGCGGCAAGTCGCCGAGCCTGCGCCTCATTCAATACACTCGGCACGGGTCGCTTCGGCACGACCATCACCCATATCTGGCCCTGAGTGCGGTAGCAGGCATCCATGCAGGCGAGCGCCGCGTTCCAGTCGGGCGGAAATACAACCCGGGCACGATCGGGGGGCTCGGCCATCCACGCTTCGCATAACGTCGGATCCTGGTGCGACAGCTCATTCTTGCCGTTCTCCCAAGTGTGAGAACTGACGACGATTGGCACCGAAAGCCAGCGCGGTGGGCGTCCCGCCGCCGCCTGGCCGCGAGCGAAAATCATCTCCTGACGCATGGCGCCAAGCATCTTCACCGCAAACGCTTCGTAACTGACGACGAGATTCAGCCCCGCCTTGTTGGCGAGCGCCGCGCAGACGACCGCCTCCTCGTTGAGCGCGGTAATTACTGCGCCGTCGACCGCTTCCGGCACGTTCGCTTCCGGCTCGGCCACTCGATGCCGGAAGTGCTCGAGCGTGCGAGCCATGCCGTTGCTGCGCAATTCATCGGGGTTTCCGATCCGCACGCGCAACGTCGGATTTGCTTGCGCGAGCGCGATGAACGCGTCGTCGAGCGCGCTCATCGGCGATCGGGTCGCTGAGGAATCCGCATCGCGCCAGGGCAGCTCGGCCGGTTCGCAACGAACGTCGCGCACGGCGAGCGGGTGGTCGCGCTCCAACGGGCGCCGTTGCGACTCGTGATTGGACAATCGGCGCAGCGACTGCGAGAGCTCGTCCGGCGGCACCCAGAGTTTTCGTGCCGCCTCGTTGAAGCGGGTTCGCGCCTGCTCGTCGAGCGCAGGGTTCGCGCCCAACGGCAGGTTGTGCGAAAGATTCGTCCCGGCGCCGGGGAATCCGTACCCCTTGGGGGCCTGCGCAATCGTGTAGTGAAGGGCGGCGGGATATTCGAGCGCACCCGCGTGGGCGGCGGCCGCGCACGCAGCCAGGCGTGCTTCCGCCTCCAGGATGGCCCATGCAAAGGCAGCGGGATCGGTGCCATCGATGACGATCGGGTCAAAGCCGTTCAGGCGCAAATGATCGGTGAACCAGGCGACGCCCCCATCCTGTTCCATCGAGCTGCGCTGCTCGATGCGGCGGCCGTTGAGGATCATGATCGGCACCGCCAGCCCCGTGTCCTGCGCCCGCCACCAGCGCGGAGCCCAGTCCGCACCCCGTTGCTCCTCGAACGAACCGTCGCTCAGGAAAGCGACGAGCGTTTCGCCCGGCATCGGCATGTGCACGTATTGAAGCTCGGCGAAACCGAGATATCCGCCTTCGATGAGACCTCCGGCCGTGTGCGCATTGACATGACTGCCGAGCGGCGTGCCCGGTTCGCCGTCGGCGTCGATCGCGTACGAGTAAAAATCGGCGCACAGGCGGGAAAGGCCCGTATCGGAGACGTCGTAGCGCGCTGACTGTTCGGGATGCAGGTTGCTCGTCAGCGCATTCACGGCCTCGATGGCCGCAACACTGTGTCCCTGCCCCATCAGCCATGAACGCGTCCGCCCGGTGAGCGCGTTGGCGAGCAGATAACCGACGTATGCGGGGACCATGTTCAGCGATCCGCCGACGTGCCCCTCGGGCGTCTTCTTGAAATCACCGGCTTGTACAGGCTCTCCGTCGAGTCGTACCTTCCGGGCATAGCTCATGTGCACGACGAGCCACATCGCTGCGCTGGCGAGGCGGTCGGCGGCGGCGAAGAGTCGCCACACGTCGGCAGACGCATCAGCGGGCTCGCGCTCCAGTGCCACCTCGTGCACCAGGCGACGAACGCGCAACTGCGTCTGATCGTCGTGACGTATCGCACCGAAACCCTTCGTCCACCGTGCGAAGTCTTCGTCGCGCAGTCGTGCCCTCGCCGCCGCTGCCGCGAGGCGGTGCATTTCATGCGTCGGCAGCGAGGCACCTGCTTCGTGACGGTACGGGAATGGCGGGGAGCCGTCGGAAACATCCCCGGTTCGATCGGTCGGGATCGTGCTCATTCTCGTTGTCTCCCTTTCACGCGGAACCTGCTTCGGCGATTGGGCCAACCCTTGGCCAGAAGCGCGGGGTACGCTGCGCGTACTCACGCCATTGCGCGCCAAAGCGCCGCTCGACTTCGCGCTCCTCGGAAAGCGCCAAACGCAGGTACATCACGCACAGGATCGGGAACATCGCCAACGTGAGAAGCGTTGGCCACTGCAGCAGAAAGCCGAACATGATCAGCACGAAGCCGGCGTATTGCGGATGACGCATTCTCGCGTAGGGCCCGGTCGTTGCCAGCGTTCCCGAGCGTTGGCTCGAATAGAGCACCGTCCACGAAGCCGACAAAAGCCAGAAGCCGCCGCCGATGAACACCGCGCTCAACAGGTGAAACGGTCCGAAATGCGGATTTGTGCGCCAGCCGAACATCATCTCGAGCAGGTGGCCGGCATCGTGCGACAGAAAGTCGACTCCGGGGAACTTCGAGCCCAGCCAACCCGACAGCAGATAGATCGTCAGCGGAAAGCCGTACATCTCGGCGAACAACGCGACCAAGAATCCGGAGAACGCGCCGAAGGAGCGCCAGTCGCGGCTCGACTGCGGCTTGGCGAAGCTGAAGGCGAAGATGATGAACACCAGCGAATTGATGACTACCAGGGACCACAGTCCATAGGCCGGTACGTTGTCGTGGGACATGCTCGTTCTCGTTGGCGTGTTCAGTGCTTGTGTGTCGGTTGCTGCGACGAAGAGCGCGTCGAAGCGTCCGAGCCGGAATTACCGCCGCCATGACCTCCATGTCCCCCGTGGAAGAAGTGCATCAGCGGACACAGCGCAAGCAGTAGGAAGGGAAGCCAGCCCAGCAGATGCGCGCGATGTTCGGTCCACAGGAAGAAGGCGCCAATGGCGAGGAAGCCGAAGAACACCCATGAGGCTGCACGTCGGCCGCTTTCGCCTCGACCGGGATCTCGTTGTGAGCGGTTCGACATGATTGCCTTTCCTGCTGCTTGATTTCATCGACCGGGCCTGGGACTGCACGAATACGTCGCGTTCGATCGTCGTTCTCGATTCCGCTAGCGCCAGTATGACGCTGAGGAAGTGGTGATCAGATGACGCGTGCGTTACATGTCCGTAATGCAAAGCGCGGGTTACATAGAAGTAATCCCGGGGTCATCTCAGGGCCGGGTCGAGGAAGGACAATCGATTCACCGGGCCTTCGTCTTGTGCCTGCCGTTGCTTCCCGGTACAGCGGCGAAGGAGCTTTCGATGTCGAATCCTGGAGTGGTCCTGTGCGCAGCTGTGCGCACCGCGATCGGAGGCTACGGCGGCGCGCTGAAAGACGTTCCCGCGACCGACCTCGGTGCAATGGCGATTCGCGAGGTGCTCTCGAGAGCGAACCTGAACGGCGATGACATCGATACGGTGGTCATGGGCCAGGTCGTTCAGGCCGGCGCGAAGATGAATCCCGCGCGCCAGGCCGCGATGGCGGCGGGTATCGCAGACGCAGTCCCCGCGATGACGGTGAATCGTGTATGCGGATCGGGCGCACAAGCCATTGCGACGGCAGCGCAGGAAGTCATGCTCGGTTTCGTCCAGTGTGCAATCGCCGGTGGCATGGAGAACATGGATCAGTCGCCGTACCTGATGAACGGCGGGCGATGGGGCTACCGGATGGGGGACGCGCAGATCCACGACAGCATGCTGCGCGACGGACTGAACGATGCGTTCAGTGGCCAGCATTCGGGCTGGGTGACCGAAGACCTGGTTTCGAAGTTCGAGATCTCACGTGAGGCTCAGGATCGCTGGGCGCTGCGTTCACAAACACGATTCAGCGGCGCGCAGGCGGCGGGCAAGTTCGACGCGGAGATCGCGCCGGTCGAAATCCCGACGCGCAAGGGACGCGTCGTTTTCGAGCGGGACGAACACAACCGCCCCGATATGACGCTCGAGTCGCTCGCGAAGTTGAAGCCGGCCTTCCGCAACGACGGCACCATCACTGCGGGCAACGCTCCGGGCCTGAACGCCGGTGCGGCCGCGCTGATCGTTGCCAACGCCGCGTGGGCCGAGAAACGCGGTCTGGAGCCGATGGCACGCCTTGTGGCGTACGGCGTCGGGGCCGTCGAGCCGGGCATGTTCGGACTCGGCCCCTTGCCAGCCGTACGTCAGGCGCTGCAGCGAGCCGGTTGGCAACTTGCAGACATCGAGCGAGCGGAAATCAACGAGGCGTTCGCGGCGATCGCGCTCGCGCTCACCAGGGAACTCGGTTTATCGGAGGAGGTTGTGAACGTCGAGGGCGGCGCAATAGCGCATGGACACCCGATCGGCGCCACGGGGGCGGTGCTGACCACCCGGCTTCTGCATTCGATGCGACGCGACGGCGTCCGCCGTGGCCTGGTGACGCTTTGCATAGGCGGGGGGCAAGGGGTTGCACTCGCGCTCGAAGCGGTTCGGTGACGACTGAGTGAGAAACCGACGACCGATCACGGCCCGCACGGCGCCCGCACTACGCATGCCGAAGCGGCGCCGCCCATGCACGAGGGCGGGCACACGCGCGCGACGCCCATGACAAGCACGCCGGCTACAGCGTGTCGATGTTCCGCAACACGAGGCCGGCGACATCGTGCTCGTGCGCAGCGATCCGCGCGACGTGCCGCGTATCGTGAATCTCTCGCGCGCGAGCTACCGCAAGATGATCCAGAACCTGTGGTGGGCTGCGGGCTACAACATCGTCGCGATCCCGCTCGCGGCGGGCGTGCTCGCGCCGTGGGGCGTGCTGCTCACTCCGGCGGTCGGCGCGGTGCTGATGTCGCTGAGCACGATCATCGTGGCGATCAATGCGCAGTTCCTGCGGCGCGTGCGGCTGTGAACGACTCAACGCGACGCGTTTTCGGCAACGGCACGCAGCGTGCAAGTAACCAGGAAGGCATAGACGACACATGAGCACCGACGAAACGAAACCCATCCATTTCAATCCTCTCGAGCTCGGCGGATGGCGCCTCGCGCAGGCCGCGACGGAGTACGCCGTCGACGCCTGGCAGCGCGGCGCGCTGTACGCCGACGTGATGCGCCGGCGCGGCAACCAGTACCAGGAGCACCTCCGCGAGGCGGTGCCGCACGTACTCGACTTCCCCTTCGAGCCGGTCATGTCGGGACGCGATCTCGAGCGGCCGGTCAACTACTGGCTGGTCCGCATCCTGCTCTCCGAGGACGTGACCACCGATCCGCGCAAGCGGCCATTCGTGGTGCTCGATCCGCGGGCCGGACACGGGCCGGGCATCGGCGGCTTCAAGGCCGACAGCGAGGTCGGGGTCGCCCTGCGCGCCGGCCACCCCTGCTATTTCGTCGGGTTCCTGCCCGACCCGGTCCCGGGACAAACAGTCGAGGACGTGATGCGCGCCGAAGCGGCATTCCTGGAGCGCGTCATCGCTCTGCACCCGGAGAGCGAGGGCAAGCCGGTGGTGATCGGCAACTGCCAGGCAGGTTGGCAGGTCCTGATGACCGCCGCGATGCGGCCGGAGCTCTTCGGCCCGATCATCGTGCCCGGCACGCCGCTCTCGTACTGGGCCGGCTGGCGGGGCAAGAACCCGATGCGCTACGCCGGCGGGTTGCTCGGCGGGAGCTGGCTGACGGCGCTCACCAGCGACCTGGGCGCCGGCCGCTTCGACGGCGCGTGGCTGGTCGCGAACTTCGAGAACCTCAATCCCGCCAATACCCTGTGGACCAAGCAGTACGACCTGTACGCCAAGGTGGATACGGAGGCCGAGCGCTATCTCGGCTTCGAGCAGTACTGGGGCGGGTACGTCTTCCTGAGCGACGTCGAGATGCAGTGGCTCGTCGACAACCTGTTCGTCGGGAATCGCCTGGCGACGGCGGAACTGATCACCTCCGACGGCATCCGCCTGGACCTGCGCAACATCCGCTCGCCCATCGTCGTGTTCTGCTCGATGGGCGACAACATCACGCCGCCGCCCCAGGCGCTCGGCTGGATCATCGACCTCTATCGCGACGACGCCGACGTAAAGGCGCACGGCCAGACCATCGTCTACGCCCTGCACGAGAGCGTCGGCCACCTCGGCATCTTCGTGTCGGGAAGCGTGGGACGCAAAGAGCACAAGGAGTTCGGCGAGAACATCGACTACATCGACGTGCTGCCGCCGGGCATCTACCACGCCAGGCTGGACGCGAAGACGGAGCACACCCTCAACCCGGACCTCGTGGTGGGGGACTACGTGCTCGCGTTCGAAAAGAGCGGGGTCGAGGAGGTGCGCAAGATCGTCGCGCCGGATCCGGAGTCGGACCGGCGATTCGCGGCGGCGGCCCGCATCTCCGAGATGAACCTGGGCCTGTACCGAACGTTCCTCCAGCCGCTGGTGCGCGCAGCCGTCACCCCCCACTGGGCGGAGTCGCTGCAGCGGCTGCATCCGTTGCGCCTGTCCTACGAGCTGATGTCTGACGCCAGTCCGCTGTCGGGTCCGATCGCCAAGGGCGCCGACAAAGTGCGCGAGAACCGCGCGCCGGCGAGCGCCGCCAATCCGTTTCTGCAGCTGCAGGAGATGTTCTCGGAGACCGTCGCGAGATCGCTCGACCAGTGGCGCATGATCCGCGACGACGCCTGCGAGAAGACCTTCGAGGCGATCTACGGCTCGCCCTGGATCCAGGCGCTCGCCGGGCTGAACGCCGATGACGGCGCCGCCCCCCGACCCCATCCGGGGGTGACGCCCGAGCATCGGGAGTACGTCGCACGGGAAGTCGAAAGGCTGCGCGCCAGCCTGGCCGAGGGCGGCGCGGTCGAGGCCGGACTGCGGGCGATCGGCTTCATCACTCGCTCGCGCGGCGAGGTCGACGAGCGCGGGTTCAACATCCTCCGCAAGTTCCGCGAGGTCCATTGCTGCCGCATCCTTCCCCTTTCGGACTATAAGCAGATGGTTCGCCAGCAGGCGCTGCTCATGGACCTTGACGAAGATGCCGCAGTGGCTGCGATCCCTGCGCTGTTGGAACAGGCCGATCCGGCCGACATTCGGGACGTGGCCGCGATCGTCGAAGAGGCGGTGGCGGCTTCGGCGGAGCAGACGCCGGAAGAACGGCAGCGCCTCGAACAGATGCAAGCGCTGTTCGAGGCGGCGGCGCGCAGCCCGAAGGAGGCGCGCGCATCGAGCGCCGGCGCCGTCGCCGGATCGGACGGGAGACGCAAGGCGCCGGCGGCTATCACTAAGACTGCACAGCGAGGGCGTGGGACGCCTCGATGAGGCGGATCGAGATCACGTTCTGGCGCGCGCTCGAGCGATGGATCGGCGGCCTGGACAAAACGTACGGCTGCACAAGTGTCTCGGCATCAGCGGGCTGGCCCTCGCGATCACGCATTGGCTGTGGTCCGAGGGGCCAAAATGGGCTCGGGTGGCTGTGGCTAGAACGCCCGGAGCGCGGCCTGCGGCTCGTCCTGGGGTTCCGGAATGCTCAGCGCCCAATCAATCTCACGAATTCTCACGAATAACGTCGATACACTGAAGTCGTTCCGTCGTG
>Ga0138256_10008168_pt1 | contig 11012 bp, 5 predicted proteins | sample KNB2016incub_MG_FD_105486 | JGI IMG/M metagenome (GOLD analysis project Ga0138256, IMG submission 105486) | Active sludge microbial communities from wastewater in Klosterneuburg, Austria - KNB2014incub_MG | ecosystem: Engineered > WWTP > Activated sludge > Unclassified | place: Austria... | reverse complement strand
GGGTCTTGGCGCAATACATAGGGAAATCGGTGTTTGATGCTGCGCCAATCAATCGTGTCCGGGTCGATGGCTTCCGCATTGCGATCGTGATTCGGAAAAATTTTCATATTGATCGAAGTAAAGTGACTCGGATCGCTTTGTTGTTTCGGCAGCAGATCTTTACGCGCAATGCTGTCAGGAACATTCCAATAGGGATTTAGAACCATATGCGAGAGTGCGCCATTGAAGCTGGGTGTTGAGCGATAATCTCGTCCAACGATAATCTTCATGCTGAGCACAGGTTCGCCCTGCTCAGTCGCGGTGAGCCGGAAACCGGCCGTATTCACCAATAAATAACGTTTGCCCAGATCTTTGGGCAGCCAGCGCAGGCGTTCCATGTTGATGCGCAATTGGCGTATTTTCCAATCCAACGGGATGTTCAAGGCACGCAGCGTATTTTTTCCGATGACACCGTCGGTGTTTAAGCCGTGCTGGGCCTGGAAAGCCCGAATGGCAACGACTAGTTCATCGTCATAGTGCGGGTTTTTACTGGGAGTTACATTATATTCGGCGATACTATCAGCCGCATAAGCTTGTGCGATGCGCTGGCGAATCAGCGCAATGATTGCATCGGTTGTGCCCGGTTTAAGCGATGGGGTGTCAGGAATATGCACCCATTCGGTGTGATGGTCGTGGAGCTTCTGATAACGCGCTAGCGTCTGTTTCAGTAATTGATAACTGGATTGCTGTGGTGCCAGATTATGCAGTGATGACTGCAAACGGTCATTTTTGATGGCATCCTGCAAGAAATTGGCGGCATCAAAAGTGGTTTGCGGAATGTGCCAATCCGCATCAGCCTTGGTGGCTGTAAGTCGGCCACGCGATAAATCCCGTGTCAGTGACAGCAGTGCATGAGTTGTGCGTATTTCCAATTCAGTCGTTGCTTGCAAAGATCGATCGGGTTGCTGTTGCAGTTGTTGCAACTGATGCCGTTGATAGTCGTTGCTGTTCAAGCCTTCCGTGTCTGCGGTTGCGATGAAAGCCAGAGCTATTTCAAGTCGGGAGGATTCCGGGACGATCCAAATGGGTTGGTGCTGTCGGGCTTTATAGAATCGTTGTAGATTGGCGATCTCTGTGCTGGTAAAACCGAACAAATTGGCTTCTGACAATCGCTGCTCTAGTGCTTTGGCATCGATGGGCAGCGCATGGGAAACAGATGAGTTCAATGCAATGAATGCGCAACAAAGCAACCACAGCGTGAGTACAAGGGATTTTAGTTTATAGTGCGACAAGTATGTTTCCTTTGCTTTTTCTGAGTTTTTATCGAAGAAATTGCCGGGATTTTATCATCAATGCTGGTTATCCCAGCATGCTGATGAGGCCCAGCAGATAGTGCTGCTGGGGGCTTGGTGGCGGCGTGATTTATATCCATCCTTCCTGCAGCATGACGCTGCCCACTAGATGTATAGCTGCTTCGGAAGTCAGGGCAATGTCAACGGCCAGCCATCCACGATCTGCTTGCTGATTATCCAAACGTGATAATTGTTCGCTTAATTCTACGTCAGTTGCGGATCGCCCTAGCGTCTGCGCATAGAGGGTTTGAACATAATCCGCATCAGATAGATTATTCGAGTCAGCCTGCTGCTGAAACCAATCCAGGATGAGATCAGGATCTGTTTCATCATTCAGGATTTCCTGCCCTAATCGCCATTCATCGGAGGTGGCGTTGCGATCAAAGAAGCTATGCATCAGGCGCGCCAGGACTGCTTCTACGGTGTTATGTGCGATGATTACGGTTTCGCCGCTATCAAAAGCGATCACTTCAGCATTTTTCAGGCTCAACATGGCGCCATCGGTCAGGCGAGTGAGTTCCAGGCGATCATCGGCAGATTCAAGGTGCACATCCTCGCGGCCATCCAACATGCGCAAGACATCATGACCCGCACCTCCGTCAGCGTTCAAGGACAATCCCAGTGGCAAATACCCTATATTGTTGTCAGCGCCGGCGGTGATTTCACGCGCCACATTTAATTGAAGAATATTGGGATTAATATCCAAGCCGGCCAGTAGCTCGCCAGGGGTTTTGTTTTGTAAATCTACTGTTTCAGGAAGGCCGTAAAAGACAGCCAAAATATCTTCGGTATCAGCGCCTACCCAGTTTTGCACGGCGCTTGCTTCAGCTACTGTCAAATCTCGTTGTAACCAAGTCTGGGCCAAATGGTGTGCCACCGCTTCAATGGTTGAATGGGCAATGACCAGATTGGGCCCGCTGGCAAAGCGAATCAACTCAACATCAGTCAGTGTATCGATTTCGCCATTATTTTGTGTCAGAGTGACTACGCCATCCTGTGTTGTAATCTGATAATCCGATAACTGACCGACCTGGATGGCTTGATCAAAACCCAGTCCGCCATTAAGTTGATCGTTGCCGGTACCGCCGGTCAAGGTATCGTTAGCGGTGCCGCCGAAAACAATGTCATTGCCTGCCTCACCAGCGGTTTGATCGCCACCGCCTAAACTGCCGATGGTGTCTGCGCCATCGCCGCCAAACAAAATATCATCGTCAGCGCCCAGCACGATGTATTGATTCTGATCATCGCCGACTACAAAATTTTGATGACTGCCGCCAACTATCCGGGCAGCTCCAATAATCGCGGCAAAGGCGACATTATCCAACTGAATCAGAGTGCCGGAAGGGAGGTTGCTGACATCGATGATCAAGGCCTGCGGGCTGCCGTCATCCAGATTCGAACCAGTGATGATAATGGGAATATTCGGTGCCTGAGTGCTGTTGGCGGATAGCGTGATGGCTTGCACGATAATCTGCGCATCATTCGGCAATGAAGCCAGGAAATTCTTGGCATGATTGATGGCTGCCTGGTGAGATGGGCCATTGCCGCTGGCTGATTGCTCGATGTATTGGGTCAAGTGAGTGTTTGCATCTTGCTGAGTCAGCGGACCGGGGCTGCCTGTGCTGCTTAATCCCACGCCGATTGGCAAACTGGTAGTCAATATGGCATCGCCATTTGCGCTGGAAACGATAGGAATATCAGCATACTGTCTGAATAAGCTGCTGGAATCATCTTGTCGACTGGCATCGATGAGAGGAATCGTTGTGACGACCGTGCCATCGGATTGCGTACTGCGATTAATCGTTACGCCATCCAGGGTAGTGAAAACTGGTTCAGGATCCGGATCGCCGCCACCGCCTCCTGAAGATGCCCCCGCAACGGTTGCAGTAATGCCATTTGCGGTAAGATCAGCAACCGTTGCACCCGCATCCGCGCCAGCTGCCCAGTCTTCCGCCGCCGCCAGATTGTAGATGGTGGCATCGGTCGAAGATGTGCCGCTTTTGTTGAGAATTAGATTGACTGCAGCTTTATCAGTCGCGCTCAAGGTAAGCGTGAATGACGTACCGGAAGTGATGTCGACATTAGCGGTGTCAGTTAATGTGTGGGTGGCGCTACCATCGCCGGTTAGCGTGAATTTGTTGGCAACGATGTCATTGGCTGAGCCACCGCTTTTTAGAAAGCCAGTGCCGGTGACGACTAATGCGCCCGTGCTAGCGTTATACGTGGCTGATGTGATGGTTGGTGCTACGACACTGGCAGCGGTGATGCCGTTTCCGTTGATATCGGCGATAGTGACAGTTGAGTCGGCGCCCGCCGCCCAGTCTTCTCCTGCCGCCAGGTTATAAGTGGTGCCGCCAGTCGAGGATGTGCCGTTTTTGTTGATGATTTGATTGACAGCCGCTTTGTCGGCACTGCTCAATGTCATGGTGAATGCCGTGCCGGAAGTGATCTCGATATCGGCGGAATCTGTCAATGTATAGGTATTGCCGTCTTCTCCGGTAAAAGTGAATTTGGAGGCATCGATATCATTCGTGGCGCCATTTGCTTTCAGGAAGCCGGTGCCGGTTACCACCAGCGCACCAGTATTGGCGTCATAAGTGGCTGATGTAACGTTTGGTGCTGCGACATTGGCAGCGGTGATGCCGTTGCCGGTGGCATCTGAGGTATCGCCACTGGTGGCATTGGTGCTCCAGTCATCGGCTGCGGCCAGATTATACGTGGTGGCTCCGGTGGATGCCGTGCCATTTTTATTGATGATTGGGTTTATGGCCGCTTTGTCGGTGGCGCTCAGTGTGATCGTGAATGCCGTGCTCGAACTGATTTCAATATCGGCGGAGTCGGTCAGTGTATACGTGGAGCCACTTTCGCCCGTGAGGGTGAATTTTGATGCATCGATATCTGCCCCGCCGCCGTTGGCTTGCAGGTTTGTTGCGGCTACGGCTAGCATACCTGTGGCTGCATCATAGGTGGCCGATGTGATTCTCGGATTAATCGACACTGTAACTGCATTGGCGGCATCGCTGATGTCAGTCGCTGAATCGGCGCCGCTCAGCCAGTTATCGGCCGCGGCCAGATTATAGGTCGAACCGCCGGATGAAGCCGTGCCGGTTTGGTCCAGTAAGGCATCGACACTGGTTTTGTCCGCTCCTGATAAGGTGATGCTGAACGACGTGGCGGAAGTAATTTCGACATCCGATGCGCTTGTCAGCGTGTAAGTGGCATTGGCTACGCCGCCGGTGAAAGTGAGCGTGGAGATGTCAATATCGTTATTAGCACCGATTTTGTTGAACAGATGCGTGCCGGTAACTACCAGGACACCTGTATCGGAATCGTAAGTGGCGGACGTGATCGTGGGTGTCTGCACATTGCTGACCGTAATGCCGTTACCCGTAAGGTCGGCGATCGTGACGGAAGCTGCGGTTCCGGTCATCCAATTTTCAGCCGCCGCGACATTGTAGGTGGTTGCGCCGGAAGAAGCCGTGCCGTTCATATTCAGCAAACCGTGTGCTACCAATTGATCGGCGGTATTCAGCGTGACGCTGAAAGCGGTTGCCGAATTGATTTCGACATCCGATGAAGTTAACGTGTAACTGCCGCCTTCGCCGGTCAAGGTCAGCAGGGAGACGGCAACATCGTTACTTGCACCGCTGCTGGTAACAAAATCGGTGCCGGTGACGGTCAACACATTGGTGCTGGCGTCAAACGTGGCGGAGGTGATCGCTGGTGCGGCATAGTTACTGACGGTAATGGCGTTGCCGGTCAGATCGGCTACGGCTACTGCGGCATCAGCCCCGGCTGCCCAATCTTCGGCTCCGGCCAAGTTATACGTTGTACTGTTGAGCGCTGATGTGCCGTTTTTATTGAGCAACGCCTCAACGTGGATCAAATCAGCACCAGTTAGTGTCACCGAGAAAGCAGTTTCCGACGTGATTTCTATATTCGCAGCAGTGGTCAGTGTGTAGGTTGCGCCGCCTTCGCCGGTGAAAGTTAGTTTGGAAAGATCGATGTCATTATTGGCGCCGCTTTTTTGCAGAAACCGCTGCCGGTGACGGTCAGCACATTACTGCTGTAATCAAAGGTAGCCGACGTCATGACCGGTATGGCGACGTTGGAAGCGGTAATGCCGTTACCGGTGAGGTCGGCTACAGTCACCGCCGCATCCGCACCTGCGGCCCAATTTTCCGCGGCAGCCAGATTGTAAGCTGTCGCGCTGGTAGAGCTGGTGCCATTTTTGTTGATAATCTGATTGACGGCGGCTTTGTCGGTACTGCTTAATGTAACAGTGAATGCCGTGCCGGAAGTAATTTCGACATCGTTTGAATCGGTCAGTGTGTAGGTAGCACTGCCTTCACCGGTGAACATGAGTTTGGATGCATCGATATCGTTGGCGGAGCCGCTGGCTTTAAGGAAACCGCTACCGGTCACTACCAGAGCGCCGGTGCTGGCATCGTAGGTGGCCGATGTAATCGCTGGCACGGTCACATTACTGGCGGTAATGCCGTTGCCCGTCGCATCAACCACGTTAACAAGAGCATCGGCACCGGCTGCCCAATTTTCCGCGGCAGCCAGGTTGTACGTGGTGGCACCTGTCGAACTGGTGCCATTCTTGTTGATAATTTGATTCACGGCAGCTTTGTCGGTGCTGCCCAGAGTCACGGTAAATGCAGTTCCGGACGTGATTTCAACATTAGCGGAATCGGTCAGCGCGTAGGTACTGCCGCCTTCGCCGGTGAGCGTGAATTTGGACGCATCGATATCGTTGGCGGTGCCGCTGGCTTTGAGGAAACCGCTGCCGGTCACCACCAGAGCGCCAGTGATGGCGTCGTAGGTAGCCGATGTAATCGCAGGCGCGACCACATTACTGACGGTCATGCCGTTGCCGGTCGTATCCGAGATATCGATATTGCCAATCACCGTGTTCCAGTCATCGGCAGCAGCCAAATTGTAAGTTGTCGCGCCGGTTGAACTGGTACCATTTTTGTTGATGATTTGATTGACGACGGCCTTGTCGATACTGCTCAAGGTGACGGTGAACGCCGTGCCAGAAGTAATTTCAACATCGGCGGAATCGGTCAGCGTATAGGTGGCGCCGCCTTCACCGGTGAACGTGAGTTTTGAGGCGTCGATATCGTTGATGGCGCCGCTGGCTTTTACTAAATTTGAGCCGGTGACAGTTAAACTGCCGGTACTGGCGTCGTAAGTGGTTGAAGTGATGGCGGGTGTTTGTGCATTACTGACGGTGATTGCGTTACCAGTAGCATCCGCATTACCAGTTTGCGCAGGATTCCAGTCAGCCGCTGCCGCGATATTGTAGGTGGTTGCGCCTACCGAAGCAGTGCCGTCCTTGTTCAGCAATCCTTCCACGTTAATTTGATCGGCGGCATTCAAAGCAACGGTAAACTGAGTGGCCGAAGTGATTTCCACGTTTGACGAAGTAAGCGTATACGTTGCGCCGCCTTGTCCGGTCAGCGTCAGTTTTGAGACATCGATGTCGTTGAGCGTGCCGGAGGTGGCGGTCATGTTGGTACCAGTCACAACTAGCGAATTGGTGCTGGCGTCGTAAGTGGCTGAGGTGATCGTGGGAGGAACAACCGCTGCTGAAATGTCAATATCATCAATGGTCAGTTCTACCGGACTAGAAAAAAAGAAACGTATTTCGTCAACATTGTTAAATGCAGAGTTAAATGTCAGCAATCCGCTATATTCTGGTGTTGCGTTGCTTTGCTGCGTATAGCTGACATTCCCAGTCGCCTTGGTGTTGGCTAAATTGACAGCCTCCGGCGGAGCGATCGAAGCATTATCCCGGTAACCGACAATAATAAAAGTACTTGAAGCGCCATTCGGACCATTATCAATCTTGAAGGAATTGAGCTGAAAATCAGAACCATCGGAAGATTTGAAATAGAAATCGGTTACATTGGCACCGTTATAATTGAGCACAATCGATCGTCCGCCGGATTGATTCAGAAGCACGTTGACTTCTCCAAAGTTGGCATTTGCGAAATCAATTGCGCTGCTGGCGCCAAATGTCCATCCGCTATAGGTGGCCGAAGTAACGCTAGTGTTAGTGACTAGCGAACCGCTGTCGAAATTGGTAGTCGTCATTGCGTTACTCCTTTAAGTGCTTTAGAACTGCAGATTAATCGTTGTTGTAAATACATCACGTAAGCATTGCTGTTGTCAGGGTGATCGTTTTGATACCGGTGCGATTGGATTTCATCAATAGGATTCCGCTTACTTTCGCTGTAAATGCTGGGCAATTTTCTGGTCGAGTTCGGCTAACCATGTTTCTGGCATGATGGCGAGTATTTGTTGCCGGATTGATTGGGCAGCAAGAATTTCTTCGGCAACTTCAGATCGTTGTATTGCGGCGGATATCCACAAATACGCTTTGGCCAGGTGCTCTGCCGAGAGCTGGTTGGTTTCCGGATCAAGTTCTGCAGCAAAAAAATGTTTGCCTGCTTGAAAATAGGCTGGCGCATAACTTAATACGGCGGCTTGTTCAAACATTGTTCGGATTTTTTCCGCTGTCTGTTCTTCCAGTGATCCTTGCTGCATCATAATGCCCAAATAATAAAAAGCTTCAGGCGCTTGTTTTTGTGCGGCGGCTGAAAACCAACGATAAGCTTCTTGTCTATCCTGGATGGATGGGTCGCCTTGCAAATAAAATTTTCCCAGCCATAGCTGTGCCGGAATCGAACCTTGCTGTGCAGCGGGATGGCAGAGTTCAAGCGCTTTTAGGGGGTCTTTGGGCGTGCCTCTGCCGGTCATTAGCAGGTTGCCGAGATGACAGTAGGAATGAAAATGCCCGGCTTGTGCCGCTTTTTGAAACCAGCTGGCTGCCGCGACGGGATCTGCCGGGCGGTGCGTGCCTTCATCAAAACAAACTCCGGTCAGATGCTGTGCAACCGGAATGCCGCCTTGTGCGGATTTTTCAAACCATTGGCAGGCGGCAGTTTTGTCAATTGGGCGTCCCCAGCCATTCTGATAAAAAAGGCCCAGGGAGAATTGTGCCAGTGCATTTTGATCATTTCTGGCCGCAGCAGCGTATCCGGTAAAGGCTGTTTCGTATTCGCCAGCAGCCAGGGCCACTTGCGCATCCTTCATCACCTGATTGCTGTCCGGTTGTGTGTTGGCGCTACCTGCAGTGCTTGCGGATAGCAGCACAGCAGATAAAATTATCAGTAAAGCTTTTTTCATTTTTGTTAGCAGGAATCACGATCAGTGACCGTCAATGATGCTTGTATCCATTGATTGCCCGTTAATCCGGTGATTCCTTATTTCACGTTTAAAATATCTGTGTGGTTTAAGGCCGTGACGGATAAACGCCTTGCCATGCAATGATGCAGTTAACCGTTGTATAGGGCTGCATGATTGAGAATGGCTGAGAGCTTCCGGTATCGCCTACTGTGACCGCTGTATTGGTTGTGGTCGTTACATTAACGCCGCTCAGAGTAGTTTCAATGGAATCAATGTGCATGTTCACGTTTGGCGCCGTTGTGGAGGAATATATCTTGGTAAGGGCAGCAGACGATGTGGCAATTGCATTGCTGCCTGGAGTAGTCATGTCACCCGCTACATTGGCAGCTTTGAGTGTGGAGGTTGCACTAGCGCCGGGTGCAACCGCAGAAGTGGATGTTGAAACTGCGGTAGCTGGATGAGAATGTGTCGGTAGTTGCGTGGCCGTGAGCGTAAAATTTTCAGCGCCATTGGTTTGGCCCATCGTGAAATTTGAGTATCCTGGGGATTGTCCCTGGTGTACCGGTACTTTCCCGCGCATGTCCGGCAGTTTAAAGTTGGTTATGCCATCCCCGCCGTATTTGGTGCCCAGTAAGGAGTAAAGTGCTGCGTACTGGCTAATGGGGAGCGTCTGCCCATCGCATTTAAACCATCCGTTGGGTGCATAATCAAATGCGACATAGCTTATTTCTCCAACAAATGGCTCCAAGCCGGCGGTGGCGCTGCCAGGTGTTGTCGCCAAGAGCGCCAAAGCGACGGTAAAAGACAAAAAATAGGGTGATTTTTTTATGTGTCGCATAAATAATTTCTCTTTTATTCAAATGTAGTGATTAATTTTCCACGTAACCCCTTCTGCAGCGGCTATCGTAGCAGTACACCAATCCGGTCGAATTGTTTGAATAAGGTGCTTTATGCCTTCTATTCCACTGAAAGCAGAAATTAATTCGATGATTCCTGAATCAATTCGCGTTCATTCCAGCTTAAATCCACGATGCACTGATGATAAGATAACGGCCTGATGAAATTGAGCGATCTAAAAAACTGGACAGAATACTGGGAGCAGCTCCGCACGGCGCTGCTCGAACCCGGTGTTGACAAAACCTTGCTGGAAGCATCGTTGCGCGAGGCGCGCGCGAAGATGCCGGTTCCCGTGCTATGGCTGCTGGGCAAAACACAATCCGGAAAAACATCGATTATCCGGGCGTTGACCGGTAGCGAAACCGCTGAGATCGGCAATGGTTTCCAGCCGTGCACGCGCAGTTCGCGTTTTTACGATTTTCCTGCCGAAATGCCTGTTATTCGGTTCCTGGATACGCGCGGATTGGGGGAAGTTTCTTATGATCCGGGTGATGACATTCACTATTGCGAATCCCAAGCGCATTTGCTGATTGCAGTCATGAAAGTGGCGGATGTCAATCAGACTGCCGTGATCGAGGTGTTGCATACGATTCGCCGGCGTCATCCAGAATGGCCACTGTTGATCGTGCAAACTGGCTTGCATGAGCTGTATCCGATGGATTTCAGGCATGTGCAGCCCTGGCCTTATCGGGTCGATCCATTGCCGGAAACCGTGCCGATGAATTTGCGTCGTGCCTTGCTGGCGCAACGTGATGCGCTGAAATCGTTAGCGGGCTCTGCGCAGGTGTGTTGGGTGGCTGTTGATTTGACATTGCCGGAAGATGGTTTTGATCCGTTCGATTATGGTTTGGAGGCACTGTGGCAGGCGATCGAATCTTTGACATCATTGGGTTTGCAACGCCAGTTAAGCGGGGAAAAAGAAATCCATGATCTGTATGCGCGTACCGCACATCAGCATATCGTGGGTTATGCACTCACTGCTGCCGGATTGGGTGCTTTGCCGGTGGTGGATCTGGTGGCGGTGTCGGCGGTGCAGGCGAAACTTTTGCATAGTCTGGCGCTGCTTTATGGTCAACAGTGGGACAAAAGCATGATCACGGAATTTTTGGGATTGATGGGAGTAGGGATTGCATCTAGTTATCTTGCGCGTGTTCTGGGGCGTGCCGTGGTTAAAGTGATTCCTTTCTGGGGACAGACGGTGGGGGCCATGTGGGGTGCCAGTTCCAGTGGTGCGACTACTTATGCACTCGGTAAGGCGGCAATTTATTTCTTTGTCAGGCGTAGGGACGGACTGAATGTAGATGCGGATGCGTTACGTGGAATCTATGCCAAGGAACTGGAACGTGGTTCAAACCTACTCAAAGACCGTTTGAGAGGAAAGTCGGCATGAAAGCACGCATTCCAAATATCGATCTGCTGCACATATTAGTTTTCGTTCTGATGATATTGCCTGTGCTGGTACTGTTTGCTTTTGGCGTGCTGTGGTTGTGGCAAAACGATACGTTGCAATATTGGTTGATGGCCATGGTGGGATGTGGCGGTTTGGGGTACGGTTTGCAGCAGTGGTTGGTGCAGCGTGAGCGC